>Ga0192246_1005_pt1 | contig 116828 bp, 113 predicted proteins | sample Koala_Koa26_C3_FD_131236 | JGI IMG/M metagenome (GOLD analysis project Ga0192246, IMG submission 131236) | Enriched cells from koala feces incubated with labeled cellulose particles, San Francisco Zoo, California, United States - Koala_Koa2-6_C3 ...
CAATATCTTTAAATGCGTGAATAAATAGATTTTCTTGATTGGTCATTATGCTGCATCTTTTTTCAGTCCCAGTTTTTAAGCTATCTCATGAGATTTACTGCGGGTGCCTTTGGTAAAACCATTTAATACGCGACAAACTTCCTGGGCGGTATAACCATGTTCTTCCGCCCAACCTTTGAAAGTTTTTCCTTTTCTTTTAAACTTGTTTTTTACTTGTTCCAGTGTCATTATTACTCCTTAGTGGTTGGCAAAATGTTTTGTTATGTTGAAAGTATTATGGTATATAAAAATATATATCTAAAGTACTTTTTTATTTTACTTTGAGGTTTTTATGTCTGTCGGCAAAAGATTGAAAAAAGAAAGAGAAAGATTAGGGTTAAATCAAACTCAAATGGGGGTTATTGGTAACGTTAAAAAACAATCTCAACTTAAGTATGAAAATGACGTAACATCTCCCACAGCTAATTACTTAATTGAAGTTGCCAAGATTGGGGTTAATGTACATTACGTCTTATTTGGAGCGAAAGCAGATAATGCACTAACGGAAGATGAACAACAATTACTCGCTGCTTTTCGTGCCGCTCCGCCCGTTATGCGGTAATTTATGTTAAGCGGCATGAATTCCGCTTCCCCATCAATGAAAATTCAAGGTGACGGCAATAAACAGCGGAAATCGGATGTAACAGGTATGATGGAAATTGTGGGCGATAACAATGTTCAAATCGACGGTAAATCAAGAAAGGGCAAATAGTTTTTATCATCGTGTTTAATTTTGGGGTAATTAAAATGGATATGAAAATTGACGGAAACGGAAATGTTCAAGTAGGGGAAGTGATTATCGAAAAAATGTTCAGTTTGTCTTGCGATGGCAGATATAAGGATATTGATCTCTCTCAATTTGATGAAGAACAGCTTGAAAAAGTCAAAAGTATTTTATTTAAGGAGCGTTCTAGGATTTTGTTTGGAGCTTTCAAGCAACGTTATATGAAAAGAATGTATTGGGCATTCGCTGTGTTTATTGTTGCATTGAATACCAGCCCAAAATGGGTGAAGGAGGTTATTGAGTCTAGCGACAATATATTTTCAATGACTTGGTTCTTACTTATTGTCGGAGTTTTATTTTGTGGATTTCTTCTCTTTTTGACTTGGTTGACCAATAAAATGAAACGAGATAATAATTCCATTGATGTTCTTTTTAGAGAAAACTGGGGTAAGAAGACATTGATAGATAAAGAACTACAACGCCGTAAGGACATCTACTGGCGGGAAAAGTGCGGAGTAAAAGACAATATCTTTGAGTATTTTGAGAAAGAATAACGTAGGTTAAACATTTTTAGCTGTAAACTTGAAAATTACAATTTAATTAATAACTAATGGAGCCTAATATGGAAAAAAATAAAGAATCTACACAAAGTATAACCTTGCGTGCTTTCAGAATTAAAAACCCAGATCTCACGGCTTTAACCGCAGGGTTAAGACAGTCTTTACAAATGGTACTGGAGGCTTCTCAAACTGCAGAAGAGAGATGTATGCTGCTAAGTCAAGAAGATGATAATAAAGAGCAGGATTTGATCTCATTTTATCAAAGTTATAGTGATAAGCAGTCCCTGTTTTGTACTATGTTGAGAATAGCTCCAGGGAATGATGTACCTCATATTACATCAAAACTTCTTCATTTGGTGAAGTTTCCGATAACCCAATTAGAACATAATGAATTAAATACCGCAGCTATTTATAAAAGCCATTATTATTTTTCCGTATTAGGTGATTTCTTAGTAACAGCCACATTACCAATGAATAGAACCATTGCTTCATTGCAAACCTACTTATCTTGGTTGCTAAAAGATGAAACATTGGAGATCACGCCAATGGTGCAACCGCCAAAAGGTTATAAATTAAGTGATGTAAGTACAGCAACTTTTACAGATCCTAAACTTGAAAATAAAACACAAAAAAGCGAACAAGAAGCAGATGAACAAACTAAAAACAAGAAAGGAGAAATTGTAGTATCTCAAAATACTCAAGCCAAAGGATGGTTGACCCAAACTGCATTAAAGCAGTTCTTACCCCAGCTGTTAAAAGATGTAAAATCCTTGTCTGATGTGGATTTAACACAAATTATTTCTGCTGAATTGTTGATTAAATTTAAAAAACCACGCAAAATGACGATTGAGCAATATGAAAATATTCTTGGTGCGACATTAAAGCCCATTAGTGATCTTGACAATGTAAAGTATAGAACCAAAGATAATAAAACTTCGGTTAAAGGACGGGATTTGCTTAAGACCAAAAAAGTTGAGATTGAAAAAGTTGGAAATACGCACCTTAATGAAGAGCAGTTAATGCAGGAAATGGCTAAGTATTTAGGTGAACTAATCAATGAAGATAATGCTAAAACTGATAACTAGTTTTTTGTTGTCGGTCATTATTACATATCTTATTGAATATCAGCCCAATTCTACAATACTGAATTCAATTTATACCGTTTCAGGTATTTTATTTAGTATCGGTCTTGGGTTGATTATTAGTTTTATGCCTAACGGCGTGAAAAATCGTCGCTATTTGGCAGAATTACGATTTACGGTAAATCGAATACGGAACAAATTTTTTCTTGAATTTGGTATTGCAACTTTATTATTTGTTGTTTTTCCATTAATTGAGAAATTGCCGGTCATCAATATTTACTGGATAAAGCTTAATTTTTCGCTTTTTTTCGAAGTTCAGATTTTATCATCCATTCCATATTTGATAATAAATTTTTTGGCTATTCAAAAACTTAATAATGATCTATTTGACAGGGTCAACTCAAAATCGTAGTTAAGCGTTGACATTAAATACAGCTCACCATTGGAACTGTATGTGCTTTCCGTTGCGTTCAGTATCTGCTTTAATGGCATAGTAGACAAAAGTGTTGCTATTTTCTGAGTCAACTATGCCTATTGGACAAAAGTGTTGCTAATGGTTATATTTTTATTTCTTTAGTAACCTTTCTTATTTAAAAAATCCTTTATAAACATAATCTTATTCTTTTTTGATAATCCATAGTGAACCGCTAATTTCTTTTTAAGTTCTCCAAATCAATTTTCTATACGATTTGTCGTTTTATCCATATTTAATTCAGGATATTTCTCAAAGGTAAATAAATAATCTTGATGACGTATTAAACTGGCGTAAGCACTTCTTAATTTACGATGCTTAAATGGGTATTTTCCTTTTTCATTCGGATATTCAGACCGTTCATCAATATAATCTTTATGTTTCAAATACCAACAATGTAATTCTCGGTAAAATTCATTTTTTACACTTGATTTTAAGGTATTAATTAATCCTTTTAATTCTTTACCTGCTTCTGATTTAGGATCCATTGTTAATTTTCTCATCACAATAGCCACTTGATGAAACTGGCACAATTGGATTGGCGTGTTAAAAATATCTTTCAGTAATCCACGTTTGCCATCACAGGTAATTGATTGTATTACATAGCCTTTTTCTCTGAACTTATTGACTGCTACGGCATAATAAACCGACTTTTCTGTTTTCACGATTTGATGATAAATAACCTTTTTCGTATGTAAATCCATAAAGACCATTACACCAAAGTTTCTACCGAAGAACGTGGTATCTATAATTAAGTTTAAATAATGGTTTTTAGGCTGATTTAGCGGGGTTTTAGGGGCTTTTAATAAATATCTTTGAATGGGGTTCTTATCGAACAATGATATTTCTCAGAGAGTTGCTTATAGGTTTGTTTTCCTTCGGTATAATCTTGCCAAATTTTAATTGGCTCTAATTTCTTTGTTAAGGAAAATGTTTTATTACAAAAAGAGCATTTATAGCGTTGAATATTATTTTGAATGCCATATCTCTGAATTGATGGATTTTGGCAAAAAGGGCAGTTTTTTGTTCATATTTCAAAAAAGTGGGTTAAAGCCAATTACTATAAGGCTTTAACCCACTTTTTACCAACTATTTTGTCTACTATGCCAAACCTACCACTTATGGTTTAAAGTTTGGTGGTATTTAGTCATAAAAATCTGCACCTTAATGGGTTGGTTATTCGTCCAACTTTTGGGGTACAGATCATTTAACAAAAGTGCGGTTAAAAACGTTTAAGTTTTTACTAGAACGAATACTTCACATTGGCAAAATAAACTCGTCCTTCTTCTACATAACCCTCAGTCAAATAATAATTTTTATCAAAAATATTGGATACCCCCACATCAATACTTAACCCTTGTTTAAAGGCGTAAGTGATTTTGGCATCGGTGGTACCAAAGCCTGATAGGGTTTCGTATTTTTTATTCACCAACGCATAACGCCCAGATTCTGCGGTTTGGCTTAAATAAACAGATAATTCTGGAGTAATTTTCCAATCTGTATATGCAAAGAATTTATGACGGGGTAAATTGGTGACTTTAATGCTTGAATCACCATTCTTTGCATGAATATAAGTATAATTGGCACCCAAAGTGATGTCTTTAGTGATAAACGTCGTTACGCCTAACTCAACACCTTTGTATATGGCTTTATCCACATTTTGGTTTTGCACATCAGCACTGGCATCATTGATCGCCACTTCATTGATCGCATCTTTGACATGACTATAGAATAATGCCCCCTCTACCTTAAACATATCACTGAAAGTACGGAAATAACCAATTTCAAAATGATCCGCAATTTCTGGTTTTAAGAATGGGTTTGGTAAACGATTTCGATCAATCCTACGCGAATAACGCTCTTTCATGGTTGGTAAATGACTTTTATGCGCATAACTTAGGCTTAATTCGTCATTTTGACTAAAATTATGCGCTAATTTTGCCTGATAATTGAATGCGTGTTGTGAACCAGTTTCAAAATTATAAAGTCCATACTCTCCACTTGCCGTTGAAAGAAGTTGATAACTTTGTGCTTTGATAGCATCTTTATAATCATAGCTTATCCCCATGATCACTTTGGTTGTATCGGTAACACGATAAGTATCTTCTAAACCAACACTATAGGTACGATCTTCATCTCGAGCCACTGGATTATCATCATCGTGATCGCGATGCACATCAAATTTGTAAAGTGCGGATAATTTTAAAATATTCTTTTCACTGGTATTTGCCCCGAACTCTAAACCCGCTCCATAGGAATAATCACGGTAATAACTGGTACTTTTACCCTGTGAGCTAAAGGTTTCATTGTTATAAATTTCTAAATCATTTTTGAACGTATCGTGGAATAATTTAGTATTTAAATAATATTGACCGTCTGCAAATTCGGTATGTGATAAGAAATAAATGCTTTCTTTATCCCACGCTGGCCAACGCCAAAATCTTGGTTTACCATTGCCCGTATAAAATGGTTGTTGTTTTCTGCCATCTTGATTGGAATAGGAAATCGCATATTCATCGGTGGAATTTGGGGTGTAACCCACACGCAAACTTAATTTGCGATCGCGGCTGGATGAATTTTCCGCCCGTCCACCATTTTCATAACTGGTCGGTTGAAAATCACGCGAAAGCTGTAAGCCTTGGCGTTCAGCAAAACTACCACTCACTTGTGCATAGAATTTTTCTTGTTTGGTACCTAAATTAAAATAAGTTTGATTCACCGCAGTGTGGCTATTACGTCCTGTTTGATAACCATAGCCGATCGTACCTTCAAGCGCTTTAGTTGGTTTGCGAGTTACCAAATTGACGGCCCCCCCCATGGTATTTGCCCCATATAAGACTGAGCTTGCCCCTTTAGAAATATTAATTTCCGCTAAATCAAAGGTAGTAAAACGCCCTAAATCCATTGTACCATCATAAGGCACATAAACCGGAATACCATCAATAAATACAGGTACTCTGAGTGCATCAAAACCTCGCACACGGATATTTTGTTCACCACGAGCACCACCACGTTCAAAAGACACGCCGGGGGACATTTTAGCCACTTGAGCCACATTGGAAATTTGATTTTGACGAAGTTGATCTTGATTGACAGAAACTGTACTAATATCAGTATCATTTTCCACTACATCAATTTGACCAAGAGTAAAGACTTCAGCGTAGCTGGTTGCGGAGCAACAAGCTACGGCTATAGCCGTGCAAATTAACGATTTTTTCATTAATAATTTCCTTATTGGTTAGGGTTGAAACGTAATTTTAAAGCAATGGTGATCGCCGAAAATAAGCGTTCATCATTATCTTTCAAATTTTCTCTAAAGGTTTTATTGGGGTCCGTAATGTTAACCCGACCTTGATGTAATTCAGTGAGTAAATATGTTAAAGGAAGACACAATTTTTCTGCTAATTCTTTGACGGTAACATGCTCAAAAGTCATTAATAATCTATCCAAATTACAATAGGACGGATATTTTTGTTTAAAACAAACATCGGTTAATTGAGCAATCTGTTTCAACGCTTTGCGACGGCGGTGAATAAAATGAATAATCAATAAAACCATAAAACATGTACCGACTATTTGATGAAGTCGAGCAAAAAATAGCACATTTCCTATGCCAAAAGATAAACAAATTGCAGAAATCACCATGGATATTAGGCTAAATAACAATAAAAGAATTAACATGCTTTTGGCTATAATCTGTAATTTTTGCATTAATTTTCTCACAAACAAGCAAAGTATAAATGATTATATAATGACAAATAAAAAAATTGAATATTTTTTACGCTATTTTTACAAAAATGTTACTAAAAATATCTATTGCTAACTAATTAGCATAGCAATTACCCACCGGATCATCATTTATAAGGAAAACTTATTGTTCATCACGGATTTTTAAATAAAAAAGGTTGCTAAAGAAATAAAAAATAATCATTAGCAACACTTTTGTTTACTATGTCTTTTTTAAGCCATCAACACCCTAACAATCCTGCCCACCATATTTCTCATCACGCAACATGGCACGCACGGCGTGATCAAAGTCTTTTAACACCTGATCGGCATTTTCTGCATTCACGCCTTTGGCATCTAAATAGAATTTGATTTTTGGTTCGGTACCAGATGGACGGACAATTAAGCGGCTGCCGTTATCTTGGATAAAGACCAAAATATCATTTTGGCGTTCGGTTTTTAAGTGATCGATTACCTGTACAACGGTATGTTTGCCAATTTGAGTTGGTGGATTTTGGCGAAGTGCGGTCATTAATTCGCCGATTTTGCTTAAATCGCTGACACGAATAGAAATTTGACCACTGACATAGGCACCAAATTCTTGGGTGAATTCTGCGATATAATCGGCAAGGGTTTTGCCTTGTTGTTTTAAATAGCAAATGAGATCAAGGAACACAATAGCAGCAGAAATACCGTCTTTATCACGCACTTTATCGGGGTCAACTAAATAGCCTATAGCTTCTTCAAAACCGAATAATAAGCCTTGTACTTTGCCAATATATTTGAACCCTGTTAAGGTTTCTTCCGATTGGAAACCGTATTTTTTCGCAATTTCTGCTAACGCTGGCGATGATACTAAAGAACAAGCTAGAACGCCTTGTTTTCCTTGATTTTGCTGGGCTAAATACCAACCCAACAAACAACCGATCACATTACCATGCAAGGCTTTCCAGTTGCCTTGCGCATCAGGCATTGCCACGGCTAAACGGTCTGCGTCTGGGTCGTTAGCTAAAATAAATTCAGCATTTTTCGCTTTGGCTAATTTAAAAGCTAAATCTAATGCCCCTTTTTCTTCGGGATTAGGGAAATTCACCGTTGGGAAGGTGCCATCGGGTTGAATTTGTTCAGTGACTAAATGGGGTTGTGGTAAGCCTGCTTTGGTCAAGGTTTTGCTTAACACTTCATAGCCCACACCGTGCATCGCCGTATAAACATAGTTAATCTCGGCTTTTGGCTGTTTGGCTAGGCTTGCGGTTTTTTCAATATAAGCGTTGACGACGTCATCATCTAACACAATGTAATCTTGGCTGCGTGGTAAATCCTGAATATTGCCAAGGGCGACTTCATCAATTAACGCCGCAATTTGTTTATCAGCGGGCGAAACGATTTGACCGCCACCATTGGCTTTGCCTAAATACACTTTATAACCATTATCTTCCGGTGGGTTATGACTGGCAGTCACCATCACGCCTGCGGTGGTGTCAAAATGTTGGATAGCGTAGGCTAACACTGGGGTTGGCAATTTACGGGGTAATAAATAAGTTTTAATCCCGGCTCCCGCCATGATTTCAGCGGTATCTTTAGCAAAGACATCAGAATTTTTTCGACCATCATAACCTAAAACAATGGAGGGTTTTTCATCATAACCTTGAATAAATTTGGCTAAACCGCCAGCAGCTTGAGCCACGAGAACACGGTTCATCCCCATTGAGCCAGCTTGTAAACGTCCACGTAAGCCAGCGGTACCAAATTGCAAACGTCCGTCAAAACGGGCTTTTAGTTCATCTGTGGCAGTATGATCACCTGCTTGAGCTTGTTCAATTAATTGACGTAATTCTGCTTTGGTTTCTGCATCGGGATCTTGTGCTAACCAGTTTTGTGCAATATTAAAAATTGTTGTCATAGTATCTCCTTATTTTTATTAAAATAATCATTAACAGGATTGTTAATGATTTAGCCTATCTTTTTCAAGGCTAAAATACAACCTAAAATCACGATTATTCCGCCTAATCCTTGATATAGGTTAATTTTTTCACCGAGTGTGAAATAGCCAATAACGGCGGTGGAAAGAGGAATGATTAATTGAATAATATTAAACACCACCACCCCTTGTTTTTGTACGATATAAAATGCCATTAACATGCCTGTGAGTAATCCATAAATACCGGCTAATCCGAGTCCAATTAACATTACCTGACTGACATTTTGCAATTGTTCAATGGTATGAGTGTGAATGGCGAGTATTAAATAAAGTATGCCTGATAATGTGGCGGTGGAGGCACTAATCACAATCGCGTGTAGTCTTTTTGATACCTGTTTTACCACCAAATTCATGATAGACTGAATAAATATGGCGGTAGCTAAAAATACGGAACCGAGTATAAAATCACTGTTTTCACTACTTTTATCACTAAAAAGCACAAACAATAATGACCCAATGACAGCCACGACACTTCCCAAATAAAACCGTTTTTGTTTTGCTCGTTGTCGTTCATCTTTAAAGAAAATGGCAGCCATAATAATGGCCAATGGCATAGCGAGAATGCCAAAAATACTGCCTGCTACGGCAGAAGTATATTTTAATCCATTAATAAAAAAATACATGTTGCTTGTCATTAACACAGCGAGCAGTAACAGGCTAAAAATAATGGTCGGTTCAGCGAATATTTTTTTCAGCTCTTGGCAGAATTTAACTAGGCAGATTAATATAAAAAATAATCCTCCCGCTAAACAGCGCACCGCATTATTATTTAGCGTGTCAAAATGTAGGCTGGTAAATCGCATAATGGGAAAACCGAAGCCCATTAAAATAATATAAGAAATGCGCGTGAGTTGTTCGTTGTTCATTGATCATCAAAAAGTAACATTACTTACCTAAATGGTGGCGTAAAATCCGTAAAAAATAAAGCAAGAAATATTCAAAATGAGAGATACTTCACAAAATTTCGAGCTAGATAATGCAGCTTGAAGAATAGAACAACTATTTATGTATTTATGGTAATATAATGAAATCTAAACAATAGTTTATTTATCGCTAATATATGAATATCCGTTACTTTTTACACAAAAAATTACGCCAAACGCACCGCATTTCTCGAAAAACCATTGAATTTTCTTGCTTATTGATTGGAGCGAGTTTAGTTGCTTTATTTTCTCTTGGTTTTGCGAAATTAGCAGAATTAGGGCTGGAATGGAACGCACTTTGGACGGCTAAATATCCCCTTGCAGTTTGGCTAGTATTACCTTTGGGTATGGCGTTGTTAGCTTGGTTTACACCGAGATATACGCCTTATGTGGGCGGTAGTGGCATTCCGCAAGTGATTGCTGCATTGAGCTTGCCACATGGTGCGAGAAAGTCCTATTTAGTACAATTTGTGCAAACTTTGTGGAAAATCCCATTAACCTTTTTAGCCATGTTATTTGGTGCATCGGTGGGGCGTGAAGGTCCTTCGGTGCAAGTGGGGGCAGCGGTGATGTTGGCTTGGGGAAATTGGTGTCATCATCATAATATTGCGTTTCGTGGTTTGAATGCCAATGAATTAATGGCAGCTGGTGCAGGTGGTGGTTTAGCGGCTGCCTTTAATGCACCCTTAGCTGGGGTTATTTTTGCCCTTGAAGAATTGGGGCGTGGGGTAATTTTGCGTTGGGAACGTCGTGTGTTATTAGGCGTTCTTGCAGCGGGTTTTATTTTAGTGGCGATTGACGGTAACAACCCTTATTTTCCATTATACAAAGGTGCTACAAATACAAAAGATATTTTGCTTTGGGTGCTAATGTGTGGTGTTATTTGTGGAATTTTAGGGGGGATTTTTGCTCGTTTATTGGCAAAAGGTGTAGTTGGCGTGGTGCCTGCTCTGATTCGTGGTTGGGTTCGCCATCACCCCGTTACTATGGCATTAATTTTAGGGCTAATTCTTGCGGGATTAGGCACTTATACTAACGGACAAACCTATGGCACGGGTTATGAAGTGGTCACGCAAGCCTTAGATGGGCAACTGATTCAACCAGAAACGACTGGCATTGCCAAATTATTTGCCACGGTGGCGACCTATTGGACGGGGATTGCTGGCGGTATTTTTACCCCTGCATTGACAGTGGGAGCTGGAATCGGCTCACAGATTTCTGGTTTCACTGGTGAACTCGTAGATGGTCGTTTATTGGTGTTATTATGTATGGCAGCCTTTTTAGCAGGTGCCACGCAATCACCTGTGACAGCTGCTGTCGTAGTGATGGAAATGACGGGTAGTCAACCCGTGTTAATCTGGTTATTAATTGGTGGGATTGTATCGACTATTGTGTCACGTCAAATTATGCCAAAACCGTTTTACCATTTTGCCGCAGGACGTTTTCGTCAACGTATTCAAGAACAAGGATAATTCAAAAACTTATGCAAAATCAACCGCACTTTCCTACGCCTTATTACCGTGGACGTTTTTCCGTGGCACCAATGTTAGATTGGACGACACGTCATTGCCGTTATTTTCATCGTCAATTTAGCAAGCAGGCTTTGCTTTATACGGAAATGGTAACGGCTCAAGCGATTATTCACGCCAAATATGATCATTTAGCGTTTGATTTAGCGGAAAATCCAGTTGCCTTACAATTAGGTGGTAGCGACCCTGAACAGCTCAAACAATGTGCGATTTTAGCCGAACAACGGGGCTATCAGGAAATCAACTTAAATGTGGGTTGTCCGTCTGATCGTGTACAGAACGGCATGTTTGGCGCGTGTTTAATGGCAAAAGCCGATTTAGTGGCAGACTGTGTGCAAGCTATGCAGAGTGCGGTGCAAATTCCTGTCACAGTGAAAACCAGAATTGGCATTGATGAGTTAGATAGCTATGATTTTCTGTGTGATTTTGTGCAAAAAGTGCAAGCTGTGGGCTGTCAGGATTTTATCGTCCATGCTCGCAAAGCATGGCTTTCTGGCTTAAGCCCAAAACAAAATCGTGAAATTCCACCTTTAGATTACGAGCGAGTGTATCAGCTCAAACGAGATTTCCCGCACCTTTGGATTAGCATTAACGGTGGCATTAAAACCATTGCAGAAATACAAACCCATTTGCAATACGTTGATGGGGTAATGGTGGGCCGTGAAGCCTATCAAAATCCATCTTTATTAGGCGAAATTGATCAAGCCTTATTTGACCCTAATGCACCGATCATCACCGCTCATCAAGCGGTACGCAATATGTTCCCTTATATTGAAAGCCAACTCAGTCAGGGTGTGTATTTAAATCATATTGTTCGCCATATATTGGGTGCATTCCAAAATTGCAAAGGGGCAAGACAATGGCGACGACATTTAAGTGAAAATGCGTGCAAGCCGAATGCGGGGGTGGAAGTAGTGGAAACAGCGTTGGGGTTTGTGGAAGCGGATTAAAATGTGGGAATGAATGGGCAAATGCGGTGAAAAAATGACGATTTTTCACCGCATTTTTATACCCAAAAGAAATATAACTTAACTAAAAATTATTGGCTCGTTATAAGCTGTTTTTGCATAATCGGTTTTATTTTTACCAAGAAGGAACAAATTATGCTTTGGACAATGTTTGCAGGCGGTGCGTTAGGCATCTTGTTTGGGTTTGTGTTGCAACGGACACGTTTTTGTATGACAGGTGGTTTTCGTGATATGTACATCACGGGCAATTATAAAATGTTTTATGCCTTTTTGATTGCTATTTTGGTGCAAAGTGTTGGCGTATTAACTCTGATTCAATTAGGTTATGTTTCTTTGCCTTATAAAGATTATTCGGTAGTAGCAACGATTATTGGTTCATTTGTCTTTGGTATTGGGATTATTCTTGCCAGCGGTTGTGCGACGGGAACTTGGTATCGGGCTGGCGAAGGCTTAATTGGTAGCTGGTTAGCGTTGGCAATGTATATGCTCAGTTCCGCCGTGATGAAATACGGAGCATTAGCAGATTTCAAAAAAGCCTTTTCGCAATATGGGCGCATCAACGATAACACCGCACAAGCCTTAGGCATTTCCGTATGGTGGTTGGTGGCCTTGTTAGCGGTGGCGGTGTTTTATGGTGTGCGTAAAACCTTGGCTAACCGTCCGAAAACCAAAGTGGCGAGCTTGCCTGCGAAATTTACAGGGCTACGTCATTGGTTATTCGAAAAACGTTATCATCCGTTTGCAGCTGCCGTGGTGATTGGCGTGATTGCCTTGATTGCGTGGCCAGCCAGTGAAAGCACGGGGCGTGTGGGCGGTTTAGGCATCACCACGCCATCTGCTGACATCGTGCATTTCTTGGTGACAGGCAATACCAAAAGTTTAAACTGGGGCTTGTTCCTTGTGTTGGGGATTTTCATTGGCTCTTACATCGCTGCCAAAGGTAGCCGTGAATTTAGATGGCGTTTACCTGATATTAAAACCTTATATCACAGCACATTAGGCGGCTTGGCAATGGGAATCGGCGCATCCTTGGCTGGCGGTTGCACCATCGGTAATGGTTTAACCGCGACGGCGGTAATGAGTTCCAAAGGCTGGATTGCGTTATTCTTTACCATTTTAGGGGCGTGGACAATGTCGCATTTCTTATTCGTCCGCCCACGTCAAAAAGCCCTTGCATTGGCTCAAGCCAGTGCGTAAGCGATGATTTAAATTAACAGAAAGGAAACATTATGATCGTAAAATTAGAAACCGCTGGGCTAGTTTGCCCATTCCCACTGGTGGAAGCCAAAGAAGCAATGGCAAAATTAAACAAAGGCGATGGCATTGAAATCGAATTTGACTGTACCCAAGCCACGGAAGCGATTCCGAGTTGGGCAGCCGAAGAAGGCTATGACGTGACGAACTTTGAGCAAATTGACGATGCGAAATGGACGATTACGGTGGTAAAGTAATGCATTAAAAAGAAAGCGGATGAATTCATCCGCTTTCTTATGTCTACCAAGAAACTTTTGGATCTTTTTTTGCATCAATCACATCAATGACCGTTGATGTTGAACCATCAGTTTTCAGGAAAATGAAAGTAATAATAGCTTAAATATTGTCGGTTCAAATCAAGCAGAACTCGCCATAGAAATTACCCACCTAAAAAAAGAACTCGCCCTAAAAGATGAATTACTTGTTGCCAAACAAAATGAAATTGATGTGTTAAAACAATTAGTTAAAAGTTTGAGAAAAGAACCATTATCTCATTAAACACAAAACCTGCCCGCTTAAATATCTAAATATAACCATGAAAAAGCTGTATTTTTACATGTTATTTATGGTTGTAACCACAAAAATATAAATGTATAATGCGATTATTATGGTTATAACCAAAAAGGATTCTACATGATTAGTCGCCCCAATTATCTTGCTCAACTTAAACCTTTTATTAATAAACCTTTTATCAAGGTGATTACAGGTATTCGCCGTTCAGGTAAATCAACAGTATTAAAAATGCTGCAAGATGAATTAATACAAAATGGCGTAACGAAAGAGCAAATTATTTATCTTAACTTTGAAAGTTTCGTGACCGCAGAGTTAAAAACCGCACAAACCCTTTACGCCTTTATTAAGGATAGTATTCAAACCAATCAACAATATTATGTCTTATTTGATGAAATTCAAGAAGTGATTGACTGGGAAAAGGCGGTCAATGCGTTAATGGTTGATTTTAATCTTGATTTATATATTACGGGTTCAAACTCTCACTTATTATCATCAGAACTTTCTACTTATTTAGCTGGGCGTTATATTGAGATCCCTATTTTTACGCTCTCTTTTCAAGAGTTTCTCGCATTTAAGCAGTATTATTCTGATCAACCTTATTTGCCTTTGCCCTATTTTAATGAATATTTACGAAAAGGGGGCTTTCCAGTCGTGCATACTGCTGATTTTAATGAAGAAACTATTTATAAGATTGTACAAGATATTTATACTTCGGTCATTTTACGCGATACCGTGCAACGTCACAAAATCCGTGATGTGGAATTATTAGAACGGATTATTCGTTATGCTTTTGATAATGTGGGGAATACCTTTTCAGGCAAAAATGTGGCGGATTATTTTAAAAGCCAGCAACGCAAAATAGATTTAAATACGGTTTATAATTATTTGAATGCGTTAGAGAGTGCCTTTATTTTGCATCGAGTTGGACGATTTGACATTAAGGGAAAAGAGATTTTAAAAACACAAGAGAAATTTTATTTAGGTGATATATCCTTGCTGTATGCAACGATGGGGTTTCGTTCTAGCTTAATCGCAGGACTATTGGAGAATATTATTTATTTAGAATTAAAACGCCGAGATTATCAGGTTTATATTGGTAAATTAGGTGATAAAGAGATTGATTTTATTGCACAAAAATCGCAACAAAAAATTTATTTGCAAGTAGCCTATAAATTGGAGAATCAAGACACAGTACAACGTGAATTTTCACCGTTACAAGCCATTCAAGATAACCATCCTAAATATGTGATCACCATGGATGAATGGTGGAATGAACATCTTGACGGCATAAAGCATTATCATATTGCAGAGTTTTTGCAAATGGCATGGTAAACTAGAAAAGCAGCAAGATAATTCAAAAGGAGGCAGTATGAAACAACATCAATATCAAGTCAATGTCAAATACCTCAGTGATCATGAGGGTAACGAAGTGAATCAAGAAATCACCTTTTCCGCTCCCAATCATGATAATATTTTTGCAATTATTGAAAGAACACAACAGCGTGACGGTTTTACTTTAGAAATGGCACAACGTTTTGCTGTGGGATTGAAGTTAATGACAGAGGTGGTTATGGAACATCGTGATAATCCATTGTTCAAGGAACTGAAACCCCAAATTGCAGAAATGATGAAGATTATTAAGGGAAAATCAAGAAAGGTTGAAGATTAAGACGTGTAAATGAATGGTGAAGTGCGGTGAAACAATAAATTTTTTCACCGCACTTCGAACCGTTTAAATAAAGAAACCCTTATTCCGCCAAAAATCCCCCACTCTGGTGTTGCCATAATTTGGCATATAAGCCATTTAGTGCCAATAATTCAGCGTGGGTACCTTGTTCTACAATTTGTCCTTGATCTAACACAATTAAACGATCCATCGCGGCAATGGTGGATAAACGATGGGCGATGGCGATCACGGTTTTGTTTTCCATCATTTTATCCAGACTTTGTTGAATGGCTGCTTCCACTTCACTGTCTAACGCGCTCGTCGCTTCGTCAAGTAACAAAATTGGGGCATTTTTTAGCATTACTCGAGCAATAGCAATACGTTGGCGTTGTCCGCCGGAGAGTTTTACCCCTCGTTCGCCCACATGTGCATCATAGCCACGACGACCGTTGGCATCAGTTAATAGCGGAATGAAATCAGTGGCTTCTGCTCGTTGAGCTGCATTGAGCATATCTTGTTCAGTGGCATTAGGACAACCATAAATGATATTTTCACGTACAGAACGGTGTAACAATGAAGTATCTTGTGTGACTAATCCAATTTGGCTACGTAGACTTTCTTGTTGTACGTCTAATATATTTTGCCCGTCAATCGTAATGGCACCTTGTTGGGTTTCATAGAAACGTAATAATAAATTGACAATGGTGGATTTACCCGCACCAGAACGACCAATTAACCCTACTTTTTCACCTGCCTTAATGGTTAAGTTAAACTGTTGTAACAGTGGTTTTTCGGGCGTATAAGCAAAACTGACATTATCAAAACGAATTTCCCCTTGGGTAATTCGTAATGTCGTGGCATTTGGTTTATCTACAATGGTATGTGGTTTTGATAAGGTTTGCATACCGTCATTTACCGTACCAATATTTTCAAATAAGCGAGCGGATTCCCACATAATCCAATGCGCCAAACCATTCACTCGTAATGCCATGGCAGTGGATGTCGCGATGGCTCCCACACCAACTGCTCCCCGTTGCCAAAGTATCACGCCTAAAATGGCAGAGCTTAAAGTTAAGAAGATATTGCTCGCATAAGTTAATACATCTAAGCTTGTGCCTAAGCGCATTTGTGCATGCACAGTCCGCATAAATTCTTCCATCGATCTTTTCGCATAGGAAGCTTCACGCTCGCCATGTGAGAACAATTTGACGGTAGCAATATTTGAATAGGCATCCGTTACTCGCCCTGTCATAAGCGAACGAGCATCAGCTTGATGTTCAGCAGTTTTGGCTAATTTAGGAATAAGATAGTATAAAATACAGCCAAACATAATGGCCCATAGAATAAAGGGCACCAGAAACCAACTATCAAAGGCGACTAATACTGCTCCTGACGTGATAAAATAAACCCCAACATAAATCACCATGTTGGCTACAGTGAGAACGGTGTCTCGTACCGCAAGAGCGGTTTGCATCACTTTAGCAGAGACACGACCGGCAAATTCATCTTGATAAAAACTTAAACTTTGTCCCAGCATTAAACGGTGGAAATTCCAACGTAACCGCATCGGAAAAACCCCTTGTAGGGTTTGCAAACGAACCATAGATGTGAGAAATGTCCAACCGATACTTAGCACCAATATGATGAACATTCCGATTAAATAATGTCCTTTTTCAGCCCATAAGGTTTCTGGTGTATAAGCACTGAGCCAATCGACCAACTTCCCCATAAATTGAAACATGAGGGCTTCCATAACCCCTACACCAATGGTTAAAAAAGCGAAAAACGCAATCCAGGCTTTCGTGCCTTCTAGATTTGACCATAAAAACCGCCATAACCCTTTTTCTGGGGTTTTAGGGGGCGTATCTGGGTAGGCATTAATTCGATTCTCAAACCAAGAAAATATTTTATTTAGCATGTTGTTATACCTATAAGAAAACAAAAGGCAACGGGAACGTTGCCTTAAACTGATGGTATTATAACGCAAAATCTCGCAAAAAAGCACCGCACTTTTATATTTTGAATTAAAGTGAGGTGAAAATAAGGGTTATTCTAATGCTTTGCCTTTGAGTTCTGGTATTAAGAAAAATGTCGCTAGCATATCAAGCACATAGATCGTGGCAAGAAATGCGATAGCAATTGGGAACGAATAAGCTGAAACCACCGCCCCAACCACAATGGGTCCAAAGCCACCCACCGCACGTCCGATATTAAATAAGACATTTTGCGCAGTAGCACGTGCTTCGGTTGGATAAGCTTCTGACATTAACGCCCCATAACCTCCCATCATACCGTTCACAAAGGCACCTAATAACGCACCGGCAAACAACATAGCCGTCGGGTCAGTTAATTGGGAATAGGTCACAATGCTGATCACAGCCCCCAATTGGAAGATGAGGAAACTTGGTTTACGTCCGATAGCATCTGCTAACCGGCCAAAAATCCAAATGCCAGCCATCATGCCACAAATTGTCACTGCCGTCCAAAGCCCAGATTTAGTTAAACTAAAACCGAGTTGTTTAGATAAAAAGTTAGGTAACCAAATCATAATGCCGTAATAGCCAAAGTTTTGTACCGATGTGAGAACGATAATTCCAAGGCTGACTTTTGTGGTGTTCTTATCTTTGATTAATAATTTGAAAGGTGATTTTTTCGGTTTATTGCTACTCGCTTGTTTTCTAACAAACACCTCAGGTTCATGTAACTTAGCGCGCAAATACCAAGCCACAAAAGCAGGGAAAATTCCCACTAAGAACATACCTCGCCAACCGATAATTGGTAATAATAATGGCGTTAATAATGCCGCAGCGAAGACCCCAATTTGCCAACCTAATGCGACATAAGATGACGCTTTAGCCCGATGACGAGCCGGCCATGCTTCCGCAGCTAACGCCATACCGATACCAAATTCGCCACCTAAGCCAATACCCGCAATAGTGCGATAAATCAGTAAATCCCAATAACCTTGCGCAAAAGCACAAAGTCCCGTGAACACCGCAAATAATACAATTGTCCAAGTCAGTACTCGCACTCGACCATATTTGTCGCTTAATGCACCGAAAATTAGCCCACCGGCTACCGCACCAATCAGAGTCCAAGTGACTAATGAACCGCCTTGTGCCGGGGTTAACGCTAAATCCGCTGAAATCGCGCTGAGCATAAAGCCGAGAATCAATAAGTCAAAACCGTCCATGGCATAACCAACGGCGGATCCTAATAAGGCTTTCCAGCTATATTTATCAACATGATGAGTTGTCATGATTTGATCCTTTTGTTGCTCACAGGCAACGTTTAAAGTTAAAAGAAAGGTATTTTTTCATTTCCTGAATAGAAATCGGCGGTATTTTAGAGAGTCTTGCCTAATTTGGCAACTGAATTTTTTACCTTGCCTATGTTCTATTTTTCTTTAATCGCCATAAATTGAGCGCCTTTAGCAATCATCCGCAGTTGTAAAATTACCCGTTCTTTTAATGCCGTCCGATCTTTTTCATCCATATCTAAGGCTTTCGACATGGCACTAAAAGTTAATGTGACACTGGCTTCTGCTTGCATGTAGCCAACATATCTGGAGTAATTAAAACGATAAGTAATAAATTCGCCTAATTCTTCGATAAAATGCTTAATTTCTCGCGAAACTGCGGTGCGAAACAGTAAAGAAATACCGGTACTTTCACGTAATAGCAAACGAAATACATTCGGGTTGTTTTCAATAAACTCAAAGAACGTATCAATGGATACCTCGATCACACTACCGCCATTACGCAAGCGTTTCTGGGCTTGTCGCATTAATTGACGTAAGGTTAGCCCCGCTTCATCCACCATGGTTAACCCTAATTCTTCCATATCTTTAAAATGACGATAAAAGGAAGTGGGAGCAATACCCGCTTCTCGTGAAACTTCACGTAAACTCAAGTTAGCAAAACTTTTTTCCGCGGTTAATTGATTAAACGCCGCATTAATTAATGCTTGGCGTGTTTTTTCTTTTTGTAAAGCACGAATTCCAGCCATATTATTTATCTTCTAAAATCGGTTTAACCGCACCGGCAATAGCCTGTGCAATACGTTCATAACGTTGGCGTAATGGCGAGCCGGGGCGATAAATTAACATAATAGAACGTTTCGGTTCGAGATCTACACAAGGAATATATTTCACCCCTTGACGATTACCTTCATTATATACTGCTAATTCGGGCATTAACGTTATACCGGCATTGGCGGCGACCATATTACGTAAGGTTTCTAAGCTCGTGGCTTGAAAATGGGAATTTTCTTTTGCCCCCGCAGAAAAACAATATCCAAGCGCTTGTTCTCTCAAACAATGTCCATCATCTAACATTAAAATTTCTTTATTTTTCAATGCGGAAAGGGGAATTTGTGGTTCATTAGCCCAAGGATGTTTTTCCGATACCGCAATCAGCATTTTTTCATAAAAAAGTGGCACTTCAATAAAAGATTGGGTTTCTTCCACTGATGCCACAATGGCACAGTCTAAATGTCCAGTTTCTAATTGATCAATTAAATGTGCTGTTTGTTGTTCATATAAAAATAACTCTAATTCAGGGAATTTTTGCGTTAACAGGGGCATAATATGCGGGAGTAAGTATGGACCGACGGTCGGAATTACCCCAATATGCAACGGTCCCGTCATATCTTTCCCCTGATTGCTTGCCATTTCTTTGAGTAATTTAACTTCACGTAACACCGTTTTCGCTTGATCTACTAACAACAAACCAGATTGTGTAAACAACACTTTGCGACTGGTACGTTCTAATAAAATAATACCGAGTTCGTCTTCTAATTTGCGAATTTGTCCGCTTAATGTCGGTTGACTTACATGGCAAGCATCCGCTGCACGGCGAAAATGTTTATATTCGGCAAGTGCGACCAAATATTCTAAATCACGAATATTCATAAAAAAGTTCCTTATAGGTATAAACAATTAAAAGGATAGAATTAATTGATTGTAACTATACCACAAAATTACCTATAATCCACTCAGTAAAAACAACTAACCACTTAAATTGGAGAAAATTATGTCAAATATGGAAGGAAAAAAAGTTCCTCAAGTTACATTCCATACTCGCCAAGGTGATGCATGGGTTGATGTAACATCAGCTGAATTATTCGACAACAAAACTGTTGTATTATTTTCATTACCGGGTGCATTTACCCCAACTTGTTCATCAACACACTTACCACGTTACAACGAATTAGCCTGTGAATTTCAAGCATTGGGTGTTGACGACATTATCTGTATGTCTGTCAATGATACATTCGTGATGAACGCCTGGAAAGCAGACCAAGAATCAGAAAATATTACCGTTATTCCAGATGGTAACGGTGAATTTACCGAAGGTATGGGTATGCTTGTTGGTAAGGAAGATTTAGGTTTTGGCAAACGTTCATGGCGTTATTCTGCATTAGTACGCAATGGCGTAGTAGAAAAAATGTTCATTGAACCACAAGAGCCGGGCGACCCGTTCAAAGTTTCTGATGCCGATACCATGATCAAATATTTAAATCCAAAATGGGAAGCTAAACCATCAGTTTCTATCATCACTAAACCAGGTTGTCCATTCTGTGCGAAAGCCAAAGGGTTATTAAAAGTGAAAGGCTATACCTTTGAAGAAATCGTATTAGGTCGTGATGCTTCAACTATCTCTGTACGTGCTATTACAGGCAAAACATCTGTTCCACAAGTCTTTATTGGTGGTCAGTACATCGGTGGTAGCGAAGATTTAGAAAAATATTTAGCTTAATTTAAGCTGAAAGCTTAGGAAGTTTGAACCGCACTTTTGGTAAAGTGCGGTTTTTTATACTAGCTTTTTTCTAATATTGCCTTATGTTCTTGAATAATCGCCATAAACGGTTGAGCGAATCGTTCCCATTTAATTGCCCCTACGCCATTAATTTGTAGCATTTCCACTTTGTTGGTTGGTAGGTAGAGGGACATTTCTTGTAAGGTCGCATCACTAAATACAATATATGGCGGAATATTTTCTCGGTCGGCAATTTGTTTGCGTAAAAAACGTAAGCGAGCAAATAAATCTTTATCGTAATTGGTCACTGCACTACGTTGTGGGGCAGAAACCGTTGCAATAGCGGATAAGCGTGGCGTTGCCAGCTCTAAGGGGATTTCACCACGTAAAATGGGTCTGGCACTTTCGGTGAGTTGTAATTGTACGCCAACCTCATTCATGACTTGATGAATAAAACCGAGATGAATTAATTGGCGAATCACGGATTGCCAATATTCTTTGCTTTTGTCTTTGCCAATGCCATAGACGCTTAGTTTATCATGTTGGTAATCACGAATACGTTGATTATTCATGCCACGCATAACGCCTATCACGTATTGCATACCAAAGCGTTGACCCGTGCGATAAATAGTAGAAAGGATTTTTTGTGCATCCATTAAGCCATCATACTTTTTCGGTGGATCTAAGCAAATATCACAGTTATTACAAGGCGTTTGGCGATTTTCGCCGAAATAATTGAGTAATACTAAACGGCGACAAGTTTGGCTTTCGGCAAATTCACCGATGGCTTCTAGTTTGTGTTGTTTAATCTCTCGTTGTGGCGATTCAGGTTCTTCCAGTAGCATTTTGTGTAACCAGCCGTAATCGGCGGGTTCATAAAATAATACCGCTTCGGCAGGTAAATCATCACGCCCTGCTCGCCCCGTTTCTTGATAATAGGCTTCGATACTGCGAGATAAATCGAAGTGAGCAACAAATCGTACGTTAGATTTATTAATTCCCATACCAAAGGCAATGGTGGCAACCACCACTTGAATATTATCTCGCTGAAAGGCTCGTTGCACACGTTCACGTTCGGCAAAATCCATCCCTGCATGATAGAAATCTGCGGATACTCCACGTTTTTTGAGAGCTTCAGCGACTTTTTCCGATTTATTACGACTGTTGCAATATACAATGCCACTTTTGCCCTTTTGTGCCGCCACGAAATTACAGAGCTGTTCCATTGGCTTGAATTTTTCCACTAAGGTGTAACGAATATTCGGGCGATCAAAGCTGCCTACATATAAGTGCGGTTGATTTAGACGAAGATTTTGCCAAATATCCTGTCTGGTGGTGTTATCAGCTGTGGCGGTTAATGCCATAATTGGCACATTTGGAAAAGTCGCCTTTAATCCGCCGAGTTGAGCATATTCAGGACGGAAATCATGCCCCCATTGGGAGATGCAATGGGCTTCGTCAATGGCAATGAAACTTACTGAGCAATGGCAAATAAACGAAAAGAAATTATTTGTCATGACTTTTTCAGGAGAAAGATAAAGTAATTTGAGTTGACCAGAAATAGCTTTATTTTGCACCTGTTGTTGCTGTTCATAGGTTTGTGTGGAATTGAGATAATCCGCAGCGATGCCGTTGGCTAACAGTTGATCGACTTGATCTTTCATCAAGGAAATTAATGGCGAAATAACTAGGGTGAGACCTGAAAAACACAAGGCTGGAATTTGATAACACAGGGATTTCCCGTTCCCTGTCGCCATCACGACAAGGCTATCTTGTCCATGTAATGCAGATTGAATGACTTCTTGTTGCCCTTTGCGGAAAGATTGATAGCCGAATACATCCTTTAATACTTGTAAAGGATCAGCAAGTGCGGTGGAAAAATCGTGTTTTTTTGGCACCGTACTATTGTCGTTCAAATCAAAGGAAGACAGCGATTCCATTAGCCAAATGTCGCTTCTTCACCGTGAGCTGCACAGGCTTCACTTAAACAATCATAAAAGCGTTTACCATCGTGGTTAATCCAGTCGTTATCTTTCCAAGCAAAATGTAAACCACCTAAACGGCTAGCCAGCCAGAGTTCTAACATGGATTCTTGTTTATTAATCACAATTTGTGTACGATTGCCAAAAGTCATGGTAAACACCGATCCTTGACGTTCAAAATCTACGTCCACATCTTGCTCATCACATTGTTCTTCAATATGATCCCACACTTGTTCAATATTTTGATGAAATTCAGCTAGGTTCATTTTTGTTCTCTTAATAGATCTATTATTTTAAAGATGAATTATAGATATTTTCTGTGATTAAGGATAGGGGGAATTTCTACCAAAGTCACGATTAAATAAGAATAATCATCAAATTTTGGAATGCAGATCACAAATTTAGTTTTGAATGAGGGGTTATTTTAAGGCATACTTATCTCTTGAAATAGGAAAAATGGTGAGTCATTTTTTACTTTTACGAACATCAGATAGGAGGGGGTATGAAATTAACCAAAACTCAAGAACAATATCTTACTGAGCTATGGCAAAATGGGATGGATAATGATTTATTTGAAGAAATTAGCCTAGATAAAATTAAAGCAAAACGAGCAGAGAGATTAGAATATCTAGAGAATAAAAAACTCTCTCGATCCAATTACTAAAAGAGAAATATTTTTCTAGTAATCAGTTTATTCACCTTCCTGTCAAGCAAAAAAGACGATTAAATAAATTGCTTAAAAAATAATAGATACTACCATTTATTCAAACAAAATAGTGTAAAATAACTAAAATACTTAACACGGAAAATCATGATGAAAAAACTCACTTTTTTAACCGCACTTTTAGTGCTAGCAACCTTTATCACAGGCTGTGGCGTAAAAGGACCTTTATATTACCCACAACAGAATACCCAACAAACCCAACAAAAATAGGATTTCTAAATGGATTTCTTTCAATATCAAAACAATAAACTTTTTGCTGAAGCATTGCCTGTAAGTCAGTTAGCACAGCTGTTTGGTACGCCGCTTTATGTCTATTCTAAAGCCACTTTGGAGCGTCATTGGTATGCTTTTGATAAGGCTTTTGGTGAGCATCCGCATCTGATTTGCTTTGCGGTAAAAGCAAATTCAAACATTGCGGTGTTGCAAACGATGGCAAGATTGGGGTCGGGGTTTGATATTGTGTCGCAAGGGGAATTGGAGCGTGTGCTGAAAGCGGGTGGTGATCCAGCAAAAGTGGTATTCTCTGGTGTAGCGAAAACAGAAATAGAAATTGCTCGTGCGTTGGAAGTCGGGATTCGTTGTTTTAATGTAGAAAGCCTGCCTGAACTCTATCGGATTAATGACGTTGCAGGTAAAATGGCGAAAATTGCACCGATTTCGTTACGTGTTAATCCTGATGTGGATGCACATACGCACCCTTATATTTCTACTGGATTGAAAGAAAATAAATTTGGTGTGAGCGTGGCACAGGCTAGAGATGTCTATCGCCAAGCGAGTCAATTAGCCCATATTCAAGTTGTTGGAATGGATTGTCATATTGGTTCGCAACTCACTGAATTACAACCATTTTTAGATGCTGCCGATCGTTTAATTCATTTAATGCAACAATTAAATGCAGACGGTATTCAGCTGAAACACCTAGATTTAGGTGGTGGTCTAGGTGTGCCTTATACCAACGAAACACCGCCACATCCGACTGAATATGCCAAAGCATTACTTGAAAAATTGCAACAATTTGATTTGGAAATTATCCTTGAACCAGGGCGTGCAATCACAGCGAATGCGGGGATTTTAGTGACTAAAGTGGAATATATTAAAACCAACGAAAGCCGAAACTTTGCTATTGTTGATGCAGGTATGAACGATATGATTCGCCCTGCTTTGTATCAGGCTTATATGAATATTATTGAAGCTGATCGCAGTTTGGCACGTGAAAAAGCCCTTTATGATGTTGTTGGTCCTGTGTGTGAAACCTCAGATTTTCTTGGAAAACAACGTGAATTGGCGATAGCTCAAGGAGATTTTTTAGTGCAACGTTCCGCTGGTGCTTATGGGGCGAGCATGAGTTCAAATTATAATTCTCGCCCACGTACCGCAGAAATCATAGTAGATGGTGATCAGGCTCATTTGATTCGGCAGCGTGAGAGCTATGAGAATTTATGGCAATTAGAACGTTTATTGCCGTAAATAATGATAAAAAAGTAGAGATAAAAAGGAGAAATTGATATGAAATTATATTATTTAAAAGGCTCTTGTTCTACCGTGCCACATATTGCGTTAGAGTGGATTGGACAGCCTTACGAAGCGGTCGAAATGAGTCGGGAAGCTATTAAACAGGCGGATTATTTAGCGTTAAATCCACAGGGTTCAGTGCCGTTATTAGTGGATGGTGATTTTGCCTTATCACAAAATGTTGCCATTCTAACCTATTTAGATAATTTATATCCAGATGCTAAGATTTTTGGCAGTAAAACGGTGCAAGATAAAGCGAAAGCAACTAAATGGCTGGCTTTTTGTAATGCGGATATTCACCCGATCTTTGGGCGTATTTTTAATGTACCTGCCTATTTGCAAGGTAATGAAGAATTAGTTAAACAATATCGTCAAGAATTGGCAGAGAGATTATTGCGTTTATACGCCATTGCCAATGAATATTTAAGTCAACACCAATTCTTCGGCGAGCAAATTTCTGTTGCGGATGTGTATCTTTATATCACATTGCGTTGGTGCCAAGCTATTGGGTTGGATTATAGCCATTTACGCCATTTAACGGTTCATTATCAACGAGTAGGACAAAATGCTGGTGTGCAATCTGTGCTAAAACAACAAGGATTACCTGTCTAATGCAAAGTTTACGTCATTATCATACCTTTGCCATTGATGTTCAGGCAAAAAATATTGTAGAAATCACCGCAGTTGAGCAATTTACGCAAGTTTGGTCAACAGCAAAAGCGGATAATCAGCCTGTATTGTTGTTAGGTGAGGGGAGTAACGTCTTATTTGTGCAAGATTTTAACGGTACCGTATTAATCAATCGGTTAAAAGGCATTGAACATAGACAGGATAATGACTTTCACTATTTGCACGTTGCAGGGGGCGAAAATTGGCATCATTTAGTGCAATGGTCGCTATCACAAGGCATTCAGGGCTTAGAGAATTTAGCCTTAATTCCAGGCTGTGCGGGTTCTGCACCGATACAAAATATCGGTGCTTATGGTGTTGAATTTAAAGATATTTGCGATTATGTTGAGGTGTTAGATTTAAACCAAGGCGAAGTATTTCGTTTAACCAATGAAGACTGTGGTTTTGCTTATCGCCATTCAGTATTTAAACAGCAATATGCAGAGGGTTTTGTGGTGGTTGCGGTCGGGCTAAAATTAGCCAAAAACTGGCAACCTGTGTTGAAATATGGATCACTCGCCAATCTTGATGCGAATACGGTGACAGCTCAACAAATTTTTGCTGAAGTCTGTGCGATTCGCCAAGCGAAGTTACCTGATCCAAAGCAAATCGGGAATGCGGGGAGTTTCTTTAAAAATCCTGTGGTGACTGCTCGTCAATTCCACGATTTACAAGCAGAATATCCCACTATTCCAAATTATCCACAAGCAGATGGCTTTGTTAAGCTGGCAGCAGGCTGGTTAATTGATCAATGCGGTTTAAAAGGCTATCAAATTGGTGGTGCGATGGTGCATCAACAACAGGCATTAGTGTTAGTGAATACGGGCAATGCGACCAGTTCTGATGTCATAGAATTAGCTCATCATGTGCGTCAAGCGGTAGCAGCGAAGTTTGATGTTTATCTTTCACCTGAAGTGCGTTTTATCGGTGAACATGGCGAGATAAATGCGGAAAATGTGATTAGCTGATACTTATACTAAAAAACCCTGCTATATGGCAGGGTTTTGGAGAAAGCATGCAATAATCAATTATGCGTTTACTTCGTCTTTTAACGCTTTACCTGCAACGAATGCAGGTACTTTTGATGCTTTAATTTGGATTTCTTCACCTGTTTGTGGGTTGCGACCTGTACGTGCTTTACGTTCGTTTACTTTAAATGTACCAAAACCAATTAATTGTACTGGATCGCCCGCTTTTAAACTGCCAGAAATTGCATTTAAAGTGGCTTCTAACGCTGCTTTTGCATCTTTTTTAGTTAAATTCGCTTCTGCTGCAATTGCATCGATTAAATCTGTTTTGTTCATAATTGAATACCTTATAATGTTTTATTAAATGTTGCGGTAAAGTTTCTGTTTACCAGATTTCAATAACTGTAAGCACAGTGCCGTATAGACTAAACAAAATTCGTTTGAAAGCAAGCACTATTTTGTAAATTTGCGGTAAAGATCACATTATTGGGTAATTTCTATACCAATATTTGAGATTCCCGCACTACGAATCTCATTTTTTAGGTCTAAAATTAGATCCACATTGCGTTTCTCACATTCATTTAAGATACGGTAAATTTGCCATTGCACATCTAATTCCTGCTCAATTTCCACCGCACTTTTCAGATCATTTTCCGATAATTCACGTTCTTGTTCGGTTTCTAACAAGGTTGCGACCGTTTGTAAGGAAAGCTGACTTATTTTAATCGCTTGTACTAAGGTTGAGCCAGCAATGATAGAATGCAATAATTCCCCCAAACTTTCCGCTGCATCCAACGCGGGTACCACACCGAAAAAGTCGTAATCATTGACATCGGGAATAATGTCTTCTAATTTTTGCAACTGATGATCAAAATTAATTTTAGCATCTTTCACGGTTAAATATTCCCACACCAGATTTAAGATATTTTGGTAGGTTTTGGCTTGTTCTGGTTGTTCCGTCATTTGGCAGAACAGCTGAAAGTTCGGATACATCCGTTCACATAGACAAGCCATAAAAGTTAAATGTTGCCAACTTTCGAAATGTTCAAGGCGTTTATGAATAGGGTTTCGCATAGCCGTTCCTTTTATTGATGATAAGGTTTGGAATAGTGGTGAATGGCATCCACCAACACTTTTGGGTTTTCCACTGGTACATCTTGATGAATGCCATGCCCGAGATTAAACACATGCCCAGAGCCTGTGCCAAAGTCTGCCAAAATTGACCGCACTTCTTGTATGATGTGTTCAGGTGGGGCATATAACACTGATGGATCAATATTGCCTTGTAAGGCAACTTTATGTCCTACTTGAGCTTTCGCTTTCGCAATATCTACAGTCCAATCTAAACCAATAGCATCACAGCCTGTGTTCGCAATCTGTTCTAACCATAAGCCACCGCCTTTAGTGAACAAAGTAACAGGTACCTTGTGATCTTCATTTTCACGGATTAAACCCGCTACAATTTTGTGCATATATTGCAATGAAAAATCGACATAATCCCGATGTGCCAACACGCCACCCCAAGTATCAAATACCATAACAGATTGAGCCCCTGCTTTAATTTGAGCATTGAGATATAAAATCACCGAATCAGCTACTTTATCCAACAGTTGATGTAATAACTGCGGTTCGGAATACAGCATTTTTTTGATTTTAGTGAAGGTTTTGCTTGAGCCACCTTCTACCATATAGGTCGCCAACGTCCACGGACTGCCTGAAAAACCAATTAATGGCACTTCGCCGTTGAGTTCACGGCGAATAGTACGCACCGCATTCATAACATATTTTAATTCGACTTCGGGATCAGGAATTGGCAAATTTTGCACCGCACTTTTGCTTTCTACTGGACGAGCAAATTTTGGTCCTTCACCCACACCAAAACTTAACCCCAAGCCCATAGCATCAGGAATGGTTAAAATATCAGAAAATAAAATAGCGGCATCTAACGCATAACGGCGAAGCGGTTGTAATGTTACTTCACAAGCTAAATCCGCATTACGACAAAGCGACATAAAATCTCCCGCTTTCGCTCGAGTCGCTTTATATTCTGGTAAATACCGTCCAGCTTGTCGCATTAGCCAAACAGGGGTGTAATCGACAGGTTCACGCAATAAGGCTTTTAAATAGCGATCGTTTTTTAATGTTGGCATAAAATTTTGTTGATAAATAAAAATAAAGTGGGGGAAGTGTATATGAGATAGATAGTGATTGCAATATTCGAAGGAGATATACCTATTTGCTATTAGCTATCCCTGTGGTAATATTTGGACAAGGAGAAGCAGCATTTAAGGCTTGGAGTACAGTGGCTTTAATTGTTGTTACTTATTTTTTCTTACTAGGTGGACGGTTTTTTCGTCAATATAAATCTGGTTTACCGAAAATACGGGAGAATTAAATTATGTGGTTAAGTATTGGTCTTACTGTACTTGCACTTATAGCGGTTGGTGTCTGTGCATTTGCTTATAGTTTGCTAAAAAGTGTTGAAGCTCCCAAAAAATAATACTTTCTCCATTTTTTAAGAAAAGTAATTTGTGGGAAGTATTATCTCACTTGCGTTCTCACCCATAAATCTGCATACTTCACAAAAGTAGAATGAGCGGATAACACCGCCAATAAAAATCCCTGTTTACCATCTAAAAATCCCGCTTTCAGTAAATACATTTTCACAAAGCAACCTACCGCATGCGTAACACCATCAAAAAGACTGGCTGTTTTGCCTTGTGCCTGACGTTGTTCTGCCCAAGCTTTGGCATAAGCAGCGGATTTCTCTAAATAATGATGAATATTTTTATAAGTAAAATGAGCTAAATTGCCTGTTAGTTTTTCAACCTTTGTACTATTTGGATAATGTACTCGTTCGTGAACCAGTTCATCGCCGTATTTTGCATAATCGGTTTTATACAAACGTACTACATAATCAGGATACCAACCAGAATGACGGATTTCACGTCCGAAAACTGTACTTAAACGGTTAAGTTGATACACCGTATTTTCGGCATTCTTTTGCACCGCAGTTTGAATAGATTGTGCTAATTCGGTGGTAACACGTTCATCGGCATCAAGCCATAAGACATAATCACTGGTGACATATTGTTGAGCGAGCTGACGTTGTTTGCCAAAGCCTTGCCAATCAGTATTTTGATAAAATTTTGCCCCGTAAGATTGAGCGATTTGTTCGGTATTATCGGTGCTACCGCTGTCTAAAATCACAATTTCATTTACCCAATCTTTTACGGTGTCTAAGCATTCCGCCAAATCTTGGCTTTCATTTTTCACAATCATTGCAACGGTGATGGTTGGCATAATATTCTCATTTTATAGGATAAAAATTTTTCATTATTCTAACCGCACTTTGTAGCAAAACCAACTAAATATCGCTATAATCAAATTGTTTATTCACATTAATTGACAAAAGGAAGATTAACATGGGCTTAGAAAGTGTACCAGCAGGCAAAGAATTACCAGATGATATTTATGTCGTGATTGAAATCCCTGCTAATTCAGATCCAATTAAATACGAAGTTGATAAAGAAACTGGCACATTATTTGTTGACCGTTTTATGGCAACCGCAATGTTCTATCCAGCTAACTATGGTTATGTAAACCATACTTTATCTTCAGATGGCGATCCTGTTGATGTGTTAGTGCCAACGCCATACCCATTACAACCAGGTTCCGTGATTCGTTGCCGTCCAGTGGGCGTGTTAAAAATGACAGATGAAGCGGGTGGTGATGCGAAAGTGGTCGCAGTTCCGCATACTAAATTAAGCAAAGAATACGATCACATTAAAGATGTGGGCGATTTACCTGCGTTATTAAAAGCTCAAATTCAGCATTTCTTTGAAAGCTATAAAGCATTAGAAGCTGGTAAATGGGTAAAAGTGGAAGGCTGGGGCGATGTAAACGAAGCTCGTCAAGAAATTTTAGACTCATTTGAGCGTGCGAAAAAATAATTAGCTTATTATGCCGTCTTATCTTGTTAAGGCGGTATTTTTTTGCCAAATTAGGGAAAATCACATGTTGAAACGCCAAAAGAAAATCGTTGCGACCTGTTGTGCGGTTGCGGTTTTAGTGAGCTGTGCAACCAGTACGGAAATAAACCAACAATCTGAAAGTCAGTATGCTCAAGTTTTAGCACAAGCTAGACAGAAAGGCATATTAGATACCAGTTCTACTACATCAAAACGGGTACACAAAATCTTTCACGTAATGCAGCCCTATGCTGAACAAGAAAATAATACGGGTACAAAATTTAACTGGCAAATTGCGGTGGTTAGAAGTAATGATCTGAATGCTTGGGCTATGCCCGGTGGTAAAATGATGTTCTATACTGGGTTGGTGGATAAATTATCCTTAAGCGACGATGAAATTGCCACGGTAATGGGGCATGAAATGGCTCATGCATTAAAAGAACACGGCAAATCTTCACGTAATTTGGGTGTGTTCACCTCAGTACTCGGTGCCGCAGTAGAAATTGGCGCGGGGGCTGCTCTAGGAGTAGATTTACAGGGGCTAGGTAGCGAAACAGTAGATTTGATTACGAATAAACCCTATTCTCGCAGCAATGAAACGGAAGCAGATGAAATCGGCTTAATGTTAATGGCAAAATCGGGTTATAACCCACAAGCCGCCCCAAAACTTTGGCAAAAAATGCAGGCACAAGGTGGCTCAAGTAAAGTCGCCAGTTTATTCTCTACTCACCCGAGTGATGCGGCTCGTCAAGCAAATTTACAACGTTTATTGCCTGAAGCAATGAAAGTTTATAATGCGAGAAAATAACCAAATGCCACTAAGTGCGGTAAAAATTACCGCACTTTTTGCTTAAAATAATAAATATTTTTATCTGGAAAAATCCAATCAATGAATTTCTTGAATTTAGCGTTAGTATTGCGTTGTTTCTTACCTAAAGGTAATGCATTCCAGTCTTTTTCTGCTAATAATGCAATACAATCTTGTAGCGATAAGTTTTTTAATTGCGCATTCACAAAAAAATCTGCAATCATATTATTCCATTCGGTTTTATTGCCCCAATAATGTCCGATAATGGTATTACAAGGCTGTAAAGGTTGATGCTGATTTAACGCTATAGAAAAAGAAAATTGTTCCACTAATTTACGTTCACAATTTGTAGCACACATTTCATCACAGAGTTGAATAGCAAGTGCGAGGATGGCTTGAGCCTTTTCTGCGGGTAAAGCAATCACGCCAGCATTCCACATCGCACTATCAGGTTTAATGTCAATATTGGCAAAGGTTTTTCCTACTAAAGTGCGGTACATTTTTTGCCAAGTTCGATTGGATTGTTCGCTTAATGCCCCTTCTTTTAAGTGCATAAAGGTTTGCCCTTGATTAAGCTGGTGTTGCATTTCCGTTAATGGCATGGCTAAAAAAGTATCGCTATCCACATAGAGCAAATGTTGAGCGGGATACCGGTCTTGGACGGTTTGCAACGCCTTAATTTTTACTCGCCAAAAGAACTGATATTTTCCTTGCCATTGCTGTAAGATGGTTTGGTCAATTGTAACAAATTCAATACGATCGCCAAAAACACGGTAAAAATCCGGGCGATCGGTGATGACAATCACTTTTTCAATTTGCGGATCTCGCAAAAAAGTTAAAATGGCAAAACAGGCTTGATAATGATTTTCGATCCGTTCGCCAAAAGTGAGTAAGGTTAAATTCATGTTTATATTATCCATTCTGGACTAATCTGTTCTGGTGAAATTTCATTGATATTATGTTGGTAGCGTACAATTTCAGTTCGATTTTGATTATTAGGGTGCCAATTTAGCCAATTTTGTTGACCTTGACTGTAAAAACCAATAATCGGTTTATTTAGACCTGCTGCAATATGAATGGTGGCAGTATCAGGTGAAATTAACAAATCAGAATAGCGAATAAGTTCAATGGTATGAAATATACTTTTCGTGTTTTCATTAATAAAAATTTTTGCAAAAAAGATATTATTCTCCATTGACCATTGACCATTGACCATTGCTATCAATTTTTTTAATTTTTCTGTTACTGTGGGATAGGTGAGTACGACTATTGGCAAGCTACTTTTTTTGGCTAAATATTCAAGTATTGCAACGATATGTTTGTCATCAAATTGGCGAGCCGACCCATTACCAAAAAAATTCAAGGTAATAAATCTTTCTAATTTATTTTTCTGGATAAAATCAATGGTTTCAGTATTAGCTAACGGATTAAAGGGAATATCATATTGCGTATTAATATCAGTAAATCCTATTTTTTCTAACACTGTTTTATAAACGTCAGCAAAATGTAATTTAGGATCATCAATATTGATATTAAAAAGTTGATAATTTTGTTTTAAATAACCGACATTGATTGAGGCTTTAATTAGGCGAATAAACAGTAAATCTCGGTTACGTAATAGTACCGTAGGATCAATTAACACATCATAGTGAAATTTCCGCAAATTTAGACCGCACTTTATTCGATCCCAGATACTGCGTTTTTGCACAAAATGGAGTTGATCAATATAAGGATTATTCTCAAATAAATAGGCGTTATTTTTCGTACAGGTTACGCCAATATATAGCTCAGGATCCTGTTTTTTCAGTTCACGAAATACAAAAGAACTGACAATATAATCACCAATTTTTCCGTCTTGGCGGAGAAAGAGGATTTTTTTGATAGGTAAATTTACTGGATTGTGATTAGTTTTATCTAGCAGTAGTTTACCGATAGTCAGGCGAATTTTTTGTAAAATGGTTTTGAGTTTCATAAATATTATAAAAGAGTATATTAGCTTGCTAATACATAATATTATCATTAATATATCTATTTGGAAATTTATTCAAGATATAATAACAACTGTGAAATAATTAAATGGTGTTATATGCTTATTAAAGGATTAATCGTAAAATTTTTTGGATATCGCATGCCCACTCAGAATCGGGATTTAAGCAGCGTTGACTCGGTACTTCTTAATCCAGTTGGGGACGCTATTGGCGATGCCGTGGTTCATGGGCTACATTTAAGACAACTAAAATCTTGTTACCCTAATTTAAAAATTGGGGTATTTGTTACTGAACGTAATGAACCTGTATTTAAAGCGAGTGGTATTGTTGATGAATTCATTAAGATGAATCTGAGCAATTATTTTCGGCAAAGAAAAAAATGGGATCTCTATCTTGATTTTTCACCACAATTTACTTCTCGAGCGTTAATTTTAGATAAAATATTAGCACCGCAGCGAGTGATGATTTTGGGGAAAACAGCTAAAAAATATTATTCATTAGATAATATTCATAATTATGATTTTTATAGGCCAGTTCCTACCAATGCTCACTTTAAAGATTATTTAAAGTATAGTGATTTTGCGAATTATTTAGCAGAGCAAGCAGAAGTATTCTATCAATTAGATCTTTCGGATAAAATAAAACAAAAAGCGGAAATGCGATGGAATAGAAATAAAGTTCGTATATTGCTTTGTCCACATGGTAGTGCGATAAGACGTAAATTGTCAGCACAAGAATGTGGATGTATTTTACAACAAATTAGTTCACAATTTCTTGATAAAATTGATATTCAATTAGGTTATAGTGCGAATAATAAAGAATATTTAGCCGCATTAAACCAATTTTCATCTCTCCCGAATATTCGTTCTACCGAACGGACGACGGTAGAGCAATATTTAGCACTGGTAAATTCCAGTGATTTAGTTCTTTCAGTTGACAGTGGTACAGTTCACGTCGCTTGTGCTTTTGGTAAATCACTACTTGCATTTTATGCTAATTTTCCGAGTAATATTGCTAGATGGAAACCTTATAGTAAGAATGTGGATAATGTAGAAATGTTAGTTGGTCAAAATGTTGCATCAAGTTCTGATGATACATACGGATTTGATATTATCAAAGCTGGGGAGTGGCTAAATAAACAAATTGAACAGAAATTAGCGTTGATTTAGAAAAAACTAACCCCTGCCAAGCAGGGGTTAATTCCATTCAAAGGGACTCAAATATTAGCAATAATTTTTACGTAATATTGCTTAAACCAAATGCCCTAACTGGCGATAAACTTCCGCATCATTGCGTTTACCAATACGCAAAACAAGGATTTCTAATATATTGTTATTAATTTGATAAATAATGCGATATTCTCCTGATTTAATCCGTCTAAGCGTTGGATAGCCTGCAAGTTGTTTAGATTGAAGTGTCAGTGGGTTTTCTACTAATAGATCAATTTTAGCCATATTAGCCAATAGCGTCAAATTTTTGTTCATTTTGGAATCAAGATCACGAAAATAGCCTGAAATTTACATTTTACTGATGTTAAGATCTTATTGAAATTACTGGCTACAAGCTAAGGAAAAACAATGAAAACGCCTTCTCGCTATATTGATTTAACCACCGATTATGGATTCAAAAGAGTTTTTGGCACAGATGTAAATAAAGATTTACTTATAGACTTTCTTAATGAACTTTTTCAAGGTAAAAAAGTGATCAAAGATCTCACTTACAATAAGAATGAACAACAAGGCGACACTGCCGAACAAGGGTTGGTGATTTTTGACCTAACTTGTACAAGTGAGGACGACTCGCAATTTATTATTGAAGTACAACGTAGTAAGCAAAATCATTTTAAAGAACGCACCATTTATTACGGCAGTAAACTCATCAGCGATCAAGCCCCTAAAGGCGGTGTAAATGGTTGGAATTATGCTATTACTGAAGTTTATGTCATCGCCATTATGGACGGTTTTCACTTTTCTGACAGTAAAGAATATCTACACGATATTTGCCTTTTCAATCAAAAGACAGGGCAAAAGTTTTATGATAGACTAGCTTTTATCTATATTGAATTACTAAATTTCAATAAGCCGGAGACAGTACTGGAAAGTGATTTGGACAAATGGTTATTTGTATTGAAAAATATGGCAAGACTGGATAAATTGCCTACGTTTTTGAAAAAGCCTGTTTTCCAGAAACTATTTCAAATTGCCGAGTACAGCAACTTAAACAAAGGGGAAAAACAGATGTACGATGTCAGTTTAAAACGCAAATGGGATGAGTATGCCGTACGTGAATATTGGGAAACCGAAGGTATGCAAAAAGGTATAGAGAAAGGCATAGAGAAAGGCATAGAGAAAGGCATAGAGAAAGGTATGCAAAAAGGAATACAAGAAACGCAAAGAAAAAATGCGTTAAATATGCTTAGTCTTGGATTGAGTTTAGAGATTATTTCAAAATCAGTTGATTTACCCATTGATGAAATTAAAAAACTTTGTAGCCTGTAAAACAAAACCCCAGTTTTCACTAGGGCTTGTTCTATCCAATAACGGATTATTTTGAACTTGGAATACTAAAACGTTTGTTGAAACGTTCTACACGACCACCCGTGTCAACCACACGTTGTTTACCTGTGTAAAATGGATGACAGTTGCCACAAACGTCTAAGTTTAAATCTTTGCCTACGGTTGAGCGAGTTTTGATGACATTACCGCAAGAACAAGTTGCCGTAATTTCTTTATATTCTGGATGAATACCTTGTTTCATAGAAAACCTCAAATTGAAGCCATGCCGCTATAAGATCGATTCTAAAAGAACATCAAACACCGCATGTGATTAATAATACACTATCGAAAATCCCAACAAATTTAAATAGGGTTTTCTGATAGCACGCTAAAAAGAGCCGAAATTATACAATAATTTGAAAATTATGCAAGATTCTGGGCTTGAATAAATTGTTTAAGCCATGCAATGGCTTTTGCGGTATCAAAATTATAGGTTTCATCAACGCCAGTGTGAATCCTTAATGGATTTCGTGCCACTAAATAACATTGTGGTATATTTGCTGGCAATAATGGTTTCCAAGCGCTGAGTGTGGGTTCACTATTGGCATGAAAACTTAACAAAGGTTTATCAAAAGCACAAGCTAAATGTAACGAACCACCATTAACGGCAAACACTAAATCAGCTTTTTTCATTAATGAGAAATATTCAGCGGCACTCGTTTTGGGCGATAAGTGAATGGTTAAATCAGGGCAGAGTGCTTGCAATTCTTGTTGATAGCGTTCTGCTGCACTTGTAAAACTGACAACAATTTGGAAAAATTGTGGTTGAGTAATACTTTTGTTTAAAATTTCGGCTATCTCAACCGCTGGCACTTCTCTTGAGCTACCTTGCAAACAAAGCAAAATATTGATTGATTTAGCAACAATATTGTTGGCTACACAAGATTGCCAATATTTTTGCATTTTTTCATCATTACTAGGTGACGTGTGTACGACTGAATGAGCGGGATTAAGTGTCGCCATTTTAGCTAGTATAGATTGATTGACATATTTACTAAATAGTACTTTTTCACCTAAATTAGCATTAAAATCAAAATGTTTTACATTGTTAAAATGGTAATGTTTTTTCTCGTATTTACGGAAAATCATCAGATATTTAGGTGCCGAAATAAGATCCATAATCAGGCTACTCGTATTGAAATTATTTTCAAAGTCTAATAATAAATCCCATTTTTTACGTTGCTTAAAGCAATTTCCAATCTTTATCTCAATCAATTCGTCAACTACTCCACAAGCCTCAAAAATAGCTCGATTGGAGGGGCCAACCCAGACTGCAATTTTTGCCTTAGGATAAATTTGGCGGATTTGTTGCAAATGAGCAGTATGCACACAAGCATCACCAAAAGCGCGACCTAATGGGCGAAATAAAATAGATTTTACTTCATGCAAAACGGATTCATGTATTGGATTTTTTCGTCTATTAGGTAAACAAGCCAATAACAAATTTTTAAATAGGCTCATAAAATCATTCTCAAAAAATCGTTCTAAAAATAAAAATTGGGCTGATTATATCTTAAATTTTTCCGCTATAATACTGCTCAATTTTATTCCACAGAGAAAAATAAATGCAAATTGTTCGTGCCGCTTTAAATGTTCCGCTCATGCGTTGTTTCGATTACCTCTTACCGCAAAGGGTAAAGGCTCAAATCGGCGTACGTGTGCTGGTGCCTTTTGGAACAAGAAAATTGGTGGGAGTGGTGACAGAATTGCCCGAACAATCGGATTTTCCACTAGAACAGCTTAAGCAAGTGATTGAGGTGCTTGATAAACAATCTATTTTTAGCGAACCGTCTTGGAAATTATTGAATTGGGCATCAAACTATTATCATGCTTCTTTAGGTGAAGTGTTAATTTCTGCTTTGCCCGTTAAATTGCGAAATGGCGAAAGTGCGGTGCAAAAATCGAAAATTTTGTGGAAAATCACCGCACTTGGTGAGCAAGCACTTTTATCTGGTGCATTGAAACAAGCAAAGAAACAGATTGCAGCCTTGCAAGCATTAAGTCAATCTTCGTTAGAAAAAAGCAATAATGAATTTAATTCCGCCATTTGGTCAGCCTTAAAAGAAAAACAATTTGTCGAAGAAATTGAGCAATTTGTTGAGATAAAAAGTTGGCAACAGAGCTTGGGTGATTTGTCGGTGGCGAAAGCAGAAAATCGCTTAACTTTAAATAAACAACAGGCGTTAGCGTTTACTCAGGTGCTGTTTAAACAAGGGTTTGCTGCATTTCTGTTAGATGGTGTGACAGGTTCGGGTAAGACTGAAATTTATTTACAACTGATCGAAGAAATCCTGAAAAAAGGTAAGCAAGTTTTAGTGTTAGTACCTGAAATTGGCTTAACGCCACAAACGGTGCAACGGTTTCAATCTCGTTTTAATGTGCAAATAGATGTATTACATTCAAATTTAAACGATACGCAACGTTTAAATGTGTGGCAACGAGCTAAAACGGGACAAAGTGCGGTGGTCATTGGTACAAGATCGGCGTTGTTCACGCAATTTGCTGATTTAGGGCTGATTATTTTAGATGAAGAACATGATAGTTCTTTCAAACAGCAAGACGGCTGGCGTTACCATGCTCGAGATTTGGCGGTGGTGTATGCGAAACAGTTGGATATTCCCGTGTTAATGGGATCCGCAACGCCAAGTTTAGAAAGTTTAAATAATGTTAATTTAGGTAAATATCAGCATATTTTATTATCTAAACGAGCGGGTAATGCGCTCATGGTTGAATGTCAATTAATTGATTTAAAAAAGCAAAATGTCATCAATGGATTGTCGGTGGCATTATTAAAGAAAATAGAAGATCATTTGCAAAAAGGCAATCAGGTACTGTTATTTTTAAATCGGCGGGGTTTTGCACCCGTATTATTATGCCATGAATGTGGTTGGATAGCGGATTGTCAGCATTGTGATAAACCATTAACTTATCATCAACATCAACGTGTTATGCGATGCCATCATTGTGCTTCACAACGTCCGATTCCACGTCAATGTGCGAAATGTGGTTCAACTAATTTAGTCACTACGGGGCAAGGAACGGAACAGCTAGAACAGACGCTACAACAGCGTTTCCCCCAATATGGCATTACTCGAATTGACCGAGATAGCACCGCTCGCAAAGGTAAATTAGAAAGTCATTTAAATGATATTCAGCAAGGTAAAAGCCAGATTCTAATTGGTACACAAATGTTAGCCAAGGGGCATCATTTTCCGAATGTAACATTGGTCGCATTGATTAATGTGGATAGCGGTTTGTTTTCCTTAGATTTTCGTGCAGAAGAACGGTTAGCTCAGCTTTATGTGCAAGTAGCAGGGCGTGCAGGACGGGCGGAAAAACAAGGTGAAGTGGTGTTACAAACCCATTATCCAGAACATCCTTTATTGCAACGTTTATTGCAAGAGGGGTATAACGCCTTTGCGGTAGATGCTTTACACATGCGGCAGGTTATGGGCTTGCCACCGTTTAGTTCACAAGCCTTATTTAAGGCACAAAGTCGTAACAGTATCGAAGCAGAGCAATGTTTACAGCAAATTGCCGATTATTTCCAACAATGGAAACTGGCTCAAAATCAACCGCACTTGCAGATTTTAGGGGCGATGCCCGCTCCATTTGCCAAAAAAGCCGATCAATTTCGTTGGCAATTATTGTTACAACATGAAAACCGAGCGATATTACAACAAGCATTACGAGATTTTGACCAGCAAGAAATAGAAAAATCGTGGCAAGTGAGGTTAAATTTGGATGTGGATCCGCAAGATCTGTCTTAATTTCCTCGCCAAATGAACAATAATTGAGTAGAATTAGCGACTATTTAGTCATTTCACTTATCTATCAACATATTATTTATCGGAATATTATATAGTGGCACAGCGTGATTACGCCGCACGTAGCGGTTCAAAAAAGAAGAAATCAGCCAACAAATCTCGGTTATTAGCTATTGCAATTGGTGTTGTTGTTGCTTTTGTTCTTGCTCTTTATTTATTAAAAGAAAAAGCACCTGAGCCGGTCAAGCAAAATACGCCGTCCGTAGTATCTGAAGCAAAAGACAAGCATAAGAGTCAATTGCCAAGTAAACTTGAAGAAACCTTTTCTTATATTAAGGAATTAGAAAGCCGTTCTATTACGAATAGCCAACCAGCGCAATTAAGTGAAGCCCAGAAAGCGGAGTTGAAACGTTTGCAAGAAGAAGAACAGGCGAGACAAGCGGCTTTAGAAAAACTAAAACAGACAGAATCGACAAATATGACCATGACCCCAAACGCTGGTGTTCAAGTGGTCGATGCTAAGTTAACGGACAGCGCGACTGAGTCAGCAGTGAGTGATGAAGCCAAATTAACGGCAGAACAAGAACGAAAAGTCGCAGAACAGAAAAAACTGGCAGATCAACGTAAAAAAGAAGAAGAACGTAAACTTGCTGAACAGAAAAAAGCAGAAAGCAAAAAAGTGGATTCAGCAAAATCGGCGGGAAAATTTGGCTTACAATGTGGCGCTTTTAATGATCGTGCGAAAGCAGAAAGTTTACAAGCTCGTTTGGCAATGGCGGGATTAAATGCACGTATTACCGAAAGCGGTAAATGGAACCGGGTTTTAATTGGACCGATTGGTGATCGCCCCGCAGCAGCATCTGCTCAACAACAAGCAAGTGCTATTGCTGGCTGTGTGATAATTGGAATGTAGGTCAGAAGACTGAGGTCAGGGGACAGAATAAAAAGACAGAAAAAATTTCTGTCTTTTTTATTGCTTAATTTTTGAAAATCATTAAAATGAACGAACGTTCATTCACTGGAGAGGAGAGTGGATTTGGCAAATCAGTAGAAGTTACTGATTTATTTGTTTTTTAGCTAAACAAAGTGATTTTTATGCAAAATTCTGAACTAGATATGGTAGAGCAAATTTTTATCGCAACAGAAAAGTTAATGGCGGAATATGGTTTGCCTTACTTATCTATGCATAAAATTGCTAAAGAAGCCAAAATATCTGCTGGCACAATTTATATTTATTTTAAAAGTAAAGAAGAATTGTTAGAGCAATTTGCGAGGCGAGTGTTTTCCAATTTTCAACGGGAAATCGCACGAAATTTTGATGAAACCAAGCCTTTTTTTGAGCAGTATCGACAAATGTGGAAAAATATTTGGTCCCATTTGTTAAAAAATCAAATGATGGTGGCGAATATACATCAATATAGAGCCTTACCTAAATTTAATGAAATTTGTCAGGAATTGGATAAACAAAATCTATGGACGAATTTTTGTACTAAAGCAAAACAGGCTGGTGAAGTATGTGATTTACCCACCGATGTATTGTTTTCTATTAGTTTAGAAAGTGCGATGAAATTGTCATTTAGAGCGTTAGACTCTGCTGTCAAAGAGCCCCTTTCTGATGATACCTTAGAAATGATTATTGAAAGAACTTGGCGTTCTATTCAAAAATAAATTTAGTTAATTATTTTACGGAGTTTTTTTATGACCCAAATTGAAAAGAAAAAACCAAAACGTTCCCATGTTTTCTTATTGAAAGTGGGGCTTACTGTGGCGGTGATTGTTTTTGCTGGCGTAATTGGTATGAATATGCTGAAACAGCATAATATTGCGAGAGCTATGGCAAATGCACCAGAAAATTCAAGTCCAGTAAAAGCGATGGATATTACCGGCACAGAATGGACGCCCGTGATTAAATCCACCGGCCTTGTTCGTCCTAATCAAGGGGCAATGTTAAGTGCGGAAGCTTCTGGCACGGTAAAACGTATTCTGGTGAAATCTGGTCAAACTGTTAATAAAGGTGATGTCCTTGTTGAATTAGATAACGATGTAGAAATGGCGACCTTACGTGCTACAGAAGCACAATTGCCCGCTCTTCGTTTGACCTATCAACGTTATGCTAACTTGTTGAAATCTCAATCTGTTTCGCAAACTGAATTTGACAATGCGAAAGCCAATTATGATCAAGTGGTGGCAACTATTAATTCATTAAAAGCGGCGGTAGAACGTCGTAAAATTGTTGCTCCTTTTGCCGGTAAATTAGGTATCGTTAAAGTAAATGAAGGACAATATATTACCGTCGGTACTGAAATTGTACGTGTTGAAGATAACTCGTCGATGAAAGTTGACTTTGCTATTACACAAAAACGCCTAGAGCAACTTGAAATCGGTCAAAAAGTGACGGCAACTGCGGATGCCCGTGAAGGTCAAACCTTTGCAGCCCGTATTACTGCCATTGATCCTGCGGTTGATACCTCTACTGGTTTAATTGATTTACAAGCAACTTTTGAGCCGTCAGATGGTAAAAAATTATTAAGCGGTATGTTTACCCGTTTAAATATTGCCTTACCAACGCAATACGATCAGGTTGTCGTGCCCCAAGTCGCTATTAGTTACAATATGTACGGTGAATTTATCTATGTACTAGAAGATTTAAACGATGAAGATAAAGAAAAATTAGCCGATAGTCCAACCTTAGACAAAACCTATCGTGCTAAACAAATCACTGTTATGACGGAAGATCGCCAAGGTATTTATGCTAAGTTAAAAGCAGGTGATTTAAAACCGGGTGATAGAATTATTACTGCGGGTACACAACGTATCAGTAACGGTAGTTTAGTGGTCGTTTCTGATGAAAAAGCGGTAGGTACAGAACAACCAGCCGAAAAAACTAATATGTAATTAAGGATTTAGGTTAATGAAATTCACCGATATTTTTATTAAACGTCCTGTGTTGGCAATTTCGATTAGTTTGCTGATCGTGATTCTCGGTCTGCAGGCTATTTCAAAATTAGCAGTGCGTGAATATCCGAAGATGACTACTACGGTTTTGACGGTGCAAACCAATTATCCGGGGGCGGATGCGAGCTTGGTGCAAGCATTGATTACATCTAAACTGGAAGAAGCCATAGCTCAGGCCGATAACATCGACTATTTATCATCTCAAAGTGCACAAAGTTCATCAACGATTACGGTTAAAATGAAACTCAACACTGACCCAAGTGCGGCGCTTGCGGATGTGCTGGGGAAAATAAATTCTGTACGTTCCGAATTACCAACGGATATTGAAGACCCGACTTTAACATCTTCAACGGGTGGTACGGCGTTAATGTATTTGAGTTTCTCATCTGAACGTTTAGATGCGAGCCAAGTTACCGACTATTTACAACGTATTGTTAAACCACAACTTTTCACTGTTCAGGGGATTGCCAAACTTGAAATTTACGGTGCGGGCGAATACGCAATGCGTATTTGGTTAGACCCAGAAAAAATGGCCGCCCAAAAACTATCAGCAGGTCAGGTTGCTAACGCTTTAGCCAACAACAATATTCAAACCGCAGCAGGTAGTTCAAAAGGGTATTTCAATATTTATAAAAACAAAGTGGAAACCACCACGACGACAGTAGAAGAGCTCAGTAATCTCATTGTTTCGTCAGATGGTGATAACCTTGTACGTTTACGTGATATTGCAACCGTTGAATTAAACTCGGAAGCCGATGACAGCCGTACCAGTGCGAATGGTAAAGATGCGGTAGTATTAGCGGTAGAAACCACTTCTGATGCCAACCCATTAGATGTAGCCAATGCCATTTATCCAGTATATGACCAGATTAAAGCGGAGATCCCTGATAGTATTCAAACCAATATTCTTTATGATACCACCACAGCGATTAATAGCTCAATCCACGATGTAATCCATACTATCGTGGAAGCCATGGTGATTGTATTAGTGGTCATTCTTCTGTTTTTGGGGTCATTCCGAGCGATTATTATTCCAATTATTACTATTCCAATTTCAATCATTGGGGTATTATTCATCCTACAAGGCTTAGGATACTCTATTAACCTGATGACTTTGTTAGCTATGATTTTAGCTATCGGTTTAGTGGTAGATGATGCTATCGTGGTATTGGAAAACGTGGATCGTCATATTAAAGAAGGGGAAACCCCATTCCGTGCGGCGATTATTGGTACCCGTGAAATTGCTACCCCGGTAATTTCAATGACCATTGCCTTGGTGGCGGTATATTCTCCAATGGCATTAATGGACGGTATTACAGGTTCATTATTTAAAGAGTTCGCCCTGACCCTTGCAGGTTCGGTATTTATTTCTGGTATCGTAGCATTAACGCTTTCACCAATGATGTCAGGGGCGTTATTGCGTCATTCTCACAGTAAGTTTGAAGAGAGAGTGAATAATACCCTAAATAAAGTGACTGAAAGTTATGGACGTTGGTTAAATGTAATAATGGCTTCGCGTAGATCAGTGCTATTATTCGCTGTCATTATTTTTGCTACAATCCCTGTATTGTTAAATTCACTTTCAAGCGAATTAACGCCAGCGGAAGATAAAGGCGGTTTCTTAGGGGTGGCATCTGCTCCGTCTCACGTAAACTTAGATTATATGCAAGGGGCAGTGGCTGAGTATGACGCAATTTTACAGGCGTTACCAGAATCAAAATTTTCATTGATTATCTCTGGTGTACCGACCACGAACCAAGCGATTATTATTTCTACCTTGAAAGATTGGAAAGAACGTAGCCGTAAACAGCCTGCTATTATGAATGAATTAAACCAAAAGGCAGCAGCTATTCCTGAAATTTCTATTTCAAACTTTGCTTTCCCGGAAATTAATACCGGTGAGCAAGGGGCAAGTGTTGGCTTCGTATTAATGTCACCCGCTGACAATAAGCAGCTTGCTGAAGAGGCTGAGCGTTTCCTTGCGAAAATTCGTGCTTCAGGTAAATTTGTATATGCGGATACGGACTTAAAATATGAAACCGCTCAGGCGACATTCGCGGTAGATAAAGAGAAAGCCGGTACTTATGGTATCACTATGGCGGATATTTCTGCTACCCTAGGTTACTATTTAGCAGAAGCAACTATCACCCGTGTGGATATTGAAGGTCGTGGTTATAAAATGATTTCCCAAGTTAAACGTGATAATCGTTTATCACCCGAATCAATGGATAAATACTATGTCAGTGCATCGAATGGGGAAAGTGTACCGTTAAGTAGCTTGGTAACTATGACGCTTGAACCGCAGCCAATGTCATTGAACCATTTCAGCCAGTTAAATGCGGCAACCTTTCAATTAGTTCCGTCGCCAACGTCAACAACAGGGGATGCGGTTGCTTGGTTAAAAGAAGCGGCTAAGGATTTACCGGCAGGTTATCGTTACGACTTCAAAAGTGAAGCCCGTCAGTTAGAACAAGAAGGTAATTCATTAGTTATTACGTTCGCTCTTGCGGTGGCAATTATTTTCTTAGTATTAGCTATCCAATTTGAGAGCTGGCGTGATCCTACGGTGATTCTTGTATCGGTACCTTTAGCATTAAGTGGTGCGTTATTAACCTTAAATGTTCTTTCATTATTTGGTGTCGAAGGGGTAACCTTAAATATTTACTCAGAAGTTGGTCTGATTACCTTAGTTGGTCTGATTACCAAACACGGGATCTTAATGTGTGAAGTGGCAATGGAAGAACAATTACATCGTGGCGCTAGCAGAATTGATGCGATTAAACTTGCGGCTCGCCAACGTTTACGCCCAATCTTAATGACAACCGCAGCGATGATCGCAGGTCTGGTTCCGCTACTCTACGCAAGCGGTGCAGGTGCAGTAATGCGTTTCAGTATGGGGGTGGTAATCGTAGCAGGTCTTGCTATCGGTACATTATTTACTTTGTTCGTGTTACCTGTAATCTATTCATACCTTGCAAGTGAACACAAACCATTACCAGAATTTGATGAAAATGCACCACGTGTGAGCGGAGCAAGTCATCATTAAAACTCGCTAAAAAAATACCGCACTTTTGTGAAATGCAAAAGTGCGGTTATTTTTTCTAAAATATTGTTTATTGTTCAGTTTGAAATAAGTTAGCCAGAGTTTCTGCAGTATGGTTATCCACATCACCACTCGCCCCACTCACGCCAACTGCTCCAATAACTTTATTTTCTATTAACAAAGGTATTCCGCCCTGTAATGGTAAAATATTAGGTGTCGCCAGCATAGCAGGTGCACCATTATTCACAAAATCTTCAAATAATTTTGATGGTGCTTTTAAATAGGCGGCGGTACGCGCTTTGCCGATAGCCACATCAATGGTCACTAAGGATGCGTTATCCATACGCGCAAAAGCAAGCAAATGCCCAGATCGATCTACCACAGCAATCGATAAATTTAAGCCTTGTTGAGTAGCAATCTGGATACCTTGTGCAATTAAATGATTAGCTTGTGTAAGGCTAATATCAGATTGAATTGATAAAGTCGTCATAATCATTCCTTTTTGAAATAAAACATAAATTTGCTCAATTGTACACAATGAAAAAAAATAATGTCAGCAAAATATTGCAAGAAAAAAGGAATAACTTCAATAGGTAAGATAAATTGTATAATTCAATTCTGCTTACTTATAATATTTTATATTGAATTATTAGGAGATTAAACCATGAATATTTTACTTTTAGACGGCGGAAAAGCCTTTGCACATAGTCAAGGTGAATTAAATCATACCTTGCATCACATTGCAGTTGAAACCTTGCAACAGCTCGGACATAAAATTGATGAAACTATCATTGATAACGGCTATGATACAGAAAAAGAAGTCGCTAAATTTTTATGGGCGGATGTGGTGATTTGGCAGATGCCCGGTTGGTGGATGGGTGAGCCGTGGACCGTGAAAAAATATATTGATGAAGTATTCACCGCGGGTTATGGCAAACTTAATGCCAGCGACGGCAGACACCGCGTGAATCCGACCGAAGGTTATGGTACGGGAGGCTTGTTACATGGTAAAAAATATATGCTTTCTTTAACATGGAATGCACCAATTGAAGCCTTTACTCGTCCAAATGATTTTTTTGAAGGTAAAGGGGTAGATACTGTCTATTTTCATTTTCATAAAGCCAATCAATTTTTGGCCATGCTACCCTTACCTACTTTTATTTGTAATGATGTGATGAAAAATCCGAATGTAGAGAAGTTTATTGCAGATTATAAAAGACATTTAACTAACATTTTTGGTTAAATAGACATAACCGCACTTTGAGAAAGAGTATAAAGTGCGGTTAATTTTTATTGATAATTTGCAATTTAATATATTTGCTAAAATTTCACCGCACTTTTGTGTAAAATAACCTAAAATCTACAATAGGACTATTTATGCGGTACCCATTTTCCAATATCAAACAGTCTTTACCGTTATTACCTTTTTTACTGCTCCCCCCACTCTTTTGGGCGGGCAATTTTGCCGTGGGTCGAGCGGTGCGAGCAGATATTCCGCCTTATACGCTCTCTTTTGGGCGTTGGATTATTGCGTTGCTTGTATTGTTACCTTTTGTGTCAGCAACAATGAAACGTGATTGGCAGCAATATCGCCAACATTGGGGCAGGATTATCACGGTGTCTATTTTTGGTGTGGCAGCGTTTAATACACTTGTCTATAAAGGTTTACATAGTACCACCACAACCAATGCGATTTTATTAAATTCTTGTATTCCAGTGTTAATCATGCTGATTGGTGTCTTGTTTTATCATCAAAAAATTAAGCTTATACAAGCTATCGGATTGTCTATTTCACTTTTCGGCGTGTTGGTTATTGTGTTACAAGGGCAATGGGCGAATTTTGTGGCGTTATCTTTTAATCCCGGTGATATTATCGTGTTTATGGCGATGATCTGCTGGGCGATTTATACCCTGTTAATGAAAGATATTCCCGCTAATATTGATCGCAAGGGATTAATGGGTGTACAAATTATTATCGCGTTAATTTCCCTTTTTCCATTATTTTTATGGGAACAATTACAAGGCTCCCAAACTATTATATGGAATAGTTCAACTTTGTTGGGGTTGGCTTATGTGGGTGTATTTCCGTCGGTGATTGCTTATATTTTGTATAACGTGGCGATTCAAAAAGTCGGTCCTGTGATTTCAGGGTTATCCATTCATTTAATGCCCGTGTTCGGCGTATTATTGTCGGTATCATTATTGGGCGAGTCTTTTCATTTGTATCATTTGTGTGGAATTGGGTTGATTGGGTTAGGGTTAGTTTTATCACAAAAATGACTTATATTTATCATCTAATGACGTATAGTGCATTTTCCAAGTAGGGAAAATGCGCGTTTTTATGAGAATTTACCTTGAAATTAACTATCCAGCCCCCATTTACTGTTTAAATTTTGATAAAAAGGATTAAAAATGACAACGATAGTATGTGTACGTAAAGACGGTAAAGTCGCTATTGGTGGTGATGGTCAAGCAACACTTGGAAATTGTGTCGAAAAAGGCACGGTGCGTAAGGTTCGCCGTTTGTATAAAGATAAGGTGGTTACTGGTTTTGCCGGTTCAACGGCAGATGCGTTTATTTTACGGGATTTATTTGAGAAGAAATTAGAATTACATCAAGGGCATTTGGTAAAAAGTGCGGTGGAATTGGCTAAAGAATGGCGAACAGAACGTGCTTTACGCCGTTTGGAAGCGATGATGATTGTAGCCAATGAAAGTGATTTTTTATTGGTGTCAGGTAGTGGCGATGTGATTGAGCCTGAATTTGATGTGTTGGCGATTGGATCGGGTGGTAATTATGCAAAATCCGCAGCATTAGCATTACTTCGTACGAATAGTAATTTGACCGCAGCGGAGATTGTTAAACAGGCCTTAATCATTGCTGGTGATATTGATATTTATACTAATCATAATCACATTATTGAAGAATTATAAGGAATAAAATTTATGTCTATGACACCCAGAGAAATTGTTTCAGAATTAGATGCACATATTATTGGACAAAGTGATGCTAAACGCGCTGTGGCGATTGCCTTACGTAACCGCTGGAGACGGATGCAGTTATCCGAAGAACTACGTCAAGAAGTGACGCCTAAAAATATTTTGATGATTGGACCGACTGGTGTGGGGAAAACTGAAATTGCTCGTCGCTTAGCAAAACTTGCCAACGCCCCATTTATTAAAGTAGAAGCCACTAAATTTACTGAAGTAGGTTATGTGGGAAAGGAAGTGGATTCGATTATCCGTGATTTAACTGATGTTTCCATGAAATTGGTACGTCAACAAGCGGTGGAAAAAAATCGAATGAAAGCCAAAGATGCGGCTGAAGAGCGAATTTTAGATGTGTTATTACCGCCAGCTAAAGATCAGTGGGGCAATGCAGAAGAAAGCAATAATGAAGCTACTCGCCAAGTATTCCGCAAAAAATTGCGTGAAGGGCAATTAGATCAGCGCGAGATTGAAATTGATGTATCTCATCCGGTTAGCGTAGAAATCATGACGCCACCGGGTATGGAAGAAATGACATCGCAACTGCAATCCATATTTGAAGGCATGTCACCAAGTAAAACCAAAAAACGCAAAATGAAAATCAAAGATGCGTTAAAAGTAATGATTGATGAAGAAGCAGCCAAGTTGGTGAATCCAGAAGATTTAAAACAGCAAGCTGTAGAATCTGTCGAGCAACATGGTATCGTATTTATTGATGAAATTGATAAAATCTGTAAAAAGGGGGAATACAGTGGCGGTGATGTCTCCCGTGAAGGGGTACAGCGTGACTTGTTACCGATTATTGAGGGTTCAACAGTTAATACTAAACATGGTATGGTAAAAACTGACCATATTTTATTTATTTGTTCCGGTGCCTTCCAAGTGGCTCGTCCATCGGATTTACTTCCTGAATTACAAGGTCGTTTGCCGATTCGTGTAGAATTAAGATCACTTACTAAAGAAGATTTTGAACGTATTCTCACTGAACCCAATGCATCATTAACACTTCAATATCGTGAATTAATGAAAACCGAAGGGGTAGAAATTGAATTTACTCAAGATGGTATCAGCAAAATCGCTGAATCCGCTTTTCGTGTGAATGAAAAAACTGAAAATATTGGCGCAAGACGTTTACATACTGTATTAGAGCGTTTAATGGATGGTATTTCGTTTGATGCAAGTGAGCGTTCAGGAGAAAAAATTACGATTGATGAAAATTATGTTTCTACCGCATTAAATGATGTGGTAGATAACGAAGATTTGAGTCGATTTATTTTATAATTTATTTTTATATTGAGGGCGTTGTTTACAACGCCCTTTTGTTATGTTAAAAATCGCATAACAAAATATAAAAAGGATAAATACCATGAATAGAACATTAGGAAGTACTTTACTGGTTTCTGGCACAATGATTGGTGCAGGAATGTTAGCCATGCCACTGACGGCAGCCGGTATAGGTTTTACCTTTACCTTTGTATTATTAGGCGTTTTATGGCTTTTGCTCACTTATAGTGCGTTATTATTTGTCGAAATTTATCAAACTGCTGAGCATGATGCGGGTATAGGTACGCTTGCTGCACAATATTTTGGCAAGATTGGTAGAATCATTTCAACGACCATTTTAATGATCTTTCTGTATGCTTTATTAGCCGCTTATGTGACGGGTGGGGGAAATATTCTTGCATCAACCATTCCACAAATAAGCGATGCAGAAACCACATCTAAAATTTCTATTGTTATTTTCACCGCACTTTTTGGGGCTTTTATTATTATAGGTACCAAAAGTGTTGATGTGATCAACCGCTTACTCTTTTATATTATGGTGGCGGCGTTAATTTTTGTATTGATTTTGATGTTTCCAAAAATTAGTATGGATAATCTCATGGCAATGCCAATTGATAATGCTTTATTAATTTCTGCCAGTCCGGTATTTTTTACTGCTTTTGGCTTTCATGGATCTATTCCAAGTCTAAATGCTTATTTAGGTGGTAACGTTAAAGCGTTACGAATGTCGATTCTTAGCGGATCTTTTATAACGCTGGTTATTTATATTTTATGGCAACTTTCAACTCATGGCGTATTAAGTCAATCTTTGTTCTTGGATATTTTACAACAAGATCCAACCTTAAATGGTTTGGTAACCGCAACTCGTGAAATTACCGGAAGTCATGCCATTAGCAGCACTGTAAAAATATTCTCCGCATTGGCATTAATCACCTCTTTCCTTGGGGTCTCTTTAGGTTTGTTTGATTGTATAAACGATTTATTAAAACGAACATTTAATCGCTTAGCAGGACGGATGACACTCGGTGTATTGACATTCTTACCACCGATGTTATTTGCATTATTTTACCCTAAAGGCTTTATTTTAGCACTGAGTTATGCCGGTCAAATGTTTGCTTTTTATGCGGTGGTATTACCTGCTGCATTAGCTTGGCAAGCGCGCCAAAAACATCCCAACTTGCCTTATCGAGTAAGTGGTGGAAATGCGTTATTAGTGGTTGTTTCTGTTTTAGGGATTGTGATAGTTTCTATTCCATTTTTAATTCAGGCTGGATTATTGCCTAAAGTTGTTGGATAAAAAGAATTAGCGATTAATCTTTAAAGATAACGATGTCAATTTTCAAGTAAATATTTAATCAACGCTTTATTTGGTTGTTCTTGCAATGATGAGTAAGTGTTATAGAAGCATCTTGCACCAAGATAACCGATTAAGGTGTTAACCTTGATGGGAATAAAAGCAGAGCCGTGTTTATCGTCTAAATCGGGTTTATTATTTATTTTTATACTATTGAAAATATCAATAATATTATGGCGAATAAATTCGGCTAGATCAGATTTCTTAACGATCAGAACATGGTCTGGCATATTGAATTGAAGAATATCTAATTTACTATTGAAAAATAATATAATTAGGGCATCTAAATAGTTATTAATATAGATTTTACCTTTTTTCTTTACTTCACAATGGTATTTTTGTTCAAAATTTTGGTGTAAATGTAATGTGGGATCATATTGATACTTAATATATGTATTTTTTTCAATTCTTGGAAAAAATGCAGAGATAATATCTAATCTAAAATCCCCATATTTAGCAAAATTTTGTGAATACTGAACATCAATTTTGATACCTTGTTGGGTTTGAATATCTACAGCAGTTTTATCGATTAGATTATTTATATAGCAAGATATACCACAATCTAGCAAAATGCGATAAGCAAGCTTTTCAGTAAATTCAACTTTTTTATCTGCATACATAATGCTACTCCTTCAAACAATGAATAAACTAAAAAAGAGGATAGATATTGTTAATTAAACAGCTCGCTATCTCGTAAAATATGCACATTTCCCTTACGTCTCAATAATCCACAACGGTCAAAATATTCGATCAGTTGGACGGTAAGTTTTCGTCCGAATTGTAATTCATCTCGTAACTGATTGACTGAAATGTCCCCTTGTTTTTCAATCATTTTTTTTATGATATTGGCATAGGTGAACAAGGTTTCTGTTAGGAAAAAACGGTCTTTTACAATGGGGATTAAATAGCCTAACTTGCCAGCTTTGTATAAGAAATTTCGCATTTGGTTTTCATCAATGGATAAGGTATTTGCCATATCTCTCACCCACAACGGTTGACCATTTTGTTGCATAAATTCGCCTAGCACCAATTTCCACAAGGCTTGCTCTTCTGCATTAAACTCAATTTTATGTTCAGGCAGATGCAACCAGCCACGGGTTTGTTGTAATTTTCCCTGAGCCAATAATTCATCTATAAAATGGTAGATCAATTTTTCGGGCTGATTAAGCGTGGCAATACGGTACAGACGAGCTTTGCCTAAGCCGACTTGATCGGGATGTTGTTGATGATAATTGGAAAGTGCGGTCAAAATTTGCTGATTTTTTTCTGCTTGATAATCTTGATTAAAACACCATTGCTGAAAACGTACAGCGTGATTTTGTTGCAAAATGGTGGCTAAGTCCGCTTCATTTAACTGTTCAATCCATAATAAATAAGACACTTCAACGGCGGTTTGTTGTAAATATAGTGCAATACGGTCATTGATATTTTCTGCTTGTTGCAAATTCTGTAAGAATTTTAACCGCACTTCACTGCGTTTATGGCGTTTGGGCGAGTTAATTTCGATGACTTTTGCTCCAGCAATTAATTGCTTATTATCGCCACTGCGTAAAATTAATTTATCCGCAAAGCTCAAAAATAGCGGTTTATCTAAGATAATTTCTGCTAAGGCTTGTGTTTGTGGTGGTAACGTTTTTGTTGTGAGCAAAGATAATTTACCAACAGTATGATTAGTCGCATGATAAAGATGTATCGCTTGGTTTTCTGCTAAAGGTATTTCTGGATTAAGCTGAACGGTAATGCGATCTGTGGCAAATTGTGCTGGTTGATGAAATAACCAGTCCCCCCGTTGAATTGTGCTACGCTCAATATCAGTATGAATATTTAATGCTAACCGTTGTCCTGCCAACCCTTGTTTGCTCGGTTGATTTTGGGCGTGAATATTTTTCACGCGAACCTTTTCGCCATTAGATAAAAACAGCTCATCATCAATATTCACTTTGCCACTAAATGCGGTACCAGTAACCACTGTGCCAGCTCCCTTTACACTAAAAATACGGTCGATAGCGTAGCGGAAAGGTTTATTGGGGTCAGCTAAATTTGGCAATGTAGTTAAAAAATCACGTAATTCGGTGATGCCTTGTTGGGTAGTCGCAGATGTAACGAAAATTGGACTATCGGCTAAAAAGGGATAATTAGCTTTGATTGTGTGTTTAAGTGCATCGATCTGGCTTGAACTCGCTTTGTCAGCTTTGGTTAATACGATCAGAATTTTATCGAGTTGCAACTGACGTAAAATAGCTAAATGTTCCACTGTTTGGGCTTGAATCCCGTCATCAATGGCAATAATTAGCATGGCATAATGAATCCCCCCCAAGCCAGCTAACATATTCGGCAAAAATTTTTCGTGACCGGGAACATCAATAAATCCAAGTGTTTTATCACCTAGGGGCAAATAAGCATAACCCAAATCAATGGTCATTCCACGTTTTTTTTCTTCGGGTAAATGAGTGGTATTTGTGCCAGTTAATGCCTGCAACAAGGCGGTTTTGCCATGGTCAACGTGACCAGAAGTAACAATAATCATAAGGCTTGTAAACTCTCTAACAGGTGATCGACATTTGCTAATGAACGTATATCCAACCAAATTTTATCTTGTTCCATTCTGGCAATTATTGGCGTTGGTAGTTGTTTTAGCCGTTGTAAAAGTGCGGTTAATTTTCCGTTAGTTTGGTTTGCTATGGTGACTGCAACCGATGGAATTTTGGCTAACGGTTGTGAACCACTACCAATTTGTGCATAACTTGCTTCGATTTGCAGGGAAAATTCGGGTAAATGTTGCGATAATTGTTCTTTCACTCGTTCCGCTTTTTCATTTAATTGTGCTATGGATTGAGTGAGTAAGCGTAAGGTTGGCAAGGTTTCGATTAATTTTTCAGGTTGTAGATACAGGCGTAAGGTGGCTTCTAAGCCAGCTAGAATCACTTTATCACAACGTAAAACGCGTTTAAGTGGGTGTGCTTGTAATTGATCAATAAGAGATTTCTTACCCACAATAATACCAGCTTGCACACCGCCGAGCAGTTTGTCCCCAGAAAAAGAAATTAAGTCCACGCCTTGTGCCAATTTTTCCTGTACTGTTGGTTCTTTTGGTAAGCCGTACTGGGTTAAATCAATTAATGCTCCAGAGCCAAGATCGCTAATCACAGGAATATTAAATTGCTTACCTAATTCGGTAAGTTTATGTTCTTCAACTGAATGGGTAAAACCACAAATTTGATAATTACTGTTATGTACTTTCATCAGAAAAGCAGTATTCTCGTTGATTGCGTTTTGATAATCTTTTAAATGCGTACGATTAGTGGTGCCGACTTCTACCAGTGTACATCCTGCTTGAGCCATAATATCAGGAATCCGAAATGCACCGCCAATCTCAATCAGTTCTCCACGAGAAATAATCACTTCTTTGCCTTGTGCAAAGGTGGCAAGCATTAACAATACTGCAGCTGCATTATTATTCACGACACAAGCCGCTTCCGCTCCCGTCAGTTGAGTAAGTAATTCGCTAATATAATGATCTCGATGGCTACGTTTTCCTATCTCTAAGTCATATTCCAATGCCACATTACCTGCCATAGCATTTAGAGCAGCCTGTTGGGCGGTTGCAGACCATAATGCACGCCCTAAATTCGTGTGTAGCACGGTGCCTGTTAGGTTATGCACTGATTTAATTTGTACTTGGTTTTGTTGAATTAATTGATAACGAATTTCGGCAATTGTATGGTCAACATCGTTGAAATAATTGGGAAGTTGCTGTGTTTCTTTGATCTGCTCTCGAGCCAGTTGCAAAAGCTGACGAATCATATTGACAACCGCCGTATGTCCAAATTGATCCACTAGCAATTCACCTTGTGGTGTTTTGAGTAATTTATCTACGGATGGTAATTGTTGAAAAAGTGCGGTCATTTTCTGTCCTGTTTTTGCAAAGAATTAGCTTATTATACAATAAATCCAGTTTAGACTTGAATAACTAGTGCTTGAATAAAAATAAGAATTACGTTAAAGTTTGCCACAAATCTGATAATTTGTTGGAAAGTAGGCGTATCCGGTGATGCGGCAGGACTTCAAATCCTGTTAGGGCTGCCAGCAGTCCTGGGTGGGTTCAACTCCCATTACTTTCCGCCAATCTTGCTATTTGCTAATAGTCGCTACTAGAACCGATATAGTCTGCAAATTCTTCCGCATAAAAACCATGTGAAAGCATATAACGCCAGATTTTTTGTTTGGTTTTCAAATCCAGTTTATTTTGATATTGGGGAAATTTTCGGCTTAAAACGCTTAATGCAATATCTGACCAGTTTATTTCGCTTTGCTCAATTACGTTTTGAATAATCTGCGAACTCACCCCTTTTACTTGACGTAATTCTTGTTTAATTCGATTTGCACCATAACCCCGATTGGCTCGAAAATTTAGGTAATTTTCGGCAAAACGTTGATCACTTTGCCAATTACGTTGTTGGCAATGTGCGAGAGCCTGATCGATATCTTCTTCACTAAAGGCTTTTTGTTGCATTTTGCAACGAATTTCATATTCGCTGTAATCACGGCGAGCCAGTAGGTTAATCAGATAATTTAGGGCGAGAGATGACATGGAGTATTCTACATTGTTGAAAAAAGTGCAGTTAAAAATACCGCACTTTGAGATATATTGTGTGTAATACCTAGAAATCTATATCATTGACTTCGTCATTGATTTCATCACTTTGATCTTTATCACTATCATCCGCTGGCAACAAGGCTTGTTCAGGATTTTCTAATAATGCCTTTTTGATTTTATCTTCTAATTCTGCGGTTGCTTCTGGATTGGCTTCTAACCATTTAATCGCATTCGCTTTACCTTGCCCGATTTTTTCACCATTGTAAGCATACCAAGCCCCAGATTTGTTGACTAATTTTTGTTTAACACCAAGTTCAATTAATTCACCATTTTTTGAGATACCCGCACCATAAAGAATTTGGAATTCGGCTTGACGGAACGGCGCAGCAAGTTTATTTTTCACTACCTTAACTCGCGTATCATTCCCAATAATCTTATCACCCTCTTTCACTGCACCGATACGGCGAATATCTAAACGCACAGATGAATAGAATTTTAGGGCGTTACCGCCAGTGGTGGTTTCTGGGTTACCAAACATCACACCGATTTTCATCCGAATTTGGTTGATAAACACCACTAAACAGTTAGAGTTTTTAATTTGACCGGTTAATTTACGTAACGCTTGTGACATTAAACGAGCTTGCAAACCAACGTGAGAATCGCCCATATCTCCTTCGATTTCAGCTTTTGGGGTTAATGCAGCGACAGAGTCCACAATAATCACATCAATCGCCCCTGAACGCACTAAAGCGTCACAGATTTCTAGCGCTTGTTCACCATTATCTGGTTGAGAAATAAACAGTTCTTTGACATCAACCCCTAATTTTGCTGCATAAATTGGGTCTAAGGCGTGTTCTGCATCAATAAAGGCACAGACTTTGCCTGCTTTTTGTGCTTGTGCGATCACGGAAAGGGTTAATGTAGTTTTACCTGATGATTCTGGACCAAAGATTTCAACAATACGTCCCATTGGTAAACCACCAATACCTAATGCCACATCTAAACCGATTGAACCTGTTGAAATAGATCCTACATCAAGGGTTTGTGAATCGCCTAACTTCATTATCGCCCCTTTACCAAATTGTTTTTCAATTTGACCAAGAGCGGCAGCCAGTGCTTTTGCCTTATCTTCTTGTGAACTGTTTTCTTTTGCCGTTGGTTTTGCTTTCGCTTTGTTATCTTTAGCCATTATGTGACCCTTTTAATTTTTGTTTGGCTGTAAATTTGAGCATATATTATCTGTTATTAAAAACAGTATCAAGTATTTTTTTGATCTTTTTGTAAAAAATGTGATCCTGATTCCAAATTTAAGAAATTTTTGAGTATCCACAGACCATATTCCGACATATAGGATTCTGGGTGAAACTGCACCCCAAAAATCGGCAAGGTGCGATGTTGGCATGCCATAATAATCTCATCATCGCAAGTAGCGGTAATCTCTAATTCAGTGGGGAAATTTTCTGTTGAAACTGCCCAAGAGTGATATAAGCCAATCTCAAAATGGTTGGGTAAGCCTTGAAATAAAACCGAATTTGATTGCACTTTTAAATGGCTTTTTTGACCATGTCGAACATGGGGTAAATTAAACAATGTTGCCCCAAAAAATTCACAAATTGTCTGATGACCTAAACATACCCCTAAAATCGTTTTCTGTTGGTAAAAACGTGTTAGCATGGCAAAAAGTTGTGGGTAGCTTTTCGGTACATCTGGACCAGGTGAAATCAGAATATGACTGTAATCTTCAAGCCTATCAAGGCTTAAATTTTCCACATTTATCACATCGAATTGCACATGCAAACGGCGGATTAAATCCACTAAATTATAGGTGAAAGAATCGTGATTATTAATAATAGCAAGTTTGGTCATGGTCTTTTGAGTAAGAAAAATAAACGCTTGCCATTATAAATGATTAGGCTAAACTTGAGCATATTTTGTTTGATTTATTTAAGGTCAACAGACCCTACTCTTTTATGCCGTTTAACGCTTTTATTGCACAAGCCAATCAGTTTGGCAAACAACGTCAACCATTTTTCTTTCTGGTTGATTTCGAACAGAAAAAACCGCTGATTTTGTCCCTTGAGAAAATAGAAAAACAAGGGCTGTTTTTTGATTTACAAGGCAAAACGAATTATCCAACAGAAAAAGTGCGGTCAAAAAACGCCTTAAATTTAACCGCACTTGCCATGTCAAAAAGTGAATATCAATGGGGTTTCGAAATCGTTCAACAAGCCTTGCAAAAGGGGAATTCCTATTTGTTGAATCTTACTTATCCCACTGAAATAAAAACTAATTTTTCTTTATTAGAGGTTTTCGAGCAAGCTCAAGCAAAGTACAAACTTTATTATCAAAATCATTTTGTTTGTTTTTCGCCAGAATGTTTTGTCAGAACACAACAAAATCAAATTGTTACTTATCCCATGAAAGGCACTATTGACGCTACGTTACCTAATGCAGAACAACAATTAATGGCATCTCAGAAAGAGCAATCAGAGCATTACACCATTGTCGATTTAATGCGAAATGATTTAGCCACAGTGGCGGAAAATATTGAAGTTCGCCGTTTTCGTTATGTGGATCACATTGAAACCGAAAAAGGGGCGATTTTACAGACAAGTTCGGAAATTGTCGGCGTACTTTCGGAAAATTGGCAAGAAAATGTCGGGACTATTTTAGCCAAACTTTTGCCCGCTGGCTCAATTAGTGGAGCGCCTAAAGAAAAAACGGTGGAAATTATCCAACAAGCAGAAAAGCAAGAACGGGGTTATTATACAGGCATCTTTGGCATTTTTGACGGTGAAAACATAGACAGTGCAGTGGCTATTCGGTTTATTGAACAATGTGGTGAAAAAATGCTTTTTCGTAGTGGTGGTGGCATCACAAGACAAAGCCAATTAGAGCCAGAATATGCGGAATTATTGCAAAAAGTTTATATCCCATTAAGGAAAGCATCATGATATTTCCGTTATTTGAAACCATTTGTATTGAACAGGGTATGGTTAGAAATATCACTTTACATCAACAGCGTTATGAGAAATCATTATCGCTATTTTATAGTGGAACTGCGGTTAAAATTCACGATCTTTGGCAAATTATTGCAGAAAATAGTCAATTTTACACCGCACTTGATAACCCTTTAATTCGTTGTCGTATTGCTTATAATCATCAACATTATGCTGTGCAATTTTTCCCTTATCAACGCAAAATCTATCGTTATTTTCAACCTGTGATTTGTGATGATATAGATTATTCATTGAAATATCAGGATCGTTCCCTACTCAATCAATTAGTTAAGCAAAAAGGTCAGGCTGATGAAATTATGATTATTAAAAAAGGTCACGTTACCGATTGTAGTATTGGCAATTTAGTGTTTCGTCAGGGAAAAGATTGGTTTACACCTAATACGCCATTATTAAAGGGTACGCAACGAGAGTTTTTGTTACAACAAGGCAAGCTGCAAGAAATACTTATTTTAGCCGAAGATGTGCGTCATTTTGACGAAATTAGGTTGATTAATGCAATGAATAGTTTAGATTAAATTAAATTAGGAATAAAGAGATGGATTTACACAATATTCGAGAAGATTACAGTAAACAGGCGTTATCTCGTAAACAATGCCTTGCCGATCCATTAAAACAATTTGAACATTGGTTAAATGAAGCGATAACAGCCAAAGTATGTGAGCCAACCGCGATGAATGTGGCAACGGTGAATGAACAAGGTAAGCCAACTAGCCGAGTGGTGTTGTTAAAAGAAGTGAATGAGCAAGGGTTTGTTTTCTTTACTAATTATCACAGTCAAAAGGGTCGAGCGTTACAACATACACCGTTTACGGCTTTAAATTTCTTTTGGGGTGAATTAGAGCGACAAGTCAGAATTGAAGGTCGAGTGGAAAAATTACCCGCTGTACAATCCGATGAATATTTTGCATCACGTCCTTATACCAGTCGAGTAGGTGCATGGGCGAGTGAGCAAAGTGCGGTGATTTCTAGCAAAAATGTGTTATTAGCCAAAGCAGCACAGATAGCAGCTAAACACCCATTAAATGTGCCACGTCCACCGCATTGGGGTGGTTATATCGTGATTCCTGAGATGATCGAATTTTGGCAAGGTCGCCCGAGCCGCCTACATGATCGTATTCGTTATCGGTTGGAAAAAGAGCATTGGGTGATAGAAAGATTATCGCCATAAGTCGAAAATAAGATGTTGCATTTAGCGTAAAAATTGATTAGTATTTAGGAACTGCCTAGCGGTAGCTGCTACTACCACTAGGACTTTAGTTAAATTATTAGTAGGCGGGTAGAGCCATAGCTAATAAGATAACAAGGATTAACAACTTAATTATCATAATCCAGTTCCTTTTTGTAAGCCCCACTCTACACAGCGTGGGGTTTGCTGTTTCTAGCCCTATGCTAGATGGTTCTTATAATCGTCGTTTATATAGCCCCCTTTCACATTCAATAAGTTCTTCTAATTCTAGTGTCAATAATTGCCCTAACAGGACATCAACTGAAATTTTGGACTGTTCCGCCAGTTCATCAATACTAATGGGGTTATAGCCGATTAAAGCATATAAATCAGGATATGTTGGCTCAATAACATTAAAAGGTAACTCTGTATTTTGACTAGTCGTGTTGGGAGCAAAGCCATTCATGGGTAACGAATAAGGAGCGAGATTTTCAATAATATCCTGCACCGATTCCACTAAATTTGCCCCTTGTTTAATCAGATGATGGCAGCCTTGGCTATATTGATTATGCAAATTACCAGGTAAGGCAAATACATCTCGATTTTGCTCTAGGGCATAACGGGCGGTAATCAATGATCCGCTTTTTTGATTCGCTTCAACCACCAACACGCCTTGCGACATGCCACTAATAATGCGGTTTCGTCTTGGGAAATTAGTGGCAACAGGCGGTTGGTTGGGTAAAAATTCTGATACCAACGTGCCATTATTCACTAGAATTTGTTGCGCTAATCCTTTATGCCGACTGGGATAAATTTGTTGTAATCCACTGCCTAATACAGCAATCGTTTTACTTTGCATTTCAATTACTGCTTTGTGTGCGAAACCGTCAATTCCAATCGCTAATCCACTGGTAACAATAAATCCTGATCGAATCAATTCAGTAGCAAAATATTTAGCCCAATATTCACCGTAATTAGAGCAATCCCGACTACCCACAATCGCCAGTTGAGCCAGATTTAGATTTTCTACATTGCCTTTTACAAACAACAACGGCGGAACGGAATTAATTTGCTTTAATAATTGCGGATATTCTGCTTGATAGTAAGCCACAATATGATGATTTGTATCAGCTTGTTGCCATTCTAGTGCTGGTTCAATATATTTTTGCTCTGGGTGAAACCAACGTTGAATTTGTTTTGCTTGCCAACCAATGTGATGAAAAGCGGTTTCATCGTAATCTAACAGGGTTTGTGGTGTGATTTGCGTTAAAATTTCTTGAATTGCATTTGCACCAAGATTAGGTACTTGCATTAGACGTAATAAGAGTTCGATATTTTGCATGAGAATGATAAAAGTGCGGTTGGTTTTTCGGAAATTTTAGGTTATAAGTCGAAAGGAAAAGAGTCGAGATTTTTTGCTGGATTTTGGAATCAAGATCACAAAATTTCATTTTTTGACTAACAGTCATTTTTCTCTTATTATGCTCAAAATTTACAACATAAAGGATATGTCATGAATATATTTGCAATCGCACGCAATAGTGAGGGACACAGTTTCGGGATCAATGCCAAAATGGCAAACCGTCATGGCTTAATCGCTGGGGCAACGGGGACAGGGAAAACCGTCACTTTGCGTAAATTAGCGGAAGAATTTAGTGATAACGGCGTACCTGTATTTTTGGTCGATGTAAAAGGCGATCTTTCAGGTATGACGGTGAAAGGTATCATGCAAGGCAAAATTGCGGAACGTATTGAACAATTTAGCTTAGGTGGTGAAAACTATTTAAACAGTTATCCAGTTTCTTTTTGGGATGTATTCGGTGAAACAGGGATTCCATTACGTACCACAATCTCGGAAATGGGTCCATTATTGCTTTCTCGTTTATTAAATCTCAATCCAACTCAAGAAGGCTTATTAAATATTCTATTCCGTGTGGCAGACGATAAAGGGTTGTTGCTTATTGATTTGAAAGATCTGCGTGCGATGTTGAAATATCTCGCCGATAACGCTAAGGAATTTCAATTACAATATGGCAATATTTCCGCTGCCAGTGTGGGGGCAATTCAGCGTTCCTTATTGACCCTTGAAAATGAGGGGGCGGAAAAATTATTTGGTGAGCCTGCATTAAATTTGGAAGACTGGTTACAAACTCGTGATGGACGTGGCGTAATTAATATTTTGAATTCAGAAAAATTAATTAATTCATCTCGTATGTACAGTGCCTTTTTGTTGTGGTTAATGGCTGAATTATTTGAGCAATTACCTGAAGTGGGTGATCCAGATAAACCAAAATTTGTGATGTTCTTTGATGAAGCTCATTTGTTATTTGATGGTGCCCCAAGTGTCTTAATTGAAAAAGTGGAGCAAGTAGTCCGTTTAATTCGTTCTAAAGGCGTCGGCATTTATTTTGTCACGCAAAATCCATTAGATTTGCCAGACACCGTGTTAGGTCAACTGGGTAATCGTGTCCAACATGCGTTGCGAGCCTTTACGCCAAGAGATCAAAAAGCGGTGAAAACTGCAGCCGAAACGTTCAGAACGAATAAAAAGGTAAATGTGGTGGAAGCTATTACTACCTTAGGCGTAGGCGAGGCGTTAGTTTCATTCCTAGATGAAAAAGGGATGCCAACACCAGTGGAAATTGCGACCATTTATCCACCAAAAAGCCAGCTTACACCATTAACGCAAGAGCAACGTCAAGCGTGGGTTAAAGATGATGATTTGTTTGCTTATTATAACAATTATGTAGATAACCATTCTGCCTTTGAGATGTTAGCAGAACAAGCTAATTTAAATCAAGTGGCACAACAACAAGCCCAACAAGCGGAACAACAAGAAAGCGAGGGTGTATTGGGTTCGTTGAGTCGAATGATTTTTGGTACTAAAAAACGCGGCGAAAAATTAACCGTGACAGAAGAAATTGTCAGTGGTTTAAGTAAATCGGTTGGGCGAAGTATTCGTTCTCAAATTACCAAGCAGATTACTCGTGGGATTTTGGGGGCGTTGCAGAAGTAACAAAAATGGCGGTCAAAAAATCATTTTATTTTTGATCGCCATTTCTATTTATTGTTCTAGCTAATTCCTAACATATGTTTTGCTATAGATAAGAATTGTGTAATAATCACTGCATTGGTGATATTACTAATAAATCCTCCGATCACTGGCACCACAAAAAAGGCGAGAGACGAATAACGGTATTTTTTACATACACTTTGCATCGTTGTCATTGCCACTGGAACCGCCCCTAAACTAAAACCCGTATGCCCAACAGCCATTACTGCGGCATCATAATTTTTGCCTAATAATTTAAACGTCAAGAAATAACAGAAGATCAATACTAATACGACTTGAGCTGAAAGTAAGCATAATAAGGCTAAACCTAAATTGGATAAATGCCATAGTTTCATAGTGATAATTGACATTGACACAAATAAACCTAAAGCAAATTCACCTACGGTATCCATTGCTTCATATAAAGTTTGATGATCTTTAGTGCTGATATCGCATAATAAGCGGACAATAATACCACCGAACATACAGCTGACGTGGATAGGAAAATTCACGTCATAATGTTTTAAAATAGAATTAATCACCTGCCCTAAACCTAAAGCAATACAAAGCAGAAATACGGCATTGATCACTTCCGATTTATTTAGATAAAGTCGTTTGGCTTGGGTAGGTAGATTTTCATTTAGGGTTTGTTTTATACTGGAAGTATCTAATTTATGACGTTTAATAATAAAGTTACCAAAAGGTCCGCCCAATACGCAACCTACAATTAAACCAAATGTGGCGGACGCAATAGCCACTTCCATTGCTCCTATTGCTCCGGCTTCCTCTGCCAATGGTGCAAATGAGGCTGCATTACCGTGACCTCCAGTCATTGGGATACTACCAGTCATTAAAGAAATGAGTGGATTAACATTCATCATATCACCAATACCAAGAGAAATGATGTTTTGCATAATAGCTAATAAGGCGGCTAATACAGCAAATATAATAATTAACTTACCTCCTTTTTTCAGTAAAGACACATTGGCAGCACTACCACAAGCCGCAAAGAAAAGACAATAGAAAAATTGGTTAATGGTTTGGTAATCAAATTTTAATTCAACGATATGAGTTGAATAAAGCAGTAAGGAAATAATAGAAAATATCGTTCCTCCTACAACAGAAGCTGGTAAACAATATTTTCTTAATATGGGGAATATATGACGCAACCAATCACCGAAATAAATGGCGATAACAGCTAGCCCTAAGGTTTCAAACATACTTATTGTTACAGATGTTGTTTCCATTTTATCCTCCAAAAATATCAATGAATTATATTTTAACAAAAATGTAACAATAATACTGTTTTGTCAAATGATATTTTGTATTTTTGATAAATAACGTTATATGCAATCTGTATAAATAGGTTGATTTTTTTGGGGGGCTTTCATTGTATCTATCTTTGGTATAAAGAATACTGGTTTTAAAAACAAAAGTGCGGTGAAAAATAAAAATTCACCGCACTTTTGAGTGACTATAGCGAATATTTACGCTTTTGGACCTGCGGCCACTAACGCTTTACCTTCCGCAGTTACCGTATATTTTTCAAAGTTTTTCACAAAACGGTTAGCTAAATCTTCTGCTTTTGCTTGCCATTGTGCTTTGTCTGCATAAGTATCACGTGGATCTAAAATTGCAGGATCAACGTTTGGTAAGGCAGTTGGCACTGCTACATTGAAGATTGGCAATGTTTTGGTTTCTGCTTTGTCGATTGAACCGTCTAAGATTGCATCGATAATACCACGCGTATCTTTGATTGAAATACGTTTACCCGTACCGTTCCAGCCAGTGTTCACAAGATAGGCTTCAGCCCCTGCTGCTTCCATACGTTTTACTAATACTTCAGCATATTGGGTTGGGTGTAAACTTAAGAATGCCGCACCGAAACAGGCTGAGAATGTAGGGGTAGGTTCTGTGATACCACGTTCTGTACCGGCTAATTTAGCTGTGAAACCAGATAAGAAGTAGTATTTAGTTTGTTCTGGGGTTAATTTAGATACTGGCGGTAATACACCGAACGCATCTGCGGTTAAGAAGATCACTTTTTTCGCATGACCTGCTTTAGATACTGGTTCAACAATGTTTTCAATATGATAAATTGGATAAGAAACACGCGTGTTTTCAGTTTTTGAACCGTCAGCAAAGTCAACAGAACCATCTGCACGAACCACCACGTTTTCTAATAATGCATCACGTTTGATCGCACCATAGATGTCTGGTTCGTTTTCTTTAGATAGGTTGATGGTTTTCGCATAGCAACCGCCCTCGTAGTTGAATACACCGTCATCGTCCCAACCATGCTCATCATCACCGATAAGTTTACGTTTAGGGTCGGTTGAAAGGGTGGTTTTACCTGTGCCAGATAAGCCGAAGAATACGGCTACGTCGCCTTTTTCGCCCACGTTGGCAGAACAGTGCATGGATGCGACGCCACGTAATGGTAAGAAGTAGTTCATCATTGAGAACATACCTTTTTTCATTTCACCGCCGTACCAAGTACCACCGATTAATTGCACGCCTTCAGTAAGGTTAAAGGCAATGAAGTTTTCGCTGTTTAAGCCTTGTTCTTTCCAATTTGGATTGGTGACTTTAGAACCATTCATGACCACGAAATCAGGTTTGAAGTTAGCTAATTCAGCGTCGCTTGGGCGAATGAACATATTTTTCACAAAATGAGCTTGCCATGCCACTTCAGTGACGATACGCACCGCTAAACGTGTATCTTCGTTTGCACCACAAAACGCATCAACTACAAATAAACGTTTACCAGAAAGCTGGTTAGTGACTAATGATTTTAAACTTTTCCAAGTTTCTTGATTCATTGGTTTGTTGTCGTTTTTGGCTGCATCACTTGTCCACCATACGGTGTCTTTTGATTTGTCATCTAACACAATATATTTATCTTTTGGTGAACGACCTGTGAAAATACCGGTATCAACGGCTACTGCGCCCGTTGTGGTGACGATACCTTTTTCATAGCCTTGTAAATCTTCTTTGGTTTCTTCTGCAAATAGAAATTCATAACTTGGGTTATGAACAATTTCTGTTACACCATTGATACCAAGATCACTAAGTTCTTTAATTACTTTATTTAAGTCAGTCATACATTACCTCATTAGAGTTAGAAAATTAAAAGATAAGCTATTCTATTACTTTTTGAGAAGAAAAAACGTTAACTAGATCAAATTTTTGAAAAAATTTTGGAGTTTTATATGTTTTTTTGATATGGATCAAGTTGAAATCCATATCATCTATCAGTTCATCAATATTCTCCGTTAACTAAAGAACAAACTGATAAATTTCTCTTTAAATAAAATATTATTTCTTTTTCACCGGTCGTTGCCAGCCTTGAATATGGTGTTGTGGCACACGGCTAATGACAAGTTCATTTTCACTTACATCTCTGGTGATCGTTGTACCCGCACCGATTGTTGCACCATCTGCAATCTTCACTGGGGCAACCAGTTGACAGTCAGAACCGACAAATACATTATCCCCAATTACGGTTTTAAATTTATTGGCACCATCATAATTACAAGTAATGACACCCGCACCGACATTTACATTGGTGCCGATTTCTGCGTCTCCCACATAAGTTAAGTGATTAACTTTTGAACCTTTACCAATACTGGCTTTTTTGATTTCCACAAAGTTACCAATATGGGTTTCTGCAGCGAGTTCTGCCCCCGGGCGTAAACGGCTGAAAGGTCCGATAGACGATTTTTCGCCGATGACGCAGTCTTCCAACACAGAATAAGGTTTAATTTCAACATTATCCCCTACGATCACATTTTTTAGTACGCAACCGGAACTAATTTTTACCCCATTACCTAATTGTACTTTGCCTTCAATAATCACATTAATATCAATTTCGCAATCTTTGCCATGGCTTAATTCACCACGTAAATCAAAGCGTTCAGGATCCGCTAAGCTCACACCTGCTAATAATAAACGGCTAGCTTGTTTACGTTGGTAATAACGTTCTAACGCATTAAGTTGCAAACGATTATTTGCCCCCTCTACTTCCATAATGTCATCTGCTATCACCGCCGCAACTTGACAACCGTCTTGATTTGCCAGCCCGATCACGTCCGTCATATAGTATTCACCTTGAGCATTGTTATTATTTAAACGGCTTAACCATTTTTTGAAACTTGCTCCGTCTGATACCATCACCCCCGTGTTTACTTCGTTAATTTTTAATTGTTCAGGATTGGCATCTTTTTGTTCAACAATCGCCACTACGGAACCATTTTGACGAATAATTCGTCCGTAGCCTGTAGGGTTATCTAGTTGCACAGTTAATAACGCAATGCCATTTTGCGGTTTAGCTGCAATTAATTTTTGTAAGGTTTCTGGTGTAATTAAAGGGGCGTCACCATACAGCATGACAATATTTTCATCATCGTTAAAAAACGGTGCAGCTTGTTGCATGGCGTGTCCCGTACCTAATTGTTCTGCTTGGAAAACCCAATTTACAGGCTCATCCGCTAAACATTGTTTTAATAAATCTGCACCGTGTCCATAAATTAAATGAATTTGTTCAGCATTGAGTTGCTTTGCAGTATCAATCACGTGCTTCACCATTGGCTTGCCAGCTACCTTGTGCAACACTTTAGGTAAATCAGAATACATTCTGGTGCCTTTGCCTGCGGCGAGAATCACCACGCTTAATTTATTGTTAGATTGGGTCATCTTGATATTCTCAACATTGGATTAAACTGCGGTCTATTTTACACGGATTTTGTGAAATGATCTAATATGACTATAATATAATATATCGCCGTAGGGGCGTATTGCATACGCCCAAAAAAGATCGAGCAATAGGGCGTATGCAATACGCCCCTACAAAATGAGAATAAATAATGCAACCTCAATACTATATCGGCATAATGTCTGGCACCAGCCTTGATGGTGTAGATCTCGTTTTAATGAATTTTAGCAAGAATCCACCAGCCATCGTCGCTTGTAATTTCATACCGATGCCCGAAAAAATTCGACAAAAAATCACCGCACTTGTGCAATCGGGACAAACCAGTTTGCAAGATTTGGGCGAGCTAGATCATCAACTGGGGGGACTTTATGCCGATTGTGTCAATCAATTTCTTGCTAAACTGCGGTTAAAATCGGAACAGATTTTAGCCATTGGCTGTCACGGTCAAACCGTTTGGCATTCGCCTAATTCAACTGATCCTTTTACTATGCAAATTGGCGATATGAATATTGTTGTCGCTCAAACGGGTATCACCACTGTTGGTGATTTTCGCCGTAAAGATATGGCAGTGGGCGGGCAAGGTGCGCCACTGGTACCCGCCTTTCATCAGGCAATGTTAAGTACACCTGATAAGCTAAGAGTGATTTTAAATATCGGTGGAATGAGTAATATTTCCGTGCTCAATCCAACTTGTCCAACTATCGGCTATGATGTCGGCGTGGGTAATACGCTGTTAGACGGTTGGATTGAAAAACATCAAGGCAAACGTTACGATAAAAATGGTGCTTGGGCTGCCAGTGGACAAGTCGATCAGGGCTTATTGACAGATTTATTAGACGAGCCTTTTTTTAGCCAAGCACCGCCGAAAAGTACAGGGCGAGAGCTATTTAATTTAGCTTGGCTAGAAAAAAAATTGCAAAAACACACCGCACTTTCACCGCAAGATGTGCAACGCACATTACTTGAATTTACCGTACAAGGTATAGCGAATGAGCTACTCACACTAGAAAAAACAGGTTTGCCTTGTGAATTATTGGTTTGTGGCGGTGGAGCGAAAAATCCATTAATTATGCAACGTTTAACCAATTTATTGCCAATTTGGTTTGTTACTACAACTCATGATGTAGGCTTTGATGTGGACTATATGGAAGCTGCCGCCTTTGCGTGGTTGGCTTATCAACGCATAAACAATTTACCGAGCAACTTGCCTGCGGTCACGGGGGCAAAAAGTGCGGTGAGTTTAGGGGTAATTTTTCCAAAATAGGAAACAAAGATGACAGAACAAAACTTACTTAATGCTCTTGAGCAAATGATCACCGAGCAACGCAATCCAGAATCTACCAACATAGATCAAATGACCGCGTTGGAAATTGTTAGCTTAATCAATCAGCAAGATAAAACTGTGCCACTAGCCATTGAAAAATGCTTGCCACAAATTGCTGTTGCAGTAGAAAAAATTGTACAAGCCTTTCAAGCTGGCGGTCGGTTAGTTTATATTGGGGCTGGCACCAGTGGACGATTAGGCGTGTTAGATGCTTCCGAATGTCCCCCAACCTTTGGTGTTGATCCGGCTATGGTGGTGGGTTTAATTGCGGGCGGTGAACGGGCGTTGCGGCATCCGATTGAAGGAGCGGAAGATAATCAAGAACAGGGCAAATTGGATTTACAACAGATTGATTTTTCGGGAAAAGATGTGTTAGTTGGGATAGCTGCCAGTGGTCGAACACCCTATGTAATAGGAGCGTTACAATATGCCAATGAACTGGGAGCGACTACGGTAGCGATTGCCAGTAACCCCCATTCAGAGATGGCAGGAATTGCACAAATTGCCATTGAAACCGTGGTCGGAGCAGAAGTACTAACAGGCTCAAGCCGAATGAAATCAGGCACCGCACAAAAATTAGTACTTAATATGCTCACCACAGCGAGTATGATTTTGTTGGGAAAATGCTACCAAAATTTAATGGTGGACGTGCAAGCCAGTAATGAAAAACTCAAAGCTCGAGCAATTCGCATTGTTATGCAAGCGACAGATTGTTCAGAGTACAAAGCGATTAAAGCGTTAAAACTGGCAGAAAATAACAGTAAACTGGCGATTATGATGATTTTAGCGAATGTCGATATTCAACAAGCAAAAGCTCTCTTAAACGAATATCAAGGACGATTAATAGATGCTTTGCCTTAGAAATACATTATAAGTATATTGAGAATTATTTTTATTTGATCTAATATAGCCACGATGTTTCATCTTAATCTTCATCTCAATCAAGGAGAACTTATATGCGTTTAAAATTTATTGCAGCACTGATTTCAGGTTTACTTCTATCTACCCCAGCTATGGCAGCAGATTTATCAAAAGAAACAAAAGATTATAAAGATTTTGTAGTCGCTCAGATTGATGAACTTGTGACACATACTGAATCTTTTGTTGATGCATTAAAAGCCGGTGATGTGGAAAAAGCTAAAGCTATTTATCCGCAAGCTCGTATGTATTATGAACGTTCCGAGCCGATTGCGGAAAGTTTTGGTGATTTAGACCCACGTATTGATGCCCGTCTTGCGGACTTAGAAGAAGAAGGCAAAGGGGAAAAAGATTGGTCTGGTTTCCACAAAATTGAAAAAGTATTATGGGAACAAAATACTACCAAAGGCACGGAAGAAACTGCCGATCAGTTACTCAAAGACGTAAAAGAGTTGCGTGCTAAAATTCCAACAGCCGAAGTCACGCCAGAGTTAATGATTACTGGTGCAGTAGATTTATTAAATGAAGTTTCCACCAGTAAAGTGACGGGTGAAGAAGATATTTTCTCTAAAACGGATTTATATGATTTTAAAGCCAATATTGAAGGGGCAGAAAAAATCTATGAATTATTCAAACCTGAATTATTGAAAAAAGATGCTAAATTAAGTGCAAAAATCGAGCAACATTTCAAAGAAGTAAATGATTTATTGCAAACCTATAATAGATCAACCAGCGGTTATGACTATGTGCCATACAATACCTTAACCGAAAAAGACACCAAAGCCCTTGCAGAAGCGGTCAACAAATTGGGTGAACCATTGGCTCAATTAGGTGTTCTCTTAGAGAAATAACAGACGAGGTCACAATGAGTCATACCAATAATGCTCGTCGTGATTTTTTAAAGAGTAGTGTTATCATCGGTGCTGGCCTCACGATGGGGTTAGCGGCTGGCACCGCTTATTCTTTGGAACCACGTACAAAAATTACCATAGAAAATATTTATCCTTTTTTTAACCCTCATCAACAAGGCATCACTTCCCCAGCACAACATCATATTTATTTTATTGTGCTTGATTTACATAGCCAAGATGTCGACGAAATTCACCAAATGTTTAAAACATGGACGGAATACAGTCGCCAATTAACACAAGGTAAAAACGTACAAACCTATAGTCAAAATGGCTATGTTCCTGCAGTTGACACGGGCGAAGCAGATAGCCTAAATCCGTATAATTTGACGCTTACTTTTGGCGTAAGCCCAAGTTTCTTTACTAAATTAGGCATTGAGAAAGCTAAACCAGCCGAATTAGTTGATTTACCGCATTTTCCACGTGATCAACTGAAAGCCGAATTTACAGGCGGTGATATTTGTATTCAAGCTTGTGCAGATGATCCGCAAGTGGCATTTCATGCGGTGCGAAATTTAGTCCGTGTTGCCCGTTCAGAAATTACCATGCGTTGGAGCCAATCAGGGTTTAATTCTTTTGAAGGTACGGATACGCCACGCAATCTGTTCGGTTTCCGTGACGGTACGGGGAATCCGCAGGGAGAAGAACTGGATAAAACCGTATGGTATGAGGGTAATAACTGGCTGAAAGGAGGTTCATTCCTAGTGGTGCGTAAGATTCAGATGTTCTTGGAAACTTGGGATCGTACCAACTTAAACGAACAACAGCATACTTTTGGTCGTCATCGTGATTCGGGGGCGGCTTACGGTCAGAAAAAAGAATTTGATCCCGTTGATTTAGACAAAAAAGATGCCAATGGTCAGCCGGTTGTACCGGAAGATTCTCATATGCACCTTGCTCATAAAACTGGGTTAAAAATGTTACGTCGATCGTTTTCTTATTCTAGCGGTATCGATTCGCGTACCGGGCAATTTGATGCAGGATTATTGTTTATCTCTTATCAAAAAGACCCACAACAATTTATTACCATTCAAAATAAGTTAGGTAATATTGATAAAATGAACGAGTACATTACCCATATTGGCAGTGGACTGTTCGCTTGTTTCGCAGGAGTAAAAGATGAAAATGACTATTTGGGCAAAGCCCTTTTTGAAGCCCTTTAAATTGAGTTTATTATTAGGCTTATGCTTCTCTACTTCGGCTTATGCCAAAGTGGAATTGGGAGCGTTATTTGTGCATTTATCGGATGCCTTGTCCGCAGTTAAAAAAGAAAATAGCGAACAAGCCAAAAACGATTTACGAACTTTGCAACAAGAATTTAATGCCATTCCAACCCATAATTCACAAGCGGGAATACAGACAAGTAAAGCACTTGAAACCGCTATTGCTAACCCAACTTTAGCTAATGTAGAACAAATTTCTAAAGATCTTTATGCGTTTGAGCAAGAGCAAAACCCAGTGGATCATGATAAAAATCGTCAGAAATTTGCTGAGCAAGTGCTCCCTACTTTGCAAGACTTAGAACAAGTTTTTGCCAGTAAAAATATTGAACAAATTCGAACCAAGTTCCATCGTTTTGGTGCCACTTGGGGGGCGAATGAATTATCCATGCGTGGAGCCAGTTTAAGCCATTATGGCAAAATGGAAACCGCGATGTCCTTATTCCGTAGTGCCATGCAAGCGAATCCAGCCAATTATGAACAAATGGAACAGCAGCTAGCAATATTGAAGAATACGGTGGATGATTTTATAGGGAATAGTAAAGCTGCTCAGTAAGAACTTGAATTAATGAAAAAGTGCGATTAAAAATTATTTATCGCACTTTTTTGTTTTAAATGATTTTTGTAATTGTTCTAATACATCTTCTACACAAATTTCTGCCATAGAACCTTTATGCAAATAATATTGATTTTTACCATAACAACCAATTAATTTCGGATTTGTCGCACCGTATAAAGTAATATTGGGGACATCTAATGCAGCAGTTAAATGAGCTAATCCAGTGTCAACTGACACCACGGCTTTGGCATTGGCAAGTTGCTGAGCCAATTCCGTTAAGCTAGATTTTGGCAATACCAGCATATTTGGTAAGCCTTGTGCAATCCATTCTGCCCGTTGTTTTTCTTTTTCATTGCCCCAAGGTAGGCGAACTTCCAGATCAAGTGAGGTGATTTTTTCGGCTAATTTTTTCCATTCGCTATCCAGCCAATGTTTATCGGCTCTGGTGGTGGCGTGAACAAAGATTATATAAGGTTTGCCTGAATAGGATTGTTGAAAATGCCGAGCAATGCCATAATCTCCTTTGCTTTCGGGCAAGGCGTAACCTAAAGATTGTGCAAACAATTGGCGAATACGCTCGACGGCGTGCTGTTGATAGTCAATAGCAAAGGTTTTATCGTAAAAGCAACTGGCTAAGGGTTCACGAATAGATTTTCGATCGTAACCGAATTTTTCGCCCCGAGCTAAACGGGTGGCGAACAACGCACTTTTGATTAACCCCTGTGCATCAATCACCGCATCATATCGATGAGCTTGTAATTGTTGTTTGTAGGCGTGCCATTGTTGGTAGGTTTGTTTAGTGAATAACTGCTTCCGCCAGCGGCGAATCGCAATCGGGATGACCTGATTGACTGCCGAATGCCAAGCAGGAATTTCCGCAAAATTTTCTTCCACCACCCAATCAAATTGCACATTACCTAACGCCTTTTGAGCATCGGTTAAGGCTGGCAAACAATGCAATACATCGCCAAGCGAAGAAGTTTTGATGATACAGATTTTAGCCATTGCGTTGCTCTAATTGGTGCAATAACGCCTGACTACTTGCCAAAAAATCACTCACCGAACCGCACACTTGATGGGCTTTCTCTTCGTCATAGGTGTGCGAAGTAATATTTCGCATTTTGCGATACTCAAACCAATTTTCTACGCTATCAATCAGCCCTTTCTCGCCCGCTAATCGCAACAGATCACGGAAATTACTTTGGTCAATTTCATCAGGACTGAGTGCATCTTGTTCTAACTGCCGTTTCAGCATTTTAATACTCAGCTCATACACAAACTCAAAATTCTGAATCAACCCTGCGATAAGCGTATTCTGCACTTCGGTTTCTTGTTGCTCAAACCACAGCTTATTTGACACAATCTCATTAGCAGATTGCAAAGCAATAATGGCTTTTTGTAAGCTAGAAATATCCAATTTATTGGTCATATCCCCCCCTTAATTCGCTAATAATTTGGTTAATTTTTCCATCACCATCTCAGGCGTAATATCAATCAAACTCTGATGATACCCCTCCGCACTGTCTGCCCCTTTGCGGATTTTAATTAAGCCACCTTTAATCAAGCGAATAATCACCGCTTTATCGGATAACGGTGGCGTATATTCTGGACTAGTCGGTCCATAAACCGCCACTAACGGACGACCAACCGCTGCCGCAATGTGCATTAATCCACTGTCATTCGTCACCATTGCCGTACAATCCGCAATCAAATCCACCGCTTGATTGAGTTCCGTTTGCCCTGCGAGATTGACACAATAGTGTTGCAACGATTCAGGTAAACTTAAACGAATTTGCTCACCCACTTCCACATCTTTATTAGACCCAAACAGACGAATACTATAACCCTGCTCAATCAGCCTTTCCGCTAATTTAGCATAATGATAATGCGGCCAACGTTTGGCAGGACCAAATTCCGCTCCCGGGCAAAAACCAATGGCAGGGCGATTTTCCGCCAGAGCAAATTGTGCGGTGCTAAATTCCGTAGGAATTTCAACGTTGCTTGCAACAGGGGCGAAGCCCCGAACAATTCCATTAGGAATTGTGAGTAATATTTCTTTGGTTTTTTGCACCGCACTTTCGTCAACGGTTAAATACGGTGTTGGAATATTTAAATTTTGAGCTGTTGGAATTTTCCCTTTTTCATACCCTAACGCCACATAACGCTGCACCATCATTGGGTAATCGTGTTTATTGGATCGCAAATCATTTAACAAGCAATAACGACTTTCCCCTTTCCAACCACGACGAACAGGGATTTTAGCAAACAACGGAATAAATGCCGATTTCAACGAGTTAGGCAATACAATTGCCATATTATATTGATTACGCAAGGCTTTACCGATTTTATAACGTTCCCCCAAGGAAAACGCCCCATGTCCAATAGGCATGGTCAACGCATTACGCACTTCAGGCATCCGAGCCAACAACGGCTTACACCAGTTCGGCGCAAGCACATCAATTTGGCAATCAGGATATTGCTGTTTTAAGGTTTGATACAGGCTGTGCGACATCATCATATCGCCAACCCACGACGGGGCAATGATTAGGATATTCATAGTTTTTTGCTTTGTAACGAAATTTATTTCATTTTAAACAAAAAATTTATTTATGCGATAAAATCTTCAATTTTCTTTTAAATTTTTAGCTTGCTTGTTAGAATGGAAATACTTGACAAATCAAAAACAGTACAAATAATGAACAGCACAGCACAGCACAGCACAGCACAGCACAGCACAGCACAGCACAGCACAGCTTACTAATTTAATTTCTAAACTCAAGGAAATTTTTCAAATCAATCAACCCGATTTAGACTTTGGTATTTACCGCATTTTAAATTCTCGCTCAAAAGAAATCGCCGATTATTTAGACCGCACTTTACCTGCTCAAATTAAAAACGCCTTGCGTTCGGACGTAACACAAGAAACCGCCGTCTATAATCACCTATACGAGTTTTTCTCTCGCTATTACGACAGTGGCGATTTTGTAAGCCTACGCCGTTATAAGGGCAACACCTACGCCATTCCCTACGCTGGCGAAGAAGTGATGTTGCACTGGGCGAATAAAGACCAGTATTACACCAAATCAGGCGAGAATTTCAGCAATTACGCCTTTTATCTGGCAGACGACAAACGCGTGCAATTTCTCCTTGTGGAAGCCGACACCAACAAAGACAACCGCAAAGATAACGAGCAAAAACGCCTGTTTGTGTTGTCCGAACAGCCGATTGAAGAGACGGCAGAAAATCTCGTTATCCCCTTTGAATACAAAGCCTTAGGCAAAAACGACAAGCAAGCCGATTATATTGACCAAGCGGTGGAACAGCTCAAATCGCACCCCTTTGCCAACGCCGTTTGGCAAGAACTTTTCCGCCTTGCTCCAACCGAAAAAGACGCAAAACGCACTTTGCTAAAAAAATATTTGCAGGATTACACCACAAAAAACACCGCCGATTATTTTATCCATAAAAATTTAGGTGCGTTTTTAACAGGCGAGCTGGATTTTTATATTAAAAATGAAGTGATGAATCTTGATGATATTCAAAATGAGACCGCCTTTGCCGAGATTGAACAGAATTTGCAGCTGATTAAAATCTTTAAACAAGTCGCAAGCGAGATTATCGCCTTTTTGGCACAATTAGAAGATTTTCAAAAGAAACTTTGGCTGAAAAAGAAATTTGTAACCGCCGTGCATTATTTGGTTACGCTGGATAAATTGCCCGATACACTTGCCGAAACTGCCCTAGAAAATGAACAGCAAATAAAACAGTGGCAGACTTTGTTTAATGTGGACGCAAGCAGTGAAAATTTGCAAAATCTTCGCCAAAAAGCACCGCACTTAGTGGTGGATACCAGTTTGTTTGCTGCCGATTTTCAGGCTGCCGTACTCAAACAAATGGACGATTTAGACCGCCAAACAGACGGCGTGTTAATTCATTCGGATAATTTCCAAGCCTTAAATTTACTACAAGCCCGCTATAAAGAACAGGTGAAATGTATTTATATTGATCCGCCGTATAATACGGAAGGAGATAGAGCAAAAGGTAAATTTATTTATAAGGACGGATTTGCATATTCTAGTTGGGCGACACTTATCCATAATAGATTAGAACTTGCAAAATATTTATTAAATCAGAAAGGCGTTATTTTTCATAGCATAGATGATAATGAACAAGATAGATTGAAAATGATTGCTAATGAAATTTTTGGAAGTTCAAATTTCATAGCTAATTTACCAACAGTAATGAATTTAAAAGGTAATAATTCTGAATTCGGTTTTTCGGGAACTCACGAATATACAATTGTTCACGCAAAACAAAAAGAATTATTGGAAGATTTAAATACAATTGAACTTGATGATGAAGATATTGCAACTTATACAGAAAAAGATGAGAAAGGAGCGTATAAAAAAGGAGCTACGTTAATGAGAACAGGAGAAGATGGCGGAAGAGAACAGAGACCAAATGGATATTATCCTATTTATGTAAATTCTGAATTAACAAGAATGTCTTTAATAAGAATGTCTTCAACTGATTATGAAGTCTATCCTAAAACTAAAAATGGTAAGGAAATGTCGTGGAGAAGATCGCCTGAAAATTTAGCAAATTCATTTGATGAATTTATTATTACTCAAACAAAAAATGGAATATCCTTTAATAAAAAACAAAGACTTGAAGATGATTTAATTCAAGGTAAAAAAGCAAAATCATTATTTTATAAACCTGAATATAGTAGTGGAAATGGTACGGAAAGCATAAAGAAATTATTTAACGATAAGATATTCAGCAATCCGAAACCAGTTCCATTATTAACGGATTTTGTAAAAATTGGTTCAAATGAAAAAGATACAATCCTAGACTACTTCGCAGGTTCAGGCACAACTGCTCACGCCGTGATTAACCTAAACCGTGAAGACGGCGGCAAACGCCACTATATTTTGGTAGAACAAGGCGAATATTTTGATACGGTGCTAAAACCACGCGTACAAAAAGTGATTTTCGCCGAAAACTACAAAGACGGCAAACCGCAAGCGGATAATTCAGGCAGCTTTAACGGCGTTTCGCAACTGGTAAAAGTCTTAAAATTAGAAAGCTATGAAGACACGCTCAATAACCTTGAACTCAAAAAAGTGGCAACCGATTTATTTAGCCAAAAAGTGCAACAAGATTATTTATTGCATTATATGCTCAATGTAGAAAGCCGTGATTCCTTATTAAACAGCGATCATTTTGCCAAACCCTTTGATTATCAGCTTAATATCACCACCACTTCCGCAGGGGCGTACGCACCGCAACGCATTGATTTAGTGGAAACTTTTAATTATTTAATCGGTTTACGCGTGGAAGAAATAAATGCCGATTATCAACGTGGTTGGGTAACGGTGAAAGGGAAAATGCCAACAGGTGAGAATACCTTTATTTTTTGGCGAGATTGCGAAAAAATTGGCTATGAAAAACTCAACGATTATTTAGACCGCTGGGGAATAAATTTAGCCGAAAGAGACGATTATTCCGATACCACTTATGATTTAGTGTATATCAACGGCGATCATAATGTGCCAACGGTATTTAGTGATAGCGATGACGTGGTGCGAACCTTAAAAGTGCGTCAAATTGAAACGGAGTTTTTGGCGAGAATGTTTGAGATGTAGGAACAAATATAGCAAATGGCTATTTTCTCTATCTATCGCATAAACCTGTATAGAAAAGTGCATTTCCCTATACAGGTTTGCTAAAATAAGCTCAATATTTGCCAAGAGAACAAACAAAATGACTTATCCACCCCAACATTTTTTAAAACAATGGCAAGATTATGATGATTTATTGCAATTGTTAAAACAACGCCATATGCAAATTAGTGATGACAATAAAGCCAAGCAGTATTTAGAACGGATTGGCTATTATCGTTTGAGCGGTTATTGGTATCCTTTTCGTGAAATTAACTTTGACGAGAGCAACAAACAACACAAACTGGTATTAAAAGACAGTTTTAAAGCCAATACGGTTTTTGCTCAAATTATCCAGCTTTATGTATTTGATAAGAAATTGCGTTTATTAGCCCTTGATACCCTTGAACGCATAGAAATGGCAGTGCGTAATGATGTGGTGTATTTATTAGGCAAACAAAATCCCTTGGCATATCAACAAGCGGAGTGTTTACATGGCAATTTTAGTAAACGCTTAGCCAAAAATAAGGACAAAACTGCTCATCAAATTTGGCTAGAAAAATTGCAAGCTCATATTGGGCGTTCGCATAAACACCCTGCGATTTGCCATTATCGTGAAAAATATCAAGGGCAATTGCCGATTTGGGTGGTGGCAGAAGTGTGGGATTTTGGCTTGCTTTCGCATTTGTTTGCGGGCATGAAAAAACAAGATCAAGACATCATTGCGGGCAAATACGGCACAACCGCCAAAACCTTGGAAAAATGGCTGAAAAGTTTAAATTTTATTCGCAATATCGCCGCTCATCATGCACGTTTATGGAATGTAAATATATTGGAATTATCACCAACACCGCCACAATGGCAGAATATCCCCAACGAAAAGCCTTTTTTGTATTTTTGTATTATGCAATTGTTGCTGAATAAAATTTGCCCTAATTCCACATGGAGCGAAAGATTTACAGCGTTAATGGCGGATTTTCCAACATTAAGCAATCAGGCGATTTCACTCCATGCCTTTGGTTTGCTGGAAAATTGGCAAGATTTGGCGATATGGAAAAAAGAAAACCAACACGTACAACAAAATTGTTGAAGCGGTGCTGGTCGTATTGAGTGTCATTGTAAGACAAAATTTTGCTTTATACAAGCGGATTTTTGTAACACGGTCAAAACCCTTATATGTGTAAAAGACACAGGAAAACCACCAAAAAATTTAACATTTAACAGGCAAAAACTATGGCAAAACGCACTTTTCATCAAGATTTAATTTTAAATCAGTGGGCATTGTCGCTATTTAATCAGGCAAATTTAGAACAGTTTAAACAGCGTTTAGGTGATGATCGTTTTGAAGGATTAAGCGAAGACGGGCAAACCAAATTTTTCTATGAATTGCAAAGTGGTTTATTTTATACCGACAATATTTCTGCAAACGATTTACGCCGTTATGATTTAAATATTGTAAAACATTGGCAAAAAATCACCGCACATCGTAATAAGGTTGAAGGGCATATTTTACAGTTAAAATATTTTCAGTATCTATCGTTGTTATTTACCGAAATTTATTTGGACTTTTATTTTAATCGTGCAGATGAATTGTTACTGAGTTTAAACGAGCAATTACATCATCATTTAGATGATGATAAAACGGCTCCTGATTTTCAAGATTATGAATTGAGTGATTTAAATAAATTGGCGTTTTGGAACGCCACAGGCAGCGGAAAAACGTTATTAATGCACGTGAATATTTTGCAATATCAACACTATCAAACGCATAAAGACAAATTGCATATTTTTGTGATTACCCCCAATGAAAGTTTATCAGGGCAGCATTTGCAGGAATTTGCCTTATCCGAAATACAAGCCAAATTATTTGAGAAAAATAGTCAAATAGATGATATGCATGCTGAAGTGCAAATCTTGGATATAAACAAACTGGCGGAAAAAGCAGGCGATGTAACTGTTGCAGTGGATAGCTTTTCGGCAATGAATAAACTAGTGTTGGTGGACGAAGGGCATCGGGGATCATCTGGCGATCAGTGGCTTTCTCGCCGTCAAAAAATGATCGGCGACGGCTTTGCCTTTGAATATTCGGCAACTTTCGGGCAAGCGGTGAAAGACGGCAAAACGGTCAATGATGTGTTGTTTGATATGCAGAAAAAACAGGCTAAAAATACTGAAAGCAAATTAAAACCTGCGGAAATTAAAAAGCTACCGTTAAGCTATCAAGACCGTTTAGACGCAAAACAAAAATCGGTATTTGAAACATACTCAAAATGCGTTTTATTTGATTATTCCTATAAATTCTTTTATGGCGATGGCTATGGCAAAGAATTTCAAATTCTCAATATGCAAGCGGAAGATTATGGCGTAAACGATAACGATCGCAAATATTTTCTTGCCTGTTTATTGGCGTTTTATCAGCAATTATATTTATTCCAAGAGCATAAACAACGCCTTGCGGTTTATAATTTAGAAAAACCGTTGTGGGTGTTTGTGGGGAATACGGTAAATAATGAAGAAAGCGATATTTTGCAGGTGGTGGAACAGCTCGCTTTCTTTTTAGAAAATAAAAACCGTACGCAAATTTTAGCGTGGCTTGATGATTTATTAAATGACGAACCGTTGTTATTAGATAAACAAGGCAATGCCTTATTTAAACGCCGTTTTTCATCACTTTATCATTTTAAAGGCAATACAACCGCACTGTATCAGGATATTTTGGTAAAACTCTTTAATGCCAATAGTTCCCAGCGTTTATATTTGCATAGCTTAAAAAAATCCGATGGCGAAATTGCATTAAAAGTCGGTAATAACGATTATTTTGCTTTAATCAACGTGGGGAAATCGTCTGATTTTATTAAAAATGCGCAAAATTTAGCTTGCGTGTCATTTAGTCAGGATGAATTTAGCAATAGTTTATTTGGCGGAATTAACAAGGCAGACAGCAGCCTGAATTTGCTCATCGGTTCTCGCAAATTTAGCGAAGGCTGGTCAAGCTGGCGGGTTTCTACAATGGGCTTGCTCAATATGGGGCGTGGCGAAGGTTCGCAAATTATTCAGCTGTTTGGGCGTGGCGTGCGTTTAAAAGGGCGAGATTTTTCATTAAGACGCACGCCGTTTAATCAAATGCCAAAAGGGATAGGCTTAGATAAATTAGAAACCTTAAATATTTTTGGCATTAAAGCCGATTATATGGCGAAATTCCGTGAATATTTGGTTGATGAAGGCATTCCAACGCCTGATGAATTTCAGCCGATTGAAATTGCGGTGCAAAAAACTTTACCTGCTGGGGTGAAACTCAAAACTGTTAAACTTAAAGACGGCTATAAAGACAATCAAAAACTGGGGTTTAAACGCACGCAATTTGTGCCGTTGTATGATATTCCCGAAGCATTTCAAGGCAAAATTAAACGCATTTGGGCCCAATTAGATCTTTATCCAAGATTAGAAGCGTTAAACCATAAAGATATGAAAGGAGATAAACAAACGAAAAAACCAGAAATAGACGAACGCCAAGAAAATAAATTAAACGCCAGTGCCTTTGCTTATTTTGATTGGGATAAACTCTATTTGGATTTGCAACAATATAAATTAGAACGTACTTGGTCTAATTTACAACTGAGCAAACAGCGGTTACGAGAATTTGTAGAAAGCAATCAAGACTGGTATGTGCTTTATATTCCAATTTCAGCCTTGGAAATTCAATCTTTTGCGGATATTGAAAAACAGCAAGCTATTTTATTGCAGCTGCTTTGCCTTTATACCGAGCAATTTTATCGCCGTTTAAAATCTGCTTATGAAGGGCAGTTTATGGAAATTGCCGAGTTTAGCGAAGATGATGGTTCGTTTTTTAAAGCCTATCAATTTAAAATTAGCCAAAATGACGACGTTTATTTTGATAGTAAAGATGTGGTTGAGAAAATCAATGAGTTAAAAGCATTGGTTGAAAGCAAAAAAATTGCACAAATCGTAAACTGGCGTTCTCCACTCAACGAATTAAAAGTGATCTGCTTTGATCCGCATTTATATTATCCGCTGCTTAGTTTAGAAAAATCGGACTTGCCGATTACGCTTTCACCGTTGCCAATTAACGCCGAAAGTGAGCAAAAATTTATTCACGATTTAATTCAAGCGGAAAAATCAGGGAAATTAAGCCAATTATTACAAGGGCGTTCATTGTATTTAATGCGAAATGCTGAACGCAAAGAAAAAGGTGTGGGTTTTGCCTTGGCGGGTAATTTCTATCCTGATTTTTTGTTGTGGGTAGTGGATCATCAAACAGGTAAACAATATTTAAATTTTGTCGATCCAAAAGGCGTACGCAATATGGACGTTAGCGATCCGAAATTTGGGTTATCGGAAGAGATTAAAGCCTTGCAAGAAAAAATCGGCGATCCGAATTTGATTTTAAATAGCTTTATTTTGTCTATCACCAAGCAAAAAGATTGGGTAAACGTGCATTTAGATAAAGATGAACTCAATGCTCGCCATATTTTATTTATGGAAGATGATTATTTAACGCAGCTATTTGGGGCAATGCTATGAATGAAATCACCGCTTATCACGCCCGCTATTTTGCCAACGAATTAACCGCACGGCGAACCGATGACAACCGTTTGTCGCAATCGCTATTTGATGCGAATGTGGATTTAAATCCGCACCAAATTGATGCGGCGTTGTTTGCCTTAAAAAATCCGTTGCAAGATGGTGTGTTATTGGCAGACGAAGTGGGTTTAGGCAAAACCATTGAAGCAGGGCTTGTGCTGTGCCAAATGTGGGCGGAACGCAAACGCCAGCTGCTGATTGTTTGCCCTGCGATGTTACGCAAGCAATGGGCGAATGAATTAAGCGAAAAATTTGCTTTGCCGACGTTGGTGGTGGATAAAGCGGTGGTCAATACCGCAATGAAAGGTACAAAAGGGGCGAAGCTGTTCAATTTCTGCAAAGAGCAAGTTGGCAGCCAAATTTTGATTGTGTCGCACCAATTCGCCACAAAGGAAATGGCGACTTTTCAGCGATTTAGCTGGGATTATGTGGTGATTGATGAAGCCCATAAAATGCGAAATGCCTATAAAGCCAACAATAAAATGGGGCAGGCAATGCGAAACGGCTTTGCCAGTATGCGAAAACTGTTGCTTACAGCCACACCGCTACAAAATTCTTTAATGGAATTGTACGGACTTTCTACCTTGCTTGACGAGCATTTATTCGGCGATAAAAAATTCTTTCAACGGGAATTTGTCCGCCGTGGCAATTTAGCAGAACTCAAAAGCCGTATGGCAGGGTTTGTGAAACGCACCTTGCGGAAAAATGTGCTGGAATATATCCGCTACACTGAACGCAAGGCGGTTACGCAAGAATTTATGCCAACGGACGGCGAACATTTGCTTTACGAACAGATTAGCGAATTTTTACGTCAAGACAGTGTTTACGCCTTGCCGAAAAAACATAAGCATTTAACGGCGGTGATTTTACGCAAATTATTAGCGTCCAGTCCGCAAGCGGTGCTTGGCACGTTGCAGGCGATTTTATTACGCTTGCAAAAGCTACAAGAAACAGGGCAATCACACGATGAGTTACTGCTAGATGAACAAAATGCCGATGAGCTGGAAAATATCGTTCAGTTAGAAAGCGATGAAGAAGAGAATGAAGAAATTGATGAAATCAGCGATGAAACGCAGCCTGAAAACGGTGTTAATGCCAGCGTTTTAACTGCCGAAATCGCTCAAATTAAACACTTTATTGCCTTTGCTCAAAACCTGCAACAAGACAGCAAAATCACCGCACTTTTGACCGCACTGCAAACAGGCTTTGCCAAAATGGCAGAACTGGGCGCGGAGCAAAAAGCGTTGATTTTTACCGAATCCACTCGCACGCAAAAATATCTGTTTGAGTATTTGCAAGAAAATGGCTATGCCGATGAAGTCGTGATGTTTAGCGGTACAAACAATGATCCGCATAGTACGCAGATTTATCAGGCGTGGCTCGAGAAAAATCAAGGTACGGACAAAATCACAGGCTCGCCTGATGTGGATAAACGCTCGGCGTTAATTGAGCATTTTCGCGATAAAGCCCAAATTTTGATTGCCACAGAAGCAGGGGCGGAAGGCGTGAACTTGCAGTTTTGTTCCTTGCTGATTAACTATGATTTGCCGTGGAATCCGCAACGGGTGGAACAGCGGATTGGGCGTTGTCATCGTTACGGTCAAAAATTTGATGTGGTGGTGATTAACTTTTTAAACAAACGCAACACGGTGGATCAGCGAGTGTTGCAGCTGCTTACTGAAAAATTCAAGCTGTTTCAAGGCGTACTCGGTGCGTCTGATGAAGTGTTGGGGCAGATTGAATCAGGCGTGGATATTGAAAATCAAATCGCTAATATTTATGCCACTTGTCGCAGCGAAGCCGAAATTCAACAAGCCTTTGACCATTTACAAGCACAATTTGCCGACAAAATTGATGATCGCATTCAACAAACCAAAGATGCGTTGGTAGATAGTTTTGATCAATCGGTATTAGAGCGGCTAAAAGTAATGACCAAAGATCGCTTAAACAATATGCAATGGTGGTTTTGGGGCGTTACGCAATTTGCATTGACAGGTAAAGCTCAATTTAATCCGCAAGATTGGTGTTTTTTGCTACAACAAAGTCCGCAAGGGGCAATACCGCTCGGGCGTTATTTGTTGCCACGCAAAGAGCAGAAATCCGTATTGCAAGGCTATGAATATCGTTTAAACAGTCCGCTCGGGCAATGGTGTTTGGAGCAAGGTTTAACGGCTGAAACGCCAACGGCTTGCTTGCAGTTTGATTATAAAAATTATCCTGAGAAGATTAGTTTGCTGGAACAATATCAAGGGCAAAGCGGTTGGCTAAGTTTGGATAAAATCGTGGTGCAAAGTGCGGTGGAAAATCAGGAAAATTTGGTGTTCACCGTGTGTGATAAGCAGGGCAATTTGTTAGAACAGGAATTTGCCGAAAAGCTGTTTTTGTTGCCTGCTGAAGTGCAATCTTTATCTTCGCTTAAACCAAATCATTTTGTGAATTTGACCTTAGAGAACGTGGCTCAAGTCAAAATCAAAATTAACGAAGAAAATGATCGGCTGTTAAAGCAAGAAATGTTGCGTATTCAAGCCTGGGCGAAAGATCAACTTCAAGCGGCGGAAGATTTAATCAAAGAGATTAAAGAGACGAAGCGTGAAAAAGATCGAGAATTGACTTTAACCGATGATTTGGAAAAGAAAATTGAGCTGCAAGAGCAAGTGATGAAACTCGGCAAGCAGTTACGCAAAGCCCGCAATGAGCTAGACGATGTGCAAGATGAGATTGAAGAGCAAGAGCTGGAGCTGTTGAAGCAGTTAAAAACTCGCTTGCAGCAGGAAATGATGGTAGAAAATGTGTTTGTAATTGAATGGCAAATTAATTAGCGATATGCTGTTGCTATCGAGTGTTATCAAGGAGACACAATGAAATTTTTGCTTTTTTTAGTGGTAGTGTTGGGGGCGTCGGTTCTGTTAATGTTGGCTATTGGTGATTGGATTCCACGTTATTGGCGTGCAGTTTTTGGTGAAACCAATGCCAAAGTGGATATGGCTCCGGTTCAAGCAGAAGTTTCTCAAATCGCTACACCACAAAATTTAGTACCGCAAGATTCCCTTCAACAATCTTTAGAAAAGCAAATTCATTTTACCCAATTAAGTGTTGATCTTCGGCAGAAATTGGTGAAATTGTTGCAAGAAAAGGGTAATACCCCTTATTTCCAACAGCTTGTGGCGTTGCATCAGCAAATTTTACCCAAAGAAATTCGGTTAGTGAGTTTGTTGAAAAAGCAGAGTAAACTGGATAAACAGTTGGCTCGGTTAATGAAAATGGCAGAACGCTATTCGCTATCTGATGATGAGCGAATGGATGATATTTCAGACAGAATGGACGATGTCCAAGATAAAGCTGACGAAGTTTATTTTGAGCAGGATTCATTAATGGATGAGATTGAGCAATTACAAGATCAGATCGATGCCCTTGAAATGAATCATATTGATAACTTACGTGAACAAGAAATCAGAGAAGCATTTAATGCTGATTTGGAAACCTTTGTCATGTTGCAAGGTGGCTCTTACTGGGATCGGGATAATCCGATATGGTGGGCGAATTATTGGGCGAATTTTGGGAGAAAATAAAGGCGAACCCATTGGCTCGCCCTTAATATGAACATAATCGGCTAGTTATTTCCGATTCAACTTTTTCTATTCAGCTTTTTCTATTTAACCAAGCCATATACTCCGCCACACCTTCTGCCACGGATTTAAATTGATAATCACAACCTGTGGCACGCAGTTTGGTTAAGTCCGCTTGGGTATATTCTTGGTAGCGAGATTTTAAATGGTCTGGGAATGGGATGGTTTCGATTTCGCCTTTGCCGTGGTGTTTTAACACAGCTTGTGCCACTTCAAGGAAACTTTCCGCTTTGCCTGTGCCGAGATTAAAAATGCCTGATATGCCATGTTGCCACGCCCAAAGATTCACTTGAGCCACATCACCTACATAAATAAAATCACGCAAGAAATGCTCAGAACCTGCGAATAATTTTGGATTTTCGCCATTTAAAATTTGGTTATTTAAATGGAATGCGACACTTGCCATAGAACCTTTGTGTTGTTCTTTCGGACCATACACATTGAAATATTTAAAGCCACAAACAGGCGAACTAGCTTCCGGCAAAATGGTACGTACATATTGATCAAATAAGAATTTCGAATAACCGTAGGCATTGAGTGGACCTTCAAATTTTCGTTCCTCTACGAATTCGGTTTTGTCACCGTAGGTCGCTGCGCTAGATGCGTAGAAGAAAGGAATTTCACGCTCGAGGCAATAATGTAATAATTCTTTGGAATATTCGTAATTATTGTGCATGAGGTATTTGCCATCCCATTCAGTGGTGGCAGAACAAGCACCTTGGTGGAAAATAACATCGATCTCACCGATGTCATCGCCTGCCATAATAGATGCGATAAAATCATCTTTATCGCAATAATCCGCAATATCTAAATCAACTAAATTAATAAATTTAGTGCCATCTTTTAGGTTATCCACTACTAAAATATCTGTGTGACCTATCTCGTTTAAGGCTTTCACGATATTGCTACCGATCATGCCTGCTCCGCCAGTTACGATGATCATATATATTCCCCTTTGTCAGTTTAATTTGTTTATTATACAAAAATGCGGTGAAAAAAACACCGCACTTTTTTAGTCTTTATGCTAATTAATCGTTCGCATTAAACTCATCAAGATTATCACTCACTACACCTGAAAGGGTATAAACACGTTTAATAGTGTTTACGCGTGAGCGGTATTTATTCCAAGTTTTCTCGAAAAAAGTTTCCGCTGGGCGTTCACCACGACAGAATGCCACGAAGTTTTTTTCATCTGCGGTTTTCGCTTTGCGAGAACCTTCATCTAAGGCTTTGAATGCCTGACCATATTGTTCTAAGGCTTGCGATTCTTTAATGGTATAATCACCGTGACGAGCGAAACCACGTGGGTAATTTTTGTCATCAAAGAAACGACGTTCTACACTAAAACTTTCAGCCATAATCTACTCCATTTTCCTAAGGTTATTTTTTCAATAATTGTTTTACTGTTTCTACATAATCTGCCACGAAATCATCACGAGATAAGCCTTCCGGGTTTACTCGGTATTTGCCGTTGACATAAAAATCTGGCACACCACGTACATCTAATTGTTCCGCCAGATTAGTTTGGGTTTTCACTAAGGCGGTTACCGCAAAGCTGTTAATTCCACCATCAAATTGTTCTGCCGTAACGCCGTTGTCAATGAAGATTTGACGAATATCGTTCATTGATTTTAAGCTATTTTTTTGAGCGGCATCGAACAATGGTTTTTTGACTTTATCTTCTGCCCCTAATGCCATGGCTAACGCCCAAGCTCGGGTAAGATTTTCTGATTGAGCACCTAAAAAATTCACATGATATTGTTTAAATGTCGCATCTGCTGGAATATTTTCTTTCACTTTTTTGGGGATCTCATATTGCATTTCAAACGCATAGCAATGTGGACAATAGAACGAGAAAAATTCGATTACTTCAGTTTTTTCCGAATGTGGACGACTAAGGGTAATGTATTGTTCACCGTCTTTTAATTCTGCGGCTTGCAGATTAACACTGGCAGTCGCCATGGTGACTGCGGCGATTAAGCTAACGAGAAATTTTTTCATGATCGGGTTTCCTTGCAATATTATTTTAAAATGCCACGTGCTTTAAGCAGAGCGGTTTTAAAATCTTCTTCATAATCTTTTTTGATCCCCGGAATGGGCTCATGTTTATCTTTACCATGCATTTTGAGCTGATAAATAATCACTTCATCAGACAACTCGGTGAGCGGTTTTTCAAAGCCAGCTTCATCCGCAATCGCTTGTAAAATTTGCATTAAACTCATTTCAGGGTCTTTATTAGACCAATAAGGCTGTAAAAGTTCCAACACTTCATTTAAACGATGACATTTCATAATCTTTCCCTTTTATATTAAGATAGCTGACGCAGAATGATACTTGAATTAAAGGCGAATGACAAACAATGATAACGATAAGTGCGGTAATTTTAGCAGGTGGCAAGGCAAGGCGGATGCAAGGCGCCGATAAAGGGCTGCAAATTCTGGCTGGAAAGCCATTGGTTGAGCATATTCTCCGTCGTTTACAAGCACAATTAGAGGATATTGCGATTAATGCTAATCGTCATATTGAACAGTACCAGCAATTTGGTTTACCTGTTTTTAGCGATGAATTAGTGGATTTTCAAGGACCATTAAGCGGAATATTAACGGGACTAAAACGGGCGGAAACCGATTATGTGTTATTTGTGCCTTGCGATTGCCCTTTTTTGCCGTTGAATTTATTAGAAAAATTAAAAAGTGCGGTGTTAATTTCGCAAAGTTTAGTGGCTTATGCCAGCGATGGTGAACGTGAGCATCCGACATTTTGTTTAATTTCTCGTCAATTATTCTCCGCACTTTCTGCTTATTTAAATCAAGGTGAACGGCGAATGTTGCAATTTATGCGTGAACAAGGGGCGATTGCTGTAGATTTTTCTGAGCAGAAAGATGCTTTTCACAATTTTAATACCTTACAGGAGTTAGCTGATGCAAATCATCAAACGTTGTGATTGGGCGGGGAACTTGCCAATTTATCAAGATTATCACGATAAGGAATGGGGCAAGCCTGAATTTAATAGTCAGAAATTATTTGAGAAACTTTGCTTGGAGGGACAACAAGCAGGCTTATCTTGGATAACCGTTCTCAAAAAACGCGAGGCTTATCGTGAAGCCTTTTATCAATTTGATCCTGTAAAGATTGCACAAATGACGGAAAAGGATATTGATCGTTTAATGCAAAATGTGGGCTTAATTCGTCATCGAGCCAAGTTACAAGCTATTGTTAAAAATGCCAAAGCCCATTTAGCCATGCAAAAGTGCGGTGAAAATTTTGCCGATTTTATTTGGGCGTTTGTTGATCATCAACCGCAAATTAATGATGTACCCAGTTTGGATGTTGTACCAGCAAAAACCGCCACATCAAAAGCCATGTCAAAGGCATTAAAGCAAAAAGGCTTTGTGTTTGTCGGTGAGACTACATGTTATGCGTTTATGCAATCTATGGGATTGGTGAACGATCATTTGAATGATTGTTTTTGTAAATAAAATGCTTTTTGATATGGTTTTCTTGTATAATCACTTTAATTTTAATCACGTAGAATGGTTAACCAAATGCAGAAAAATTATTATACGTTACTTTCTTTATCAATTTTGAGCGCACTTTATAGTTCGAGCAGTTTAGCAAATATTGATGATTTACGTCAGCGTTGTTTAGCTGGTGTACCACAAATTTCGGGCGAAGTGGTGCAAGGTGATCCGAATGATCAGCCCGTTTATATTGAAGCAGATAAGGCGAATGTTGTTAATCCAAGCCGAGCGGTTTATAACGGTGAAGTGGATTTCAAACAAGGTAATCGTCATTTACAAGCAGATGAAGTGGAAGTGACCCAATCGGGCGATGGGGATAATACACAGCGTTATGCCTATGTGCGAGGTGGCTTTGATTATAAAGATGATTTAATCAAAATTAACGGTGATAATGCCAAAGTGCATTTAAACAGCAAAGATACCGATATTACGAATGGTAATTATCAATTAGTTGGTCGTCAAGGGCGCGGTACGGCGGAAACATCTGAAATACGTGAGGGTTATCGTTTATTTAAAAACGCGACGTTCACATCTTGTTTGCCTGATGACAATGCGTGGCAAATTGATGCGAGTGAAATGAAGCAATATGTTCAAGAAGAATATGCTGAAATGTGGCATGCTCGCTTTAAAGTGGCTGGTGTGCCTGTTTTCTATACGCCATATTTGCAATTACCATTGGGTGATCGTCGCCGTTCAGGCTTGTTAATTCCAAGTGCGGGAAGTTCAAGCCGTGACGGTTATTGGTATGCTCAACCGATTTACTGGAATATTGCACCCAACTATGATGCGACCTTTACGCCTAAATACATGTCAGACCGTGGCTGGCAAATGAATGGCGAATTCCGTTATTTAAATGCGTTGGGAGAAGGGAAACTTGCAGCCGAATATTTAGGTAAAGATCGTTACAATGAATACGCAGGTTCGGATGAGGATAGAAAACGACATTTATTTTACTGGGCGCATAATGCAAAGTTATGGGATAACTGGCGGTTAAATGTGGATTATACCAAAGTGAGTGATAAACGTTATTTCAGTGATTTTGATTCCGATTATGGGAGCAGTACCGACGGCTACGCCACCCAATATGCGCGCCTGTCTTATTATCAACCGAACTGGAATTTTGCCGTTTCTATTAAAAAATTCCAAGTGTTTGATGATGTGGACATCGGACCATATCGTGCCTTACCACAAATTGATTTTAACTATTATAAGAATGGCTTAGCCAACGGTTGGGCAGATTTCAAATTATTTGCTCAAGCGGTACATTTTGATAATGACAGTTCAAGTATGCCAACCGCATGGCGTTATCATGTGGAACCTAGTATTAATGTGCCATTCTCCAATCGTTATGGTAGTCTAAATATTGAAACTAAACTTTATGCCACCCATTATCAGCAAAAAGCAGGAACGGGAGAGGATGCGAATACGCAGGGTTCAGTAAATCGTGTGTTACCGCAAGTCAAAGTAGATTTACAAACGGTATTAGCGAGCCAAAAAACCTTATTTAAAGGTTATATGCAAACCATTGAACCGCATGTGCAATATTTGTATCGTCCGTATAAAGATCAAAGTAATATCGGTTCAAAACAGCATTCTAGTTATTTAGGGTTAGGTTATGATTCTGCTTTGTTACAACAAGATTATTATTCTTTATTCCGCGACCGTCGTTATAGTGGGTTAGATAGAATTGCGTCAGCTAATCAATTTACCTTAGGGGGAACAACCCGTTTTTATGATAAAAACTCAGAAGAACGGTTTAATTTGTCTTTAGGGCAAATTATTTATCTGAATAATTCTCGTATTGACGATACGACAGAAAATAGTACTACAGGGCGTTCGTCTTCTTGGGCATTAGAAAGTAATTGGAAACTTAATGATAAATGGAATTGGAAAGGCAGTTATCAATATGATACGCGTTTAGATGCGACATCATTGATGAATTCTACCTTAGAATATAATCCAGAGCGTAATAATTTAGTGCAGTTGAATTATCGTTATGCGAGTAAGGAATATATTAACCAGAACTTGACTTCAAGTGTGAACCGTTACAACCAAGATATTCAACAAGTTGGGGCTGTGGTGGCTTGGGAAGTAGCAGATAATTGGGCTGTGGTCGGTCGTTATTATCATGATGTTGCCTTAAACAAACCCGTAGAACAATATGCCGGCGTGCAATACAACAGCTGTTGTTGGGCTGTGGGCGTGGGTGTTCGTCGTTACTTGGTGAATGAAAACGCAAAACGTCAATACAGTGGTGAAAAAGATACCTTGTACGATCACGGCATCGGCGTGACCTTTGAATTACGCGGCTTAGGTGGCAACGATCACCGTAGCGGTATTGTGCGGATGTTAGATAAAGGCATGTTGCCTTATATTAAATCACCAGAGTTGTAATGGGTGGCTACTCCGTTTTTTGAGCCATAACAGGGTCACTAAAGCGTAAGCTATTTTACGCTTATTTTTAGTTATTGTGCAATTTTGGCTTTTGCTATAAGATTTTTGTCATATCAACCGAATTATTTATCATCATGACAGAAACGCTTTTTCAACATCGTAAACAACCCGAAATCTGCCCGCAATGTGGTTCGCCATTACATATTCGGCAAGGTAAAAAAGGCTTGTTTTTAGGCTGTTCGGCTTATCCGCAGTGTGACTATTTAAAACCTTTGCAGGTACAATCTGAACATAAGATCTTAAAACAATTAACGGAAGTTTGTCCCCACTGTGGGCGTCCTTTACAAGTGAAACAAGGTAGTTTCGGTATTTTTATTGGGTGTAGTGGTTATCCTGATTGTCATTTTATTGTGCAAGAAAAACAAGATGAGCCTGAACAATCCTTTGCTTGTCCTGAATGTGGAAAAGGTCAGTTAGTCGCTCGGCGTGGGCGACAAGGTAAGACTTTTTATGCTTGTAATCAATTTCCCCGTTGTAAATTTACTTTAGCTGGTCAGCCTTATCAGGTTAGCTGTCCAAACTGCGGTGCAAATATCTCCAGTTTAAAAAAATCCAGCGAAACACACCGCACTTTTGTGTGTGCCAATCGGTTGTGTAAACACATCTTTGATGTGGAAATAGCGGATTAACTGGCTTACAAGGCAAATTGTGGCGAATATTGTTCCGTTAAGGTGACAAATTGTGTCATGTTAATGGGTTGAATATGATCCTTTAATAAGGTCAAATTCGGATGTTGTTGTAAATGGCGGGCGATCAAATCTTCTTGCATAACGTAACCCTTTTTGACGTGTTGCAATAATGCAACTTGTTTCACCATTAATAATACCCCGTCGCCCCACAACACTACCGCATCTTGCTCGGTGAGTTGAGCAAAATAGCGTTGTAATTCAGTGGCACTATATTGTGCATTGGAAAAGGTATAAAGCATGGAGAATTCCTTAAAATGTTAATATTTTCTCCGCACTTTTTAAGTTTTCGATCAGCGAAGTGCGGTCCATTTTTTGGCAATTTATAATGAATTCAGCTTGATCTAAGCCGTATTGTTGCAAGGATTGTTGGCAGACAAAACGTTGTTCAATTTCGTATAAATCGAGTAATTTAAAGGCGTGAATAAAATCTTTCTGCAGAATTAATTCGGGTTGTTGATCGGTTAGCAGATTGAATACACCATCATCTAAAAAAAATACCCCAATTTGGTCTTCTTCGCAAAAAGCAGACGCTGCCAGTACAGCATCTAAACCTTCTCGGCTAATGGCATTGCCGTGGGGCGCAGTTTTAAAGACAAAAGCCAGTTTAATCATAGGGTGATCACTCGGTCGGCTTGCAACATGGCTGCACTAAACTCCCCCAGACCGGCTAACACAAAATGTGGCGCCAAGTTCTGTTCAATAATGCCACGCCGTTGGCTAGCACTAATGCATAAATGCAGTGGGATTTGATATTGTTGGCTGAGTTGTTGCCATGCTTTTTGTAGGTTAAATTCATCATTGGCGGGGGATACGCAAGCATTGCCATTGCTGACACCTTGTTGGAAAAAGAAAATCTGGCTAATTTGATGACCTTTTTGCAATAAGGAGGTAGCAAATTGATAGGCGAAAAATGCCCCTTGTGAACCATAAACAGGGCTTTTGATGGCAAGTACATAGCGCATTTTAATCTTCGTTATCCTGTTTAATTTGGCGAATATAGAGATAGACCGTATGGCGCGAAATATCTAAGCGTTCCGCTACTAAATTAATCGCATCTTTAATATCAAAAATGCCTTTTTCATACAAAGAAACAACAATTTGACGATTTTTATTATTGTTTGCCACGAGGCGATCCGCACTGATTTCTTCGATGGTTTTTTCCACGGTTTGTACCACCAAATCTTCCACCGAACTGGCGAAATTGACAGATGAGGTTTCATCGTGTTCAGGCGTTGGCATTAAGGTTTGTAGAAATTGTGAAACCGGTACATCTAAATTAATATTAATACACAATAAACCGATAATACGTTGATTTTTATTACGAATAGCAATGGTCACTGATTTCATTAATCCACTGCTTTTGGCTTTGGTAAAATAAGGTTTAGACACACTTTCATTCTTCATACTATGCAGAGATTGTAGAGCACGATCGGTCATGGGTGAACCCACTTGACGGTTAGTATTGTGTCCATTGGCAATATAAATGGCAGAATGCTCAAAATCTTCTAGAGAGTGCAGCACAATTTCACAATGGTTTCCGATTAATGCACTCACACCATCTACTACGGCTTTGTAGGAAGTCAAAATCGTCCGATCTTCATCGGTGAAAGGGTGTTTCTCATTTAACATGGTGATTTCTCAAATAAATCACCGCACTTTTGTCTTTACTAACAAAAGTGCGGTGAGAATTTTTGTTATTTCGCTGAGTTAGCCGGTGTTACATCTAACACTTCAAGTTCAAAATAAAGGGTCGAATTAGCCGGGATTTGTCCCATATCTTGTTCACCATAAGCCAACGCTGGTGGCACCACTAATTCAATTTTTCCGCCTTTTTTGATTAGTTGTAAACCTTCAACCCAACCGGGGATTAATTGATTTAATACAAATTCAGCCGGTTCTCCACGTTCTAGCGAACTATCAAATACCGTACCATTGGTTAATTTTCCAGTGTAATGAACTTTGATCGTATCTTCTGGTTTGATAGGTTCACCATCACCAGCTTGTTCAATGTGATAAAGTAACCCAGATTGGGTTTCTTGAACGCCTTCTTTTTTCTTGAAATCAGCAATAAATTTTGCACCGTCTTCTTGTGCTTTTTTCGCTTGTTCAGCCGCTTTCTTTTGCGATTCTGCTTTTAATGTTTCATCTAGCGCTTTTAAAGTATTGACGAGTTCCGGATTATTTAAATCCACTTTACCATCTAAGGTATCTTTTAAACCAGATAATAATTTGTCTTGATCGTAAGTTATGAATTCTTTTTGAGCATCCATCACGCCTTTCAGATCAGTACCAAATAATACACCTACGGCATAGGAATTATCTTTCACATCACCACTCTCAGCTTGAGTTTGGGCTGGTTTTGCGGCATCTGTGGATGCAGCGGTTTGCTTTTCATTACAAGCGGTGGTGACTATTGCTGCACTAATTAATAGTGCAAGCATAGAAATTTTTTTGATTTTTAGCATGTGCTATCCTTTTATAGGTTAAAATAACGAGATTAGATTATAGTGCTTATGGCGTTTTGTCAAATAAAGAGAATGAATATGCAAATAGAAAAACGAATTGAAGAATTAGAAATGAAATTGACTTTTCAAGATAATTTATTAGATGAGTTAAATCAGGCTTTGGTTGAACAACAATTTATGATCGATAAAATGCAAATACAATTACGCTATTTAGCAAATAAACTAAAAGATATGCAACCTTCAAATCTGGCAACCAGCGCAGAAGAAACGCCACCCCCACATTATTGATTATGTGATCTTGCTCACGGTTTTTAATTTTCTTTTCAATTACAATAGAATTAATCACTACAAACTATCAAGGAGAAAATTATGTTTCCGGAATTTCGTGATTTAATTACCAAACTAAAAACTGAAGATGCTCACTTTGCGCGTTTGTTTGATGAACATAATGCGTTGGATCAGAGGATAAAAAATATTGAGAACAACATTGAACTGGCAACACCGACCGAAGTGGAAGATTTAAAAAAAGCCAAATTACGTTTAAAAGATGAAATGTACGCAATTTTAAAAAAGACAAGTGAATAATGTTAAGCAAAATAGTGCGGTGTTTTTCACCGCACTATTTTATATTAAGGTTTAATATCTCTTAAAATCGGATTTTGCATTGAAATTAAGGTTTCGGTGGATTGAATTTCATCAATTAATTGAATCTTAGTGGCGAGTACTTGATGTAATTCGGCAATAGTATGGGTCATGACTTTGATGAAAATTGAATAGTTACCGGTGGTGTAATAGGCTTCGACTACTTCATCAAAACCTTTTAGTTTATGGATGACTTTATCGTAATCTTTGGCAGATTTTAGGATAATTCCGATAAAACAACACACGTCGTAACCTAATTTACGCTCATCAATGCGGACTTTCGTTCCCTCAATAATGCCAGATTGACGCATCTTTTCTACTCGAACATGAATGGTACCGGGGCTCACCCCAAATTTTTTTGCCATTTCAGCATAAGGCGTACGTGCATCTTGAGTTAAAACACGCAAAATTTGTTGATCTAGTTGGTCGATGGTTTGCATAATTTGTTCCTTATTAGATTTTTTCTAAAAAAACACATGTAAAATTGAATATTTTAAGCATTATACATAAAAATAGCAGAAATGTATTGAAATTTATGCTTGCTATATTAAATAATATGCAACAAGTGTTACGCACTGAGCGAAACCTTAATTAACAACAATAAAGAGATATTTAAACAAATGGAAAAATCATTTATTTTACAGCAACAAGAAATTAGCTTTGCTAAAAACACATTTACCGAAAAATTAGCTGAACATTTAGGTTTGGTAGAAGTTCAAGGTCCGATATTAAGTCAAGTCGGTAATGGTATTCAAGATAATTTATCTGGTAAAGAAAAAGCCGTTCAAGTAAATGTAAAAATGATTGATGGGGCCTCTTTTGAAGTGGTGCATTCTCTTGCCAAGTGGAAACGTCATACCTTAGCTCGCTTCGGGTTTGCAGAAGGCGAGGGGTTGTTTGTGCATATGAAAGCATTACGTCCAGATGAAGATAGTTTAGATCAAACTCACTCAGTTTATGTCGATCAATGGGACTGGGAAAAAGTGATTCCGGCCGGTCGTCGTAATTTAGATTTCTTGAAAGAAACGGTGCGTTCAATTTATGCGGCTATTTTAGAAACTGAGAAAGCAGTAGATGAAAAATATGGCTTAAAATCGTTTTTACCAAAAGAAATTACATTTGTTCATTCTGAGGACTTAGTTAAACAATATCCGGGGATGACAGATAAACAACGTGAAAATGAAATTTGTAAAAAATATGGTGCCGTGTTTTTAATCGGTATCGGAGGGGAATTATCTGACGGTAAACCACATGATGTACGTGCTCCGGACTATGATGACTGGACAACGGTTTCAGAAGGTGAATACAAAGGGTTAAACGGCGATATTTTAGTCTGGAATCCAGTATTGGAACGCGCATTTGAACTTTCTTCCATGGGGATTCGGGTTGATGAAACGGCATTGCGTAAACAATTAGCCATTACAGATGATGAGGGACGTTTAAAATTTGATTGGCATCAAGATTTAATTAATGGTCGTATGCCGTTATCTATCGGTGGGGGTATCGGTCAATCTCGTTTAGTGATGTTATTGTTACAAAAACACCATATTGGTGAAGTACAGTCTAGTGTATGGCCAAAAGATGTATTAGCTGAATTTAAAAATATTCTTTAATACTAGAGCTTATCAATGAATAGCGATAATTTTAATTTGAATTAAGACTTCCGCTAAGGTCTGTTCTTTAGCGGTGGTCACCGTAAGGGAACAGATTTATCTCCAAAGATCTTTTCTTTTCCGATATCTGTTTTCTTTCATCACCCTAGTTATGCTTGTTAACTAACAACCTACTAGGGCTAGGTATCTTTTACCTAAAATTTACCTTTAGTTTTATCCACAGGAGGAATCAAATGAAACAAATTACAGCAATTATTCAACCTTTTCGTTTAGATGATGTACGAGATGCGTTAAGTGATATTGGTATTCAAGGTATGACCGTGCTTGAAGTGAAAGGTGTCGGCCGTCAAAAGGGGCATACGGAACTTTACCGTGGGGCAGAATACATGATCGACTTTTTGCCTAAGATTCAAATAGATATTGTGATTACGGATGATATGGTAGAGCAAGTTATTGACGCCATTTGTTCGGCAGCGCAATCAGGTAAAATTGGTGATGGCAAGATTTTTGTTAAGCCAGTAGAACGGGTTATTCGTATTCGTACGGGTGAAATTGACGAAAGCGCGGTGTAAATTTTTTATTTTTCGGAGAACAAATTATGATGAAATGGTTATTAATTGTTGGGGTTTTTATGTCCCCACTGATGGCAATGGCGAGCACAGAAGAATGGCTAAGACCACTTTCTGAGCTAGATTCTGGCGATACGACTTGGGTAATGGTATCGGCAATTTTGGTACTCTTTATGACCTTACCGGGGCTTGCTTTATTTTATGCCGGCATGGTTCGTAAGAAAAATGTTCTGGCAACCATGATGCAGAGTTTAGCGGTGGCTTGTCTGATTGGGGTGATTTGGTTTAGCTTTGGTTATAGCTTTGCTTTTACTGAAAATACTGGCTTTTTAGGAGGGACGGATCGTTTCTTTTTACAAGGTTTAGCGTTGTTCAGTGAGAAAGAGTTAGGCACAATTTATCCCGGTGCCGGTACGATTCCAGAAGCGGTATTTATGATTTTCCAAATGGCATTTGCGATTATTGCCGGAGCAATTATTACCGGAGCATTTGCAGAACGAATGAAATTTTCTGCCTTGCTATTGTTCGTTGGATTCTGGTCGTTATTTATTTATGTACCCATCGCACATTGGGTATGGGGACCTGACGGTTGGTTGGCATCTGATGGCGTATTAGATTATGCCGGTGGTACAGTGATTCATATCAACGCGGGTGTAGCAGGTTTAGTGGCATCTATTATGATTGGTAAACGTGTTGGCTATGGGCGTGAAGTCATGGCACCGCACAACCTTGTTTTAACCTTGATTGGGATGGCAATGTTGTGGGTGGGTTGGTTTGGTTTTAACGCTGGATCTGCTTTGGCAGCGGATGCGAGAGCGGGGATGGCATTAGCCACCACACAAGTGGCGACGATTGGTGCTGCATTAACATGGATTCTCGTTGAAGTCGCTTTGAAACATAAACCGTCGGCATTAGGTTTAGCTTCCGGTGCGATTGCCGGATTAGTTGGCATTACCCCAGCAGCTGGTTTTGTTTCAATCCAAAGTGCCTTGTTTATCGGCGTTATTACCAGTGCAATTTGTTATTTTGCGGCGACCAAATTAAAATATTGGTTAGGTTATGATGATACCTTAGATGCTTTTGGTATCCATGGTGTTGGGGGGATTGTCGGTGCAATCTTAACCGGAGTGTTTGTCTCTACCGATATTTCAGCTACAGATACTACCTTATGGTTACAAATTGAAAGTGTGCTGATTACAATTGCTTATAGTGCGATTGGTAGCTTTATTATTCTAAAATTGATTGATAAAACGATTGGCTTGCGTGTGGGCTATGATGATGAACGTAAAGGTTTAGACTTAGTATTACATGGAGAGCGTGTTGAGTAATAGGAAAGTGCGGTGGAAACACCGCCTTTTTTTTCATCAAATAATTCTGGAAAATTGCTGTCTTCTTGCCTGTTGACGTGAATAAATATCAAAGCATAAACAAATATTACGAATGAGCAATCGACCGGTTGACGACACTTGAATACTGCTATCATTAATCTGGACTAACCCATCTTCTGCCAATGGCGCAAGTAACGCTAAGTCTTCTGAAAAATGGGTTTTGAAATCAATCTGATATTGTTGTTCAATGGTGGCAAAATCTAATTTAAAATTACAAATTAACGCCTTAATGACATCACGGCGTAAACAATCTTCTTGGCTTAACACTAAGCCTTTATGTAGGGCAATACCTGTGCTATCCACGTCGGTATAGTAGCGTTTGATTTCTTTTTGGTTTTGTGCGTAAGTATCGCCTAACAAACTAATTGCCGATACGCCTAAACCAAGTAAATCACATTCTTCTTGAGTGGTATAGCCTTGAAAATTGCGGTGTAAAATACCTTTGTTTTGTGCAATCGCCAGCTCATCATCCGGTTTAGCGAAGTGGTCCATACCGATAAATTTATAACCGGCATCACCTAAGGTTTCGATAGTTTTTTGCAAAATCGTTAGCTTAGTTTCAGGGGTTGGCAACTGGTGATCTTTAATTTTTGCCTGACCAGCAAAACGAGTGGGTAAGTGAGCGTAATTAAATACACTTAAACGATCAGGAGCGAGCTCTATGACTTTTTGTAAAGTAAACATAAAACTTTCTACACTTTGCAATGGCAAACCATAGATTAAATCTAAATTAGTCGATTGAAAACCGAGTTCTTTGGCATGCATAAGCAAGGCTTGAATGAAAGCTTCATCCTGCTCACGGTTCACCGCTTTTTGAACATCTTTATTAAAATCTTGCACGCCCATACTGATGCGGTTAAAGCCGATTTTGCGTAAATGAGCCAACATGGAAAGCTCAATCTCACGAGGATCCATTTCAATGGAAATTTCAGCATTGTCTGCGATCTTAAAGTGATCAGTCAGCATTTTCATTAAACGTGCTGATTGTTCTTCACTTAGATAGGTTGGTGTACCGCCCCCCCAGTGAATTTGGGTCACCACACGATTTTGGAATAATTCCGCTCGGGTTTTGATTTCTTGTTCCACATAATCCAAATAAATATCGGCTTTATGTTGATGACGCGTAATCACTTTATTACAACCGCAGAAATAACAAAGCTTATGGCAAAAAGGAATATGTACATACAAGGACAAGGGACGCTCAGGATAACGTTCTGCTGCGGCTTGAAAATCTTCATCCGTATAGCTTTCGCTAAATTCCAATGCGGTTGGATAAGAAGTGTAACGTGGTCCAGAGTAGTTATATTTCTGGATAAGGTTGTGATCCCAAGTAATGTCGCTCATGGCTATTTTATATCTTCAAGTAGTTGTTGAATTTCCAGTTTAATGTGTTGTTCTAGTTCGCTTTCTTTGCTTTCTCGTTGCAGATCTAATCGCATCCGTTCATTCTTTTTCAGTGTTTTACGAGCGTCGTGGGTTGGCATATCTTGTACGATTTCATACAGTTGCCACATGGCGGAATAATCCACAAGGCGTTTTTGCCCTAGGGGATCAAGTAACATCTTAAGCCGAATAACCCCTTCGGAATGGTTACAATCACCGACTAGCATGGCTTTAGCAATCAGCGTGACACTTTCCTTAATGCGATTCATACGAGCTTGTTTAGCTTGTGCAAATAAGCGTTTTTGTTTGCGTAATTGCATTAATAAATAAATGGTATAACCTGTCATTGCCAGTAGAATCAGGGTACCAAAAATAAGTAAAATCGTTGTCATTATTTAAACTGGTTAATATCTATTTTCTCGAAAGTGCGGTATAAATCCTCTTCACTTTCATCTTCTTCGTCAATGCCAAGTTCATTCATTAATTGAGCAATGCGATCTAGGCATTCATCCACAAATTTTTGATCTTCCGTATTTAGTGTTTTGCCTGCATCTAATTGATCTAATAAATCGTTTAGGCATTCATTATTTTCCAACTGTTCTAGTTCTAACATTGGATTAAGTGTGCTAGATTTTGGTTCTGTTTTTAACGCCGGAATAGCTTTGCCTTGTTCTGGTTTATTGACAAATTCCACCACCAAAGGCACTTTTTTACGGCTACCGATACGAGGATCTTTGTATTCTGTCGTTTGAGTTTGCTTGCTGTTGTCCGTAACACTATGACGAGAACCGCTGGCAAGCCCTTTATGTTTGCGTTTTCTTTTTTCTTGGCGAGCTTTTGCATCTAATTCATAACGTGATAACTTCTTGCCAAACAAAGGTTTTTCCGATTTTTTATCGGATTTTCGAATCGGCATAGTATCTGTGATGCGACGACTTTTCTTTTCTCTTGACATAATTTTTTCTTAATAAAATAACATTTACATGATTGTAACATAAAAAGCGAAAGGGCGTTAAAAAACGCCCAAAAACTACCGCACTTTTATGAATTATAACCAACCTTTGCGTTTAAAATAAAAATACGGACCAATCGCAGCGAGCAACATTATACCTAATGCCATGGCATAGCCGTATTCGAAATGCAATTCTGGCATAATCTCAAAGTTCATGCCGTAATTGGATGCTACTAAGGTTGGTGGTAAGAAAATCACGGAAATCACTGAGAAAATTTTAATGATTTTGTTCTGTTCAATATTGATATAACCCATGGCTGCCTGCATCAAGAAGTTGACCTTCTGGAACAACGCTTCATTATGCGGTTGTAGAGATTCAATATCGCGTAAAATTTCTCTCGCTTGTTCCAGCTGATTAGTTGGCAAACGGGTTTTACGTACCAAGAAACTTAATGCACGCTGTGTATCCATTAAGCACAGGCGTACTTTTGAACTGCTGTCTTCTTGTTCAGTTAAGGTGGCTAAAGCTTCGTTAAAGGCTTCGCCTTGTTTACCATCTAAAATAATGCGGCTCAATTTTTCCAGTTCCGCATAAACGGTTTCAATGACGTCGGCTAATTGTTCGATTTTAGTTTCTAATAAATCTAACAACACTTCATAGGCATTACATTCTTCTAAACGTTGATAACGAGAACGCATGCGATATAAGCGGAAAGCGGGCAATTCGCGATTGCGTAAGGTAAAGAGACGACCGTCACGCAAAGTAAAGGCGACGGACGATAAATCCGCATAATCATTTTCATCTTCACAATAAAAGAAAGAGTGCAAATGTAAACCGTCTTCATCTTCGAAAAAACGAGCGGATGCTTCAATATCTTCCAATTCAAGAAAGCTCGCCAGATTTTGGTCTAAGCTATCTTGTAAGGTTTCACGTTCTTCTCGGGTTGGCTCAATTAAATCAATCCAAATGGCATTGTTTAACGCCGCGTTATCTTCATCTTCTAAACGTGCAAGGTGAGCATTTTCAAGTGAAAAAGCATTAATCATGTTGTCATACTCCTGTGAGAGATGAACAAACGCAATGAACAAAACCGATTTTTCAACCAAATAACACCCAAAGTGCGGTTGAAAAAAGCATAAAAAGATACCAAAATGGTGGAAAACTTATCCACGACCTTGTCGCCGATAAGCCCCAAGAAAGGGAAAGGCGACACTAAATGAAAATATAAAGTCGGTATCGACTGTGACTGTCCAAAGTGTGTTGCTCCTAAGTAATAAAATCGGGGCGAATATTACTCCTGAAAGTGTCTTTCGTCAAGGTTTAACGCGTAAATATCATTTACAAATAGTAAAGCCAAGATGATTTTTTCTAAATAAATAAAATTTGCATTTATCATATAATAACTTTATTATGTGATTGTTGATCAATACGTTATGGAAGAAATACTATGGCAAAAAAAGTGTATTATTTTACTCCCTTAGTGTTATTGGGATTGACGAGTCATGCTTGGGCAGAAACAAGTGACGAAAATTGGGTTGATAGCTCACATAAAAGTATTAGACAAACGTTAAAGGAGTGGTCTAATGATATTGACGGTTGGTTTGGTGAAACCGATCCCAATGATCCCTCTAGTGCCACCTTGCGTATCATGTTGGATAATCGTTGGAATCATTATGATCATTATACGATTAAACCAAGAATCCGAGGTAAAATTAAATTACCGACTTTAAAACGCAGATGGAGTTTGGTATTTGGTGATGAATCTATTGATAACATAATGGACGATCCCGTTAATCCAAGCCGTAAAGATCCGTTACAAACCAAAAAATTAGATCGAAAAAGTAGCCGTAATGATAATGCATCCGTAGCGTTGCGTTGGTCAAATGATCTTAAACGTTGGGGGATTGATACCGATCTCGATCTTGGTATTCGTCATGGCGCTGATATTTTCGTGCGAGCGAAAGCGGGTAAAAACTGGCAATGGACCGAAAATGTGGGATCAAGAGTGGAACAGATTTATCGTTACGGTGCCAACAGCAAACATTTTTTACGTACTAATTTTGACGTTAAACATTATGAAAGTAATCAGGTTAGCAATATTAGTAGCCTTTACCTTGAATATACTCATGATAATGATGAAGAGACCAATTGGGGAAATAGTATCTACCGCCAACATCGTTTTAGTGGCAATCGGGAACTTAATTATGGTATTTTTACCGGTGGTCCGATAGAACATAAGAAAGCGGATTTAACGGTGTATGGTCCTTTTATTAGTTGGCGTCAGCCTATTTTCAGAAAATGGATTTTTATCAAACCTGAAGTGCAATACTATAATGATCGTAAGGAAGATCGTACGCATTTTATTAATCTGTTTTTACGTGTTGAAGCGGTATTTTAAAAGAAATCCAAAAAATAGGGCTAATTAGTAGCCCTTAGACTGCTGACAGATCTCTAGCCATATGTCTAGAGGTCTGTCAGTAGTCTGAAATACCAACAAGGCACTTATTGGTATTTGGTGATTTGATTAAAAGAGTTATGCGAGTTCAGTCACATTAGTCCAACGTTTTTGCTGGTGAGATAATTCAATAGCATCCAATATGCGTGATACCTTAAAGCCCTCTTGGAAATCAGGATATATTGATTGATTATTTGCGATACCATTGACTAAATCTCTAATTTCTACCGTTTTTTGATCATTAAATCCTATTCCATGACCAGCACTAACACAGAAATATTTATAATCAGGATGTTGTGGACCTACTAAAATAGTTTTAAATCCCTGTCTTGCAGGATTATCACTATGTAAATAAAGTTTTAGTTCAGCCATTCTCTCTTGAGTATAGCTGATAGTGCCTTTTGTACCTGTTATCACATAGCTCAATCCCATTTTCCTACCACAAGCAATACGAGATGTTTCAATTGTTCCCATACAACCATTAGCAAATCTTACTAATGTACTCGCTTGATCTTCATTTTCAACAGGAAGGTATTCATTTAAATTATTAGGGTTTCTCCGTTGTTTTACAACAGTTTGTAAATCTCCAATGACTTCTGAAATATCTTGACCAACAAGATATTGGGACATTTGAATAATATGGGCTGATAAATCCCCCAATGCACCCAATCCTGCTTTAGATCTTACGCAATGCCAATCTAAAGGGACATTTTCATCAGCTAAATAATCTTCATTATGCGTACCATAAAAATGAATAACTTCGCCAATTTCGCCATTTTGGATAATTTCTTTGGCAAGTTGTGTAGTTGGATTTTTGATATAATTAAACCCAACCAAGGTTTTTACACCTGCTTTTTCGGCCGCTTCATACATGATTTTGGCATCTGTGGCAGTTAATGCGAGTGGTTTTTCTGAATAGACGTGTTTGCCATGGGCAATGGCTTCAAGAGCAATTTCTTTGTGTAAGAAATTGGGAGTACAAATGTCAACCACATCTACGTTAGGATCAGAAACTACCTCTTTCCAATTACCCGTCGAGCGAGCAAAGCTAAATTCTTTTGCTTTTTGGGCGGCAAGCTCTGGCGTAATTTCTGCCAAATATTCTAATTTTAATTCAGCATCTAATGGGAAAACAGTTGGAGCTTGAGCATAAGCAATAGCATGGCAACGTCCAATATAACCAGTCCCAATAAGACCAATTCGTACTTGTTTCATAATATCTTCCTCTAAACAAAAGAGAGGTATAATACCTCTCCTTTTATCTTTATTTATTATAATGTAGGCATGCTAAATGCCGCTTGGTTGCCGACTTGATGATCTGGCCAACGAGTGGTTACGGTTTTCATTTTTGTGTAGAAACGTACGCCATCAGGACCATAAACGTTCAATGCTCCATAAGCCGAATGTTTCCAACCACCAAAGCAGTGGAATGCCATTGGAACAGGAATTGGCACGTTAATACCTACCATGCCAGCTTGAACTTGATAAGCAAACTCACGGGCAGCTCCGCCATCATGGGTGAAAATCGCTGTACCATTACCGTATGGGTGTTCATTGATGAGTTTCATTGCTTCTTCAATATTTTTAGCTCTCACAATACCAAGAACTGGCCCGAAGATTTCTTCTTTGTAGATCACCATATCTGATGTTACATTATCAAATAATGTACCACCAATGAAATAACCGTCCTCGTAGCCTTGTGGTTTTTTACCACGACCATCGACCAACAATGTTGCTCCTTCTTCAACCCCTTTATCAATGTAACCCGTGACATTGTTCAAATGTTGTTGAGAAATAAGCGGGCCGAAATCCATTTCTTTTTCGCCTTCTTTTGGAATGCCTGGACCATAACGTAATGCTTCAACTTTAGGTTTTAACGCGGCAACGAGTTTGTCAGCAGTTGCATCGTCAATGGTAACGGCTAATGCTAACGCCATACAACGTTCGCCTGCAGCACCAAATGCAGCACCTAATAAAGCATTAGAAGTGGTTTCAATATTTGCATCTGGCATCACTAAGGCATGGTTTTTGGCTGCACCAAGGGCTTGAACACGTTTACCAAATTCAGAACCCACTTTGTGAACATGAGCTGCTGCCGTTGTTGAACCAACGAAGCTCACAGCTTTGACTCGAGGATCGCGTAGTAAAATTTCGTTATCATTACGGTCGCCATGTACAACGTTGAATACACCATCTGGTAATCCGGCCTCTTTTAATAATTCAGCTAAGCGAATAGATAAAGAAGGGTCAGTTTTGGCTGGTTTCAAAATAAATGTATTACCACAAGCTAATGCCACTGGGAACATCCACATTGGTACCATTGCTGGGAAGTTAAATGGTGTAATCCCAACGGTAACGCCCAATGGTTGCATAGTTGAGTGAATATCAATGCCACGTCCTGCTTGTTCTGAGAATTCACCTTTTAGCAAATGCGGAATACCGCAAGCAAACTCAACAACTTCCAAACCACGAGTTAACTCACCAATAGAGTCAGAATAGACTTTACCGTGTTCTTCAGTGATTAAACGGGCTAAAGAATCAAATTCCCGTTCTAGCAACTCTTTGAATTTAAAAATAATTCTTGCACGGCGTAAAGGGGAAGTCCGAGACCAAGTTGGAAATGCTTTTTCAGCGACTTCAATTGCTTCGTTGACTTCGTCAGCCGTACTCATAAATACTTGACGAATTTGCTGACCTGTCGCTGGATTATAAATTGGCCATGCTTTCGTGCCTTTGCTTGCCACTTGTTTGCCGTTGATGAAATTATAGACTGTTTCCATTTTTTACTCCTTAAAAGCGGGTTATTGTGAAATTGAGGGCTAATCAATTTACTCAGTTAGATAATAGTGAAATTTTTCTGATTTTTCAATTCATTTTTTTAAAAAATGAAATTTTTATTTCATTTTTGTGATCTATGTCTAATTTTTGAGATTTGATACTGGATAATTTTATCAAGTGCGGTATTATTTCCGTTAGTTTTTAACCAACAGGAGGTCAAATATGAGTTATCTTCTTTCTAAATCTTTAAAAAACACACCAAAAGAAAATGGAATGGTACAAAAAGTAACACCTGAAACAGCAGGATGGGAATATGTTGGATTTGAAATGTATCATTTAGATTCAGGAAAGTCTTTGTCTTTTGAAACGAAAAATACAGAAGTGTGCTTTGTTGTGATTGCAGGAAAAGTTGATTTTTCCGTTGAGAAAGAAATATTTGAGAATATAGGTAATCGTTCTACCCCTTTTGAAAAGATACCACCTTATTCTTTGTATGTTCCACACAGTAAAAATGTAAACATTGTTGCGCAAACCTATGCTGAAGTGGCTGTTTGCCGTGCACCTAGTGTAGGTAATTTACCTGTCCGCCTAATCACACCAGAGCAAGTTGGTGTTGAGAAACGGGGCTATGGTAATAATAAACGGCTCGTCCATAATATTTTGCCAGAAACTGAACCTGCCGATGCTTTGTTGGTGGTTGAAGTCTTTACCGATGAAGGAAATACTAGTTCCTATCCAAGCCATAAACACGATGATAAAAATAGTGATGTGGAAACTTATCTTGAAGAAACATACTATCACCGTTTTGATCCATCACAAGGTTTTGCTTTGCAACGTGTTTACACAGATGATCGCAGCCTTGATGAATGTATGGCCGTTTACGATGGTGATGTTGTACAAGTGCCACGAGGCTATCACCCAATGGCAACAATCGCGGGCTATAACAACTATTATCTCAATGTAATGGCAGGTCCCGTAAGAAAATGGAAATTTACTTGGGAAAAAGACCATATTTGGGTCAATTCTGAAGAATATGCTAAGAAATTTTCGGAATAAGTGAAAAAGTTAGGGCTACAACATTTTGTAGCCCTTTATTTCTCAAGCTTAAATTTTACCATCTCGTTTATCAATCATCACTTTCTCCATTTTCTCTAACGATACACCTTTAGTTTCAGGGACGCAGCGTTGTAAGAACAAGAAACCTATTACACCAATACTTGCGAATAACCACATTGGGAAAGCTCCGTGGAAGTTTTCTACTAAGTATTGGTTATCATTTATCATCGGGAATCCTTGCGAGATAATGAAATTAGCTACCCAGTTTAGTGCTACCGCAATGGCCATACCTTGAGCGCGCATATAATTTGGGAATATTTCACCAAGTAATACCCACATACCAACCGCCCAAGACATGCCAAAGCTTAGCATAAATGCCATCATACCGAATAAAGCTAAATAACCTGGGTTTTGTGTGTACATAGCATAAGAAATAATTAATAAACTCAATATGATACCGAGTAATCCCGTTCTCATGAGTGGTAAACGTCCTAATTTATCAAATAAGGCAAAACCAATGGTAATCCCCATAAGCTGAGCCACACCGATCCAAATCGTTTGGAATAAAGCTTCTTCGGCACTACCCACTATTCTTTCAAGAACGGCTGGTGCATAATACATCATCACATTGATGCCACTAAGTTGTGAGAGTGTAGCAATACCAATCCCCACCATCAAAATAAATTTTGCGCCATCACGAGAAAAATCTAATTTTTGTTTTTGCCGTTGACCATCATCTTTTGCCACAGAAAAACGAATTTCATTTAATAAATTCTGAGCGTGAGTTTGGTTAGAAATTTTAGTCAAAGTTGCTAACGCAAGATCGTCACGTCCTCGCATCACATTCCAGCGAGGCGATTCAGGAATAAACACCACCGTAATCAAAAATAAAATACACGGAATAGCCTCTGAACCTAGCATATAACGCCAACCTAATTCGACTAACCATTCTCGAGCCATACCCTGGGCAAGTTTATAGTTAATGTAGAAAATGAGAATTTGTCCAAATACAATAGCAAAAGAGTTCATGGCAGTTGCCGTTCCGCGATAATTTTTCGGTGCGACTTCCGAGATGTACATTGGGGAAATAGCAGAAGCTACCCCCACAGCTAAGCCACCAACCATGCGGTAAATAACAAACCAAGTGAAATTAGTTGCAAGCGCAGACCCTACCGCACTAATGGTAAATAAAAGTGCGGCAAAAATTAACGTTTTTTTACGACCAAGTTTGCGAGCTATCTCACCAGAACCAAACGCCCCAATGATGCAGCCGATAACCACATTAGAAACCGCCCAACCGGTTTCTGCTGCATTTAAATTAAAATATTCTTTCAGTGGACTAACCGCTCCCGAAATAACAGAAGTATCATAACCGAACAGTAAACCGCCTAACGAGGCAACCATACTAATCATTACAATATATTTCATATTGTGTCGTTTTGTTGTATTTACTTGCATAGATAGGTTTCTCCTTGCGACAAGATGGATTAGAATTTGGTTTTACATAATAAAAACGATTCAATTAAGTAAATAAATTGAGTGTAGAATCACCTTGTCTAGTTTTCTTACCGTTAATCGACTTGAATAGTCTTTTCAAGTCGATTTACCATATAGATTACGTTAAATGCAATAATATCATTTGCATTTTTGTCATCTATTTGTTGTACGTTAATGCGACTTCTTTTCCTGTGCGTAAAGATTCTAAAGCACTGTCTGCTAAATAAAGAGCAAGTTTACCGTCAATGCCACTTACTGCTGGAGTTGTTTTTTGTTTTAGGACATCAACAAAATGGGCCCATTCAGCTTGATACGCTTGCATATAGCGTTGTAAGAAAAAGAATTCTGGTTTAGAGCAAGTGCAACCTGCATCAGTCCAGCATTCCACCGTATTTTCATTAATATTTTTGGCGGTTAAAACCCCTTTTTGTCCATGTACTTCTAAACGTTGATCATAGCCATAACCTGAACGGCGGCTATTTGAAATGGTAGCCATTGCACCTGATGGAAAACGCAATACCACAAAAGCCGTGTCAATATCATTGGCTTGTCCTATTTCAGGATCAACGATGCTTGAACCGCTGGCATAAACAGAAACAGGGTTTTCGCCCATAATAAAACGTGCCATATCAAAATCGTGGATCATCATATCTCTGAATAGTCCACCTGATACTTTGATATAGCTAACTGGTGGCGGAGCAGGATCTCGGGAAATAATGATTAATGATTCAGGTTTACCAATATCACCTGCTCTTAAGCGTTTTTCAACTAAACTAAATTGTGGGTCATAACGTCGATTAAAGCCAATAAAAAGAGGAACTTTCTCTTGGTCAACTACGGCTAAGCATTGATTCACTCTCGTCATATCAAGATGAACGGGTTTTTCACAAAAAATGGCTTTTCCAGCTTTGGCGGCAAGCTCAATAAGATCCGCATGAGTATTGGTTGCAGAAGCAATTAATACAGCATCAATATTCACTGAATGAACAACTTGTCCGATGCGTCCAGCCCCAAATAGTGCAATGTTATACATAGAATCCTCCTATTATGCATAAAAAGCTTGTTTAAATGATTGAAGTGCCACCTCACTATTACCAGAAGCAAATGCTTCCATACCAATATTGCCTTGATAGCCCATATCTCGAATGACTTTCGCAATAGCGGGATAGTTAATTTCACCCGTACCCGGCTCCATTCGTCCTGGTACATCCGCAACTTGAATTTCACCAATGAAATCTTTAGTTTGACGCAATAATTCAATTAAATTGCCTTCACCAATTTGAGCGTGATAAAGGTCAAGATTCATTTTGAGATAAGGGCTGTTTACTAATTTAACCAGTGTATAAGTATCTGCTGCCCGAGCAAACGGCGTATCTGGATGATCAACAGCGAGATTAAGATTTTCAAGCGTAAAAATTTTATTGTGTTTTTCACCCAGTTGAGCAATTTTTCTTAAAGTATCAACTGCTTTTACCCACATTTCACCCGTCACAATTTTAACGGGCTTAACAGGTAAACCTCTTTCACCTAAGCCTGTGCCATGAAAATTAAGCACTGGACAATTTAATTTTTTGGCAACTTCAATAGAAAGCTCCGCTGTTTTTAAGAATTTATCAATCTCTTCATCATCAGTGAGATTACCTTCGAGATAGCCTGTCATTGATGCAATATGAGCTCCTGTTGCAATTAATGCGTCAATATCTTTATTGCTCCAATCCCAAATTTCAACACCAAAACCGAGTTGGTGAATTTTTTTTACACGTTCAATAAATGGCAATTCTAAAAACACCATTTCGGCACACACAGCAAGTTGGTACGGTTGTTTGTTAGATGACATAGGAAATCCTCCATAAAGAAATAAGAATAGATTTACTAAAATTAATTTAATCAAATTAATTTTGATAGCTAGAGTATATAAGAAAGGAAAAAACAGAATCTTTAAAATCTTGCTTTTTTATTGCGAAAATTCAGTTGTATTTGGTTGAAAAATGAGCATATAATAGAGTTAATATTGAAATCTTGTTATATTGTTGTGCGACCAATCCAAAGAGAACGGTATTGACTTGGTGTTACACCAATCGTTTTTTGAAATGCGGTACTAAAATAATTGCTATTCATAAAACCACATAAAGTAGCAATTTGAGCAATAGAGTGGTTAGTTGTCATTAATAAAGTCTGTGCTTCACCTATGCGACGACGATGAATATATTGCATTGGTGAAAATCCTGTTTGTTTTTTAAACAAATGGGCAAGATAATAAGCATTAATTTGAAAGCGTTTTGCGAGATCACTAAGTGAAAGTTCTTGTTCATAATACGTTTCTATATAGGCTTTAACATTATCAATCACATTTAACCTTTTGATAACATAAGGATAAATTTGTTTTTTATCTGGCAATTCAACAATTAATGTAATCAGCGATGAAAGTAAATAACGACAGATTTCAGTGGCATTACTCGTATTTTCTTTCACATGAAAAAGCATAATATCCAATGTTTTTTCAATAATTGATTGATACTCACCACTAGAGATCACAGATAGAAATTCTGTTTCAAATAAACTATTTTCCTCCATACCTTTTATTTTGAATCGGTTAATACCAAGAGTATATGTCACCATATCCGAATTTGATTGAGCTGTTTCATCATGGATAACATTTGGATTAAAAATCAGAATATCACCCGCTTTGGTTTCATAGTTTACTCCATCAATAAGATGATTTCCGCACCCTTGAGCAATAAAAACCACTTCAAGATTTTCTTCATGCTTATGTAGCATACGAGGTAAATAATCCTTCATCTCTGCTGTATTTGTGATATAAAGAAGTTGTGGTAATTGATTATTTTCAAAAATTGAAGTTTTATTTTTCTTAATATAATTTTGTAGCATAGCAATTCATATCCTATAGAAAAATCTATATTATTCACTATTATTTATAAAATCACTAAGTGTAATGGTTCCACATCCCACAACAATTTAAAGACAGATTTATATAATCAATCAACTTTGTTCAAGCTCAAATACTATCTATTCCGCTATATCAAGCATCGCTTCAATATGCGTTTTATATTGTTAAACTACAATCTACGGAAAAATCGTTCCGTTACCGCATTATCCGTGCATTTTCCGACTCTACTTTGATTATGAATAATTCCATATTTATCCAGATATTGTCGTAAGCCTGACAGCTATACTGTACACCACGGTCACCATGAAACATAAATCCTATGTTTGGCTTTTGGTGGCGTACCACTAGTATATTTGTAATGCGCGAATACAAAGGCTCGAATCCATCCGTTCAGAACAATACCAACCAATAACTTTCCTTGTTACTAATTAAAGATAGTTTATCAGACTGTCTTTGATTTGTTACAGAAAGTTAGACCATTACACAAATTTGATATTTTGAGAACATCATCCACAATGAATGGTATCATTGCGATATTTCAGTAACATACAAGTTTTATGAAATAAAATCTGTGATCTTGATCACAAAATGAATAATTTATTTTATTTTTATGAAATGAATGTTTTCAGTTGGATAACAACCACTATATATGGCATTGTCTGGAGAATATTTTTACTAACTACCCGAACATTTTTAGCGAACTCTAAAGCGTTTTTTCTTTCTCTAACCCTAAAGCAATTGCCAATGTTTGCACTAATGTCATCGTTAGGCATTGCGAGCGAAACCCCTTAACTTGTGCTTCTTTAATCACAAAAGAAGCATCACTAAATGATAACAGCGGACTAATTTGGCTGTCTGTTATAGCTATTTGTTTAATACCTCGTTGTGCTGTGATATTAAGAATATCAATAGTTTCCTTTGCATAGGGGGAAAAACTAATAGCTACAATTACGTCATTTTCATGTACCTGATTGAGCTGTTCATCAAACATGCCACCTATCCCATTAATAATAAAAGAGCGACAATCTAAATGATGCAAAGCGTAGTCAAGATAGCAGGCTACACTGAATGAACGTTTTAAACCAACAATAAAGATGTTGTTTGCTTTGTTCAAAATATCAACGGCTTTCTCTAGTTCTGATTGTTCTACTTGACTGGGAAATTGTTGCAGAGCTAAGGCATTGGCTTGTGAGAAAACACTCAAAATATTAACTGCACTTTCTTCATCTGGAGCTTCATTCAGTAATTTTCTTGAAATCTGTAACCGCTCAGTATAGCTAGGCGTATTTTCCATAAGATTTTGGCGGAATATCTGTTTCATTTCATTGAATCCACTAAAACCAAAGGCGTTAGAAAAACGAATCAGTGTTGAAGGGGGGACATTTGCTTGTTCCGCAATCGTAGCAACAGTATCAAAAATAATGCTTTGTTCATTATCTAAGACATATTTTGCTACTTGTTTTAATCGTTTACTCAGAGAATCATACCGTTCTCGAATTTCTTCTTGTAAGTGTGCTAATGATGATAATTGAGACATTCCACTATTTTCCTAAATTTTTATTCTATTTTTCACCATTATAACATCTTTATTTTTTTGTGTGATTATTTTTTAATCACTTGAACTAAATTTGAATAAAAAATGTGATCTAGGTAACATAAATGAAATTTTATAATTGATTTTGAGTAAATTGGAATGTATGTTTCATACGTGTAATTCAATTGGGGGACCTACTGGATTGCAACAAGGAAGGTTGTTTAAATGACAATCGAATTATTACCTTAAATAATGGAAATGATTATGTTAGTGTTTATTTCATTTGTAGGATTCACTGCATTGGTGGCCATCATTGCTTGGTGGTACACGCGCCGTGATAATTTAAGTACCTCTGAAGGTTATTATTTAGCTGGACGTTCGTTGACTGCGGTTTTTATTGCAGGCTCTATGATGTTGACCAATTTATCTACTGAACATTTAGTGGGATTAAATGGATTGGCATATCGCTCTGGGTTTGTGGTTATGGCTTGGGAAGTTTTGGCCGCGATCACAATTGTTATGTTTGCTTTTTATTTTTTACCAAAATATTTAAAACTAGGGATTGCAACGATACCTGAGTTTTTAGAAAAACGATTCGATAAGGGAACATTACTTATCACTTCACTATTATTTTTAGGTTGTTATGTGATTTCTTTGTTACCTATTGTGCTTTATACCGGTGCGTTAGCCTTAGAAAGTTTGTTCCACGTGTCAGAAGTATTTGACGTTGACAAAACAACTGCTATTTGGATTATGGTCTGGGGTGTCGGTGGGTTAGGTTCTATCTACGCTATTTTTGGTGGATTAAAAGCAGTGGCAGTATCTGACACGATTAATGGCGTTGGTTTGTTAGTCGGTGGTATTTTAGTTACTGTATTGGGATTAAGTTATGTAGGTCATGGCAACATTTGGGAAGGATTGACTGAAGTTTATAACTCCAACCCTGAACATTTTAATTCTATTGGTGATGAAAATTCTGTTGTTCCGTTTTCAACCCTATTTACCGGAATGATTATTTCTAATCTTTTCTTTTGGTGTACTAATCAGTCTATTATCCAAAGAGCATTAGGGGCTAAAAACTTGAAAGAAGGTCAAAAAGGTGTTTTATTATGTGCTTTCTTAAAATTATTAGGTCCATTAATTATTATTTTACCTGGAATTATTGCTTATCATATTTTCCAAGGAAAATTAGATGTCCCCGATCAAGCCTATCCAGATTTAGTGCATTTAGTCTTACCTGATGCGTTAGTGGGATTCTTTGCTGCCGTTGTGGTTGGTGCAGTATTGTCAACATTCAATAGTGCATTAAACTCATCCGTTACTTTATTTTCTCGCAATGTGTATAAAGTTAAAGTAAATCCTGAAGCCAGTGATATGCAATTGGTAAAAATTGGTAAAATTGTTGGTATCATCTTAGCAATTGCATCAATGATTGTAGCTCCTCTTGTTGCTAACGCACCGAATGGATTATTCTATTTAATTCAAGAATTGCAAGGTGTATTCAATGCACCAATTTTAAGTGTTGTTGTTGTTGGTTTGTTAACCAAACGCGTTCCCGCATTTGCAGCTAAATTCACCTTAATCTTTGGTATGTTAGCGTATATTCTATGCTCATTTGTGTTTAAAGTTGATATTCACTTCTTCCACTTAGTTGGTATCTTGTTTGTTATCAATGTTACAGTGATGCTTATCATTGGTTATTTCAAACCAATGGAAACACCATACAAAGAAGAATACACCAAACAAGTTGATATTCAACCTTGGGCATTTGTGAAACCTGTATCATTAGTT
>Ga0192246_1022_pt1 | contig 47601 bp, 54 predicted proteins | sample Koala_Koa26_C3_FD_131236 | JGI IMG/M metagenome (GOLD analysis project Ga0192246, IMG submission 131236) | Enriched cells from koala feces incubated with labeled cellulose particles, San Francisco Zoo, California, United States - Koala_Koa2-6_C3 ...
GAAAACGGAACGTTTTTACGGGAGAGCTTTTAAGACCGTTGATGAAATTAAAATAATGATTGATGAGTATGTTCACTATTACAATGAAGAACGTATTCAGTTAAAATTAAAAGGACTGAGTCTGATACAATATCGTCGTCAGTCCTTGATGTAAGTGTCTAACTTTTTTGGGGTGCAGATCAAAATCACCGCAGTTTTATTAGAAATAATCTATCAAAGTAGAATATATAATAAATATTTTCTAACAATAATCACAATTTACTATTATTTATCTATATAAAATTTGCATATTTTCCTATTTTTAGGTATATCTACAAGTATCTTTTTATTTTTATCGCGGAGAGCATTTTATGACACAAGAATATTCTGTTATGCGAAACAACATCAATATGTTGGGGCATTTTTTAGGCGAAACTATTAGTGAAGCGCAAGGTAGCGATATGCTGGATTTAATTGAGAATATTCGTATTCTTTCACGTAACTCGCGTGCGGGTAATGATAAAGCACGTCAGGAGTTATTAGCTATTTTATCTACTATTTCTACCGCCAATATAATCCCTGTAGTGCGTGCTTTTAGTCAATTTTTGAATTTAACTAATGTGGCGGAACAATATCAAACCATTTCTCGTCATCATTATGATGAAGTATCTTCCACACGTTCTATTGCGTCGCTATTTAAACGCTTAAAAGCACAAAATGTATCGAAAGATCAAGTGATTAAAACCATTGAAAATTTATTAATTGAATTAGTTCTCACCGCACACCCAACAGAAGTGACGCGCCGTTCTTTAGTGCATAAACAAGTGGAGATTAATAAATGTTTAAGCAAATTAGAACATGACGATTTAACAGACGGTGAACGCAATAGCATTGAACGCCGTTTATTGCAATTAATTGCTCAAGCATGGTACACCAATGAAATCCGTACTGTCCGTCCGACACCATTTGATGAAGCTAAATGGGGCTTTGCGGTGATTGAAAATAGCCTTTGGACAGCCGTACCAGAATTTTTACGTAAATTGAATGATAATGCCAAAACTTATTTGGGCTATGAAATTCCAGTGAATTTAATGCCTGTGCGTTTTTCTTCTTGGATGGGCGGAGACCGTGATGGTAACCCATTTGTCACCGCTGAAGTCACTCGTAATGTATTATATTTAGCTCGCTGGAAAGCGGCAAATTTATTTTTAGGTGATATTCAAGCATTAGTGGATGAACTCTCTATTGCACAATGTACTCCTGAATTTCGTGCCAAATATGGCAATCATGTAGAACCATATCGTGAAGTCATGAAAGGGTTACGTACCAAATTAAACAATACACTAGCTTATTACAATGATTTATTAGCTGGTCGTATGCCACATTATACGGAAGAGGATATCATCACTCGAGATGAACAGTTATGGCAACCGTTAAATGACAGTTACCATTCCTTGCTCGCTTGTAATATGAAAATTATTGCCAATGGCTTATTGCTAGATAGCTTACGTCGTGTGCGTTGTTTTGGGGTCACGCTTTCTCGTTTAGATATTCGTCAAGAAAGTACTCTCCACACTGATGCCATTGCAGAAATTACCCGTTATATTGGTTTAGGCGATTACGCCAGTTGGACGGAAGATGATAAGCAAGCATTTCTAATTCGTGAATTAAGTTCACGCCGCCCATTGTTACCGAAAAATTGGATACCGTCCGCAAAAACTAAAGAGATTTTAGATACTTGTAAAATTATAGCGCAACAGCCAGAAGGTGTGATTTCCTGTTACATTATTTCTATGGCTCGTACTGCCTCAGATGTATTAGGTGTGCATTTGTTATTAAAAGAAGCTGGCGTACCTTATCATTTGCCTGTAGTACCATTATTTGAAACCTTAGATGATCTTGATGCTTGCGAAGACGTGATGACGCAATTATTTAATGTGGGTTGGTATCGTGGCGTGATTAATAATAAACAAATGGTGATGATCGGCTATTCTGATAGTGCTAAAGATGCAGGGATGATGGCAGCTTCTTGGGCGCAATATCGTGCACAAGAAAGTTTAGTCAATCTTTGTGATAAACTCGGCATAGAACTCACCTTATTCCATGGACGCGGTGGCACAATCGGGCGTGGCGGTGCACCTGCACATGCGGCACTACTTTCACAGCCGCCTCGTTCTTTAAAAAATGGTTTACGTGTCACTGAACAGGGAGAAATGATCCGCTTTAAATTGGGATTGCCAGATGTGGCAATTGAAACCCTTGATCTCTATGCTAGCGCTATTCTAGAAGCCAATTTATTACCACCACCTGAGCCAAAAGCACAATGGCGGGAGATTATGGATCAGCTCTCTCAATCTTCTTGTGAAATGTATCGCAATGTGGTACGTGGTAATAAGGATTTCGTACCCTATTTCCGTAGCGCAACCCCAGAACAAGAATTAGCCAAATTGCCGCTGGGATCTCGTCCTGCCAAACGTAATCCTAATGGAGGTGTAGAAAGCCTACGTGCCATTCCTTGGATCTTCGCTTGGATGCAAAATCGCTTGATGCTGCCCGCTTGGTTAGGGGCTGGGGCAGCTTTGCGCCAATCCATTGAAAGGGGCAAACAAGAAGTGATCGAAGAAATGTGTCATCACTGGCCATTCTTTAATACTCGAATTGGTATGTTAGAAATGGTCTTTAGCAAAACCGATATTTGGCTTTCTGAACATTACGATCAGCGTTTAGTGAAAAAAGAGCTCTGGCATTTAGGTCAATCGTTGCGTGAACAGCTTCAAGCAGATATTCATACGGTACTTGAGCTTTCGGGCAAAGGTCATCAATTAATGTCCGATTTGCCTTGGATCGCGGAATCTATTGCCTTGCGTAATGTTTACACCGATCCATTAAACCTATTACAGGTAGAACTGTTAAGCCGCTTACGTCAAGATCCTGAACAATCCAATCCTGATTTAGAGCAAGCCTTGATGATTACTATTACAGGTATTGCCGCGGGTATGCGTAATACAGGTTAACTTTTAAATAAGGTAAATTGATAAAATAATTGGTTAAAGCTTTATAGCAATTAGCTTTAACCACTATTTTGCAACTACCTAAAAACCGATCCTGTTGCCTAAATTCGATGTTTTCATTCCCTATCTTTTTGATAAGATTCTCGCAATTCTTCTGCCACGCGTTTAATCGCTTGTCCTGCCGGAATCCCTTGTGCCATCAATTTTTGTATATGTTCCACGGCTTGTTGTTGCTGTTCATTGGTTAAACCTAATAATGCGTTATCTAACATATTATTTCCCTTATAAAATACCCGCTAATTTAAAAAAATATTGATAGGCTTCGGCTTTTTTCTCAAAGCTGAGTGGATAAGCCCTTGATGTGGACGGTAAGCGATATAATTTTAGTTCTCTCCCAGCAAAAGAAAAATCAATAAACTCATTCGTTTTCGGTTCTTTTAGTTTTTCGGGTAATAAACTTAATAACGTCTCGGTGGCTTTTCCGCCAGTTGTGAAAATCCATTGGCAATCTGGAAGTTGTTTAAGTACCTTTGCTAGATTCACAGGTTCAACAATTTTAAGAAATTTATCAGAGGCATTGCCTTGTTCACGAATCGCTTTTTGTACCGTTGGACAACTTGCAATTCCCCTTTCTATTAAGAAATTTTTTATCCGTTCAGGATCAAAACGTTTTTCATTTTTCACTTGAAAATAGTGTTTATCGTTAAAAAATACTAAACCATAAATTCGCCACATATCATTTTGAAAATTCGGATAATGAAATTCCATACAACGCTTTTCAACGGTTGGCGGGAATGTTCCCATCATCATCACTTTCGCTTGTGGCGGTAACACGGGAGGAAATGGGTGAGTTTCAATGATCGCTTGCATGACAACTTTAACTCTTTAATGTATCAAAAATCAATTCTGCTAAATCTTTAGAAATGCCCGGTACACTGGCAATTTCATCAATGGTGGCATTTTTTATCCCTTGCATACCACCGAGATATTTTAATAACGCCTGACGACGTTTAGCTCCCACGCCAGCAATGGTTTCTAATCCACTTTGGGTAAAGGCTTTCTGGCGTTTTTTACGATGTCCTGTAATCGCATGGTTATGACTTTCATCACGGATATGTTGGATTAAATGTAAAGCGAGATTATCAGGATCTAAATGCAATTCCTTACCTATTTTGCTTAAAATCAAGGTCTCCTGCCCTGCTCGACGATCGACACCTTTGGCTACACCAATTAAGTGCGGTTTATTTTTATCCCATTTTACCTTTAATTGTTCAAATACTTGCAATGCCCGATTTAGCTGCCCTTTGCCACCATCAATAAAAATAATATCAGGAATTTTATCTTCGTCTAGTTCTCGATCATAACGTTTTTTTAATGCCTGTTCCATTGCGGCATAATCATCACCTCCCGTAATACCATCAATATTAAACCGGCGATAATCAGATTTTAATGGTCCATTGTCACTAAACACGACACAAGATGCGATGGTTTGTTCCCCCATCGTGTGACTGATGTCAAAACATTCCATTCGCTTAATATTTTCAATGCCTAACAAATTTTGTAAGGCTAAATAACGCTCACTAATCAAACTGGTTTCTTTTAGTTTTAACGTTAAAGCTGCTTTAGCGTTCATTTGAGCAAGTTGCAAATATTTGCTTTTATTGCCTTTGCTGTTATCCTGAATCATCACTTTCCGTCCAACTTGATCGGATAATAGACTTTCTAACTCAGCTTTTTCATCTAATTTATGATCAACAATAATAGTATTCGGTACCGTTCGCCCTTGGTGAGCTTGTAAATAAAATTGTCCGACAAAGGTGGCGGTTAATTCTGCTAAATCAGTATTTGCTGGCACTTTCGGAAAATAACTACGATTGCCTAATACTTTACCTTGTCGAATAAATAATACTTGCACGCAAGCCACTCCTAACTGGTAAGCAATAGCGATAATATCCATATCATCTAAACGATCTTGGCTGACAAATTGTTTCTCCATCACCGAACGCACCGCCTGAATTTGATCACGGAAACGAGCGGCATTTTCAAAATCAAGTTCATTACTCGCCTTTTCCATTTTGCTGATTAAATGATCGATAACTTGATTATCTTTGCCCTGTAAAAACAATCTCGCATACTCTACTTGAGTATTATAGTCTTCGTCTGTCACTAAGCCACTTACACAAGGGGCAGCGCAACGTCCAATTTGATATTGCAAACAAGGGCGAGAACGGTTGTTATACACCGAATTTTCACATTGCCGAACCGGAAATAATTTTTGTAACAAAGACAAGGTTTCACGCACTGCTCCAGCGTGGGGATAAGGTCCAAAATATTCCCCCGCAATTTTTTTTGAGCCACGATAAGCCGTGATTCTCGGGTGACGTTCTTTGGTGAGTAAAATATAAGGGTAGGACTTATCGTCTCTTAGCAAGACATTATAACGTGGTTGATAAGTTTTAATATAATTATGTTCAAGTAATAAGGCTTCCGTTTCAGAACTGGTAATAGTGGTTTCAATGCGACAAATTGCAGAAACTAAAGCTTCGGTTTTTTTACTGGATAAATTAGCGCGAAAATAGCTAGCAAGACGTTTTTTCAGATGCTTCGCTTTTCCCACATAAATAACCTGATCGGCTTTATCAAACATACGATAAACTCCGGCATCATTAGTCACATTTTTGAGAAAAGATTTGTGATCAAACATAAAAACGTATTTTATCCTTAAAACAAGACCCTTGTATATACACAAGGGTCCATCTGATATACCTATTTTGGATAAACATTAAAATCCATAGGAACAATTTTTCGCAGAACTATTCTTTTTTTTATTATGTCAAATCCTACCGGTAATTTCAACTAATGGTATTGTTTACCGATATTAAAGGTTAATGTCGCATAATGCTTCGCCACTTGACATTGTGCAGGATCGTTAAATGGCACCTCATAAGTCACTTGAGCTTTCCAAAAACCCTGACGTAATGGAATAATATTTACTGTGCCATCATCTGCCGTCACATCAGAAAAAGCCTGTGCTTCTACTTTATGTGTTTTAGTATTATCTGCGGTATCAAACCCATCAAAAGTCGCCGTTAACGTCACATTTGGCAAGGGTTCACCGCGATAGAGCACTTTCACTTTAAATAAATCACTCACATTAATATTGGCAGGATTATCCATCGGCACAATTTCTAACTCGTGTCCTATTTGTTTGGTAATCACGTCAATACCTGCACTTTCATGCCCTACATTAACAATATTTTTACCATACATGGAAGTTAATTCACAATAGGTCGCTTTTGGCGTATCTTTCATATCCGCTTGTTTCCAACCTTCCGCATTTTTCGACCAAAACATCGGTTTATATTCTGCCGCAACAATATAACTCCCTTCTTGTACGGGTTTTTCTGTTTCAAAATGGTAGTTTTTATCACCTTTTTGCACTAATTTTTGTTTGCCTTGTGCGGTGAATAAAGTCATACCACGATCAAAAAAATGTAATCGTTTTTCAGAAATTTGCTCTAATGTCGGAAATTCACCATAACCTAAATCAGCTTTTAAAATTTCATCGCCATGAGTATGATCAGTTTGCACCCAAACACGGTGAGCTTGTGCGGAAATCGCTAAAGAACATAATAATGTGGCTAAAAGTGCTTTTTTCATAAAATACCTACTTAATATTGATTTACTTATTTTTTAATAGAAAAGAAGTGGCTATATTAATAGATTAATTTTAACTTGTAAAGCCAAATTAAACTAAAATAAAAGGCTAAGGGGAATAATTAATTTTTCAATATAAAAAAAGAGCTTTCGCCCTTTTATATTTCACAGGATCTAGAACTAACCTAAAATTAACCGCACTTTTGCCAAATCTTCAGGTGTATCCACCCCTACTGCAGGGACTTCTTTTGCAAGTTCAACGTGGATTCGTTCACCATTCCATAGCACTCGTAATTGCTCAAGGCTTTCGATTTGCTCGAGTGCTGTCGGTTGCCATTGTACATATTGTTTGATAAAACCGGCTCGGTAAGCATAAATACCGATATGTCGCCAGTAACAAGGTTGTAATATTAATTCAGATTGGATTAATTCACCTTTTTGTAAAAGAGCAAATTGATCACGATCCCATGGAATCACTGCCCGAGAAAAATACAATACATAACCATCTTTATCAGTTAACACTTTCACCGCATTTGGATTAAACAGTTCTTTAGGATCATCTATTTTTACCGCAAGGCTTGCCATATTAACTTGGTATTTTTGTAAATTTTCTGCAACTTGTTGCACAATGACAGGAGGAATTAATGGTTCGTCGCCTTGAATATTGACGATAATTTCATCGTCAGGTAAGGCTAATTTTTCAACTACTTCCGCAAGACGTTCTGTACCTGAATTATGTTTTTCCGATGTCATACAAACTTCACCAGCAAAACCCCGCACTACTTGTGCAACTTGTTCATTGTCGGTTGCCACAATGACACGACTTGCCCCAGATTGTTGAGCCTTTTCCCACACATGTTGAATCATCGGTTTACCGGCAATATCTGCCAGAGGTTTACCGGGTAACCGGCTTGAAGCAAAACGAGCTGGAATAATTACGCTGAATGTTGTCATTTGTTATCCTTGGTAAACATAATGATTTTATCTAAAAGTGCGGTTGTTTTTTGTCCTGAAATTTCAGCATCTACGGGGACATACCACCAATTTTGCTGGGAAAATTTACCGCACTTCACTGCATCTTTTTCGGTCATTAATAAAGGTTGATTTTTGTCAAAAGCATTAAATAATGCTGCACTATAGGCTTGGTGATCGGCAAAAGCCTGAATCTTGTTCAATTCAATATTTAAACCCTGTAACATAGTAAAAAAACGTTGTGGATTTCCTATGCCTGCCATAGCTTGAGCCTGTTTAATTTCACTTAATAAACGTTTTTCACCTGTCACTAAATTAATCGCATAATGGGGAACTAATTTCATCACCGCATCCGTATAAGCATTTGCTGCCCCATTGGTAATCACAAAATCAACGGTTTTTAATCGGCTTGCATTTTCACGTAATGGACCCGCTGGCAATAATAAACCATTTCCCAAACCACGCTCGGCATCCATCACAACGATTTCAATATCTCGCTGTAATTTATAATGTTGAAGACCATCATCACTGATAATCACATCACAGTCATGCTCTTTCATCAATAATTCAATAGCCTGTTGGCGATTGTGCGAAATACAAACCGGTACGCCTGTACGTTTAGCAATTAACAACGGTTCATCACCGGATTGAATAGGATCATCATCAATTTTGACTAAACGTGGATAATAATCCGATTTACTCCCATAACCACGAGAAATGACACCGCAGTTTATACCACGCTGTTGTAATTGGTCCACCAACCAAATGGTTACTGGCGTTTTTCCATTCCCCCCGACACTCAGATTTCCCACAATCACCACTGGTACCGGGCAACGATACGATTTTAATATCCCCGATTTAAATAGAAAGCGACGAAAACTACTGATTAAACTAAATAACCATGAAAAAGGTAATAATAAGTAAGCAATCTTTGAGTTGCTATACCAGAAGTTCATCGTCTCATCCCTAATGTGAAAACTGCATAGCATGCAATTGTTTATAAGCGCCACCTCGAGCAAGCAGATCGCTATGGCTACCACGCTCTTTTACTTCGCCATGCTCAATCACAATAATTTCATCAGCTTTTTCAATGGTGGATAAACGATGAGCGATCACTAAAACGGTACGATCTTTTTGCAAGATTTCCAGTGCTGATTGAATAGCTCGTTCAGATTCTGTATCTAAGGCAGAAGTGGCTTCATCCAAAATAAGTACCGGTGAATTTCGCAATAACGCACGGGCAATGGCTAAACGCTGGCGTTGTCCTCCTGACAAACTTGCCCCATTTTCACCGATGACGGTATCTAAACCATTGTCTAATTTTTCAATAAATTCCATCGCATGAGCTGCATGAGCCGCATCAATAATTTGTTGGCGACTGTACTTATCTGTGGCAGCATAGGCAATATTATTTGCTACCGTATCATTAAATAAATGGACTTGTTGCGATACTACGGAACATTGTTCACGTAAGTTACTTAAACGATAATCTTGAATATTTACACCGTCCAACAAAATTTCGCCTTGTTCAATATCATAAAAACGTGTGAGCAAATTCGCTATGGTAGATTTACCTGAACCAGAACGCCCCACTAATGCCACGGTTTTACCTTGCGGAATAGTTAAAGAAATATGATTTAACGCACGTTCTTCCTTACCTTGGTAAGCAAAGCTTACATTTTTAAATTCTACATTGCCTTTAGCTCGTTCAACTTCGTAGGTGCCATTATCTTTTTCTGTGTCTAAATCTAAAAATTCAAATAGGGTTTGACAAGCCGCCATACCGCGTTGGAATTGAGAATTTACATTAGTTAAGGATTTTAACGGTCGCATCATTGCCATCATGGAAGAAAACACAACAGTAAAAGAACCGGCGGTTAAATTTTCACTCATCACTTCAGGAAAGGTTGCTACATAAAGTACGGCAGAAAGGGCAAAAGAAGCAATTAATTGTACCAAACCATCGGAAATACCATCCGCTGACACAATTTTCATACCTTTACGTCGCATATCATTACTCACGTCATTAAAACGTTGTTCTTCGACTTTTTGACCGCCAAAAGAAAGTACGACTTTATGTCCTTTCAACATTTGTTCCGTAGTAATGCTTAACGCTCCCATACTCTCTTGAATATTCCGACTTAACTGGCGAAAAATTTTGGATACTAACCCAATTAATATCCCGATAATCGGTGCAACAATAAATAGCACAATAGACAGTTGCCAACTGGTATAAATCATCACCACAAAAAGGGATATGAGATAAGTGCCTTCACGCACAATCGTTACTAAAGCACTGGAAGATGAACTGGCGACCATTTCACTATCGTAGGTCACTCTAGAAAGTAAACGACCTGTTGGATTTTGATCAAAGTAGTTCACTGGCATAAACATTAAATGCTTAAATAAACGGCGACGCAAGGTCATCACTACTTTGCCTGAAACCCAAGCTAAACAATAGCTTGCTACATAGTTAGTTAAGCCGCGAAACAGTACAAAGGCGACAACTAACACTGCCATTAATTTAAGAAAATCATGATCAGCCTGCCCGAAACCCTGATCTAATAAAGGTTTAAGTAAATAGATTAAACCAGAATCCACGAGGGCATTTAGCACTAAAGCAATTGCAGCCGCAATCAAACCCGACTTAAATACACTAATTGTCGGCCACAAGCGTTTAAAGGTTTTAAATACCGAGATATCTTTTTCTTTCATAATCACATCTTCATTTTTAAAATTGTTGGCATTGTACAATCATTTTAATGATTATCCAACTTAATCACGCGCTTGAACATCAATAATCTGTTGATACCAAGGACTCAACTCATTTCTAGCAGTCACTATCGCGGTGTTATCCGCATAAAATCGCACAGAAATTTGTCCCGCAACTGCGGTATTATACACCGCGCTTTTAGCTTGACGTAAACGTTCTATCACGCCTTGATTAGGAAAATGCCAAGGATTCCAACGACCACTAGAAATCAACGCTATATCAGGTTTAATTTTATTTATAAAATTTATTCCTGTAGATGTTTTACTCCCATGATGTCCGACTTGTAACACCTCTACTTTGGATAATGTTGATAGAATCCGTTGTTCTGTAGCAATATCTGCATCTCCCGTTAGTAAGACAGTATGCTGAGCTTGTTGCATTAATAATATACAAGAATCTCGGTTCTCTGCTCGTTGTACAAGCGTATCTGGGGATAATGCACTTATCTTTATCCCTTGCCATTCCCACTGTTCACCTTTCTTACAAAAACCGCGGTGGTTTTCGCCATAGTTTTTATAGGATGGACTGATAAACACAGCATCTGGAAACATCTTTATTATCGCACTTGCCCCGCCAGCATGATCATTGTCATCATGGCTGACAATGACATAATCTAACTTAATTCCTTGTCGTTGCAAATAAGGTATAATTTCAAGTTCTACCATCGATCCACCTTGCCAACTTGCTCCAGTATCGTACAAAATTCCATGTTGATCTTTCACAATTAATGTGGCTAATCCTTGTCCCACATCAAGGGTTTCTACTTGCCAATCTGAACGATAAAAATAATGTCCACAAAGTAATGTAGTACAAGCTAAAATAAACAGGATCAAGCCTTGTTGCATACGATTATAAAGAATGGGAGATAAACTACGATCTGATTTTAAGGAAAAGTAAGGCGGTCTTCGCTGATAATTGGCAATGTTCTGAGTTGGACCATAAATTTTATATAATGCTACCCATAATATAAACGCTAATAAAATATTTAAATACAAACTTTGCAGATAAGACAAATTCAGCCAACTATGTTGAAAAAGCGAAAGTAAATCGGTAATTTTATCGGCTAAAAAATTTGCTATTTGCCAACTATAAAAACCGCCATGACTAAATACCGCCAATAACACAATAGGCACCAGTAAAAAGCTATATAGAGGTACTATTAATAAATTTGCGACAAAGCCTTGTAACGAAAACCCATGGAAAAAAGCCAGTTGAATCGGAGTAAATAAACAAAATAAACCTAACTGTAAGTGAAATAATGCAAAAATCCACCGCACTTTTGGCGACAGAGGTAAACCACGCCACCTCATTAAATGCAATGGGAAAAGCTGATACCATAAAATTAAGCAAGCTACTGCCCCGATGGATAACCAAAAACTCGTGGATAAAATCATTAAAGGATCGCATAGCAACAACAATGCCACTACCCGAACATAGAGTTGCCATGCAGTACAATAGGCTCGATAAAAACGCAATAATATCACTATTAATATCGCTAGAATGGCTCGCAAGGTAGGAATCGCAAAACCCGCTAATTGTGCATATAATAAAGCGAGTATTACCCCGCCACATAAAGGCAGAATAGGGGTTATTTTTCGGGTAGGTAAAAAATACTGTATCACTCGAACTAACCAAAAACCGAGTGCCATCGCCAAGCCGATATGCAGTCCAGAAATCGCAATTAAATGAGCCGTGTTGGTTTGTTGATAGCGTTGCCAAATCTCTGGATGTAACCATGCTCGCTCACCAAAGCCAAGGGCGAGTAAAAGTCCTTGTTGGGTTAATCCTTGGGTTTGTACCAAACTATGTGCTAAACGTTGTTCTCGCCACGAAAAATCCTGCGAAATTTTGACCGCACTTTTTACCGTTCCCCATGCTTGAATATCTTTGGCAAAATACCATGTTTGTCGATCGAAACCACCTATATTTAAACGAGATGAAAGCGGTCGAAGTTGTAATTCACCTTGCCAAATTTCACCTAGCCTAGGAACCTGATCTACTTTCCAACTGGTATAAATCCGCCTTTTGGGCTGTTCTGTTTCTATCACCAAAGATTGATAATCTCCTTGATGTTGAATTTCCACGATACGAAACATCGTTTGAACTTTTTGAGGGGTGATTTGGGCTTGTTGCAAGGCACTCAGTGCAAAGTAATGTGCGTAACCAACACATACTAGCAAAATTAACGCTCTATTTAGCCATAATATAACGAATTGTTTTCTAGCCACAACGATTCGCAATATAACAACAATAAAAAATAAACTCGTACAAACTTGCCAAGATAATAAAAATTTCGTGGGTAAAAAATATAATGAAATAACCGCTAAAATAACGCTATACACAATAGTATTTATATTTATTTGATTGATTACTCTTAAAATTATCTGCATGTTAAACCGTACTTTATCTAGCTATAAACATCATGTGCCAATTCCGTTCAAAGAATACACAAAATATCGCAAAAGCCTATCGCAAAAATAGAAAATCTCGCAATCATTTCTTTCATTTTTGGAACTTAGATCACATTTTTATGTAAAGACCGAGTAAATATTGCAATGTTTAGATATTTTTATTTGCTTATTTAGTCAACTTCTGGTATTTATAACGCCTTTAAAATTATCCTCTATTATTTTAGGGAACAACTAACGTGCTTGGCGTCGCTAGAGATGGCTCGCTCAGACAATATATATTGATTGGAGAACAACATGACAAATACAAATAAAGCCTCTTTAAGCCTATTAGCTTTAGCGGGTGTGTCGCCCTATCAAGAAGAAAAAAATGAAGAATATATGAACGAAAAGCAGATTGCTCATTTTCGTAAGATTTTACAAGCATGGTATAACCAAATTGTTAATGAAGCCGGTCGTACTGTCAACCATATGCAAGATGAAGCATCTAATTTTCCAGATCCTGCCGATCGTGCTACGCAAGAAGAAGAATTTAGTTTAGAATTACGCGCCAGAGATCGTGAACGTAAGTTAATGAAGAAAATTGAAAATACTTTAAAAAAATTAGATACCGAAGATTTTGGTTACTGTGATTCTTGCGGTGTGGAAATCGGTATTCGCCGTTTAGAAGCTCGCCCAACCGCAGATCTTTGTATTGATTGTAAAACATTAGCTGAAGTACGTGAAAAACAAATGGGATTTTAGTCCCAATTAAGCTACAAGCTATATAGAATAAAAATCCGGACACAATTTATGTGTCCGTTCGTTTTATTCAAAAACGTTTTATTTACGGAGTTTATTATTTTAACCTACATAAAAAACCTGTTTAGTAAACATTCAAAGCAGGTTAAATCTACTAAAATTGATCGTTCATCACTGAACGTCGTTGTTCATTCAACAAAATCGACAAAGGCAAAGACGAATAAACCAGTTCAGTCTCATAAAAAATACACAGTTAAGGCAAGTCAAGTTAATATTCATGCCCGTATGCTTAGCAAGAATGCTTTGAGTGTGGTTGAAAAACTCAATCGTCACGGTTATGAAGCCTATATTGTCGGGGGATGTTTGCGTGATCTTTTATTAGGTAAAACCCCTAAAGATTTTGACGTAGCCACTAATGCTCGTCCAGAGCAAGTACAGGCTATTTTCCAACGTCGTTGCCGTTTAGTGGGGCGTCGTTTTCGTTTAGCTCATATTATGTTTGGACGGGATATTATTGAAGTTGCCACTTTTCGAGCTAGCCACGAAGTTAATCATTCAGAACAACAAGCAAAACAAAATCAAGATGGTATGATCTTGCGTGATAACGTATATGGTACATTAGAGCAAGATGCACAACGCCGTGATTTTACAGTAAACGCCCTTTATTACAGTCCAAGAGATAATAGCATTTATGATTTCTACCACGGCATTGATGATCTTAAAGCCGGGAAATTACGTTTAATCGGTGATCCTGTCACTCGCTATCAGGAAGATCCTGTTCGTATGCTAAGAGCCATTCGTTTTATGGCTAAATTGGATATGTTCTTAGATAAAGCCAGTGAAACACCGATTGTAGAATTAGCACCTTTACTAAAAAATATTCCACCGGCCCGTTTATTTGATGAAAGTCTAAAATTATTACAAACAGGAAGTGGTGAAAAAACCTATTATTTATTGCGTCAATATGGCTTATTTGAACAACTTTTCCCGGCGTTAATACCTTACTTTACCGAACAAGGCGACAGTTTAGCCGAACGTATGATTATCCATTCGTTAAAATCTACTGATGAACGTATTGCCGATAATTTACGTCTGAATTCCGCCTTTTTATTTGCGACTTTTTTCTGGTATCCATTACGTGAAAAAGTGGATATCTTGAAAAACGAAGGTGGCTTAAATAATCATGATGCCTATGCTTTAGCGAGTAATGAGATTATGGATTTATTATGTCATTCCCTTGCCGTACCTCGTCGTCACACGGGTGTTATTCGAGAAATTTGGCTATTACAATTACAACTTTTAAAACGTTCAGGAAGATTTCCTGAACGCACCATGGAACAGCCAAAATTCCGAGCAGCTTATGATTTATTAGCAATGCGAGCAGAAATTGAAGGCGGTGAGAGCATTGAACTAGCCAAATGGTGGCATGAATATCAATTCAGTAATGCGGAACAACGAATCGCCTTGCTGAAAGAGCAAGATAAAAATGCACCAAAACCGAAAAAACGTTATTATCGGAAACGCTCGACTAAGAAGGATTAAATCATGGCTATTGCTTATATCGCCTTAGGTAGTAACTTAAATCAACCAGTACAACAACTTGATTCTGCACTAAATGCTATGGCTAATTTACCGCAAACACAAATATTAGCGGTCAGTTCTTTTTATTGTAGTAAACCGCTAGGACCGCAAGATCAACCTGATTATATCAATGCCGTTGCAAAAATTGAAACGACACTTGAACCTATTGCTTTATTAGATGCGTTACAACAAATTGAGCTAGAACAAGGTCGAGTACGTTTACGTCATTGGGGTGAGCGTACTTTAGATCTTGACATATTGCTTTATGATCAACTGGTGATAAAATCAGAAAGATTAACTATTCCCCATTATGATATGCACAATCGGGAATTTGTCATTGTGCCACTTTATGAAATCGCGCCAGAATTAACTTTATCATCAGGGGAAAAAATATCTGAACTAATAAATAATTTTAAAAATATTCAAATGGAGCTTGTAATTAAAACTAAATAAGTTATAATTGTGAGCATCTTAAGTAATCCCTAATGCTTAAGGTAATTTCACTTAATTGTGATTCCAAAATAAGTGAAAATTTTGTTCATAAATCCTAAACATCCCTAATGAAAATGCAACTGAGAGGTTGCATTTTTTTTAATCCCTGAATAATAATATCATTAGTTTATATATTCGTTTATGCATCATAAACAAAATGAACGACTTAACTCAATCAAAGCTACAAATTCCTCCCAAAAACTGCTAAAATCTCTGCAATTTTTTCAATTTAATCAATCATTATGGCATTAATCAGTTTAACCAACGGCTATCTTTCCTTTAGCGATCATCCTTTGCTGGATCACTGCGATTTACATATTGAACCTAACGAGCGAGTTTGTTTGGTGGGACGAAATGGAGCAGGAAAATCCACTCTACTAAAAATTTTGGCTGGCGATGTGACAATGGACGATGGCAAATTGCTGTTGAGCCAAGATTTGGTGGTGTCTCGTTTGGAGCAAGATCCGCCACGTAATGCGTCGGGCAATGTGTTTGATTATGTCGCAGAAGGCATCGGGCATTTGGCGGATCTCTTAAAAGAATATCATCATCTTTCTATTCAATTGGAACAGAATTACAGCGATAATCTGTTAAACAAATTAGCTAGCGTACAAGCCCAATTAGAACACGCTAACGGTTGGCAATTTGATAATAAAATCAAGGAAGTATTGATAAAACTCAATCTGAATCCTGAAACCAAACTGGCGGATTTATCCGGCGGTTGGTTACGCAAAGCCGCATTAGCTCGAGCATTGGTATGTAATCCTGATGTGTTGCTATTAGACGAACCCACTAACCATTTAGACGTCGATGCCATTGAGTGGTTGGAAGACTTTCTGCTAGCGTTTAAAGGCAGTATTGTGTTTATCTCGCATGACCGTTCCTTTATCCGCAAAATGGCGACACGCATTGTGGATCTTGACCGTGGACAACTGGTGTCCTATTCGGGCGATTACGATAATTATCTCACCACCAAAGAAGAAAACCTTCGAGTGGAAGAATTGCAAAATGCCCTATTTGATAAAAAACTCGCCCAAGAAGAAGTGTGGATTCGGCAAGGCATTAAAGCTCGCCGTACCCGTAATGAAGGGCGTGTAAAAGCCTTAAAAGCTTTGCGAGAAGAACGCCGTCAACGCCGTGATCAACTCGGCACCGCCAAATTGCAATTAGACCAATCCAGCCGTTCGGGCAAAATTGTGTTTGAAGTGGAAAATGCCAGTTTTGATATTGACGGCAAAAAATTACTCACCAACTTTAGCACCATCATTTTGCGTGGCGATAAAATTGCTTTAGTGGGTGCGAATGGCTGCGGCAAAACCACCTTTATTAAATTATTACTCGAACAGCTTAAACCAACCAGCGGCACTATCCGTTGTGGTACCAAATTAGACATTGCCTATTTTGACCAATATCGAGCTGATCTTGATCCCGAAAAAACCGTGATGGACAATGTGGCAGACGGCAAACAAGATATTGAAGTCAACGGTATAAAACGCCACGTTTTAGGTTATTTACAAGATTTTTTATTCCCACCCAAACGCGCCATGACTCCAGTCAAAGCCCTTTCAGGCGGTGAACGCAATCGCTTGTTGCTGGCAAAATTATTATTAAAGCCGAATAATTTATTAATTCTGGACGAACCCACCAACGATTTAGATGTGGAAACCCTTGAATTATTAGAAGAAATTCTCGCCGATTATCAAGGCACACTCCTTATCGTTAGCCACGACCGTCAATTTATTGATAACGTTGCTACCGAATGTTATATGTTTGAAGGCGATGGTGTGTTGAATAAATATGTGGGTGGTTATTTTGATGCTAAACAGCAACAAGCCAATGTGTTGGCTCAAAAAGCCACAAACGCCCCCATTAAAACGGAAAAAAGTGCGGTAAAAAATGCCGAAATTTTAACAAAACCGAAAAAACAGGCGGTAAAACTTTCCTATAAAGAACAGCGTGAGCTGGAGCAATTACCAGAATTATTGGAAAACCTAGAACAACAAATCACTGCCCTTCAAGGGGAAGTGGGTAGCCCTGAGTTTTTTCAACAAGATCACAGTTATACCGCTGAAAAATTGCAACAATTAGCCGATCTTGAAACAGAATTGGAACAGGCGTTTGAACGGTGGGAAGCGTTGGAAGAGAAGAAGAATAATAGTTAATCGAAATTTTGAGAGCCTATAACAATCCTGATTATAGGCTCTAGAATGTTATTTTTTTGTATTACTTTGGATTTTATCTATATATTCTAGTGTTCGTTCTTGAGTTTTATCCAGCATTTCACCTGAATCTAATTTATCACCCCATTCCGTTACCTTATTATTTAATAAGGTAACAGACAAACGATCTTGAGATAACATTTGATTATCAACAACATTAAACCCAACCAATACAAGTCCCCAATAGCTTAAAACTTCTACTTGCCCCTTATTAGTACTTCTAGCAAATACTTTCTTTGGTTCGCCCAATAAGTTAATGACTTCCTGCTTAGTCATACCCATTTGTAAATTCATTGCCAATTGATTATATGATGGTTTATTTGCACAACCGACCAAAAAGCAAAATATGACCGTTATCATCCATTTCTTCAACATAAAAATATCCTATAGGTTAATTGTTAATGTTTATTTGGTTGTTATGTCAATAACAACCAAAAAGAGTATACTCTTTTGAAAAATTTGGCGATTCAGTACGTTCTTTCTTCTTATTTTTGTGATCTTGATTCCAAAATCTGCGGTGAAAAAATTCCAAAGGAATTTTCAACGTTGCGTAGCAACGGGGACGAAGCCCCGAACAATCCTATTAAGGATTGTGAGTAAAAATTGCTGAATTTTCTACATTGGTATAGATTTCCTGATACCCCCCCATACTTGTCTGTTGTGGAATGATAAACTATAATCTACGGAGAAATTTGTAATTGGAGAATAAGGATGAAAGGCTTTACGAATTTTAAAGATATCTTAGCTGAGTTACCTATTGAACGCCAAGAAAAAATAAAACAAGAAACCGAACGTATGTTGATAGATCTTACTCTTGATCAGATTCGTGAAGAATTGGAACGCTATCAACAACAACTTTCTAACGCTCTCAATATCAGTCCACCACGTGTGACGCCAATAGAAAGACAGGGTGATAATATTTACCTTTCATCAGTTAAGCGTTATGTGGAGGCAATGGGGGGACAGCTTAGTCTTTCAGTGGTGCTGCCAACAGGGAAGACGGTTTCTTTTGCGTTATAGAAGAAAATTAACGCACCCTAATTGTAGGGGCGTATTGCATACGCCCAAATCTACGCTCCGTCAATCATAAGGGCGTATGCAATACGCCCCTACAATAAATCATAAAATATATTATACACTATGACCGAAAAACAATACGACTCAATAAACATTCAGGTACTCAAAGGCTTAGAACCTGTGCAGGTTCGCCCAGGGATGTACACCGATACCACTCGCCCAAATCATTTAGGGCAAGAAGTCATTGATAACAGCGTAGATGAAGCTCTTGCAGGTTATGCCACTAAAATTGAAGTGATTTTACACAAAGATCAATCTTTAGAAGTCACCGATAATGGTCGAGGGATGCCAGTGGATATGCACCCAACCGAAAAAATGTCAGGGGTAGAAGTGATCTTGACTAAACTACACGCAGGCGGAAAATTTTCCAATAAAAATTATGAATTTTCTGGCGGTTTGCATGGTGTAGGAATTTCTGTAGTGAATGCCCTTTCCGAACGGGTGGACGTGACCATTAAACGTAACGGCGAAGTGCATCATATTGCCTTTGCTAATGGAGAAAAAGTCGAAGAACTTGAAGTTGTTGACAGTTGTGGACGGCGAAATACAGGAACAACCGTCCATTTCAAACCTAATCCCAAATATTTTGACAGCGATAAATTTTCCGTTTCTCGGTTGCGTCATTTATTGCGGGCAAAAGCTGTGTTGTGTTCGGGGTTGGAAATTAAATTTATTGATAAAGTCAACGGTACCGAAGATATTTGGCTTTATCAAGATGGTTTATCTGATTATTTAAGTGAAGCCGTCAATGGTTTTAATACTCTACCTGAAACGCCCTTTGTAGGCGAATTTAAGGCCAATTACGAAGCGGTTTCTTGGGCTTTATTATGGTTACCTGAGGGGGGCGAATTACTCGGTGAAAGCTATGTAAATTTAATTCCGACTGTTCTAGGAGGCACCCATGTCAATGGCTTGCGTCAAGGTTTGCTTGACGCTATGCGAGAGTTTTGTGAGTTCCACAATTTATTGCCACGCAATGTTAAACTTACGGCTGATGACCTGTGGGATCGTTGTGCCTATGTGTTGTCGCTAAAAATGCATGATCCGCAATTTTCAGGGCAAACCAAAGAACGCTTATCTTCTCGTCAAAGTGCGGTATTTATTAGTGGTGTGGTGAAAGATGCCTTTAGTCTTTGGCTGAATAATAACGTAGAACAAGCTAAAGCCTTGGCTGAAATGGCGATTAGTTCGGCACAAAAACGCTTAAATGCGGCGAAAAAAGTGGTGCGTAAAAAACTGACATCAGGTCCGGCATTGCCCGGTAAATTAGCAGATTGTTCGCAGCAGGATTTAGATCGCACCGAGCTGTTTTTAGTGGAAGGGGATTCTGCGGGCGGTTCCGCCAAACAGGCTCGGAATCGAGATTATCAAGCGATTTTGCCATTACGAGGTAAAATTCTAAATACTTGGGAAGTGGCTTCTGATCAGGTGTTAGGATCGGAAGAAGTGCATAATATTGCGGTGGCACTGGGGATTGATCCCGATAGTGATGATTTAAGTCAACTCCGCTATGGCAAAGTCTGTATTCTCGCTGATGCGGACAGCGATGGTTTACATATTGCTACCCTACTTTGTGCATTATTTTTACGCCATTTTCCAAAACTCGTACAACAAGGACATGTTTTTGTAGCAATGCCACCGTTGTATCGCATTGACTTAGGCAAAGAAGTTTATTATGCCCTTGACGAAAGCGAAAAAGAAGGGATTTTAGATCGTCTCAAAGGTAAACGTGGACAACTTAATGTACAACGTTTCAAAGGGTTAGGAGAAATGAATCCAAGCCAGTTACGGGAAACGACAATGGATCCAAATACTCGCCGTTTGGTACAATTAACTTATCAAGTAGAAAGCGCGGTAGAAAATAATAATGTTTTGCCAAACGACACCTTTGAGTTAATGGATATGTTACTCAATAAAAAGCGAGCAGATGACCGTAAAAACTGGTTGCAAGAGAAAGGAGATTTGGTAGATTTGACGGTCTAACACTCATATTATTGTAGGGGCGGACCTATATGTCCGCCCGCCAAAAACGGAGCGTAATTTTCGGGCGGGACACATAGATCCATCCCTACGGAATGAATAAAAATATGACAGAAAATAACTCAACAATCAACTATGAAGGCATTGAACAAATGCCACTTCGCACTTTTACCGAAAGTGCTTATTTAAATTATTCCATGTATGTAATCATGGATCGTGCCTTGCCGTTTATCGGTGACGGTCTTAAGCCTGTACAACGTCGCATTATTTATTCCATGTCGGAACTTGGTTTAAACGCCAGTGCAAAGTATAAAAAATCTGCTCGTACCGTGGGTGATGTATTAGGTAAATTTCATCCACATGGTGACAGTGCTTGTTATGAAGCCATGGTATTAATGGCCCAACCCTTTTCTTATCGCTATCCATTGGTGGACGGACAAGGTAACTGGGGATCGGTGGACGATCCAAAATACTTTGCGGCAATGCGTTATACGGAATCACGACTTGCCAAAATATCTGAAGTATTACTTGGAGAATTAGGGCAAGGCACGGTAGATTATCAACCAAATTTTGATGGTACATTACAAGAACCGCAATATTTACCTGCTCGCCTACCGCATATTTTGTTAAATGGTACAACAGGCATTGCGGTGGGAATGGCAACAGATATTCCCCCCCATAATATCAATGAAATTGCCGATGCGTGCATTATGTTATTAGAGAATCCAAAGGCAACGCTAGATGATTTATTAACCATTGTACAAGGTCCTGACTTCCCAACCGAAGCCGAAATTATCACGCCGAAAACGGATATTCGCAAAATTTACCAGCAAGGGCGTGGTTCAATAAAAATGCGTGCAACATGGAAAAAAGAAGACGGCGAAATTATCATTACTGCCGTGCCACATCAATCGTCACCAACCAAAATTCAAGCGCAAATTGCCGAACAAATGAATAGCAAAAAGCTGCCAATGTTGGAGGATATGCGTGATGAGGCGGATCAAGATAACCCTGTACGAATCGTGTTGGTGCCACGTTCTAACCGTGTGGATGTGGATGCCGTAATGGCACATTTATTTGCGACCACCGATCTGGAGCGATCTTATCGCGTGAATATGAATATGATCGGTCTCGATCATAAACCTGCAGTGAAAGGCTTGTTGGCAATATTAACCGAATGGCTTCAATTCCGCCGCACTACCGTGACTCGTCGTTTACAACATCGGTTAGACAAGGTGTTGGCAAGATTACATATTTTAGCGGGGCTAATGATTGCTTATCTCAATATTGACGAAGTGATTGAGATTATCCGCCACGAAGATGACCCCAAAGCCGAACTTATCGCCCGATTTAACTTGAGTGAAGAACAAGCGGAAGCCATTTTAAACTTGCGTTTACGCCATTTAGCCAAATTGGAAGAACAAGAATTAAAAGCAGAACAGGATAAACTTGCCGAAGAACGGGAACAATTAGAGCTGTTACTCAGTTCTGAACGCCGTTTAAATATGCTGATTAAAAAAGAAATTCAACAGGATGCCAAAACCTACGCTAGCCCACGCCGTTCACCATTAGTTGAACGTGCGGAAGCCAAAGCCATTTCAGAATCAGAAATGTTACCTGCTGAAGCGATCACCGTGATTTTATCAGAACAAGGATGGGTACGTTGTGCTAAAGGTCATGAAATTGATGTGACAGGGTTAAATTACAAAGCTGGCGATAAATATCTTGACCACGCTCAAGGTAAAAGTAATCAGTCTGCAGTGTTTATTGATAGTACGGGTCGAAGTTATGCACTGGATCCATTAAGTTTGCCATCGGCTCGTTCACAGGGCGAACCTCTTACCGGCAAACTTACCTTGCCTAGCGGAGCAAATGTAGCGCAAGTATTAATTGAAAATAACGATCAAGCTTTATTAATGTCATCCAGTGCGGGTTATGGTTTTATTTGTCAATTTGATGATTTAGTCGCTCGCAATAAAGCGGGTAAAGCGGTAATTAGCTTACCGGAGAATGCTAAAGTGCTACCGATCGAAATTCTGCCAAAAAACACCGCGCTTTTAGTGGCATTAACTCAAGCTGGACGCATGTTAATCTTCCCCGTGGCGGATTTACCACAGCTTGCCAAAGGTAAAGGTAATAAAATTATCACAATATCTGCTGCCGATCTGAAAGCGGATAAAGATAGCCTGGTGAAATTGCTGTTAATTTCCGAACGAGCCAGCTTGGTATTTTATTCGGGTAAACGTAAAATCACCTTAAAACCAGAAGACTTGCAAAAATTCCGTGCTGAACGAGGTCGCAAAGGGTCAAATTTACCACGTGGTTTACACAGTGGTGTAGAAATTAAAGTAATCGAACCAGCAGAATAGTATAAAAACAACATAGGGGAAAATTTCCCCTATTTTCCATTTTCCAAATGACAAAATATGCTTTAGAATAAAACAAAATTCTAACACGACATTGTTATGCTATGAAACTAAATTTTCCAACCCTATTAACGATTTTCCGAGTAATATTAATTCCATTTTTTATTATTGCTTTTTACTTGCCCGCCTATTGGACCAATATTGTTACCACAGCAATTTTCTTTGTAGCATCTATCACTGATTTATTTGATGGTTATTTAGCTCGTAGATGGAAACAAACTACTCGGTTTGGGGCTTTCTTAGATCCGGTGGCAGATAAAGTAATTGTATCCGCGGCGCTGATTTTAATTGTAGAATACTATCATGTCTTTTGGATTACGATACCCGCTATTGTGGTTATCTCAAGGGAAATTATTGTTTCCGCTTTACGTGAATGGATGGCTGAAATCGGTAGTCGTACTAAAGTGGCAGTATCTTGGATTGGTAAAGTCAAAACTACCGCTCAAATGTTGGCACTTGGTGGATTGTTATGGCGTTATAATGAATTAATGGAATATTCTGCTATTGCACTACTTTATATAGCTGCAATTCTAACTATTTGGTCAATGATGCAGTATTTAAACGCGGCAAAAGAACCTTTATTACAAGATCATAGCCATGAATAATTAACTTGTTTACAAAAAATCAAGAAATCGACTTAAAATTAGTCGCTTGAATTTATTATTGAAAATAACATTTGACTAGGATCAGAAAATCCGTAAAATTCACTTCCGTTAACAGCAACAAGCTGACGACAAAGCGGGAATAGCTCAGTTGGTAGAGCACGACCTTGCCAAGGTCGGGGTCGCGAGTTCGAGCCTCGTTTCCCGCTCCAAATTAACCTAATCAGTTAGGAAATGCGTTTGGCCCGAGTGGCGGAATCGGTAGACGCAAGGGATTTAAAATCCCTCGCCTTTCGGGGCGTGCCAGTTCAAGTCTGGCCTCGGGCACCATTTAAAACCAAACTAAAAATAATAACATAGTACCGCAAGGTGTTTTTATATCTAAAAAGACATTTCAAATTGTGGCGTATTACCAAGGTAGTATACTCTGATTGTGGCTTGAAAGATCTTATTGATACACCTATCCAACTTTGTCATTTTCATCAGGTGTCACTCGTTATACGAAAGCTGACAAGAAAACAAAAATCTGAAGCTGGAAAGGAGTTAAAAGAGCTTGTAAAAACGCTTAAAAACAGTACTAAAAAAGAGTTTTATCGTCATCTAAATGAATATATCAGAAACACAAAAATTACTTGCTAGAACGTTCAGAAAAAGCACAGCAAAACGGTAGAAAACCATTCAAACACAAGCAACTTAGAAGTGCATATTTCAGCTTAAAACGGAATGAAAATGTACTATTTACTTTTGAAAAATATCGTGAACTAAAGATTAAAAAAATATCGCCCGGTAAGTGCATTAAGCCCTGTCTGCCTACACTAAAGGTAATGGTGCATTGTTCCAAGCGTGAAGTTTCAAGCACCCATTTGCCGTAGCGGTGAGCTTGTCCACGAGATGTACAGGCATACGCCGTTATTTTCTTCACGTTATAGCCGTAACGAGCAATCATCGCATCATCAGCAACATACTCAATCGCCTTTTGATACATATTGCGTTGGTCGGCGTATTCCACTTCTACTGCGGTGTAAATCGCTTTCTGTGCGGCGTATTGGAGTGTGAATTTGCCGTTAATCACGTTAGCTTGACTATAGCTACAAATTGGGTCGGCTGGGCGGTCTTGAATGGCAGTGAATTGTGTACCATTCCACACCGCAATAGCACGGAAGACGCTTGCCATATCAGATACGACTTGATAGGCATCACGCTGCTCTGTAATCCATAAATTCGCCGTCATGCGTGGCTCTTTGCCGCCGTAGCCGTCATCGACTAATTCATCACAATATTTGGCAATTTGGTACAACTGGAATTTGTCTAAGCCGTAATCCCCAACACGACGACCTAAGTCAATTAATGGATCGGTAATTAAATCATAAAACACCCATGCAGGATTATTGCTCCACGCCAATTTAAAATCGCCTTTCCAGATACCAGCCTCATAAGTGCGAGCTTCTGGATCATAGTTCGCTGGTACTTTAATAATTCTCCCGTACAGCAAGAAATTCATATTCGGGAAATTTGGATTATAACGGCTATCAGTTTTTACACCGACCATGGCCATATTGGGATAGCTAAGTTTGGTATCAATAATTTCCGTGTAACTGACCCATGTAGTGGCATTTTGTAACCGTTGGCTTTTCGAATCCGCTGTAATACGTTTGATTTGAATATCAAATGGGCGTACTGGCAAATCATCAATCATATAACTGCGGTAAAAACGAGATGACGATTTACCGCTAATAGTATAGTTATTATAGACGTTGCCATTGATTAACACTTGAAAATCAACGCTAGTACCGTTAGTGTCGCCATTGTCATTTTGTTCATACAAAGCGTTTACGCCTAGCGTTAAACGAATACGCGTCACATCCGGGTCGATAACTGAACGCGTTAACGGAAGTTCTTTCTTAACTTCCGCCCCCACCGATACTTCACGCTCAGACGCTTCAAAACCGGTTAAAGGTTGTTGGTCTTGGGTGCCTAAATTGTATTGGATTTCGGTGTTTTTAAAATTGAAACTGTCTTCATCATTGTCATCTACACCGTTTTCATTTTGGATTGGCGTATTGTCAAAATAGGTGCTTTTCCATTTATTCACGGTGCCTTTAATCGGACCGAGTGAAATTAAACCAATCGCCCGTAAACGCTGTGCCGAACGTAGTGAATCCGGTGCTTCTTTTGGGGTTGAGCCGCCACCGCCTGATTTTCCGCCCATAAAATACTCCTGTTTTAAATAATTAATTTCTTGATCACATTGTATCTTTGAAGATACAATATAGAACAAAAGGAAAAAGTAATGTGAGAAATACGCTATACCGATACGTTTTATAAATGGTTTTCAGGATTGAAAAATCCTATTGCAAAATCTGCCATTGCATTACGCCTTGAACGTGCTGAAAAAGGTAATTTTGGCGATTTTAAAAACCTGTCAGGCAATCTCTATGAGATGCGAATAAAAACTGGTGCGGGCTATCGCATTTATTATACGCAAGATGGTGAAACCTTCTATTTTCTGCTCTGTGGCGGTGATAAATCAACACAGGAAGCAGATATTAAAAAAGCACGCTCAATGATTGAAACTAACACAAGATAAGGGGGCTATATGGCACTTAAACCGAATATTGAAACACGCAAATTTGATGTAGCCGATTTTCTCACTGACGAAGATACCATTCAGGCTTATTTAGCTCAAATTATTGCAGATGGTGACCAAGCTGAATTTTTCAAAGCCTTAGGTGATGTGGCTAGAGCAAGAAATATCACCGCATTAGCTGAACAAACAGGCTTGGGACGTGAAAATCTTTATAAGGTATTCTCCGGTAAGGTTCAACCGCGCTTTGATACCGTATTGAAAATTTTAACCGCCTTAAATATTGAATTTATTCCTGCATTAAAAACCGCTCATTTATAACGCTAAAAGCTCCTATATAATAGGGAGCTTTGTGTTATTACATATCATCAAATGTCTCAATCCCTTGTGACACCAACACAAGGCTAGTCAGCATTTTGCCGTAAAGCAAGGGGATTGGTTTACCTTGTGGGGTTAAGTTTTTGATATTGGAAAATGATGTACTCTGTTGTTTTTCGCTATCCGTACTCATGTTCATATCAGGGGTTTTAGTCAATAATGACATAGTACCATTTAACAACATTGCACCGCCCATAGCTCCCATCATTAACGCATTAGACGCTATCCAAGTAGTCGGGCTCCACCACGCGACGGCAATGAGTGCTGCACCTAAAATAATTTGTCCAATGCCTAAACCTTTCCCCGCACCGCTCAAAACTGGGGTAAAATGTACCGCAGTTTGTTCATCAAGGGTAATACAAGGATTGGTTTTAATCTGTTGTTCGGATAGATAACGATTTTTACCTATACGGACTTTGTAATAGCCTTGCCGTAACTGCTGACGTAAGCCTTGGATTTGCGTTAATAAGCCGTTCATCAGCTCCTTAAAATTACTGACTTCAAGGCTTATTGGCTCATGGCTAAATCGTTTAAGATTGCCGTGAAATGTAATTGTTGCCATTGTTTTACCCTCCATACAGAATGCGTTGATTTTAACCAAAAGCCGTCATAAGGTACTCGAGCAGATAAGCGATGTTGGCTATGGTGTAACATCATTTGATTGTCTAAATAAATGCCGGCATGATTAGCGACTTTCGCCCCAATTTACAGTAACACCACATCACCTAATTGCAAAGGTTTATCCCATTCCACTTCCATAAAGCCACAATGCCGCATACCTTCTTCATACAAATTGGCGTGTTCAAACCAGTTAAAATCGTAAACGGAATCATCAGGTAATGCCAAGCCCGATAACATATAGCTATCTAAAATGATATTGCGACAATCCTGTTTGTTATTCTCAAAGGTTCGACCTAATAACGGTGGAATGTTTCTAAATGGCTTGATTTCACCGTTCACCACTAACCAAAAATCTAACCCCGTCCGTACTTGGCATTCTCGGTCTGCCGTGGATAAATAAGGCAAGCCCTTTTCACTTTCACTATCAGGGTGGGAATGCACTAGAGCGATAATCTCGCCTAGTTCTTCCGCTTTAAGAAAATCATCAGCGGAAATTTCAAAATAATGGATGGGGTCATCGGCGATATTTTTGCAAGGTAAATAAAAGGGTATGCCGTCCATGTGGTCAGCTACAACAAAACCACAGCTTTCTTGTGGGTGGCATTGGTTGGCGTGGTTTAAAATGTCTTTTTTTAGTATTTGCGTATTCATAAAAAATAAACTTTTTTGTTAATTTCATATTGATAACATAAACATTTTTGTTTATTATAATCACATCTTAAAACAACACGGAGGGACATAGTGAAACAAAGTGAGTTTTTAAGATGGTTAATTGCTCAAGGGGTAACAAAGGAAGAAGGCTCAAAGCACATCAAACTTTTTTACAACGGTAATCAATCAACAATGCCAAGACAACCTAGCAAGGAAATCAAAAAAGGCACAATGATAGCGATTAAAAAGCAATTAGATTTAAATTAATCCAAGCCCCTGTAAAAGAGGGCTTTCTTGAACTAGGAGCATTTATGTTGTATCCAGCAAAATTTGAGCCAGAAGACGGCGGTTATAATGTATCATTTCGGGACATTCCTGAAGCCTTAACCTGTGGTGATGACTACGATGATGCTGTTGAAATGGCAAAAGATGCCTTGCTAACCAGTATGGATTTTTACTTTGAAGATCGGCGTAAAGTGCCAATGCCTAGCAAGCCACGCAAAGACGAAGTATTAATTGAATTACCGTCCAGCGTATTTGCCAAAGTGTTATTGTTAAATGAAATGGTTGAGCAAAATATTTCTAACGTGGAATTGGCTAAACGTATTGAAGTTAAGCCACAAGAAGTACAGCGTATCACCAATTTAACGCATAGCACTAAAATTGACACAATAAGTAAAGCCTTATCCAGTCTAGGCAAACACCTACAATTAAGCGTTGCCTAGTTACCATACTGCGTGGTACTAGGAAAGCCACCAAAGGGCAATACAGCATTGTTGCCAAAACGTAGCTTACAACCACGGATGCAATGGCTACATTTATCCTTTTTCTTGTCGCTGGTGGGATTATCAAACTCATCAGCGATAGAATCGCCAGTATAACCACATTGAGCCGATCGATATGGCCAGACACACACATCACTGGTAATCATCAATAGCGGTATGCGTGCGTTATCGGTTTCGGCAGGACTAGCTAATTCAAAGGTTGCTTGCTCATCATCTAGGCTTTTGAGCTGTTCGATAATGTAATAGCTAACCACTTCCTGGGTTGGGTCAGCTTTATTATTGCCGTTGACAAAATTGCGAGCATCTAAAAACTGGGCGTAAACCAATCGGCGTGTGACTTTCGCCCCAACACCCTGTCCGAAATTGGCGGCAATGCCGGTAATGGTGCCATACAAATTGGATACGGTAAGCGTTGGGCGATTACTCGCCCCCTGCCCTGATATTTCAAAGCCGTCCGCTTTAATCGGGTAAGCTTGATATTCATTATCCTGCCACCAGATATTGGCTTTAGTTTGGCTTAACCCATTGTGAAAGCGGTACAACTCGCCTTTCATATCATCATCGGTATTGCTAGATATATGACGCAAATCAATTTCCCAAAGCTCAATCAATGCGTCTTGTTCAAGTTCGGGTAAAAGTGCGGTCATTTTTTGGGGGAGACTTTTAGGCATAGATTTTCTCCAATTAATTGAGCAATATAGCGAGAATCTCAGGTAGTCGCCATATTAGGAAAATTAAAATAATCGTGATTAAAATGGCAATAAATCGCCATGCACTCGCTTTCTCTGTCATTTGTAATATTTCCTTGATAACATTAAAAATTAAGGGTATATTATTCATTGAATTTGTTCCTATTAAGTTATGGTTAATTGGAATAAAAAAGCCGAGATATTGGTCGTATCTCGGCTTTTATTTTTCTATGATTTAACGATTTAAAACATTACCACTTCTCATATCATTAACTTGATTTTTGCGGTAGCGTTGGTCGGCAATTTTGTCCATTTGTTTCATCAGCTCTACGGTGATTTGTAGCTGATCGCCGTCTTCTTTGGCACTGACAGTAGCATTAACTGGCTCGCCGTTATTATTGATTTGCACTAAAATACGATTGCCGTTGCCGAAATTAGCGATTGGCAAACTGTTTCCTACCGCTCCACCATTGGCAAAGCCTTGGGGTTTAGAGCGTGTTTGGTAATTCAGCATATCCAAATAGCCAATACCTAAACGGCTTGTGGCTTCTTTAGTGATAACGTATTCGCCTTTGTGAACAATGCCTGCCGGTTGGTATTTGCCTCCGTAGCCTGTAAATCCACCTTCATCAAAGCCAGCTAAGCCACCAAAAGCATGACTATCAACAGAACCAGTGGAGCCACCGACCGAAAATCCACCAAACATAGAAGAAACGGATTTAAAAATCAGCATTTTTATGGTCATTTGAACAATGTCGTTAATGATAGATGTTGCCAGTGATTTAAAATCTGCTTTTCCTGTTAGCACTAAATCCGTTAATGCACTCGTCATACCATTGAACGCATCTTGGGTAATTTGCGAAACATTCCCCATTACATCTGTAGCACTGTCACCAAATTTTGCAAAGCCGTCTTTTATGCCAGCTACAGGGTCAGATTGTAAATATTCTCGTAGCTGTTGCATTTCTTCCAATTGCTGTTTGATTAATTCATATTGTGCGGTGAGTTCTGAGCGTAATTCGGGGGAAGTTGAAATCAACTGCTTTTGGTAATCCATTTCAAGTTGATTCACTTCATTGAGCTTGTTTTTTTCACTTTCCAGCAAGCCAATCATGCGCAATTCGTCCGTTTGTCCTTGGATTTTTTGCTTTTGGTTGGCAATCCATTCTTGCATTTCTTCTTCAGCAGTGCGTCCGTGATTCTTCCGTTGTTTTTTGGCTTTTTTGGTTTTCCCGTCATCAAGAATATTCGGCATATTATTTACGCCTTTTTTGTTTAAATCTGCCTGTTCTTCGTGCTGACGGCTTAGAATATTCCCTTTAGCACCTGCAAGCATAATATAATTTTTCGTACTATCTATAACACTGCCGATATAGTCTTTGCCGTCAACGGAGTGATAAATATCCTTGAGTTCTTTCTTAAATTTTTCAGCTTCATCTGAACCTTTTACTTTTGGTAGCGTCACTTTAAAGCCCGATAAATCAAATAAATTCTCTTTCCCGAATTTCGCAGCCAAATTATTAATAAAACGGAATAATCCTTTTACCGCATCCAAAACATAATTAATTCCTTCTTCTACAATAGAAACTAACCCATTTAATGCAGCTTTTCCTAAACTTTCCATCGCTGCGGGGAAATTATTCCACGTTAGCACAATAGTTTTATATCCTAACTCAAACAACCCAATAAAACCATTCACCGTTGATTTCGCAATTTCCAACAACAAGCCGAATAAATCGCCCATTGAGTCAATCGTACTACCAAAACTATTCGCAATTTCACCGATCGCCGTATCGAGATAGTCTGTAATGGTGTTCCAACAATCTACTGCAACATCTTTGAAATCTTCCCATACGCCTACGGCTACATCCCCCCAAGTGGCATTAAATGAGCCAAAACCAATCTCCATTTTTGAGATAAATTGGTCGAACACATAAATTACGCCCACAATAGCCGCTGCAATTAAACCAAATGGATTAGCTAACATTGCCACTGTCGTGGTACGGATCGCTGTTGTTAATGCACTAAAACCACTGGCTAACAAGCCTATGCCATTATTGGCTGTTTTAAAATTACTGGCAAAAGACACCGCATTATAGGCGGCATAAGCGACTGTCGCATAACCAATGGCTTTAGCTAATGCCGTAAAGTTTTCTGCGATTAACGCAATAACACTAGCTAACACCCCTGTTATCCCTGATGCCGTATCCATATCTGACACCCATTTCAATACGCTATTCTGCATTTGCTGCATTGCCTGCCCGAAAGTCAACGGCATTGTGTCAAATTGCTCACTGATTTTTTTGCTGGCTCCGCTCATTGCATCAAACAGCACTTGTGAAGTAATCTTCCCTTCGGTGGCTAACTGTTTCACTTCCGCACGGCTTTTACCCATATATTCTGCTACAGTGTCTAAAATAATCGGTGCTGTTTCAGAAATAGAACGGAATTCATCGCCTTGTAATCGCCCTGAGCCTAAGGCTTGCGATAATTGCAACAACGCACTGGCTTGCTCTTGAGCTCCTACACCGCCTACTGCCATTGCTTTATTCAGCGTTTCGGTGAAATTCAACACCTGCTGTTGGCTGTAGCCATAATCCTTTAACGCCCTAGCCGAACGCGTGTAAAGCGTGGCTGTGGCTTCAAAACTGGCTCGGGTATTTTGGGCGATACTGAATAATTGGCGTTGCACTTGGTTGTATTCATTGGTGGAATTGGTGACAAATTTAATCTGATTATTCAGGCTTTTCATTTTGTCTGCCATTTGGATTAACGAGTTAATCCCTGCCACGCCAAAGCCTAATCCTAGCAAGGCTTTTAAATTGCCTACCATTCTTTCAAGGGACGCTACCGCACGCTCTGTTTGCCCTGCTTGATTTTGCAATCCACGCAAACTGCTATTGGCTTGTGCTGCCCCTGATGTGTTAATCTGAATCCCTAAGGTTGCAAAATCTGTCATATTTCCGCCTAATCGTTATGCTAATACTTCTTTAAAGGTGGCTGTTAGGGTCAGAAAACCTGTGCTGTATTCCTTGTCCCATTCTTCACATTTAAATTTGCCTTGTGTTGTTTCGCCGTAAGGTGTCCAGTAAAACGCATTCACCGCCCCATGTTCGGTCAAGAAGTTATCAATCGCACTGATATTCGCCACGTCGCCTTTAAACACCACATCGAAACTGCGTAAATCGTTATTAATGCCGTTTTTTATCCGTTGCTCATAACCATTGCCAAAGCTCAACACTTTTACATCAGGCTTTCTTGTACATTTCACACCCCATTGTGGCTTCCAGTTAAACGTTTTCATCACATCACCCTATTCATTTTGCGTATTCAGCCAAATCAAATCTAACTGCTTAATGACATCGATTTCCCATTGACTTAACCGCCATTCAGTCAAATTTGACCACGCCAAGATTTCACTATACAAAATTGGATTGGTTGCCATTCCCATTTGACGAGCAATGGAGAGCCGATAGAAAATATCTAACAAATAATGTACCGCACTTGACGGCGGTACATTATCCAATTCCACAGGTTTAACGCCTGTTTGTTGCCAAATAGCGGTTAAATGTTCCCGATTGGTTGCCTTAGAATCTTTCGGGCGTTTGTCTAAGGCAAATTCGGCTTTGGCGAAATCGTATAAATCTTCGATCAGGCTTTCAAAAAATTTGCCAGATTATCCGAATGCTCAATCACCTGCTCACGCAACCAAGGGCAGGCGGTGAGTAATTTTCGAGCGTTGTCTTCGTTAAATTCTAACTCCTTGCCGTCCCACTGCACATTTTGCCAGCCTGCAGTGCGAACGATACAGGCTTCAATAGCATCTTCTTGCAATTCATCTAAGTCTTTAAACTTCGGCTTGCGGCTGCGGTTATTATCAAACTCCTGTTTTTGTAGTTTGCGTAACACGGTTGACGCATAGTGGCGAACAGGGTTAGATTCTGCACTATATACATCAATTAACGCCCCTGTTTCTTCGCCTGTTACAGGGTGCAACACTGCAAATTTATGAGTGGTTTCAGCGGCTTTTACGGTGTCCAATTTAGAAAAATCCATAGTGTTTATTTCCTTATTTGAAAAAATGTTGTCTTATTTGAAAAAAATGCCCTTAATTGAAAAAAACTAAGGGCTTATTTGAAAATTAAGCAAGCGTATCTTGAATAATCAAGGTAGTGGCTTTCTTCAATTCGTCTGCAATCGTGCTGGCACTGTCATATACCGCTGGGAACGCATCGAAATTCAAGGTTTGAATTAAGTTTTTTGCACCGTCATCAATATCAACGGATGTCGCTTTAATACCGGGTAAAATGAACGTCACATAATCTGTGCCTGTGTCGGAGCTTGCATCCATTCGCAATGCCAAGGAAAGCCCATTGCCCGAACGCACGGCATCAATCATTGATTTATCTTGTAGATACATTGTGAAAGAACCACTCACGGCGACCGTACCAATAAACACATCAGGGGCATATTTTTCCCCTAACACGGCTTCACTGGACGCATTTAAATCAATCTCTAATTTAAAGCCTGTAATCAGTGCCGCTTTCACGCCATTGACTAGCAACTGCCCGTTAATGCCTGCCAGTTTTGCTGATTGTGCAATTTCTGCAGAATTAGTGAAATAATTCACCGCACTTTCTTCGCCACGTTGCCCTAGGAATGTCGCCATCACCGATGCAATGCCGTTAGGCTGAACATCAATACTGATTTTTGATACTCGACAACCAAGATAAACACGGCTTAAGTTAATATCAGCAAAAATATCTTCAATGGTGAATGAATCGGTGGTGTGGTTAGTTTCAGGGATAATCAAAATCTTACCCTGTTTTTCCCCCGTGCCAGCGGTAGTTTTCTTCAAAATTGGATCTTTCGCCGCTGTCCAACTGCCACGCAAGGCAGCCGCAAAAAAGGCTGACCATTGTCCAGCGGCTAACTCGCCTTTTAAATCTCCCTCTACTTTTTCAAAGCCCACAATAGACGGCGAGCGTTGCATATTTTCCCGAATTTCTTCACTGGAAAACGAATCGAACACCGTATTTAAGGTACTTTCTGTGCGTGGAATAATTTTCCCTGCTGTTTTGGTGGCTTTAGTCCCAAAAGTGGTTTCTTTAGCCACCACGATTTTGCGTTTTACGCCTTGTGCGTTAGACATAGTGTTCTCCTATAATTCATACGCTTCAAAATTAATAGTTACAGGCAATGCTAGCTTGTTATCTTGCAAAAAAATACCGCCAATCACGGGCGGTGTATGAATAACAACTTGAATATTGTCTGCAATGATAGACTGACCATAAAAATGTTGCCTAATTTGTGTGGCTCGACTTTCCACGGTTTTTGTTCCCTTGCCAATTTCCGCATACAGCGTAACTTGAAGAAAACCTGTATCAATGGCTTTCGGATTGCCTGAAATGGTACCCGTACGGCTAGCAGAAAGGGATAACCAAACCGCTTGATAGGGCAATGGCGGATAATTTGCCACACCTTCCCAAGCGGTATTGTATTCGCCTAATGCCAACAAGTGAGCCTGTAAAATTGACCTAATTTGTGCTTTCATGAAAAACGTCCTGCATTTTGTTTGAGCCAGCTTGCCACTTCTTGAGCGGTAATTCGCACCATGCCTTGCGGAGCTTGTACTGAATAACCGTTTACCGTTTTAGCCGTACCCGGTTGCGGATAAAGTCCATATTCCAACATTGGGGCGTAAACTTTATCGGTGGCAATATAAATGGTGTCGCCAAATTTAGCGGAGCTGGTTTGTGAATTTGAACCGTTAAACGAAGACGGCAGATGATTCACCGACACTGTCCAACTTGCCCGTAATTGCCCTGTATCTACGGGCGTTTTTAACCGCACTTTCTCGTAGCTATCAATGGCAAGTTTCTGCACTAGCTGGTCGGCTCGCTTTTGCGTTTTTGCTACAAACTCGCCAATATCTATCGCAAAATTACCCATATTGCCCCCTGTCAATTAAGCGGATTTTCTCGCCTGACATTGATAAATCACCGCCGTATTGGCTGGTTTAATCGGTTGGTAATTGACTACCGTCCATTGCTCACCATTAACCATGATTTGACTATTTAGCGTAGGTTCTGCTTGAGCAGTGAGATAAATCAACACATCGCCTTGCTCAACAGTCACAGATGAATTTTGCTGACCACGGCTAAAGTCATAAGCCAAGTTATCAAACAAGCAATAGGCTTTTTGTTCCATTCGCTCACCGTCAGACACACTGCCTGTGAGCGGATTATATTGCCCTTGATTTTCGGTCACCACTACGCAAGGTGAGCCAAACTGTTTAATCAATTTACTGGAAATAGTTTTCAGTTTTTGATACATCTTAGCCCCTTAACATTGCCACTGAGCCAAAACCCGATCGCTTATCTAAATAAGGCTCAAGCAGTGATTTCACATAGGCAAAGCGATTCATCGGACTGCTTGCGGTTTCATCTTCTTGATAATCCACTTCAAGGCTACCGACTTTCACGCTTGCCATTTTTTGCTCAGGGTTTTGATTTAAATCGGCTTGTAACGCCAATTCAAACACAGCCATTTTGATAGCAGGCGGAATGACATTACTTGGTTTGCGTGGAAATGCCCTAGGCTGTTGCTTGTCTAATGGTTCACTCTGAAATGGTAGTTAATATCAAGATAATCAGACGCACTCACTAACCGCCTTGCTTTCATCTCATCGCTTAATTCGTTCCATTGTTCAAAGCTTGCACGTAGAAAATGGTATTGATTAGCTTCTTCTACGGTCACATAGCTGTCACTGGGTACGTTTAAGGTTTCCATAAAAACTCCTTAAAAAACACCGCACTTTTAGGCTCAAAATGCGGTGCTTTTATGGTGGAATGGCTATGCTCCGATCACTAATTTGTGCTTAAAGGACACAATACGGATCTGTTTCGGATCGTAAACCCGTTCCCAGTTGGTTTTTGTCTTCAAGCCTGCATTATCAGGAGCAAGACCTGCTGAACCTTTCCATTTCACACCACGTGGATGTAAGATGAAATGACGGCGGTGAATTAAAATATCATCACCTTGTAAGCTGTCGCGGTCAGTTTCCACTGCCATTGGCGGTGCCACTTCACCATAACCAATCGCTCCCGCACCAAACAAGTAAGTGGTATAAACGCCGCCTGTTTGTGGCATACCGTCATCGACAATAATACGTTTACCCATATAAGTTTGATATAACACAATACCGTCTGCGTCACGGATGGTTTCAATCAAGTTTTGTTTGGCTAAAAATGCTGCCGTTGCTGAGTGCATTGCTACGGCGGTTAAGTTATCCACTTCATCACCGAGTTTGTAAGCGGCATCAATAAAAGTTGAACCACTAATTACCGCACTTTCACCGGTTAATTTGCTCACATCAAGCAAATTATCGCTCATGGTCGTTGCCCCAAACACCCCTTCGAGTGTCGCCAATGTCATTTTTTGCATTTCTCTCGACCAGTAGGTCGCCGCTAATTCAGACACGGCACCAAGTGGATCATCGCCCGATAACGCACGTGCCAAATCATTGGCACCCCACGCTTTACCACGCGCGTGAAGAATCGCCACATCAGAATTGGCTTTGATTTTGTTGACGGTGAGCGGTGTGGTTTCAGAAAGGACTTCTGAATCACCGCTTAAATCTTCCCAGAATGGCATTGTAATCACCGAACCACCGTTTTGAGCCACTAAGTTGGCTTCAGGTAATTGTGAAATAATGCCTGATTGCCATAAAGCAGATTTTTCCGTAGTGCGTTGAATCACATATTTAGTAAAGAGTTCTGGCACGACTACATCTGCAATACGAGTTGTCATAATATTTTCCTTTTATGTTAAATTAAATAATAACCCCCATCTGACTTGCTAACTGTTTCGCCTTGTCAGGGGATGCTTTAAAGATTTCGGCTTGTTTGGTCATATTCCAATGATTTTTAGCCCAAGGGTTCTTAAAGTCAGCACCTGTTGCACCGCTACCCGAGCCACCGCCCTGATTGCCAGTCGGTTTAAGAATATGGTCTTTTTGTGGATAGGCTGACACAATGAACTCCATTGCTTCATCAAAATCTGCCATTTCGCCTGCATTTTTACGGCTAAAAATCGGATTACCTAAATTGTCTTTAGCGATAATCTTGCCATTCTCAAAGGTGAAATGTTTACCAAAGAATGACTGCACTAAATCCACAGGAATCGCCATTTTATCCGCAATAAAGGTCGAACGTGCGAACGCTCCGCCAATTACTTCTTGATGTAATTGCTGTTGAGCTTTCGTAATTTCAGCGTCTTTTTCAGCCAGTTTAGCTTCATAGTTTTTCACTACTTCCGCTTTCACTTTTTCCGCTTCGCCTGCGTCAATGAGCTTTTTATCATCTAGGTTTTTAACGGTTTCTAACGCTTTTTTCGCTGCGTCCACATCGTTAATCCCTTCAAATTTTTTCAAGTCCGCTTCCGCTTTCTCTTTGGCTAATCGGTGCGTTTTGCTTTCATTGTTCAGCTCCGCAATCTTACGGGTCGCCTGTTCTGCATCAAAGGGGATTTCTTTCCCGTCATCGTACACATATACAGGTTTTCCATCGATAACGACAACTTGACCATTTTCATCTAACTTTAATTTCATTTGTAATTCCTTACAGGTTGGTTAATAGGCTTCCGCCTAGGGACGTGCTATTTTTCCAAATAGCGGAGATAAAAAAGCCCCTGTTGATTAGCAACAAGGGCTTAGATTCAGTTTAAATTTGCTCTTTTACCAGCCTTGACAGCCTTTAATAATAAAAGCAAGAAAAAGTAAAAGTGCGATAAAATCAAAATCAATATGGATTTTGATATTCAGGTGGCGATTTTTGATTTTCATTTCGCTCATAGGGTTTCCTTGCTTAGCGTAATATTTGAATGAGTTTTGTGATTTCTTTGATTAACTTAGGTAAAACAAAGATAAACACAGGAAGAGAAACGGCAAACGCCATTTGCCACAAGCCGTATTGCATAATTAACTCCTTGATTAAAGGTAAAATTAAGGGTACAATTTCCATCGTTAATTACTCCTTGAGTGTTGAAAGTGGTTAAGGGGTATAAAAAAACGAGAGTTTGCGGCTCTCGTTTTTTTGTTTTTGTGTAAAGTTATTTAAAAAACAATGCTAATAAATCAGGTAGTAACCACAATAAAACACCTAAAATAGTGGCTATTCCTACACAGCAGAAGAAAAATTTAATCCCAAATGAAATGTCTTGCCCTGCTTTATCTGCACCTTGTTCGCTCATATTGCCTCCTATTTTTAGGCTCGCAAATAACTTGCCTAGAAAACTTGTTCTGTTATACTTAGTCATAATTTATTTAGTCATTCCTGTTTAATGATTAAATGAAAAAACCCCGAAAGTTCGCTGCTTTCGGGGTTTGTTTTTTGAAATTCTGTTTTTAGCTTACTGCATTTTTAATTATCACCGTTGCTACGGTTTTTATGACATCAAAAGATAAATCAATACTTTTGCTACGCAATGTGCTTTTAATTTTATTCCAAATGCTATCATTGCGTATTTGGTCTAAAAATTCGTGTCCTTGCCACGTTAAACCGTAAGCAGTGTAGTTAAACGCACCAATCACACTGCTATTTTCACCATCAATCAATCCTGCATCGTCCATTATCTTGAAATGATACGCCACATTTTCAGCGTCATAATTTGCGATTTGGTCGCTAAATAATGGTGAACGGTCTGCTTTTTGTTCAAGTGTTAGCAATATACGGCGGATTAAATCCCAATCACGTTTCATTTTAAGTATTCCTTGATTTTACCAAGCCACGCTTGCTTTTCCTTTTCCGTCATATCATCTTTTACATCATAAGCAAATAGTTCAGGTAAGTCATCAAGCCACGCATATTGTTCTATATCTGTAAAATCTAAAAACCATTCATTTTCTTCTGCCCAGTCTTCAAATAGCTGAACGAGCAAAAACCAACGATCCGAATGGTAAAAATGGTGTTCAATATTTTGTTCGGTCGTTAAATGTTTTGGTAATAATTGCAATAATTGCTCAATTTCATCAGCATTTTTAAGCTCAATAAATTGCTTTAATAACACAATAAATTGCTTTAGTTGATCTTTTTCCATACTTGTTTCGGTTTGTATCTATCAGTGACAACAGTAATTATTTCATTATCAGATATTGATTGAATAATGGCAAGTCCTTTACTCTGATTATATCGCACTAAATTACCTGTTTCGGGTTCAATATAGTTAGGTTTATCATTCAAAATCATTCGCTTAACTTCATTATAATCATCGCTGTTTTGATCTATGCGTTGTGCTAAACGTTGTACCGCATGAAAATCTAATGTGATATTTGATTTTTTGAAATCATTATACATCGCTTCAGCTTTATTCTTAAAGCTATCATTCCAGTGTGTACGTCTAATTTTCCGCACCGTTTCAGGTATCTGATGAAAATCCTGTAATTGAGCCAACGTCAACGGTCTTCCACTTTGGTCAAGCATATCCCTAAACGTTATCACCCCACGTCGCCATAAGTCCGCTTTGCCTTTGCCTAACACCGCATCCTGTTCTTCAGGGCTTTTGCCTTTCAGCCAGTCTTCATAGTTCAGGCTTGCTTTGACTTGTCCGTCCATACTCGCCCTTGTGCTTTCGGGGATTTCGTCTGCGTCTATGCCTAATTCTTGCCAAGACTTGGTAATAAGGCGTAATGTGGAACGGCAATTATGTGTTATAATACCATTTGCAATATACCAATTATCTTCAGTTTCAAGGTTATAAACATGTCCCGCAAAAATCTCTCTTTCAATATTGATGACCTTATCAAAAAATACATCAATAATACACCCATTAATCAAATTATGAGCGAGTTCGGAATCTCTAATTTCATGTTGAACAGAATCATTAGAGAGAATGGGATTGAAATCAGAAAACGACCCATTAATACCTTGCCAGCGAACGAAATTATTGAACTCTACAACGCTGGGGAAAGTATTAGCAGTTTGTCCAAAATATTTCACACAACAAACAGCATAATTATTAGATTGCTCACAAAACACTCTATACAACGCAGAACAAAAACAGAACAGTTGATACTCGATACTGATGTTATTCTTAGAAGCATCAATAAAACCCAAAAAGATGTTGTAGATTTGTTTAATTTTGGTATCGGTATAGATGGAATCCATCGAAAATTCAACATCTCTATTCATGCGATCACTCACATCTTGAAACAAAATGGCATTAATCTTAGAAATCGCAGCCAACAACAATTTGCTAGAATGAGCATCACTACCGAAACAGAAAAGAAAGCCCTTGCTTTGAAAGCCCATCAAATCAGACGGGGACAAAAAGTCTCTATAGAATCTTTGGAAAAAAAGTCCAAAACCATTCAAAAAACCAAGGCAAATTCTTCTATCACTGAATACTCTTTGATGGAAATGCTCAAAAAGAGAAACATTGACTTTGTTCATCAAAAAGCGATTGGTTGCTACAATTGCGACATCGCCATTGATTCCATCGCCGTGGAAATCCACGGTGGAAGTTGGCATAGATATGGACGTCATCTTGCCAGACATCAAAAAAGAACGAAATACCTGCTCAATTTGGGCTGGCACGTTATCATCATTCCAGTTAGCAATATCTCCCCATTTACCGAATCTGTCGCAGACTACATAGTCTCCTATGTTAATTTTGTTAGATCCAACCCAACCATTCCGTGTGAGTATAGGGTGGTTTGGCGTGGTGGTGAGTTTGTAACCAGAGCTAGTAGTGATAGTGACTACTTCACCCTCGAACCACCGTTTAAATGCTCCAGAAACCCCACAACGGGACAATACATAACTATCCCCAATTAAACAATTCGGATGAATTGGCGGTCGTTGATACGGTAAATCGTGGTCGCCAATGGGCTTTTTGTTTAAATCCCACGCTTTGCCGTCACGCACTCGGCAAACTTCTGATGTTCTCGTATCTAGCGTTGAAATATGTTGCTCACCTTTGATTATATCAAGGTTTTCATCTCGTAACGCTTGTTGAGCTTGGTCGTGGACTTTCATTACCGCCGTTCGCACTAAGGTTTCAGCCCAGCGTCTCGAACTGGCTAACAGGTTTTTGCTTTCAAGGATCAGTTCACTGGTTGCTTTACCGTCTAACATTCCTTGTCGGATGATGTTTGAGAATTTAAAATTCAGCTCATTGCCTTGTTTTGCCCACCAATTTTCTAGCGGTGAACCTGCAATAAGCTGTGAATTTTGAATCGATTTGATTTTGTAGTCAGGGACGCTGTTAAACAGGTCAAACTTCACCGCTTTGTTGTAGATTTGCTGTGTACTGGCAATTTCTACTGGCAATAATTGATTCAGCTCATCACGGCTAAACTCACTGACATCCGCATAGCTTTCATTAATTAACTTAGTGATGTCTTTCAATAGCAGGTTGAGTTCTTTTTTGCTGATACTCTCAATCCCTGCTGCTGTCACGCGGTTAAGCAAGCGTTTCTGTAGTGCGGTGAGTTTTTTGTAGATTTGTTGGCGTAAATGAGCGTCATAACGAAATAAAGCAATTTTGCGGTCGGCTAATCGGCTTTCAATTTCTTCATCAAGCGTTTTCGTCTTCTTCGCTGTTTGTGCTGTTTTCGTTTGAGCTGAATCCGTCATCTATTCCGTCTCCGTCTAACCTTGCTTGTTCGTCTTCCCATTCCACATTATCGGAAATTAAGCCACGGCGTTTGCTTTCGTTAAATGCGGTCTGTTTTGACACAATCCCTGCCGCATTGAGTTTAATTACCGTATCCATTGACGCATTAGGGTCATAGTCCGAATCAATGTTACCGCTGATTTCCACCTTACCTACGTTCTCAATGCCTAGCCATTTGCCTACATACTCTAATGTTAAATCTAAGGCATCTTCAAAACGATTGGCATATAAACGCAATAAGCTGATTTCCTTACTTTGTTCGTCTTTGGCTTGGCTATCAGTCATCGCTAATACGGTTTTATCCAGCAATTTTGCCCCAGCCACTCGCATTTGGCTTTCTAACTCTTTCAGGCTTTCTTGCCCTGCTTGAATAGACGCTCCCGAATGTTCCACGTAGAACAAATTGCCGTCTTTCGGTAAGTCAATAATACTGCCGCCAATTTTCACCGCACTATCATCGCTTACGCCTGTTCTGGCTAACAATGGCACTCTTGCCGTATTTAAAATATTGTCTTGGTCAGATTGCGACTGCCAATGTTTGATATTTAAATAGGCTAATTCCATTAATGGTGGTTCAGCGAAATAGTGATGACCTGTATTTTTTGTGACAAAGGGAATCACTGGCACAAAATCTAACGGTTTGCCGTTGATTTTCATTGCAATGTCTTCAATTAACAAATGCTCGCCACCATCTACACCTTGGCGAAATTTCCGCACTCGCCCGATTTCATAGACGTTAATTTGCTCCACTTGTTTTGTGGCAAATTCACCGTCATCAAGAATGATAAATTCCTTATAGCGGAATTGCGTTAATCGGGTTTGTCCGTTAATCCGTTCGTATTTAATCCCTAACACCGCTTGCGGTTTGATATGGATTAAATAGGGTCTTGCCCCTAAGGCTTTTTCATCGGCTAGGGTTATCGCCTGTTGAATATGGCTATAATCCACTAACACAAAGCTCACGCCGTACGCCAACGCCGCATAAAACCATTGTGACGCAAACACATCAAGGTTATTGCCGAGCAAATCCACATCAGGCAAAAATTCCTGTTGGATTTTTTCATCTACATCAACCGTATTAATCGGATCGAAAAATACCCGACCGCACATTTGTGAAAGGGTTTCCGATAAGGCAGGATAAAGGGTCGAACGGTTTAACCGATTTTTATAGGCTTTTTCATCTTCTAAGGGCATTTGAAACAGATGTTCTCTGCCAGCTTTCCGCATTGAATAGGTACCGCCCAGCAAATCATCAATAATCTTGGTTTTATGGTTTAATGCCTGCATTTCAGGGCTAATGTAGGTGACATTGTTCATTTTCATTCCTAATATAATCGTAACGGCGTTTGTTTCGCCTTGCCTAAGGCTTGAATTAAAGGATTTAACGCATAACGGATAGCGTCGATGTAATGGTTATGGGCGTCCACCACAATCGGCAAAATATCACCGCTTAACCGATCCACTTTGTAACTGTATAACCGAAATTCGTTTAAAACGGCGGTGCATTTGGGGTGAATAATGATTTTACGGTAAGACTTCAAATGGGCGATACCGTCTTCTACACTACCTTGCCATTTTTTCACTGGCTCAATACGTGGCAAACCGTGTCGCTTCAAATGACTAATGGATTCAGGACGGGCGGAATCTGCCCGAATAATGTATTTGTCCATTTCTGCCATTCGTTCTAGCAGGTAATTGGCTGTATCATCTAGCTCTAAATTGACTTTACCTGCACATTGTTCTATGTACAAACAGCTGTCATACACCCAGCATTTCACTGCGACTGTTGGGTCTTGAGCAAAACCAAAATCCAGCCCATAATAGGCACCTTGCCAATTTTCCTGTGGTTCAAATTCTTGTGTGATGAATTTATCCCGAAAGATTTGAGCGTCACTGACTTCTAAATAATCTCCTTCCCAAATCCAGCGGTAAGTCGCCATATCTAAATTCTTCAAATCGGATAGGCGTTCTTGTTCCAACACGTCAGGAAACCACGGATTATCGTTGTAGTTCATCTCCACGATTATAGAATTGTCAGGCGGTGATAAGCGAAAACGTTTATTGGTGGCACTATCTCGCTGCTCAGGGTTCCACGTTACCCAAATTTCCGAATTGTTTTCACGTACAGTTGGAATGAGCTTACTCCAAGCGGATTCGCTTACGGTTTCTGCTTCATCTACCCAACACAGCAGAATTTTGGCTTTGGATTTAATGCTGTCTAAATTGTAACGAAGACCTGCAAACACATAGGCAATTTTATGGTCTCGACTGCGAACATACTTTTCCCCAATCTCAAAAAAGCCATTTAAAAACGGCTCACTGCGAATCGCTTGCTTAACTTCTTCAAGGGATGAATCTTCCAACGAGTTCATAAACTCACGCCCGCACAAAATCACCCCTGAATCGCCCTGCATTGCTCGCTGATAGGCATAAACGGCTGTCATTTTGGCAAAGGTTCTGGTTTTCCCACTGCCACGCCCACCAAACGCCCCTTTATACCTTGACGGTGTAGCAAAAACAGGGATTAATTTTGACGGTAGTTGGAGTTGTGTTTTCATTCTTTGTCTTTTTCTAAACTAGGTGCAACTAATTCAATAACTGTTGGCATAAAGCTACCGTCTGAGTTGGTTAAATCGACTTTGTCTTTAAACATCCCCAAATGCTTACCCAGTAATTCAAGGGCTTTGTTCGCCGCATGTGGCTCAAACACAAATTGAGCAACATCATCAGCCACTTTCTCCCCATTTTCACCGGTACGAATTTCACTTAGCACAATTTGCTTTTGTCCTGATGATGTTTGAACAATGTATAATAAGTTCTCAATGATTTTATCTTGCGTAACTTGGGTACGGTTTGAACGTTGATTTTGTGCATTTTGGATAGCATTTTGAACTGTAGTTTTCTGTAGTAGTTGATATGAGATTTCCGATGCTCTATTAGCACTATACCCAGCTCGAATTGCTGCTTGCGTGGCATTTAAATCAACTAAATACTCTTCCACAAATCGCTTTTGTTTATCGATTAATTTCCCACGCCCATTGTTAGACGTGGATTTAACCCCGTCTTTCTTTGGCATGGTTAATCCTTACTTAATTCTGCAACTGCTCTGCTTGCCATTCCCGAATTTTATCAACTCGATTTAAGCACATATCACGCTCACGTTTTAATATCACCGCATATTCGGTTACATCGCCGTAAGTTTTGCCTTTGAACGAACTCTTATCCAAATGTGCGGTTAAAATTGCCGGTATTTGCGGACAGCTACAAACCTGTGGATCATGGTTGGCGCAAGAACTCAATAACATTATCAGGAGCGACAGCATTATAAGCGTCACTGCTTTTTGCTTTGGCAGGGATATATTTAATGACTTCATCGGCCTTCTCTCTTAGCTCGCTTTCTTGCTTTGTTAGCTCTAACGTTAATTGACGATTCTGCTCAACTTCATCTTTGAGCTGCGTAATAGTTTTGCTTTGTGATTGAATCCTTTGGGCTTGCGTTTGGTTTTTGGCATATAAGCTATCCATCTTCTGTGATTGAACCCAAATCCAACCACACAAGCCCAAAATAGCTATGATTAATCCAAGTGTGAGCCTATTCATCAAACATCGCCTTTTCACGTTTACGTCGATTTAATAATACAGGGCGACCGCCTGCATTTTTCCATACCAAAAACTGCTCACTGGCACCGTGGTAATCTTTCGCATTTAATTTACGCACTAAGGTAGAACGACTAAACGCTCCTTCGCCAATATTAAAAGCTAAACTGACTAATGCGTCGAATTGATTTTGCTTCAATGGTACAGTGACATAAGTATTCACCGCTTTCTCAAACCGTGCTAAATCTTTCACCAAGATTTCCCGTGCTTTTTCTTGGCTAATCATCATGCCTTTGCTTATCGGCTTGCCGTCAACTAATCCCGTATGACCATAACCAATCGTCCATACCCCCACCACATCTTGATAAGCCTGTAATCTACAGCCTTCTTCACGCTGCAAATGAGCGATACCCTTTTCACTGATTTTCATCTTTTCTCTCCGGATAAACATTACTTTCACTTGATATTTTGTTATTCAGGAATTTAAATAAAAACTCTCTCAATTTCTCCGTACCAATAAAACCAATCATGGTACCAATAAAAGCGGAATAATCTATATTGTCAAAGACATGACCCAGTAAAGGGATAATTGAACCGGCAATAGACGCACAAATCATGGCATCAAGCAACATATAACAGAAAGTGGTCTTTTTCCGCATAAACATCATTCTTAGCAAAGAGATAATGATTGCCGCACAGGCACTTTGTAATATTTGCCAATCAAAATTAATCTGCAACCATTCCCAGATTTGTGTCCATACATCAGGGGTTTTAATAGGCATATTCTCACTCCGCCTACTTTTAGGCAATAAAAAAGCTCACCTGTTACAGTGAGCGGTAAGTTCTGTTAAGATAGCGTTTCCACACGACAAAATAACAGAGGTTTACAATGATTAAAGCAAGAATATCTCGTCAACAAATCTTAAATAACATTCCCGAGCAGTATCGCCATTATTTTAATATTAACATTTCAGATATTGATCAAGATTTATATCCGCTTTTAAAAATTTTACGGATGCGGCAAATATTCTGTGTAAATTTGCTCACATCAATAAAAAAATAGACATTGTTTTCTACATAGAACTTGAACCAACACTAAAAATGAGCACTGTATCTTTAAATATAGTATTAAACAACGAAGATGCTGTGCATTTTTATGTAGGACAAACCATCTTCTACAATCTTGATAAAGCCATCCAATATCCAAAAGAAGCTCAAATCACTGCATATTTAGAAGAACTTGTTCATGTATTTATGAATGTTAATGATGAAGTTCTTGTAAAAGAAATAGTATCTTCAATGTATGAAGGAGTGGCTTATAACAAAGAAAAAGATATATACGAATTTAAGTAAAACTTGAAGCTTTCGTTCCACCTGAAACAATATGCTGGTTGTGGACAATACCTAAAGATACAATATCATCTGATTTAAATTTCAGCTTCAAATTCTCATAAAGTGCCACAAGTAAATATTCTGGCACTTCTTCACTGTTAATCTTAATCTTATCGCCAAAAGTAATTTCCATACATACTCCAATAAAAAAGCTCTGCAAATAAAAAGCCCCAAGCATTGCTGCTCAGGGCTGTAAATTCTTTCGTGCGTTTTAAATGTACGAAACCGCACTATAAGTGAAATGATACAGTTTATGTCTAGACAAATCAAGCATTTTTGTATATTAAACAGCCATTCGATTCACTTTTTCT
>Ga0192246_1037_pt1 | contig 25994 bp, 29 predicted proteins | sample Koala_Koa26_C3_FD_131236 | JGI IMG/M metagenome (GOLD analysis project Ga0192246, IMG submission 131236) | Enriched cells from koala feces incubated with labeled cellulose particles, San Francisco Zoo, California, United States - Koala_Koa2-6_C3 ...
GCTTCGGTATAGCCTTCCACGGAAAGCGCAAAGCATACGAACCCGGTAACCAGCGCCCACGAAAGCGGAAACAGAAACATCCAGCTATAAGCAAAGGTAAGCCAGAACGTGAGGCAACTTTTGCAATTCAGTGGCTTTCGATCCAGGTTCCACCGCCATAGGCGGGTCTGATACCTCTCCGAGGCGAATACCACCTCGGAAAGGATCGAGGTCAAAAATAATATAAGAACGTGTATAATTACCATGATAGCAGTGCGTAATGAACGGACACCCCGACAAAAGGTGCCCAGTGATTGTTTTTAATATCATAGCCGTAAGCGAAGGCGGGACCCAGTGACAGGCGCCGAGCAGGTGTGTTTATCGTCTTTGTCTCCGTCCGGTATACGTACTGGGTCCGTGGGTATACCTCGACCCAGTTGAGGCGCGGGCGGTAGCCTTCGATCTGAAGGGCATAAAGCGAGTCCCGGTATTCTTTCGTTTCAATCGGTACTTCGATGCGCACCGTATCGCCGGGGAGGTAGATCGTATCGGCGGGCGCTGTAAGGGTTTCCCTTCGTATCTCCGTCCGGACGGTCTCCACGGGTTCCACGATAGTCACTGTGTCGACCCTGAGTTCGGTAACCGTTTCCATTTTGACCGTTTCCACCTTTTCGCATTTTTTGGAGCAGCGCCCCAGGAAAAAAATAGCGATAAGTATACATATCCAAAGAATCCAGCTCGCTGTTTTCATAATTTCAGTATCTGTTTACGGTTTTCCGCCTCACTCCGATAACTTACATGCACCCAGCTCATACCGCTCTCGTCGATGAGTTGGTCAAAAGGTAAGCCGAGGGACTGAATGAGCGCGAACAGCCTCGCATTACTTGCCACGGTGCGGTCTGCGGCTTCAATATCGGCGGCGCGTCCGGTCATATGGTCGGAGGTTTTGGAGCCTCCTACGGCTTCGTTTAAAGCCGTAGAGCGGTAACCGCTATTCACCACGATTGGAGCGCCCCAAGCGGTACGCAGAGGGTCGAGGACCTTGTCAACCAAGGTGGTTAAGTTCCTCTTAACCTCTTCTGTCGGGGTGTTGTCAATCCCGCGACGTGTGGCGGTATCCGATTTCGTTAATTCTTCAAGGGTAAAGTATTTCATTTTTCCGTATATTGTTTAAATTCTTTCATGATTTCCGTATGCGGCGGTTCGCGGTCGGTGCAGTCCAGTTTCTCGCATACATAAAAACGGCACATCAGGGTTTGCTGTTTTTCTTTCGCCAGGTTCTCACGCGCCTCGTGCAGCTTTTCCCGAAGGCTTTGCGCGGTCTTCGTTTGCTCCTCGTAGAGGGCGCGCCACTGCTCGGAAGCCGTCTTGTCGTTTTCCAACTCTTTCGCCTTCTTGTTTTGTTTGTACTGCATAAAACCGGCAATGCCGCCCCCACTCAGAAGGGTGGTGAGAAGCGTTGTAAGCAGGGTTGTGACGTCCATAAAAAAACTTTTTAATTTTCCAAACAAATATACGACTTTTTTTTCGAAAAAACAACTATTTAACATTTTTTTCGCTGCGTGGGCAGCATCGACCACAGATCAAAGGCATAGCGGAGGGCGTCCGAGCAGTGGTTCCAGTCGTCGACAGGTTGCAGCGTGTCATTTTTCTGGATGAAGCGGTAATTTTCCATCTCCTCCAGAAAATGGCGCGAGGAGGCGGTAATACGAAGCTCGTAGGGTTGCAGGTTCCGGATACCGGTCAGGATAGAGCCGGCGCCTTTCCGTGCGGGTGAGAAATGAAACCGGAGCCCGGTGCGGGCAAAGAGACTGCGGACCCTGCCGGCGCCCTCGGTTGCGGTATCGTAGACCAGGTACTGACGGCGAAACGGGATCGAGGCGAGGCAGGCCGCCATTTCGGCGTCGCCCCCTTCGCGGCTATAATAATATTCGTGGCAATAGATGGCATCATCGGTAAATCGAAAGCCGCATATGACGTCGGGGTCGGCGGTGGCGTGGAGCGCGCCCCAGTCACAGGCGAGCACTTCCATTAAGGGCGAGGTGTGATACTCCTCATCCGGTACGGCTTTGTGGCGGGGGAAACAGAGTCCCGAGAGGGTGGAATCGATGCCCCGGCACTCGACCTCGTACAGGTAGCGCTCCAGGGTACCGGGGGCGGCGTCCTTACCAGCCGCGGCGGTGCGGTCGAGCTCCCGGCGGACGAAATCCGACAGGAAAGGGTTGTCGTGATAGGTGGTAATTAATTTATTGTCCGCCGTTTCATACAGGTCATTCACCCAAAACCGGGTATAAGGGTTGTAGTCGAAAAAGACCTGACAACCCGGTCCGGCGGCTTTTAGCACCTCGCGTACCGTGCGGGCGTCGTACTGGATGCACTCGTTAAAAAAGATATACTGAAAGTTGGAAGCATAGCCGCGAACATCCCGACCGGCATACACAAAGGCGAAGTCACTACCGGTTTCAAATAACACCCGCGCACCGCCGCTAAAGTGGATGCGCATTCGGCGGCTGTCACCTCCCGCCGAGCGGTTGATCATGATTAAATCCTGAAAGATGGACTCTTTTAGCCGGGTATAGGTGTCCGTTACGAGGAGTGTACGCGTACAAGGATGCGTCAGCGATTCTAAATACAAAAACTGCAGGATGCTGATCGTTTTGCCACTACGGCGCCCACCCTGAAAGATGATAAAAGGGGTGCCGTTCTCCTTGTGGTAGCTTATAAAATCATGGTGTAATTTCAGCAGTTCCATCGCTCGCGGTGTCCTCTTTTTTTCTTGTTCCTTTTTCTAGCCCTACCACTTTGTCAGCTGTATTGTCGATCACTTTCACCGTAAAGGCGCGGCGGTTATTCTCCTCAAAATCAAGCGTTCGCGCGTTGCTCCGCGTCCACTCTTCGGGAGACATGTTGCAAAGGACAAAGATAGCTGCTGCTACATTGGCCGGAATATGCCGTCGGGTGATATGCTGCTCTTTGATGTTTCCCTCCACGATCACCGTGCGTGTTTCTTCCACGTCATAGCCGCAGAGTTGTTTAAACAGCCCCCGTTTGGCCTCTTTCACAAATGCCAGCCGACGGCGTTCGCGCCCGCGGGTCTGCGCCTCCCGCATGGCGGGATACCTATTCCGCCACGTTTGGAGCGTAGCGGGAGCGGCGCCCAAAAGCCCCGCGATTTCTTCCTCCGTGTACTGCTGCCGGGCGTCGGCTAAGTACTCCTCGTACCGGAGGGGTGTAGTCAGCGGGTCATACAGGGTATTAGGGGGTAATCTTTTCATTTGATTAATTCTTTAAATTCTTCCATCGTCCAAATCGTCCGGGCGGTAAAACGCTCGCAGTTTAGCCGTTCCAGCCAGTGCGACTGGAAAACAGAAAGCCGCCCACTGCCGGGGGTCTTAAACTCCACAAAGATAGCCTTCCCGTCTTTTAAATAAAGACGATCCGGGATGCCGGTATGCCCGGTATTTTCCAGTTTAATGGAAAGCCAGCCCCTTTCGCGGGCGTACCGGGTGCAGGCGGCTTCCAGTTCTTTCTCTTTTTGGTTCATTTTTATATGTCTGTAGATCATAAATTCGTCCAGTCTTTTCTGGGCATAACTAACACCCCCTCTTTTTTTAACGACCTGCCTCGCCCCTTCAAATTCCTTAATATGGAAAACAAGTGCACTGTTGCTGTTGGTAAAATAACAATAGTTACGGGAGCCCATCAAAGTAAGGAGGTCACTTTGGTCCTGGTAAGTCATAGCTCCCTCGTAGCTGTATCCGTCCGTAAAGAAATAAGGCGGATCCAGCAGAAAAAGCGTCCGGTCCGTGTCGTAGACGGGATCCGTAAAAAATACCCGCCAGTCCTCCCTTACCACGATAAGCCCGTTTAAATAGGTATCCGGGATGGGGTAAGGAGCGGACGAAATCAAACGGAGCCAAAAACCTTTTTCTTCTTTTTCAAACTCCTCCCATGTCTTAAAATAATTGCCCGAAAAAAGAATCCACGTACTCACCGTTATGCAGTCCAGATATCCGAATTTTTTAACATGATTCCGCAGTATTTGTTTAATAGACGTTATTGTTTCCGGCGGGATTTTCTTTTCATGTCTTATTCCAGAAAGCAAAGCAAATATATCCCTTTTTAATTCATTTGTCTCGGGAATCCGCAAGAGACGCTCCCTATAATTATCAAAATCATTCCAGACGACCCGGGCATCAGGTCGCAGGCGACGCGCCTGGTGGGCTAAGAGCCCCGAACCGCCGAACACGTCAATAATCGTTGTACAGTCCGGAAAAGTCTCGAGCATGGTTTTAAATTCTTCAAACCAACCCGTTTTTTGACCCCGAAACGGGAGCGGTGCTTTTTTATAAATCATCATTCATTTTTTTTAACGAGTGCCCAGCGATGGGCGGGATTAATCCTTCCACGACCCCCGGGACCGTCAAAGAGATACCGGGGGACGCCGTTACTATACAGGGTATGCCGACCGGAAGGACTGGCGGCGTCCCGGCAGGGGATAAAACCCTCCGGCGGCGTGTCATGTACTTCGTATGTAATTCCGTTTAATGTAACTGTTTCCATTTTCTGCCGTTTTCATATATTTCAAACACCCGGCGGTGATAGAGGTTCACCTCGCCGTAATTACTGTCAAAGGTTTTGTCCACCCTGTAGCCGTGTTCATGGCTGAGGGCTTTAAGCACGCTCCAACGATAGTCGCGCCAGTTAGTGCCGTGTTCTTTCGCCCAACGCTTGATGCTATACCATTGGGCGGCTTCATCGAGGCGTTTTTGCTGCTGCTCTATCTTTCTTTGCTGATCGGCGGCAAGCTGCAGGGCATCGGCAAACGAGGTGGGGAGCTGTGCGCGCTCTTTCTTTTCCAATTCCTCCCAGCGGCGATTAACTTTAATGCGGAGTTCACGGCTGTAGCCGGTCATCAGGTCAAAACACTGCATGCGGGTAAGGCGGTATTCACGGTATGTGTGACCGTTTTCAGCCTCGTAAGTTGACTCCTGAATTTTAAGGAGTCCCAAACTTTCATAACTCTCATTTAATTTATCGCAATCCTGGAGAACATTGTCATGTCTCTTCCCGGTCAGGGAAGCTATCTCCCGGCTGGACATGGTTACAGGTGTACTCTCAAAGCCACCTTCAAAAAGGGTTAATTCTTTTGTTTCCATATTAAAAAAAAGACCCGGTAAAGTTTCAGAGAAGCGACCTCCTACGCTTTACCGGGTTTCTATAGTGTTCAACTATATATTCTTACAGGTTTGTAACCGGTCGCTTCAATTACTATGGGACAAATATACAAACAAAAAATGAAACCACCAAAAAAACCTCTTTTTTTTCACCAAAAAAGAGACTTTCCCTTAGTTAAAAACTTAAAAATGGTATTCACGCTGCTCACGGCTCGTCGAACTCCTTGTAGTTGGTCTGCTGAATTTTCAGCAGACCAAAACTTTTTATACCTTTTGTTCAGCTCGTCGAAGTCCTTGTAGTTGGTCTCCCCAAATTTGGATAGACCAAAACTTCCATAACTTTCGCTTGCTCATTGAAGTCCTTGTAGTTAATCTGTCCAAATTTGGACAGATTAAAACTTCCATAACTTTCGCCCTCCTCGTCATGCTTTCGGGGGATGTGGTCTCGGGGCTTTTCCCGGTCGGAAAGGTGGCCTCCTGTCTGGCTATAACAAGGGATGTAATCACCCAAAAAAAAAGCCTCCTTTTTTCACAAAAAAGAGGCTCACACTTAGTTAAACATTTAAAACATGAAAAAAATTAAACTTTCTACATTACTACCGGTTCAAAGATACGACATTTAATAAAAACTACCAACTATTCCCGGATAAAAATTTACCGGTGTGTTAGTTTTTTGAAGTCAGTGAGCACTACGCTTTTTTTCTGCAGGGCCCGAAGGGCATACTCCTCCACGGTGCCGCGGGCATAAAAAACGTACATATCTACCGGCGCCGTTTGTCCCCGGCGGTGCAGACGCGCCGAGGCCTGTAACCATAGCTCGAGGTCGAACGTGAGCGAAGCCCAGACAAGGAGCCGGCAGCCCGAGGACTGCAGGTTCAGCCCATGCCCGCAGCTGGCGGGGTGGGCCAGTAGGACATCCGCCACGCGGCTGTTCCAGCGATCTAAAAAATCTTTTTCGTCGGGGGTTATAACGGCTACGCCTTCTTTTTCAAGCCGCGACCTTAGATAAGCCGCCTCGGCCCGGAAGGCATAAAATAGGAGTACCTGCTCGCCCTCTCCCACCATGCTGCAGACGGCATCCGCTACCGCCTCCAATTTGCTGGAAACCCCCGACCAGACCGGGCGGGAGGTGTCGGGGTCATAAATAAAACCGCTGCAGAGCGTCTGCAGCTTTTGAAATGTCGATTTATCATTTAACGCAATCACACGCTCGTCGGTCTCCACTCGAAGCAACGTTTTGGCATCCAGATACCGGGCCTGCTCTTTATCGGATAGCGTATGCGGGCGGTGAAGGATGCGCATCGGTGGAAGGGCGGCATAATCCTCCGCCCGGAGGGTGAATATTTGCCCCTTTATAGGCTCTAGGATCGACTCCAGCGTATGGGGTGGTAGGATCCTCCACCGGTGGAACGGAAGAGAGGAAAACGCATTTAAATCCTCGAAATAGGTGGCACGCCAACGGAAAAATTCGGGGATGTACGTTTTACCCCGGCGGGCGGTGTGCGGCGTAGCCTGGTAGATACCCAGGGCGGCCAGTTGTCCAAAGAGATCAATAGCCCCGTTCGGTAGGAGTGTTCCCGTCAGCCCCCAGCGGATAGCGGTGCGAATGCCCAGCGCGTAAAGAAAACGCTTCGAAGTGACATGCCTAAGGCGGGTTAACTCATCGAATACGACCGCCTCGAAGTCCAGCGTCGGGGCCTCGGCGAGTTGCTCGTAACTGCAGACGGTGCGGGCGGTCTTTCGCTTCCATAATGCGGCGCGCTGCGCCGGGGTACCCTGGATCACGGTCCACTCGTGGGGGTCGTTCCACTTCTTCGCCTCGGAGCTCCAGACCGTAAGCGCCACCCGCTTGGGGGCTACGATGAGCGCCCGGCGGACGCCGAGACGGTTCAGGGCTTCAATCGTGACGGCCGTTTTGCCCAGTCCCATATCCATCGAGAGCACGGCACGGGGGTGCTGGGTGAGAAACGCGGCAGCACGCTGTTGATAGTCTTCTAGTTTCATTTTTTTATTTTTTTTGCGAGGTTTTAAATAGCATCCACTCGGCGCGACGACGCTGATACTGCCGTTCGCTCCGCCCTCCTTGGATATAACAAAAGGAGGTATACGCCTCGAAGGAGAGAGCATCCACGAGGGAAGACGTTTTAACGGCTTTTACGCCTACATTATAAGCCAGCAAGGCAAGTAATAAGGAATCGCCCTGAAAACCCCGGAAACGGGCGCAAAGTGCCCTTAAATCGGCAGCGGCTAAACTGTCCGCCTCCGCGGGTGTCGCTACGCGAACATCCTCGTAACAGACGCGATGTCCCCAGCCTGTACAGCCGGTTTTTTGGGGATCGTGCCAACCTTCGGCGAGCGCCAGGAAGCTAACCGCCTGCTGCAGGGTGGGGGCGGGAGTGAATTCCGGTTTTGTCCATCTAACGGTGGAATATTCGGGCAGCCTGGGTGTCCTGTTTTCCCCGCAGGATAGCAGCAGCAGAAGGCAGAGCGGCACCAGGGTCAGACGGCGCACCAGGGTGAGGATCGCCGGATTTTTCTTTGCCATCCGGTTCAGGGTATGTAGCGCCTCGGGATTCGCTTTCCACAAACAGTTCAGTTCCTCCCTATCCAGCATTTCCGTTTGAAGGGTATTTTCCGGCTGTTTAACGGCTTCTACCGGTGCGGGTGGTATAAGAATAGGGGCGGCAGATTTCGAAGGCTCTGCGGGCTTTCTTTTCGGCGCGCGGCGGGATTCTTCTTCCTGCCTTACCGGGGCGACCTCAAACAGGGAAAGCTGCCCGGCTGTGCTGTTTTGTTTTTTTCTTCGTTTCATCACTTTTTACACTTCTCCATAAAATTATACATCTTTTTAAGTTTCTAAGCTATTCCGCTGATTCTGAGTAGTTTACCATTTTACCGGGGGTTTTTCACGTTATGGTGTAAAAAACCGTTTTTACACCGTAACACGCTAAGTCAGAGGGATTTAGGAGCAAAAAAACGGTGTAAAAAAAAAAGCTCCAAGTCTTTTTCTAAAAAACACATTTTTGATTTTTAGTTTTTTTTTTTATATATGAAATAGCTTTTTTTTTTTACACTTTTACACCGAGGGTTAAGCTCCTATTTCTGAGGAAGTTACGGTGTAAAAAACGTGTAAAAAACGTGTAAAAACCTGTGATTTTTTTACACCGCCACCTGCCTTAAAAGGGGCACTCCTCCTCTGATACGCTGCTAATGTCCTCTGTCTCAACCGGTTCGCTGTTTTCTCCCCGGATAGCAGCCAATAAGACGTCCGCTTTAAGAAAGAAATACCTTCCTTTGTTTTGTGCCAGACATCCCGGTGCAAAAAGGTTGAGTGCCGTGCATACGTTGTTAAAGTGAGTATTTTTGTCCACTCCTACCGGCGCCGGATAACACTTCTTAATCCAGTTCCCGATGTACCCCCGATGTCCCCGGCTTTTATACGCTTCCGAGCACCACCACTGAGAAGCGTTCCCTGTAATGACCTCTTCCATTTCTATGGAAGGGAGTTTAACTACCGCTTCCTGTTTCATACGGGAATAATAATCGTTCTGCCAGTCGTGCAGCCGGTCTTCGGGTACATATACCGACCGCACCCACGCCTGCAGCGCATCCCACAGCTCTTTTTCATCCGTAAGCTCTGTTTTTATCGCATTATCCCAGCCCACGGCATGCATGCGCCGGTCTTTTCCCTTGCCCAGAAAATCAGTAGCCATATTGTTGGTGGTGATGATGTAGTTCGGATAAAGAGGCACGGTATCTTTCCGGGTGACCCCTTTTCGTTCCAGATCAATCGTACTGTATTCCAGAAATCCCACAATGTGGCTGTAGTTCCGTTTAAAGTGTCCGCCTTTGATGTCGTTCAAAACGATACTCCGGCGCCGGGTGGCTTTCGGCGTTTCAAACTGAAAGCCAATCCGGAACTCTCTGTCCAGTCCATCCTCCCCAATAAGCGCCGCATCTTTTGCCCTGCCATATTCCTCATACGTGATACCCTCCAAAATACTGCTCAGCATCTTAGCCGTAGTACTTTTTCCGGTTTCTACCTCAAACCCCCAGAAGTTAAGGATAATCCGGCGGGCACTTTCCGAGATGCCATATTTCACCTGCCGGATCCAGTATTCAATCACCTCTACTGCACCTCCCGGGGATTCGTCCCACCAATTCCACAGCTGCGCACAACGCCGGCGGGCTTCCTCCAGCCCCCCGGGGTCTGTATTCCTGTTCAGGGCATCATACCTGCGCCGCATCCACTCGGGTCGCCAGGCACTTGTAACCATCCGGTCTATAATCGTATCCGCGGCACCCTCCAGGCTATCTCCCCGTCCATTGGTCGCCCAGGCGGTAACTAATTGTATCAGTTGCCAGCAGTCTTTGTTGTATTCCCTGTCCCGCGCGGGAATGGAAATATTCCGAATGCGGTTCAAGGTTCCGAGAATGGCTGTTTTTAACTGTTCCGTCTGATATTCGTTTTCCTCTGGCACGGGAAGAGTCCGAAGGAAGTAATGGTAAGGCGAGCCGTTTCCCTCCTGACAAATGATCCTGAGAAAAACCATATCGCCATGTTTTTCCTGCCGGCGGCGTTTCATCTCCTCGCTCAGTGACTTTTCCAATTCTTTATAGTTGTAATGGGTACGAAACCAGTCGGTAACTTCTTTCATACTCCCGGCATTATGAAACCGGTAGGCACGGACAAAATCAAAGACGTGCATGATCCCCCGTCCAAGGACATCGCTCGCGTGATGGCTCTTGAAGTAAAGGGCTTCCGACGCGTCCCCCTCGCGCCACTCGGAAAGCGCCCCGTTTTTCAGGGTAAGGAGTACGCCTCCGCCATTTCCCCCGGCTGCCACATAGCCGTAACGTCCCGACGCCTCTTTTTCCCAGACGTCGGAAAAATGGGACCCGATAACCTCGGGGAGGGAGACCCACCGGCATATGAGTCCTATTTCCCCCGCGATATTCCGGGGGTCCTTAATGATGTAATTCGTATGACCTGTAGTGGGTACGACCGGTCGTGTGCCTTCTCCCTGATTCAACAGGGCATCCACGTCAAGGGATCCGCCCTCCTCGTCATAATACCGGTAGAAGGAGCGCCGGTCACTAAAGACAGTAGGTGTGAACATGATATGTGACCAGTTCTTACAACTTTGGTCCAGTCCCGGAATTCGTTCTTCGAACCACTTATGTACCTCGGCGTATTCCTCCCGCCGGGTAATTTCCCGGGATAAAGGTAAAATGATCCGCCACCGCTCTCCGTGCAGTTCATCCTCCGGAAGGTAGGACATGGTAGTATATGCCAGATACTGAACCCCTTCGAGCAGACTCCAGACAGCAGAAATTTCGTCACTGCTAACACCATCCACATCCAGCATCAAACAGCTACGGGATGTTACGCCATCATCGCTACGCCTGCTACCTTTTACGCCGACAATCCACCATCCGGTGTGATTTTTGTACTTACTTTTTGCCTCCGCTTCCTTTAAATTAAAATAATCGGAAAATTTTATCTTTTTTGTTTGGAAATACGGATTTGTTTTCGTATCTTTGAGACAATCAGAAATTTCCATCCAGGTGAGACTGTTGGAGTTTCTAAAAGAAACATCCTTAACTCCTGGCATATCAGGCTGGAAACCTCCGAAAACAACACTGAATTTTTTAGAGATGTCCCCGCTTATAGTGGGGACTTTTTCTTTTGTATTCATAATTCTTTTTTTTAATAATGGTTATACACGATATTCGTCCGGACAATTCTGATCGTAAATCTTGCACCAGGGTGTCCCTCTCTTCTCTCTTATCCGTTTTACCAGTGGACGGGGGTCCAGCTCCATCCAGTCGAAATCACGGTAAACCCAAAGTTCCCTGCCTCTGCCGTACCATACGGCTGCCAGCCATGCCGTCCACGCGGGTAAGTGCTTCCTCTGGGACAGCGCCCACTGCTGGAGCGCTTTTACGTCCACCGATTGAATCCGGTTCCCCGCCGGATGCCAGTGCAAAGGTTCGTTAACCGCCAGCACGAACCGGTGAAGCCTTTCCAGGAACAGGTATTCCAGGCATATTCTTTCCTTTTTTGTAAAAAAATCAGCCTGGTATTGAGGTCTGAACCTTAACATCCATTCCAAAGCACCGTAATAGACTCCTCCGTCATGCCACTCGCAGTGGTAGTCCTGTTTTTCAGGCATAAAGGCGATGATTCTTCTCAGTAGGTCATCCATCAGCCACAGTTGTCCAGCCGTGTGTGCGCGGCTCCGGAGTTTTTCAAGTTCGGATGCACAAAAAATCCCTGTTTTTTGTGCATCCTCTCCGGAAAATTGTGTTTTCATATTTCTTTCTTTTTTTTCCGCCGTTTCAAAACAAAAAACCCGGGCAAAATGAATACGGCATTTTACCACGGGTTTTTCTATTTTAAAACAACAGAGTTGTTAAAATTTCGTTTAATAGGTGTATCCTGTTTATTGCCGTATTCTTAAACATTCCACACGACAAATATACAAACTTTTTTTGTTTTTTCAACCGGAAAAGCGATTAAAAAAGATGTTATAAAACACAGCTTTTAAACATCTTTTCCTACAATCCGTTTGAAGCCGTTTTAAGCCGTTAAAAACTCCGGGTGGTACTCTTATACCACCCGGAGGCTAAAACGCTCTTAAATCGCCTTAAAATGGCAATTCGTCGTTATTTTCCGTTTCCTCTGCAGCTCCCGCGCTGTACTTTTCTTCCGGCACCCCGTCCGGGTCGTCAAAGTAATCATCGGCAGCCAGCCAGTCACGGCGCAACTCCTGAAACCGCCCGTCGAGTAGCTGGAACGTATATCCCTGCTTGCCCATCCGGTTGAAGTAGTTTGCTTTTAATACCACATCCGTCGCCGAGGCAAGGAAACTGACGGGCAGCCGTCCCTTTAACTCTTCGTTGTAAATATTGACACTGACAAAGGTGGTCGAATACTCCGCACTGACCGGGCGACAGTATTTCTCGCCCGCCTGCCGGCAGATCACCTCGTTAATGAGTCCTATGCCACTGTTCGGAAGCGCTACACTCCATTTTTCAAACTCTTGGTTCCAGCGCATCAGAAGCGGTTGCTCGTTTCCGCTCCGTTGGTACCGATACACCAGCGTCCGCTTTTCGTCGTCTTCGAATACAATTTTTTGTTTCATTTTTTTTAATCATTTATAGCCGTCCGTCTACCGGCTGTTTTTGTTTTCCGCCCGCCCGCGACGGATACAGGGCGGCGTGTTGTTTCTCGATCTGTTCTTTCAGCGGGGCGAACAATGCGCGTTCGCCCTCCTCTATTTCCACTGTGATGCCATAGCGCACCGACTCATAATTGCCGAGGTTGTGCACGATCTGTAGGTTAATTTCCTTGACTTTCATCTTCGAATTTTTGAATTTTTAAAACGAGTTCCTCTAAATATTTATCTTTCATTACCCAGCTGTATCCCGCAAGCTCGAACTTGTCTCCCGACGTTTTCGAATCGTAATGAATAATGTTTTTGGTAGCCCGGCAACCTGCTTCCTTGCCAATTTTGGACCCAAACGTATACGTCTCGTCTTTTTCCAGCTGAAGGGCTATTTTTGCTTCCTCGATAAATTCGATGAGCTCCTCCGCTGTTCCAAAAAAGCTGTAAGTATGAAAATAACTCCCGTCCCTTTTTTTGCCATACTCCTCATTGTTCACCGATAAAAGGTAATAATTGTCCCGGCTATGGTCCGCATCATAGTTCACCACAACCCGCCAGGGGTTAAACTTGTTCGTTAATATTTTATTTTTAGTAATAGACTGCGCGCCGGCGCCGGCGGACATAAATACCAAAACTACTGCGATTAAAATTTTACTGCTTGTTTTCATTTTTCTAAATTTTTTATGAGTTAATAATTATTTTTCATCGTTTTCGATTTCTCTGAGTTCGATCATTTCCGCCACCTCCTGAATCCGGGGGCGCATTTCCTGAATCCGGCACAGTCCCCGCATGAGCTGTTCCTGCGCCGCCGCGTCTTTTTCCACCGTCCGGAAGGCGATGCGGACATCCTCCGGGAGCGTGCCGCTGCCATGGATGAGGCGCACCCGTTCGGCGCCGAGGAAATAATACCACTGCAGTTGCCAACGGTATCGCTCGGCAACGTCCGCCGTCAGGTAGCGCGAAAACTTAAGTTCGAGCACCAGCCCCCGCGTGGCGTCGTATCCGTCGGCGTGGGCGATCAGGGCGGGGAGTCCTTCCATGGGGCGCTGAAGGATGTATTGCCGCCGGATGTGTGGCGTCCAGTCTGAGGCAATCACATCAAAAAAATAATCCTCGAACCGGTGTCCCGCCTCCATCGCCTCTGTTTTTGGCACCTCGCGGAGATACCTGCCCGCGAGGTCGCCGTAAGCCACTGCCAGGCGTAGGAGATGGTCGAGCCGGGCATAGCCGCCGCCTCCCAGCCGGGCTATCAGGGCGGCATCCGTGCCACCCAGGTAGCCGCTTCGGTTTTGCACGTCACTCAGCTTCATCGCCCCAAGGATTATCGATTCCAAATTCTGTATAGAAATACGCAGCCACCCGGACGGCTTCCGATACGGAGAGCTTGATGCGACAGTCGCCGGAAATCCGCGCCCGGACACCCTCATAGTTGTTTATCTGAAACAGGTTTTTTAAACCTGCATAACACACTTTTTTTTCTGGCTTATTGAGTAGATCCCACCCGCGGCGGAAAGGCATTCGGCCGTCGGGGTTCTGGACGGCGTAACAAATAACGTTTTGTTCATACTGTTTCATCATTCGATCGTTTTAGGCAGCGATTGCAGCGCTGCAATTAATAACTCTTTCATTTCGTTCATTCTCCAGCGCATCTCCTGCAGTTCGGATTGTTTCTTTAGCAGGATGTCGCGCATTTCGTTTTTAGACATACCGTCTAACTCTTCACCTGTGTAATACTTTTCTGTTTTCATCTTTTTTTTATTTTAAATGTTTTTTTATGTGAAAATGGTTCAGCACCAGAAGGAAAGTCCCTGACTTTCGCAGATATGCCGGCGGCTCTGTTCTTCTTCTTCTTCCAGTAGTGCGCCGCAATCGTTCATCACTCTTTCGGCTTCCTTTTTTTCATCCGCTTCCCATGGTTCCAGGAAACGTTCGGCTTCCAGTGCTTCCCAGGCTTCCCACTTTTCCCTGGCGGTCCTGTAATCACTTTCCATGTGGAAATACAGGGTGGTGTAGTGTTCCCGATTTTTTAAATCGTTTGTTTTCATAACTTTAAAATTTTTATTGTTTAATTTGTTTTTAATTACACTGTAAAGATACAACCAAGATTGAGACTTTGCAAATATTTCAAGTTAAAAGGGGTGAAAAAATAATAGGGAAAAGTTAAAAAAGGTTTACATGAAAAAGGTTCCACGTAAAACAATAAAACCGTCTCCCTCCGGAAAAACGGTTTCGGATTCGGATGGTTCCACTTAAAACAATAAAAAACCGTCTCCCTCCGGAAAAAAGGAAAACGGTTTTTTAAAAAGCGGGTATTTTTTTATGATGCTTCTTCTGCTTCTTCTGCTGTTTCTTCATTTTCTGTTCCAAACTTCCAACAATAGGAGTCGGGAGCGTAGGTAAGAGCGTTAAGCTGCCCGTGCGGCTGTTCCTCATTCGCGGTAGTTTCGCTTTTTGTCCACGTCTCTCCCCCGTCGGTCGAATAAGCTAACCAGGGGTGATAGATGTCGGTGCCGTATCTATATCCCGCCACCACGAAGCGCCCCCCGCCGTAGGTAAGAGCGTTAAGATCCCCATGTGTCTGATCCTCATCGCTGGTTGTCGTACTTGGTGTCCACGTCTTTCCCCCGTCGGTCGAATAAGCCAGCCAGGGGTGATAGTTGTCGGCGGTATCGTCGCTGCTGCCGTATCTATATCCCGCCACCACGAAGCGCCCCCCGCCGTAGGCAAGGGCGCGGAGTTGTCCATGTGTCTGATTCTCATTCGCGGTAGTTTCGCTCTTTGTCCACGTCTTTCCCCCGTCGGTCGAATAAGCCAGCCAGGGGTGATAGTTGTCGGCGGTATCGTCGCCGGTGCCGCATCTATATCCCGCCACCACGAAGCGCCCGCTATAGGCGTCAATTTCCTCCCACGGACATTCCTCTTCTTCTTCCGCCCGCGCAGTACCCATTAGCCGCACTTTATTTATTCCGTCGGTTGCCTCCGATAGGATAACATCCGTTTTCTGCTGTTTTTTCGTTTCTCTGGTTTTCATTTCTTCTGTTATTGTTATGAATATTATTCGTTATTACATGTCGCCCAGGATGGTATGTCATCCGGCTCCTGTTCGGTGCATTCCATCCAGGCATAAGCGCAGGGTATTTCGGTTTCGTCTTCGTCGTCGTCGTCGTCGTCGTCTTCGTCTTCGTCGTCGTCGTCGTCTTCGTCGTCGTCGTCGTCGTCGTCTTCGCCTTCGTCTCCGTCTTCGCCTTCGTCTCCGCCTTCGTCGTCGTCGTCGTCTCCGCCTTCGTCTCCGTCTCCGCCTCCGCCTTCGTTTCCGCCTCCGTTTCCGTCTTCGTCTTCGTCTTCGTCTTCGTCTCCGCCTTCCAGATCTGCACTAATAATTACAGCTACCTGCGCTGTTTTGTTGCCGCTGCGAAAATAAACGTAATGGGTCCCCAGGGCGTCCGTAATGTCGGAAGAGTCCTCCTCGTCGTCGATTTTCGGTCCCGTATAGGTGATTTTGTAACGAATTCCATCTACTTCATTATTTTCATCATCATCGCAGCAAGATGCTGTCCTCTCCTCATCACTGTCGTCACAGCGTTCAACCTGCAAAAAACGATTTGACACAGAATAGGTAACGCTCCGGCTGCTCTGAACCGTCACACAGGCTTCGAATTCGGATTCGGATTCGGAAAGCGTCCAGGAGATGTAGGTAGGGTCGACTGTTAGCGTAGCACTCCCCACGCCTGTGCCGTCGTAATTCTGAGCATTCAGACGCACCAGGGTAAGGTCCGAAAGTCCGTTTTGCCAGGCTGCTTCGTAGACGCACCACACACGCGCCGAAGTACTAACAAGAGATAAATTATTTAGCTGTATAAATTGGTAAAAGGGCATAGGGATCGTGACTTCGTACGTTGTTTTCTCCTGCAACACCCGGTTTAAGTCTTCGTTTTGCCCCATATCAAAAGCGCGCAGCGTACCGAGTGGGGAGCTGCAGCCATTCCACACGGCGAGTGTAGCTTCACCCTCCCAACTGATATTGGTGTAACTAATAATGTTTTCCTCCTCATCTACTTCGCGCGTGTATTCGATATTTTTCAGATAGAGTGAACTGCCCAGTGTGGAGCCGCTCGCCAGTGGCGAAGTATACCAGTCGTTTTTGGCGGTTAGCGTAGAGTTGGGAACGCTGTAGTTCGTCTCATAGCCGTCGGCGCGTTCTTCGGTCAGTTCGCTTTCCGTGAACCGGATAAAGTTGCTGTAAGCCAACTCTCCTACACCGCGTGTAAGGGTGTCGCTTCCGATTTCCTCCGGTCCGTAATAAATGGGGTTCACACGCGTTTCGCCTTCGTTGTAATTGTCACTGTCCGCCCAATTGTAATTAAAATAATGAAGGCATGGCACACCCCGTTCGTTGTTTTTTAGCCCGAGCGTCCGCCCGGTAATAGCGCCGTAGGTTAAAAACAGGTCGAGCGGCTGGACGTCGGGCAGGTTGTCCATCAAAAAAAAGGGGTCCCCCTGCTGCAGTTTATTGCCCCCACTATCGACCGCCGTCGGCAGAACGATAACGAGATACTTACCAATGGTGTTATAATACTCATCCGCCTCGGCGGTCCAGCCCAGATCCAGCCCGGCGGAAATACTTTCCAGTAGATACATGTACGACACACAGGGCATGAAGGGCATATCGCCGGGGAGAGATGAGAGTGTAAGGGAGGCGGAGTTCCAGGTATCGGGCGTCTCGCTGGCGTTCGAACTCAGGTATTTAATGCCGTTTGTGCCGACGAGTACGCAGGTTATTTCACCGCTCGAATTTTCACCCGAGGCATTTTTTACAGCCATAGCCCGCCAGGTATTACTGCCGATGCTTACTTCCGTCCACTTTTTCACGTCGGAAACATCCGCTTCCTTCACATAATAGCTGTGTCCATCCGCTCCGGCGGTTATATAGTAGCTATTCCAGTATCCGCCGCAAAACATGGGATAGGATAACGTCTTATCGTCTTTTCCGTTGATAGCGGTAAAACGCGGGGCGTTACTATTATTATTTGTATTATAAAATAACCGGGTACCGTTTCCACCCTTGCCTGCTATTCCGGCTAGCCATTTCTCTCCCTCATAGGAGACAAACCAGCCGTTTTTATCACCCTGTAGACTCCCGCTTTTCGGGCTTTCGCTTCCGGAGCTCTCGCGGTACCATCCCGACCCGTGACGTCCGACCCCATATATACAGGTGTCGTTCGTCGCCATGGAATACGTCCCGTTTCCGCTGGCGCTGCCGCCTAGTTTGGTCCCCCCGGAAGTGGAAGTGTTCCCCTCACAGGATTTAGAATAAACCTCGCTGCCGGACGTGTAATACAGATAACTTCCACACACGGAGAGCGGGGCATACGCGTGTCCGGACTGATATCCTTTGTCGGCATTATCTAAAAGAGGCATTTCCAGCCCGGAGACAAAAGGCGTGAGTGTGTCAATGGTGCCTATACCTTGAAAGGAATAAATCGCGTTCGATTTCCGGACGTAATAGGTAGTTTCTTCGTTTCCGCTCGACTCCTTGTCATAAGCCGCACACGCATAAAAACCACTGGAAGAGGCTTCGGAGGTCTCCTCTCGTCCGGTCGCAAAAATTTCCGTCCAGTTTTTTCCGTCGGCGCTGGCGACAATGGATGTGGACCCCACAGCCACAAAACCACTCGTACCACAGCAAACGTCAAAAAACGTTCCACCTCCTTCGCCTTCTGTATAATAACGTTGGATGCAAAGGTCGGGCGCTTTTTCGGCGCATGCCGTTCCACTCCGGCAGGGAGCTGACTCATCCCAGTCCATGGTGACCCGTAAAGCGTGCGGGTCCGTCACTGTGTAAACGGTTCCCGTGCCTTCTTCTTCCTCTCCTTCGTCTCCCTCCGCCGCCTGGGTACTGCTTCCGAGCGCCGTTTTTAAGTCTGTCGCTTCCGCTAGGGTACGGAGAGCCGACACGCCGCCGGAAAGTGTCAGGCAGGCATTGTAAGCGCCGGCGGAATAATCAACAATAGATATATTGCCATTGACCTGCCCGGTGTCATACAAAAGCGTGCATCCCATCTCATCCGTAACGGCGTCGCCCGTGGCGGCAGGGTGTTCACTAAACCCCAGCACCGCATTATTGTGCGGCGTGGCGGGGATGGAGAGGTTAAATGAGCGCGTCATTTCCAGGTCTTCAAAACGAAACAGGAGCGACGTATATTGAAAGCCGGTATCCTCCTCGCTTAGTTCGATATACTGGGCTTCTGAGGGTTGTGTCTCGTTTTCTTCCGCCTGAACGCGGCTACTGGCTGTGTTAATAATTAGTTTAAACATACCTTGTTTTTTGTTTCACATGGAACATTAAAAAGCAACATGCAGTAGGTAGAAGGTCACGGAAACATCCGAGAGGGTGCCCGTGAGCGATACGCTGGGAGTGCTTCCTACCCGTGCGGGGAGGTTATCCTGTATCCAGTCTACCGTAAGGTCGTTCGCCACCCCGATATCAGCCAAATAACGGCGCTGCTCCAGGGTGAGTCCCCGGCTTACACCGGTTACAGTCATCCGGTAACCACTGCGATGCGGATAGCCAATTGTTTCCATGTCGTAAAAGTCAACATTATCCTCTGCCGTTAACTGCTCGGCGGTGGCTTCAAACACCCACGCTTTTTCAAAACCAAACATCCCCGTCCAACGGGCTTTGATTTTTTCACAGGGTTCCTGCAGGACGCGCACTTTTACCGCCCGGCTAACTCCGCCCGGTGCGGTGAACCGGTAGGAACCCACCGGAAGGGAACAACAGGCATACCACAGCAGCGAGTCATCGTCCCCCGCTGTCTCTCTTTTTTTGGGCTCGAACCTCGCTCGTTTCTTCTTTTTTGTTCCCCGGCGGGGGACAGGTGTTTTCAGCTGTACCGTACAGCGTGAGCCCTTTTCCGACAAAATAAACGGGTTGTGTGTCGTCAGCATCTATGACGCGATATTCGGTAAGCGGATATATTGTTTCGTGCGGTCGGATACCGCCATGCAGGTAGATTGTCTTTTTCTCTTCCTCTCCCTCTTCCTCTCCCTCTTCCGCTACGATTTGCATAGTGATGTAATCCATACCATAATTGTAGGCCGAGCGGGCAAAATCGCGGAAAGAAAACGTAATTTGGTTGTCAATCCACCCGTCGAGGGTTAACTCGGTATCAAACTGGCTATAGGGATTTTCGTCTCCTTCCGCGCTACTGCTCATCGAAAGAAGGACGGTTACGCTTTCTGTGCCTTCGGAATTATTTGTATCGGACTTGGATGATGTAATGACCGCCGTGCAGGCATCATCTATCCAAACATCCGGATTAACTGTTAGTGTATAGGTTGCCATGGTCTTTTTCTTTTATTTACGAATGTTTGCATATTCTTTATACAGCGCCGTTCGTTTTTGGAACGTCGTAAACTCTTTATAATCCATGACCGGCGCGGGTTGTGCGGCGACAGCTTCCGTAAGCGAAGCGGTTAGGGTTTCGTAATCAAAACCACCCCCGGCGCTGGGCGCGGGAGCGTTTGCCAGTTCGAAAAGCCGGGCCTGCTGCGAGCCGTTTAATATCATTTCCCCACTGTTAACACGGGCTGTCAGCCGGTCCCCGGTATAAGCATTTCCCGCCACAATTCCACCTGCGGCAAAACCGCTTTGGGAAAAGGTCTTAAAAACCGTAGCAAACTGGGAGGTAATCTGGGCGATTGTGGTAACAAGCGCTGCTATGTTGGCAGGAAACGGCAGTGTCTGACTGGCTGCCGTACCGCGCGCCAGGGCTAGGGCTTCGTTGGTCAGGATTTCCGCCATTTGGACGCTCGCCTGTAGGGCGGCGGCTTTTTCGCTCTCGCCCGCCATATCGCCCAGGCTTCCTATCATCTGAGAGGTACTTTTTGAAACCGATGAGGCAAAATTTTGCCAGTCTTTTACTCTTTTCTCTGTGTCTTTATGAGTGGAATCGGTCAGTTTTTGTTCCGCCTGCGCTACCTGCTCCAGTTGCGCGGATAACGCCGCGGCATAGGAACCCTCCTCAGGGAACAGGGTGGCGCGGGTCTCCTCATCCAGCTGCAACAGGTAGTCTAAGTAATTCTTTGCCTGCTGTAGCTGCCGGCTGGCGGCGCGGGTTTCCGCGCTTTCGCCTGTCTCTTCGATGAAAGCGTTTTGTTCTTCCAGCGCCGCGCGCATGTCGTCGAGTAATTCGGCGCGTCTGCCTGCCTCTCTTGTGCGGGAGGCTTGCTCCCGCTGCTGGCGGTAATTTTCTTCGATATTTTCCCGCTCCGACGCTAAAAGGTCGGTATTTTGTAGTTCCTCAGCCCGCTGCTGCTCAAGGAGTTCAAGGCGAAGCTGATACTCCTCTTCACTTCCCCGCCGCGCTTCATTTAACCGAAGCTGGGTAGCCTCCATAGCAGCCCGGGCGGTCCGCTCATTCAATGCTTTTGTTTCTTCCTGAAAGGCGAGGACTCTAGCCTTAGCAGCTGCTTCCGCCGCCTGCCGCCGCTGATTCGCCTCCCGGATGGCTGCCTGCGAAGCGTTTTTCTCCGCTTCGTTAAAAGATTGCAGAGAGGACGAAAGCCGTCGAATGCCGTCTTCGTAATTTTTTTCAGCCGTAAAAACCGCCGCCTGCAGGTTAGCTATATTGTTTTTTGTCGCATCCGATGTATCTTTTTCCTGTTTCGCCCGCTCGGTGGCCATCCGCAGCCGCTCGGCCGCATTCCGTCGCTGCTCGTCCAGGTCTTCCTTTTCGAGGCGGATGGCTTCTTCGAGCGCTTTCCGCCGCTCATCCAAACTCTTGTCTTTGTTTTGTGCTTCATTTCGTAGCCGGGAAATTTCGGCAGCCCGCTGGGCGCTATGGACGGTATACATCCGTTCTGATTCCTCCAATGCATCCTGCGCCAATACCAACTCCCGCGCGGCGTCACTCGCCTGCTTGTAGGAGGGGATTAGTTTCCCTACTATAGCAGTGACGACATTCGTCACCGCTGTAACGACTTTTGCCAGTACTCCTGCCAGACGCTGAAAGGCATCACTGACGAGGGTTAAAACGGGTTCGAAAGCGGAAAAAATACCCTCAAGCTGTGTCATGGCGTCATCGTTCTTTTTAAAAGCATCCGTTACGCCTTCAATCACAGTTATAATGGCTCTAAGCACGACAGTAATGACGTTTAACGGATAGGTAACGAACGTTTTGCCAAAGAACTGCACGGAAGTCGTGAGGGTTTTCAGATGGCTGCCGCCCGTCTGTCCCATACTTTTTAAGGCTTGTTCGATGCTGGCCGTGTAATTCCCTACATTGCGCCGGTTGTCCCCCATCGAGCTTTCGAGGTTTCCCACCTCGGTGCGTAGTTCCTGAATATGGGTAAGGAGTTCCGTCCCCCGGGCACTTTCCCGCTCCTCTTTGGAAAGGGCAGCGTAAGAACGCTGCAGGGAAGTAAGTTCAGCACGCATTTCGTTGAGGCTGTCGCCGTAGTCCCCGGTGTTTTTCGTCGAGTCCACAATCTGTGCGTCCAGCGTTTTCAGGGCTGCCTGGTCCATCTTCATAGCCTCCTCGTTTAAGGCTAGCTGTCGGGCGCTCGCGGCGGAGGTCTCCGTCATCGCATCCACATCCTTTTTTAATTCTTTGTTGGCTGCGCGAAGGGCTGATAGTTCCGCGCGGACTTTGGCGGCACGTGCCTCCAAGTCGTTCGTTTCAAAGGAGACGTCAATCAGTATGGTTTCGTTATCGTTTTTGGATGGCATCTTATTGGTGTATTAAATCAGTTATATAATTCTTTGTATACCACGGCAGGGCTTTTTTTAGTCTATCTCCAGCCTGTTCAGTGGATAACGTCCAGTTATATGCGCGGGTTCCATACCGGGTGGGAGCGGGGCGCCCGTAGCCGAAGGGTTCAATTTTTCCATAGGCTACCGCCCCGGCAAACTTCCGGCGTTCTTTCTCGCTGTCGAACCGAATTCCCTTCGCGCGGCTCCACTGTTCAATGATCGCTGTGAAGTTCCGGGGCACCGGACCCGGCTCGCGCCCGTATTCGAGTGCGGTAAGTGGGGCGGCACCCTGCTCGCGGCTATAGTATAGCTGCGCCCGGGTATCGGAAACCCTTACCCGAAAACCGTCGGCACTTCGACCGCTCGCCGGAATCTTCTGCTTCGAAAGCTCTGCCCGGATTTCATCCCTCGTGTTTTCGAGTTCTTTTTTGATATAATCACTGAGTGCACTCATCTCTTTTCACCTCCCTCTGGCGGCTGGCTGTGTTTTCCTTTCCGGTGTGGATGGGGTGCGCTGTGAAAGGGATGCTCTCCGCTCCAGCCCGGAGCCACTACGTGAATCGGTCGGCGGAAATAAAAAGCGGGGTCCTCCACACAAACGCCCAGCGACTCCAGGAGCCGGACGCGGACGCCGATTCCTGTAAAAATATCTTCAAATTCCAAATACACCCGGTTGAGGGTGGCATCGGAAAGGATTTCAAATGCGTGGTCGGGGTCCGGACTGTGGCGAATATAATTCAGCCAGGCATCGGCGTACGCTTTGGTATGCTGCACGATCCGTTCCTGCTCCACACTGTTCGTCCGATGGCTAGATCGGTCAATAAAATAGAGCGTCGGTGTGAAGATCTCACACCGCATCGTATTCCGGTAAGTCGTTTCCGTCTCGTCAATCCGGTAACACATGCAGGCAGGCATGGGGGTTCCCCCAATAAGTACGTCCAACTCTTCCCCTGTACCGTACCGGAAGGGCAGCCCGATCGCTTTTACACTATTTTTTAGCTTCTGCACAATGCCTTCCGTGCCGTATGGGAATGGCATATGCGGGCGGTCGATGCCGGGCGGTGGAAGCGTGGAGGGTTTAAAATGTTTCTTTGCCATAAGCGGTTATTTTTTCTGTTTTCGTTTATGCTGTCTTTTTTGCCGCTCGTAACGCATCCGTTCGAGATACGCCGCGCTATAAAGGTCCTTGCGGGCTAAAAACCAATCACCTAGCGGAACCGCCGCCGCGGCATCAAAGGAAGAAAGACCAAAATAGGCGCGAACTTCGATAAGTGGGCGCTCGATGCCTTTCATCTCAGGTAGGCGCCTGAGTAGCGGCACATCCTCCGGAAGGGGGGCAAGGTGGATTTTTTCCAGCATCTCAAGCAGCGTCTGGAAAAAGTTCCGGACATACAAGATCCGGGGTAACATAACTGTCAGGGGACCATCGGCGCGGATTTCCGATTCAAGCACTGCCGGAAGTCTACCTCCTTCTAAATCAGTGAGCGAGCTAAGCGGAAGTGTCCATAGGTTATAGTCCCAATCGCAGCCTACGCACTCCTCTACACGCCGCCGGTCGGCTTCGAGCAGTAAGCCTTCGCGAATGAGTACCTCGTAATCGAAAAGCGTCAGTAGAGACAGGTCGAGCCTCATAGCTTTTTATTTTTCAAACAAGCCGGGATACTGTTTATGCAGTTTTTCAAGCACCGTTTTGCGCCCTAGTTCCGCGCGGCTGTAATAACGCCCTTTTAGTTGGAATCCCTGCCGAAGCGAGGCTTTTAACCGCGGGGCGGTTATCTTCTTTTCCTTTTCACCGGACGCCCCCTTCTCCAGGGTGTTTTTATCCGTAGCGGCTGCTTTAGTCTTCGGCGCCGCCTGTCTCTTCCGACGGGTGGTCTCTTTTTTCTCTGCCGTGGTGGGTGCTGCGATGGGTTCCGCTTCCGAAGCCTCCGCAGTCTGCACAGCGGGTGTTATTTCCGTCTTCTCCTCCTCTATAAGGACTTCTTTTACTATTTCTTTGCTATTTTCTTCCATGACATTGTTTTTTAAAGCCGGTATTCCTCCCCCTCCGGGAAGAGGGAAAGGAACCCGGTAAAAATAATTTATTCTTCATCCGCGCCACCATGGTCGTCGATGGTGTATTTCAGATAGGAGTTAAACTCGTTTTGTGTATCGTGGTAATTTCCCCACCAGAGGTCCATTTCCGCGTTCGGGGCATAGGTTTCCGTGAGCGTAAAGCTGTAGCAGCCCCCATTTTCCCCGTCGGTGTAATTCAAAGAAGCCTCAGAGGCAATGAGCCCATTGTCGAGTCCCAGAATCGGGAAGGCACTATCGCCGCCTTTTTTGTCTTTGCGCTGCAGGACGACTACCCAACCGTTTTTGTTGCGCAGCAGCGGCTCAATAAATTCGCTACTGAACTCAGCTCCGGCACGCGGAGCGGTAAAGGTAAGCGTCTTTGTAAAGGTGCCGCTATCGGCGTCGTATTCTTCCGACGTGTCAGCGTAAGGCGTAGCGCCCCCGGCTTCGATGGCAATCCATTTCGCATAGGAAGTGTCGGCTTCTTCTTCGTCTTGGTCGTCGCTGCTATGTGTCGGCTCAGAGGGAACCTGGTCGCCCTGGTTGTTGCTGCCGTCGTTTTCGTCGTCTTCGTTTTCGTTCACCCAGCCTTTAAGCAGGATGCGTTTGATGCGGTTTTTATTCTGCATCGTGACCGTTTCCTGTTCGCCGCCGCCTGAGTAGTTGCCGCTGCTGCCCTCTTCGGCGTGTTCATGATAATAAATAATCCGGTTCACGTCTTCCCAACGGCACATAACGGCAAGGGTTTGCAGACCCGCATAGGCGGGAAATAAACAGTTTTTCTGTGCGCTCATTCCTATTTGTGAGGAATCGCAAGGTGTATAAGCCATATTTTTTATTTTTTTAGTAGTTAAACAAATTGTAAATTTTCTTTTCCGGACGGTACATCAGCATGCAGGCTTCGTTGTAAAACCGTGCCCAGCGTGCCACGTCAAAGACCGGCTCCGACTGCGTAAAAGTAGCCCGCGCCGAGATACCCGCCGGTGTGGTCCAAACCGCTCCGTATCGAAGATACGCCGCCGCCGTCCAGTACCGGAGCGCCTGCAATGTACGCTTTGAAATCCGGTCACGGGGCGCGGGTTCTTTTTCTGCCGGGGGTTCCTTTTGTTCTTTTTCCCGGGATTCCAGCATTTGGAAGGTGTTTCTCCTCCTTCGGGGTGGTCCCTGGGATGCGGGATTTTCCAGCGCATCCAGTGCCCTGCTTCCAAACGTATCCAAAAACGATTGTTCCGCCTCGGCGATAATGCCTTCCAGCGCCGTGCGGTCTTTGACTCCCGCCGTAGGTGGCAAACTCCACGGATGGGAGGGGCGGACCATATCTTCGACAGTTAGAACGGTTTTCATCGGTCATTTACTCTTCTTCTTCGTTTCCTGTTAATTTGTGTTTGATAAACTTCAACCCCAGTTCAGACTGCAGCAGCTGCGTGAGATAGGCACCGGAGAAAGGTACCGTTAGGGCGCCACCGATGTAGACTTCGTTTAGATACTCGTTCTTATTGTATGCCAGGTTGAAGTTTTCAAAGCCGCGAACGGTTACATCCCCTACCACCTTGTAGGCACTCGGCACGAAGGCAATGGCCTGCACCATCTTGTATTCGTGGGCGTTGATAATGCCGTTTAGGTCATTGTATTGGCTATCCTCCTCATTCTCATTCGGCTTACTACAGCTGATGCCATACTTATTCTCCAGGTATGTTTTTGCCTTGTCCCTCGAGTTGAAGCAGTCAAAGGGTGCATGAAAGCAAACCCCTTCGGCGGTCGCTACCTGCGGCAGGATGCGCGTAGTGTGAATCCCTGCCACGCCCAACATCTGGGCCAGGTCGTCCAGGGCGTTATAAACGGGTGTACCGCCGCCCC
>Ga0192246_1073_pt1 | contig 12111 bp, 10 predicted proteins | sample Koala_Koa26_C3_FD_131236 | JGI IMG/M metagenome (GOLD analysis project Ga0192246, IMG submission 131236) | Enriched cells from koala feces incubated with labeled cellulose particles, San Francisco Zoo, California, United States - Koala_Koa2-6_C3 ...
GACCTTATATATGGCAAAACGGAGTAGGCGATACCGCAGGGCCAAAACATGGTACCTGCTTACAAGACACGGCAACAACTTTCTCGGCAGTCAGTGGGGCGGCGGGGCGCTCCTCGTCCTTTTCTCGTTCGTAGTGCTGGTACTAGCGAACATCGACGCCACCAAATACCTATACCACGAATTGCTGGAGACCGAAATCGGGGTCCATATAAACAATTTCCGCCTCTTTATGACCTTCGAGGAGTGGGTGAACGACGCCCTGATGGCGGTTTTCTTCTTCGTGGTAGGACTGGAAATCAAGCGGGAGATTATCGCGGGCGAGCTGTCGAGCGTCAAACATGCCACACTGCCGGCCGTTGCCGCGCTGGGAGGGATGATTGTCCCCGCCCTTATTTACCTGCTTATTAACCACGGCAGCGAATTCGAGGCAGGATGGGGCGTGCCAATGGCCACCGATATCGCCTTTGCCATCGGGGTGTTGTCGCTGTTGGGTAAACGTGTACCCATATCGCTTAAAATTTTCCTCACGGCCCTGGCCATCGTGGACGACCTCGGCGCCATCCTCGTTATAGCTATTTTCTACACATCGTCCATAGATTTCGTCATGCTATTTTCGGGTCTTGCGGTGCTGGGCCTTATGTTCTTTATGAATTCCAGGGGGGTAAAGCGTTCCCTTATTTACCTCATACCGGGCGTCACGGTCTGGTACCTGTTCCTCTATTCGGGAGTTCATGCAACTATCGCTGGCGTTCTCGCGGCGATGGCGATACCTACCAAGCCGAGGTTCAGCAAAAATTACTTCCTTTATAAAGTACGCTATTTCCTCGAGGAGTTCCGCCACAGGGACAAACCGGGGGTCGAGGTGCTTGCCAACCCGGAACAGATGCACGTACTGGATAAAGTGAAATACGTCGCGGGCTCGACCGTCAGCGCCTCTCAGAAACTGGAACATATCCTAAACCCGTGGGTAATGTTCCTGATAATGCCGGTATTCACATTCACTAACGCAGGGGTCGAACTAAACTCTATCGCCGACCTGCATGTAATCAGTACCCGGCAGGGGTTAGGTATACTTTTGGGGCTGGTTATCGGCAAGCCGCTGGGTATCTTCCTGTTCTGTTGGCTTACCATTAAGATGGGCCTTTCGGCCCTTCCGGCCAACGCCTCGTGGAACAGCCTGCTCGGGGTGGCCTGCCTCGGCGGGGTCGGTTTCACCATGTCTATTTTCATCAACAACCTCGCCTTCGCCGGTACTGAATGGGTGGATACGGGTAAAATAGCCGTACTAATTGCCTCGGTAACCTCCGCGGTATTCGGCTCGCTTGTCATAAATTTTCTGGTAGGCAGGAAACGCGGGGCGAAACGGGAGGCGCATACCTCCGTAACGGAATAATTCAAATTTAACCCGCGTGTAAGGCGGGTTTAATGAAATTTGATTAATTTTGTACTTCAACTCAGCGGATTGCATACCGAAAGGCAGGGATTGCTGCCGCACGGGAAAAGAGTTCCGTAGCAGAGTACAGTAAGCTATAAACGAATAACATAAAGTAAAAGTAAAGTAAGATGAAAAAAATTATTACGATCCTTGCAGTATCGGCTATCGCCGCGACAGCGTTTATCTCGTGCGGCGGCGCATCATCGCCCAAAAGCGAACTCGATTCGGTAGCATACGCGCTCGGTATCGACATCGGTACCTCACTCAGGGGTATGGACAGCACAATCGACATCAATAAAGTGGTGGCCGGCCTTAAGGACGCCTTCAACAAAAACAACAAACTCGAACACGAAGACGCGGTGAACTACCTGCGCGAATACTATACTGTGCGTAAACCCGCACAGGCTAAAGCTGCAGGCGAAGCATTCCTCGCCGACATCGAAAACAACAACTGCAACGTGCAGAAGACCGACAGCGGCCTGCTGTACGAAATCATAGAGCCGGGCGACCAGAGCCAGATGCCGACCGACGACCGGGACATGGTTAAGGTTATGTACGAAGGCAAGCTGAAAGACGGTCAGGTATTCGATTCCTCATATGAGAAAGGCGACACAATCGAATTCGCCCTCAACCGTGTTATTCGCGGATGGACCGAAGGTATGAAACTCATCGGCAAAGGCGGTAAGGTAAAACTCTACATCCCGTCGGACCTCGCCTACGGCGAATACGGCCAGCCCCGTTCCCAGGTGCCCATCGGCCCTAACGAACCGCTGGTTTTTGATATCGAACTTATCGATATCGAACCATACACGGAGGCCGAATAGTACCTACCCAAAGCAGTACAGAATACAAAGCGAAGCGACCCGGACGGTCGCTTCGCTTTATTATATCGGAATTTAAGCCCGGTAACCGTCGACATCCGGTACGGTAGTCCGCCGGAAATGTATACACCATAAACCCGGTTTGCAGGTTTCGATACGGACGGTAAGCATAATGTTTTTAAAGGTGGGGAAGTTTACCACCCGACACAACAAGCCACATGGATTCCATCGGTTCTGAAACCGTCCGGCCCGGTAGTCGCTCAGATATTTTCGGTAAGTTTCTGGACTATCCGGAAATTGTAGAAGAATTCCTTTGCGAAAACGCGCAACACGGTATAGGACGGGATCGCCAGCAGCATACCCAGTATCCCGGCCACACTTCCGGCAATAAGGATAACCAGGAATATCTCCAGCGGGTGGGCCTTGACCCGGTTCGAATAGAGAATCGGCTGGAGCACGAAATTATCCACCCCCTGTATGAACAGCACATTACCGATAATGATAAGCACCATCGTTCCCATACCCATACTGATAAGCGGCGAAACCATACCCACAACTATACAGATCGCACCGCCCATGATAGGCCCGATATAGGGAATCACATTAAGCACACCGACGATGAAGCCCATAAAGAAAGCCGTATCAGCCGGGATACCCCATATCAGGAGCGAACACGACAGGAGCAACATTACCGTGGTGGACTCGGCGATTATACCGGTAAAATAGCGTATCAGCAGTTTGGTAACGGCCGCAAGCGCCCGGTCTATGTTATCTTCGTACTTCTTCGGAAACATGGCTATCAGCATGTTGCGAAACAGGTTGTCCTGCTTCAGGAAGAAGAAGGTTATGAACGTAATCGAAAACAGGGCTATTACCGTACCCGCCACCAGGGAGAGAGTCGACGAGAGGGCTTTGTTTATGGTATCCAGATTCAGAAGCGGGGTAAGATGGCCGGAGAGTTCGCTCGTGAGCGAGAATTCGTCGGCATCGAAAGCGAAATATTTCGACAGGAAATCCTGCAACGCCTGTAACGGACCCTGGAACGCATCCACCACGAACGAGGCGTCGAGCCTCGAAAGTTCACTGAATTTGCTGAACACAAGCGGCACGAAAAAAGTAACGAACAGGATAGCTACCGTCCATATCGTAAGAAGCGTCAGAAAAGCCGCAAGCCGCCGTGGCATCGCCCGTCCGCGGATACGCAGGCGGAGGAGCACATCCACCAACGGCTTGCCGATAATGGCGAGCACCGCCGAGATAAGTATATAGGCTACTATATTGCTGAAGTACCAGATAAGGAACAGCACTATGGCCGCGATAACGGCACCAACTACATATCTGGCAAAATTGGACATTTCCTCCGGGAAATTTTTAGTTTGTAAGGCAGCCCGTAATCAACCGACTGGCCGCTCGGGCCGTAAGGTTATTGTATATTTACCTGAACCTTGCGATAGCCGTCTGCGAACCTTTTACCTTCTGCCCCTCCCCGACGAGAATCTCGCAATCGGGCGGCAGCAGCAGGTCGATTCTCGAACCGAACTTTATGAAGCCGCACTTTTCGTTTTGCGTAACCTCTTTATCCTTCCGGGCATATGAAACGATACGCCGTGCCACCAGACCGGCCACCTGCCGGAACAGCACCTCCCGCCCGCCGTGGCCGACCACCGTGGTGGTCCGCTCGTTTTGTTCCGACGATTTAGGGTGCCACGCCACCAGGAATTTCCCCGGGTGGTATTTATAATAGAGCACCTTCCCCCCTATCGGGAACCAGTTCACATGGACGTTCGTAACGGACATAAAGACCGAGACCTGTATCCTCTCATCTCCGAAATATTCCTTTTCGAGCGTCCTCTCCACCACCACTACCTTACCGTCGGCAGGGGAATAGACCAACGAATCGTCCGTAAGCCGGGGACGCTGCGGCTCACGGAAGAACCAGCAGGTAAGCAGTAACAGCACGCCCAGTAGAACGCTCAGCACCACCCCGAGCCATACCGGCAAAAACAGCCAGCCGGCAACGCCGAGCGCCGCGACTATCAGCGCGGTAACCAGTATGATACGGTATCCTTCCCTGTTAATCCTCACGATGCAAAGATAACAAAATATAGGTAAACGAACGGTACCGAGAACAACAGCACGTCGAAACGGTCGAGGAATCCGCCGTGACCCGGGATAACTCCCCCCGAATCCTTGATAAGTACCGAGCGTTTCAGCATCGACTCGACAAGGTCGCCGAACACCCCGCTCACCACCACCACCATAGAAAGGCCGGCCCAGAAGACAGTGTGTTTTCCCAGGAACCCACCGCCGCCTTCCAGCAGCCACCCTATGGTAATCCCAACCGCGACGGCCAAAACAAGCCCACCGAAGAATCCTTCCCACGATTTTTTGGGAGATATACGTTCGAAAAGCCTCGTCCGCCCGAATGCCACACCTACCAGATAAGCTCCCACGTCGTTGGCCCACACTATAACTATAAACCCTATAATACCCCAACGCATCCTACTCCAGCCCTCCATGCCCAGCAGGCCTAGCAACAGCAACGGAAACGCCACGTAAAGGATACCCGTCAGGGTAGCTGCGATGTTTACCAGCGGATTTTCTTTCCTACGGTAAAGTTCACAGATAAAGACCACGAAGAAAAGCACCGTTACCGAATCGAAGGCGGTAACGCCCACGTTGGACGGGATGAAACCGGCTCCGAACAGCAGGATTATAAGAACGCCGGTCACCATTCCGAGCGGCGCCTGCGGCAGTGCTCCGGCCTTTGAGGCTATTTTGTAAAACTCCCACATCCCTCCGATGCAGATAGCCAGAAGCAGCGCCAGGAAACTGTACGGCGACAGCAACACCGCACCGGCCACGACAGCCGCTATAACCGCACCGCTTACGGTCCGTATCGCAAAAGAGTTGAATGCCGGATTTTTCTTCACTTATTTTAGCTTGTCGCACCTTCCGGGTGCGTATAATGGGTGTTGTTCGTAGCTTTATCAGTTGCCGGGAGCGGCATTTCTCTCCCGGCCCTTCCAGCCCGGAATTAATACCGGGACGCAAACAGTGTCGTCGACGGTTACGGGGCGGGCCGGGTTGTGCACGCAATGATTTCGGCGGCAAATTCCCCTGAGGATAACGAGCCTGCCGGGCCGTGGAGGCAACCCTCCTATTCCTCCCCGCCTTTCCGTATATCTTCCAGCGGGTCGGGTTGGGGCAGTTCCGATTCCAGTGTGGCTATCTTTTCTCCTTTCGGCACACCATCCTCCGGTGCGCCTCCTGTCGAGCCGTCCGCATGGCACCCGTCCGTATCACCCGGAACGGTGTCCCGATCCACGACTGCAATATCATCTGTACGCGAATCGTCTCCGTTACCTGCAATACACTGATTAGAGTCACCCTCCTTTTCGCCTGTCTCCGAGGCTGTGAAACCGACGTCGCTGCCGCTACAGTCTTCCCCGAGGGCGCTCTGCCCTTCCGAGTCTGAGCGGTCCTTTTCGTGGGTCTCACCGCCGCTAAAAGAATCCCAATGCGTAATCGTGGCTCCGGAGCGGCCCCGGTACCGGGCCTCGTCCACACTGTCGTCAGCAATCACCCCGGTCTCCGTGTCGGTTGACTTCCATCCTTCGGCGATTGCATCCGCCGTACCGTTATGTTTAATCTGGGCAGCCGCTTCCGACCGCTCTTTCTCAATGTCTTTTTTCCTCTTCCCGAAGATGCGTTCCACGTCTTCGGTAAATATCACTTCCCTTTCGAGCAGTATTCCGGCCAGTTCGTGCAGCCCCTCGCGGTGACGTACAAGTATCTCGCGAGCCATCGCCTCGGCTTCCTCGAGAATGGATTTCACCTCCTCGTCTATCTGCTGGGCGGTCTTCTCGCTGAACGGTTTTGTAAGAGCCATATCGCTCTGACCGGTCGAGTCATAATAGCTCACGTTACCCACATTGGCGCTCATACCGTAGTAGGCGACCATTGCGTAGGCCATTTTTGTAGCCCTCTCCAGGTCGCTCAACGCCCCGGTCGATACCCGTCCGAAAGTCAAATCCTCCGACACCCGGCCCCCGAGCAGCGAAGCCATTTCGTGCATAAGCTGTTCGCGGGTGGTGATATGACGCTCGTCCGGCAGGTACCATGCCGCCCCGAGAGCCTTGCCGCGCGGGATTATGGTAACCTTGATCAACGGGTGGGCATCCTCCAAAAGCCAGCTTACCGTGGCATGACCGGCCTCGTGGAAGGCAATGCTCCGCTTCTCTTCGGGGGTCATAATCATGTTGCGCTTCTCCAACCCGCCCACGATGCGGTCCACGGCGGCGAGGAAATCGTCCTTATCCACCGCGCTTTTATTTTTCCGGGCGGCTATCAGGGCCGCCTCATTACATACGTTGGCAATATCGGCACCGGAGAATCCGGGCGTCTGTTTGGCGAGGAACTCACGGTCAAGATCTTTAACCAGTTTGAGGCTTTTGAGGTGGACCTCGAAAATCTCCCGCCGTTCGTTAAGGTCCGGCAACCCTACCTCAATCTGCCTGTCGAACCGCCCGGCACGCATGAGCGCCTTATCCAGAATATCGGCACGGTTGGTGGCAGCGAGTATAATCACACCCGAGTTGGTTCCGAACCCGTCCATCTCGGTAAGCAGCTGGTTAAGTGTGTTTTCCCGTTCGTCGTTCGACGAGTATCCCACGTTCTTACCCCGGGCACGCCCGATTGCGTCTATCTCGTCGATAAAGACGATACAGGGCGCCTTTTCCTTCGCCTGACGGAACAGGTCTCGCACACGCGACGCCCCTACCCCGACGAACATTTCCACAAAATCCGAACCGCTGATGGAGAAGAACGGCACGTTGGCCTCTCCGGCCACGGCCTTCGCAAGCAGGGTCTTACCCGTTCCCGGGGGTCCAACCAGCAGCGCTCCTTTGGGTATTTTTCCCCCGAGGTCCTTATATTTCTGCGGCTTCTTCAGAAAATCCACGATTTCCATGACCTCCACCTTGGCCTCTTCCAGCCCGGCCACGTCCTTGAAGGTGGTTTTAACCATGTTATCCTTGTCGAACATCTGTGCCTTGGCCTTACCCACGTTGAATATTCCGCCGCCCGCACCTCCGCCGGCGTTGCGCGACATCATGCGCATTATAATTATCCAGATACCGATAATTATGGCGAACGGAAGCACACTGCTGAGCAGGTTCAACCATACGTTCTGGCGGTTCTCGTAGCGCACGGCCACATCCACACCGTACTGGTTCCGCGCCAGTTCCAGGTCGCGGTCGAATATGTCCACCGACGGTATGTTATAGGTAAACTGAACTCCGTTCTGCGGCAGGTTCCTGTACTCCTTTTTCCCGGAATATTTTCCTATCTCCTCCTGTTTGATGTAGATTTCCGCAACGTCCTTGTTCACCACCTCAATCCGGTCCACGTCGCCCGAAGCGATCATTTCCCGGACCGTGTCCCAATCGGTCCTTACCGGCGTCTCACGGCCGGCCATAAGGCTGTAACCCATTATCGCTATACCGATAATGGCATATACCCACAGCAGGTTGAACCGCGGGCGTTTCATCTGGGGCACCGGACTGCCGCCCGGCCTGTTTATATTGTTATTTGCCATAAAGTTTCTTGTAATTTTATCGGGGTGTCGTCACCTCCCGGCCGTCAGTCCTGCGTTCCGAAACGCTGGCTCGGTACGTCGGCCCATAGCTCTTCGATGTTGTAAAATTCCCTCAGTTCGGTCTGGAATATGTGGACCACCACGTCTACATAATCCATCGCGACCCAGACGCTGTTGGTCGTACCCTCTATGCGCCAAGGCTTTTCGCCCAACTCCTCGCGGACCTTCTCGGCCACCCCGTCGGCAATGGCCGACACCTGGGTCGTCGAATCGGCATTGCATATCACGAACGCCGAAGTTATCGCCCCGTCGACGCCCGACAGGTCGAGTATAACTATATTTTTTCCTTTCTTATCGTCTATCGCCTCGGCGATTGTTTTCACCAGTTCCGTCATACAAAATCATAGGGCAGGTACCGCCTCCGGCCACCTGCGAATTACTTATCATACCAAGTTCGCAAAATTACTGTTTTTTTTCCGGGAATCAGCCCAAAGCGACCCAAAAGATAAGGACCGCTTACCATAAAACGTATCCCTTATCCAAAACGTGTACCGTGAAGTATTATTTTCTCCGTTCCGCATAGCCCAATACCGCCCGCGGGTCCGCCGTCAGCTCGTCAGTCCAAGTCCGGTAGGCAAGCCCGGGCCGGTATTAATTTACCTGCAAAGGTGCGGCTTCTATAACCGACTCTTTAAGGGCCTCGATAAGAGTACGCTTCACATACGTACGGTGCACGGCTATGGATATTTTGCGGGAGGCGGCACCTTTGGCGAGTGTTTTCAACTGGTTCTTCCGGTCGCGCGGAATAAACTCGACCGCCATTTCCGGGATTATGGTAATGCTGCTCGTACAATCCACGATACGCATCAGGGTGTCGAGAGAACCGCTCTCGAAGTTACACGACGGCCTTACCGCCCGGCGCGACTGGCAGAGCTCCAGTATCTGGTCCCTCAGGCAGTGCCCGTCGCTGAGCAACAGCAACTCCTTCATATCTATATCCTCGATACGGATGTTACTCCGCTCGAACAGCGGATTGGAAGGTGCTACGTAGGCAAAAAAGCGGTCGTTGAACAGGTCCTCCTCTATTATGTTGTCCGGGCACATCCCCCCGGCGAGTATCGCCGCGTCGAGCGAGTCACGGCTGAGGTTGGTGATAATGTCGGCCGTTTTCATCTCCCTGATTTCCAGTTCCACCTTGGGATATTTCCTGACAAATCCCGGTATAAAACGGTGCAGCAGGTAAGGTGCGATGGAAGGAATGACCCCGAGGCGAAGCGTTCCCGATACCTCTCCCTTCAGTTCGTTCACCGACTCTTTTATATAGTTGTAAGCCTTCAGGGCTTCGCGTGCGCTTTCGATAACCACCGTTCCGGCCTCGGTGGGGATTACCGGTTTTTTCGAGCGGTCTAAAAGTATGACCCCGAGCTCCTCCTCGAGATTTTTAATCTGCATGCTGAGCGACGGCTGCGTCACGAAACAGCGTTCCGAAGCCTGCGAGAAACTGCCGCAGTTGGCCACCGCAAGAAGGTATTCGATTTGTACTATGGTCATATAATTCGGGAATGTCCGGGTTTAATAACAATGGTACTTCCTATGATATACTGCAAATATTATAAAATAAATTTATAACGCCAAATTCCTGCCGAACCGTAATGCGATAATATTTAACCGGAGATCACGACATTTACACGCCTATAATCCTGCCCGAAAAACAACTATCGTCCGAAAAAAGCCCGGTAAAAGACCCCTAACGGAAGTTGCCTGCCGCCACGGTCGCTGAAATACAGCTCCCCGTACTTTTCGTCGGACGCTGCGAAAAGGTCTGCCCGGAAGATGTCTTTAACGGTACTGCGGGCCAGCAACGATGACAGCCCCATAGAATAAAGGTTAAGGATAAGGAACGAACCGGACGGTTCCAACAGCCGGGCGCAATGGTCGAGCAGTGCGGGCAGGTGTTGTTCGAGAACCCATTTTTCGCCGTCCGGACCCCGGCCGTAAGCCGGCGGGTCGAGTATTATGCCGCGATACCGGTTACCGCGCCGCACCTCGCGGGCCACGAACTTTGCCACATCGTCCACAATCCACCTAATCTGGTCCAATCCCGACCCGGTGGCGTTCTCCCTCGCCCAGCCTACCACCTGTTTCACCGAATCGACATGGGTTACGGCCGCACCTGCCAATGCCGCGGCCAGCGTCGCTCCGCCTGTATAGGCGAACAGGTTGAGCACGGCCGGTCGCCCGTCGGCCCCGCTTTTTATCCGCCCGATTGAATCGTAGATAAAATCCCAGTTTTCGGCCTGCTCGGGAAACAGGCCCACATGTTTGAAGGCAGTAAAACCGAGCCGCATCCGCAGCGACATATCTTTGTAAGCGTAATCAATTTTCCATTGCCCGGGTACTCCCGGACGCAAGTCCCACGTACCCCTTTCGTCGGCTTGGGCACGCTTACCGGACGGCGCGCCTTCCGAAGCGCCCCGTCGGAAAACGGCGTTCGCCGTCCTTTCCCATTCCTCTTCCGGCAAAGCCTTGCGCCAAAGAGCCTGCGGCTCCGGCCGCACCGTCACCACACTGCCGAACCGTTCGAGCTTCTCGAAACCGCCGCTGTCTATAAGCTCGTATTCTTCCCAGTTACGGGGTTTAAGCAAAACAGGGTTATCCATGATTATTCATTCTTTTAATTCTTGCGCTTACGGATAGGCGAAAAGCGCTTCCCGGATTATACCGAATCACTCAACCTTTACAACCCTCATCCTGCAGCCGACGCAATCGAAATCCAGCCGGTACCGGAAGTTTACCCGGTGCAGGTAGAGTTCACGGATTTTGTCATCGGGGTTATCTTTAAAGCAAACACCTATTTCCCGGCGCAGGCAGTAAGGTGTTGTCATAACGGTCAACCCGTCCAGCGAGCGGCGCAGGTCGTTGGCCGGCTCGAATCCGGTCACCCCGTGCATTTCCCAAAACCGGCGGGACAGAGAATTGGTAACGTTATCCTCGCCCCCCAGGTGGCTGTCCATATACGGGTATGTATCGTCACGGGCGGCAACGGCGGAAACAACCGCCGCCTGTCTTTCCTTCCCGAACACCTCGAGCCGTAGTGCCGTGAGCTCATCGAGGAGCCTGCGCCGCAGGGCGTTCAGTTCACCGGCCACCAGGAATGGTATCTCCCCGTTGTCACCGGTCACGAGCGTAAAACCCTCGATGCGGTAGATCGTGCCCCCCCCCCGTTTTATGGATTTGGGACTCTATTACAGCCGCCATCCTTTCACGGTTGCCGGCAGGGCCGTTGCGGGCCGCGAGCGATGCCACGGCCCGGTTGCCGCATCCGTCGTCGGCAGTGACCTCCAAACCGGCTCGGTCGGCCCGGCACTCCACCCGTACGGCGACGGTCCTGCTTGCAGCGCTCCTTTGGACCATCTGCAGAAAACGGTGGTCATGATTACGGAAAACCTCAGCGCCCGGTACGATACCGTCCGTCCGGTTGGGATAAACCCTATTCCCGTCCACCTTATTGATATTGGTACCTGTCAAACACCCGCCCGCGAGGAAGCATAGACCGTCCCCCGCCACAATCGTTTTCCGCCCGGAAACCTCTCCGCCGGCCGATAAAATACCCCCTGAATCGGCGGGCCCTACTATTTGAGCAACCTCACCGGCAGACCGGCTAATCCCGGCGATTTAGTAACTTTGCGGCGATGCGACAGATTGAATTGCTTATACCAGCCCGTGACGGGGAGTCCGGCAGGGCCGCCGTGGACCACGGTGCCGATGCCGTATATATCGGCGGCCCGGCGTTCGGGGCGAGGGCCGCCGCAGGTAACAGCATCGAAACAATTGCGGGCCTGGTCGAATATTGCCACCGGTATAGGGTGAAGGTTTATGCCGCGTTAAACACCCTCGTCTACGAGGAGGAATTAACACGGGCGGAGCAAATGGCCCGTGAGCTTCTTGCGGCAGGGGTGGACGCCCTTATAATACAGGACCCGGCTTACCTTATGATGGGGTTGGAAGGCGCGGTGTTCCATGCTTCCACCCAGATGTGTAATACCGGGGCGGATAGAGTCGGTTTCCTCGGACGCAGCGGATTCTCAAGGGTCGTTCTCGAAAGGGGGTTGACGCTGGAGGAAATATGCGATATCAGCGCCCGGTGCGGTGTCGAGACTGAATGTTTCGTCCACGGAGCGATTTGCGTAGGCCATAGCGGACGGTGTTACCTGAGCCGGAGCATGGGCCCGCGAAGCGGTAACCGGGGGGAATGC
>Ga0192246_1045_pt1 | contig 11449 bp, 8 predicted proteins | sample Koala_Koa26_C3_FD_131236 | JGI IMG/M metagenome (GOLD analysis project Ga0192246, IMG submission 131236) | Enriched cells from koala feces incubated with labeled cellulose particles, San Francisco Zoo, California, United States - Koala_Koa2-6_C3 ...
TTCCGAAGTGCAGTTTAAAATCCACGTCTGGCGTAATGATTGCACAAGGATGATTTCTGTCCGCAGGAAAAACCTGACCCATAATGCGATAAAGCGACTGACTTCGCTCGATATCCAGCATACGTTCTCCGTAGGGCGGATTGCAAATGGTAATCGCCCCCGCCTGTGGATGAAAATCCGCCACATCCATCTGCTCGAGCCGCACACGTGGCATCACGCCTGCACGTCTGCAATTTTCTTCCGTCAGGGCGATTGCCTCCGGATCGATATCTGAGCCGATTGCTGTAAATGCAGCATCACGCCGGATGTTAGAAACTGCTTCTTCTCTCGCTTTTTCCCAGACGGATGTGGGAATCTGTGCCCACGTCTCCGCTAAAAATCGCCGATGGAGTCCCGGTGCAATTCGCATTGCCTTGAACGCCGCTTCAATGAGCAGCGTACCGCTTCCACAAAAAGGATCACAAACCACGCTGTCCGAGCGCACCTGAGCTAGATCGACAATTCCAGCGGCGAGCGTTTCTTTGATGGGAGCGGCGTTTGCGTTACGCCGATAGCCACGCTTGTGCAGTCCGACACCAGTGGTATCCAGATAAATTACCGCATGGTTGTTGCGGATTTGAAATCGAATGGGATGGTTCGCCCCCGCCTCCGAAAACCAGTTCATGTGGTAGGCAGCTTTCAGCCGTTCTACTGCCGCTTTTTTCAAGATCGATTGACAGTCCGGTACGCTGTGCAATTTGGAGTCCAGTGCGTGTCCTTTTACGGGGAACGCATCGTCCTTCCCAATAAACTGTTCTAGTGGGATTTTTCGCATACCTTGAAACAGTTCCTCGAACGTATATGCAGAGAACTCCCCCAGCTTCAAGAGAACACGTTCCGCCGTCGTCAGGCAGAGGTTGGCTTTTGCCAGAACCAAGGCATCGCCTTGAAAATTCACTCGTCCATTTTCAGCGGAAATATTCTCTGCGCCGATTTTGGACAATTCAAACCGCAGCGTCCGTTCCAGACCGAAGTGACACGGACAGCTAAACGAAAAGTGTGTATGGGTTGCCATAACGTTGTTCCCCCTTAATTTCCACTGGTTGTCACTTCTCCTGCATTGCTGGATTCTGCTGCATTCGAGGCGTCTCCATCCGCAGCAGAGACGTCCGTCGTGTCGACGCTTTCTGTGGATGTGGTGCTTGAACTGGATTCGTCTGTGGTGGTGGTATAGCGTGAATAAGAGCTGCACACGTCGCACTCCGGCGCATTGGACGATTTCCAGTATCCGGTCGTGGTAGAGGTACAATAAGGTCCTGCAATCATACCGGAGACGGAACAGACTTCCACTTCTATCACCGTATCATCTACCGGATATTCCGCACCAGTATCCAAGCTATCGGCATATTCTCCGATGACATTGTACCAGATTTGCGCAGATTTGATGTTGTGGTTTTCAATTTCCGCCCGTTCTGCATATCCCAGCCAAATACCGCTGACGAAATCTTCTGTCAATCCCACGAACATTAAATCGTTCCAGTTTTGTGTGGTACCAGTTTTTCCTGCAACGTGTTTATTTTGCAGTTGTGCTTTCTGTCCCGTGCCGTTTTCCACCACATCCTGTAACAGCTTGTTCATGACATAAGCCGTATCCGAACTGACCGCTTCATAGGGGCTGCCGTCGTTTTCGTACACTACTTCATCAGAACCCTGTACCACTTTTGTGACAATGTGTGCAGAATACTGCGTACCGCCGTTTCCATAGGGAACATAGCCGTTGACGAGATTTTCCAGTGTGATGCCATAGCTCAGTGCACCTACTGTCAGCGGAGAATAGTTTTTGTCGGTATAATCGCTTCCGTCCTCGTTGTCGTAGAGATCCAGTCCCATTTGTTCAGTTGCAAAGTCGTACACGCTGTCTATCGTCAGTTCTTGGCACAGCTGTGCGGGAATGGTATTATAGGATTTTTCCAGAGCTTCAAAAATTTTCAGCTGTTTATAGGTAATGCTCATCGCCGTGCTGTCTTCGCTGTAGTTGGTCGGCCATGATTCTCCGTTGACGGTAATTGGTTCGTCGGTATAGATCGAACCCCAGTGAATCAAATCAGTTTCCAACGCCAGTCCATAGGTCGTCAGCGGTTTAATAGTAGATCCAGGCTGTCTTGGCTCCATCGTAGCATAATCCCAGCACAGGGATTCCGTCTTTTCGCCCACTGCTCCCGCAATCGCCAGTATCTCGCCATCATAATTCATGGCAATAAAGGCGGACTCCGGATAAGTGACTTCCGATTCGCTGTAGACGCCGTCGTCGTTTAGGTCTTCATATTTCGCCACAGAGCTGGAATCCACGAGGTTGTCCAGATCCGAATAGCGTTCCTCCACATAGTCCTGCATCTCGACGTCAATGGTCGTATAGATTTGATAACCGCCGTTGTTGATCCGTGTGATCGCCTGATCAGTGGTCAGATTAAACGTTTCAGAGAGGTAGTCTGCGAATTCATAGATTGCCGCATCCACTGCCCAGGAGGTAGCGGAACTGCCGTTGGAACTAGACGATTCCTCGGCGGATTCTGGATGTTCCGCCAGATATTCTTCTGAGTCAGTGAAAACCAGTTCTTCGTTCAATGCTTCTTGGTATTCGTCATAGGAGAGGGCACCATTATTGTACATCTGCCACAGGACATATTCCTGTCGTTCCTTGTTTTTTTCACGTCCCGTATTGACCCATTCTCCAGTGGTGTCGTCTGTGTATCCTGCAAATGGATTTAGCGTCTCCGGACTTTTTGGAATTGCCGCCAGACAAGCGGCCTCTGCCACGTCTAACTCCGTTGCGCTCTTTCCGAAATATTTTTGTGCCGCCGCTTCAATACCATTCGTTGTACCGCCAAAGCCGATATAGTTGAGATAGGTTTCCAAAATCGTATCCTTGGAATAATTTTTCTCCAGCTCCATGGCACGGAAAATCTCTCGGATTTTACGAGAGGGGGATTGTTCACTGTCGCCAGTCAAGTTTTTGATGAGCTGCTGCGTAATGGTAGAACCGCCCTGATTGGTGTCATAGATATGCACGAACATATTGACGAAGGCGGAGAGCGTTCGTTTATAGTCGACACCGTCGTGGCTGTAGAATCGTTCGTCCTCCGCACACACGAAAGTGTTATGCACATAATCCGGCAAGTTCTTAATATCCACAGGAATGCGTTCTGAAGAGCTTCCTACTTCATAGATCGTCACCCATTCGCCCTCGTCGTTTTGGGCATAGATATTGGTGCTATAGGATAGCTCCATTTCTTCGATGGTGACGTTTGTCACGTCGTCACGAAATCCCATGACATAGACCACCAGAGCCGTCAGGATAATGGTACAGGTGATAATGGTAATCAAAAACAACGCCGCCAATGTTGAACCCAAAATCGACAGGGTACGCCGCAGTGCAGGAAAGCGAGAGAGCTTATCTATTTTTTCGTCTCCGCCGGCGGCTTCTTCCAGTTCTTTATTGTGATAAGGGAATTCCGGCGTACCGGTCGGACCATAATAATTCCGTTTGACACCGGCATTTGACTTGACGTTACGAAACCCCTGGGATTTTTTTTCTTCTGCCATATGCAATGCTTCCTTTTCCATCGTTTCTGCCAAATTTGCAGAAAAAGCATCAATCGATATACACAATACATTATAACACAAAAAAGCGGAAATGTTAAGGGGAAACGCAAAATTTTTCAGAAAAATATGCAAAATGTATAATCCTACAGTTTCTGGGAAAGCTATTTCTAGTCGTTTTGCGAAGAAAGGCGGGCAGTCGTATGGAAGGACGCAGAATTTTTTGGACAATCCTGACGGGATTTGCAATTTCACTGGTGATTGTGGTGGGAACGATGACTTATACGACGAAACAGAAAAAAACCCAGACACAGGAAAAATTGAGCGATGTTGTCACAGATTCCGGCGAAAGCGGAGAGGCGCAGCCGCAAGATACGCTAGGCTACACAATGTGGATTGTAGACGGTCAGATTGGGCTGTTCCGATCTGGCTGTAGTACGCCTTATCGAAAGCTGGATATGCCGCTTAGTTTATTATCGGAGTACGATCTGGCGGCACTGGAAGAGGGCATCACAGTGGAAACCCAGCGAGAGTTGGATCAAATGATTGAGGACTATACTTCATAAGCGTATGAAAAAAGCATCGTTAGCGATGCTTTTTTCATTTATCTTTTTCCTTGATTTAATTTAACAGATAGTCCAGGATGGAGCACAGCGATTCGGTGTAATCCTCCGCCACGACTTCTTGTACCATTTCGGAGTCGTCTGTGATAATGCCATCCACTTGTAAATTACACAGAGAGCGTGCTTCGGATATGCTGTTCACCGTCCATGCGAAAACTTGTTTTCCGTTTTGGTGGGCGGTATTTACCACCTGATTGATGACAAAAACTTTATTCAAGCTGAATCTGTCTGCATATTGTAAATTATAAAACTGACCATACGCCATGCTCATAACATAGGCTGTTTTGATTGCACTGTTTACCTGTTTGATTTTCTTCAGAGAAGTGTAAGAAAAGGACGTCACCCAGCATTTATCAGTATAATCATATTTTTCAATCAATTCTGCCACGTCCTGTTCCAACGTATCCGAGCCATAGTCGGTGGGTTTGATTTCAATGTTCAGCTGAATCCGTCCGTCCACGAACTGTAATACCTCTTCCAGCGTCGAAATGCGTGCGTTCCCATAGATCGGATCAAACCAGCTCCCAGATATTCTTGTCCACGCCGGTGGTACGCAAGAGACTCTGGTCATGCATGACGACAAGAACGCCGTCTTTTGTCTGTTGGACGTCCAGTTCAATAAAGTCTGCTCCTACGTCGATAGCCGCCGCAAAGGCGTACAGTGTGTTTTCCAGCGCATCTGCGGAAAGTCCACGGTGTGCCATAATCATCGGATCTTGATAGAACGTCACCCAAAGGGTCGACTGACCGGTGAGGAGGCTGTATAGATAAGACACGTTTAGTCCCAATGCCGATAGTGTCAGCACCAGAGCTGTAACGACAGCAGTCACACAGCGAAACGGTCGTGTTTGTTTTGCGTCAGGCTGATACGGTTCCGGCAGTTCCACCTCAGGAAACTGCTCCCGTCGCTTTTGGAAAAGCGTCGTGACATGGGTTACATAAATCGGCGTTGCAAAGAACGAGAAGCTCCACAGAACCACCTGCATCAAAATTTTGAACACCTGCATCGCCTGTGTGGTCAGAGATGTGCCACTGTTTCTCAGCTTGACAATCAGGAGAACCACCGCCGTGATGGCGCACAAGGATAGGAGCATTACAGCAAAATAAAAGCAGTTCCACAAGAGGACAGAGAAAAGCGTTTTCCAGAACCGTCCCTTGATGAGCTTTCTGCTGCATTTTCTTGCACTGCGAAAGCTGCAGCGATATTCCACGAAAAGCGGTGTCGAGAAAATCCACCGTACAGAGAGTAAGCAGCAGAGGAGAATCACACCCACATAAATCGGGAGGAGAAAGTCTTTTTTTGTGATATAATAGGCGAGAAAATCGGGAATTCCCATTACTGTAAAAATACCGGAGGTAGCAGAAAACTGCATCAGCGGAATCAGCACGAGTAAATGCAGCGGCAGGAGGAGTCCGCCACGAAAGAAGTGTTTCAAGCTGTGGAGTCCTGCACAGGTCATACTGCGTAAGGTGTTGCGAACGGGAGTTTTCGGTTTTACCGGTGTGGAAAAGCAGTTGCAGACTGCGGCAATTTCAAATAAAGTATAGAGTGCGGCAGCGGTGAGAACGAGGAGGAGCAATAATATGGTCCAAGGGGATTTCAAAAACGAGATGAGATTGGCGTTCGTGAGATATTTGAGTCCTGCCGCACGAATGGTGAGCTGCAATAGTCCGGCACAGGCGGGTGCGACGATGAGAATGGTGAGCAGCTTCCAGAGAATTTCAAAGAGCAAAAGCGGTTTCCAGTGTTGGCGCAGCTGACGCCATGCAGAGCGAAACGGGAACATGGGAGGCGACCTCCTTTCTGATTGCGATGATATAACACTACTATAACACAAATTTTTTGAATTTACAAGAGCATATGAAAAAAGCATCGACAGGGATATTTTGGATATAAAATATCCCCGGATGCTTTTTCTATTTGTTATGATTTTTATATATCACTGCTTTTTGACTGCGCTTAGTGCCGCATAGCTGTAGGCAGGGAGCTGTACCGTCTGATTGTCGCAGATACCGCTGATGACCGTACTAAATGCATACTTTTGAAACGATTCGTCTGTCAGGGAAACCATCTGGGTAGTGTTGCTGCGGTTTAACAGAATAATCACGCTATAGCCGTTTTCCTCGTCATATCTGGAGAAACCCAAAACGTTTGGATCCAGCAGTAAAAATTCCATTCTGCCCTCTCGGAATACGTCGTGTTTCCGGCGAATGTGTCCAAGCTGCTTGGTGTATAGGAGCAATTCCTCGTCCTCGTGTCCCCAGGGGTAACACTGTCGGTTGAACGGGTCTTTCCATCCTTCCAGACCGACTTCGTCGCCATAATAAATGGTCGGCACGCCCGGTAAGAAAAATTGCAATACCATGGCGCATTTCAAAAGCACCTTTCCCTTTTCATATTCCTCCGGTGTCAACGGGTGCTGTGCCATCCAGTCCTTGCTCTTGTCATCACAGGGCTGACCGCCAAATCGATTGATCGCACGTTCGATGTCGTGGGTAGAGACAAAGTTCATCAATACGTCTACAGTGCATTTGGGATAATTTTCCAAAATTCCAATGATTCGATCTCGAAACCGATAGGGTTCTTCTCCTTTGATATAACAAATAATTGCGTCACAGAACGGGTAGTTCATGACACTGTCCAGCTGATCGCCTAAGAGATAACGCCGTTTCACGCCATAAGCCTCTTTATTGGAGGCGTCCTCCCAGACTTCGCCAATGACAATTTTTTCTTCGTCATAGTTTTTGACACAGGTGTGTAAGTGATCCAAGAACAAATCTGGCAGCTCATCTGCTACATCCAGCCGAAATCCTGCCGCACCGAGGCTGAGCCAATATTCTAAGACGCCGTCCTTACCGCAGATAAATTTGGTATAGCTTGGGTTGTTCTCGTCTACATTCGGCAGTGTGTCAATACCCCACCAAGATTCATACTCTTTGTTTCCCCAGAAGTGATACCAGCTGTCATACGGACTTGTTTCGTCCTGATATGCACCGGGTTCTGCATAGCGTCCATATCGATTGAAGTAGACGCTGTCTGCTCCGGTGTGAGAGAAAACGCCGTCCAAGATAATCGAAATGCCACGTTCTTTTGCGTCGGCACAGAGCTTTTCAAAATCCTCGTTTGTGCCGAGGAGCGGATCGACTTTCCGATAATTCGCCGTTCCATAGCGGTGGTTTTCGTGGGATTCAAAAATGGGATTTAGATAGATACAGGTGACGCCTAAGTCTGCCAGATAGTCTAGTTTTGAGCGAATGCCCTCCAAGTCGCCGCCGAAATAGTCATTGTTCCAGACGTGACCGTTCTGATCCGGCTGATAATATGGCAGTTTTCCCCATTCCCGCATGACTCTGCCATCGGGGATATTCTCGTGGGGTTTGCCGCTATTGTAAAATCGATCGGGGAAAATTTGATACATAATGCCGCCCTTTAAGAAATTCGGCGTCCGATAGTGTTTCGCATAGACAGTCAGCTGAAACATTTCGCCAATATCCAGCATCCCGTGACAGGCGTCGCCCCGTTTGATGTAGTGGCGAATGTGGTTGCTTGTATAAGAGAAGTAGTAATAGTGGACGCCTGCGAATTTCGATTGAAAATTTGTCGTATATACGTTACAGCTGTCCTCTTGTCCTGTCAGATTCATCGGCAAAAATCGTTCCTTGAAGCCGGTTCGGAATACGACCAATACCGGTGCGAAATCCAGCTGTACATCAGCCGGAATGCGGATGGTAAACTGACAGGACTGTTCTTGTTGGATTGCGCCAAAGGGATTTTTATAGGTGGTATCCCAGCTTTTATAAAGATATGGCATATCAAAAGCTCCTTTATTCTGTGACACACACACTTCATAAAAAGCGGAGTCAAGTAAAAGCTCGCTCCGCTTGTGTGAGATTGTGGTGTGGCGTTGATTTCAAATCATCACGCCATTTGTGTTTCAAACGGGTTTCGTTCAGATCCCCCAGATGTCCTTTGCATATTCATTGACCGCACGGTCTGCGGAGAAAATACCTGCTTCTGCAATATTCATCAGGGACATTTTTATCCATCTGTCCGTATCGGTATAGATTTCGGAGCTGTGTGCCTGTACGCTAGTGTAGCTGTCGAAGTCTGCGAGAACTATATACGGGTCGACCGTCCGCAGCGAATCTGCCACTTCAGTAAATTTACAGCCGTTAATGCCCGCATACATCCGGTCGATACAGCTCTTGATAATGGGGTTGTTCCGGTAATAATCCTCCGGATGATAGCCCCATGCTTTCAGTGCGTTGACTTCTTCCGTCTTCATGCCGAAGATGAAGATATTGTCGTCGCCGACTACGTTACTGATTTCGATGTTTGCGCCGTCCAGGGTACCCAGCGTCACAGCACCGTTCAGCATGAGCTTCATATTACCCGTGCCGGACGCTTCTGTACCAGCCAGTGAAATCTGTTCAGAAATATCGCATGCAGGCATCAGCAGTTCGGACATGGTAACCCGATAGTCTTCTAGGAAATAAACGGAGAGCTTTTCCGAAATCCGAGGATTCTTGCGGATTTCTTCCGATAGTGCCCAAATCAACTTGATAATCTGTTTTGCCAGATAATATCCCGGTGCAGCCTTTGCAGCGAAGATATATGTTTTTGGTACGAAGTCCATATTGGGATTTTCCAGTAATGCGTTATACTGTGCCAGAATGTTCATCACGTTTAGGTGCTGCCGCTTATATTCGTGAAGCCGTTTTACCTGTGCATCAAAAATGCTGTTGGTATCCAGCGTAATGCCGCTCTGTTTCTGGACATACTTAGCGAAACGCTCTTTGTTTTCCTTCTTGATGATACGAAGCTGTTCGAGGGTGTCTTTGTCGTTTGCGAACACTTCCAGTTTTTTCAGTTCGCTGCTGTCCATCAGGAAGCCGTTTCCGATTTTATCCCGCAGCATTTGGGTCAGTCCCGGGTTCGACTGATAGAGCCAGCGGCGATAAGCGATACCGTTCGTGACGTTCTTGAACTTGCTAGGGGTATCCAGATATTCCTCGTGGAAAACGCTTTCCTTGATGATTTCGGAGTGAAGCGTGGATACGCCGTTGACGCTGTGAGATGCCATTACGCAGAGCGTCGCCATGTGTATCTGATTGTCTTTGATGATGGACATTCTGGTGGTCTTTGCACTGTCGCCGCCGTTGCGGTTCATCAGCTCCGCACAATAGCGGTTGTTGATTTCGACAATAATCTGGAAAATCCGTGGCATAACCTGTTTCATCAGGTTCACATCCCACTTTTCCAGAGCCTCTGCCATAACCGTGTGGTTGGTATAAGCGAATATATTGGTGACGATATGCCAAGCCAGTTCCCACGTATAGCCGCAGTCATCCAGCAATACACGCATCAATTCTGGAATCGCCAAAGTCGGGTGGGTGTCGTTGATGTGGATGGCAACTTTTTCGTGGAGATTTTCCAGCGTGCCATAGACGTTCATATGGTGGTTGACAATATCGCCAACAGCCGCCGCACATAGGAAATACTGCTGCCGCAGCCGGAGAAATTTGCCATTTAAGTGGTTATCGTTAGGGTAAAGCACCTTTGAGATGGCGTTTGCCATGGAGTTACGAGAGAGAGCCTGTTCATAGTTCCCCTTGTTAAATTCCTTCATATCGAAACTCGGTGCTTCCGCACGCCACAGGCGCAGCTTCGAGACGCTGTCGCTGCCGTAGCCGGAAACGTACATATCATACGGAAGCGCAATGACCGTGCTATAGTTGACGTGGGAAATATAGTGGTAGGAATCCTGCCAATACTCCTGTATGTTTCCATCGAAGTGGACTTCGATGGCTTCATCCGGATGGGGGTCAAGCCAGACGTTACCGCCGGGCAGCCAGTTGTCCGGGTTTTCGGTTTGCCAGCCGTCTTCCAGTACCTGTTTAAAGATACCGTATTCATAACAAATGGAGTGACCGGTTGCAGGAATGCTCTGGGTTGCCATAGCGTCCAGATAACAAGCCGCCAGTCGTCCCAGACCGCCGTTTCCGAGACCGGCGTCTGGTTCGCATTCAAAAATATTTTCCAGTTTGATGTGATAGTCGCCTAAAATCGACTCCACGTCGTCTTGCAGTTCCAGATTATAGAGTATTGTCTTTAAGGAGCGTCCCATCAGGAATTCCATCGAAAGATAATAAACCTGTTTTTTGCCGATAGAGTATACTCGATTGATAAACTGCTGTCGTTTCCGCTTCAGACGCTTCAGCATCATCGCAGACAGCACCTGATAAATCTGTTTATCTGACGCTTCGTCTGGGGAGACGCTGCATTTGAGCTGCAAATTGCCTACAAATTCCTGTTTCAGTTCTTCTCTTTGTGTATTTGCTGTTTGTTTCCCTGCCATTTTATCCTCCTTCTGCACAGTATGCGTGTGTATCTTGTGCATCGCCGAAAGCCGGAAGTATAACAGATGTGTAACGGTGTTTCTGCGGTGACAATTCGTTTTATTTTTTGGGGTTTCTAGTCGGGTCTGATTTCAGACAGCAGCTGCGACACGTCGTAGTCGTTCTATCAGCAACACATCTGCAATTACTATTATACACATGATTTTGGAATTTGTCAAGTAAAGATTCGGGAAAGCCATTTTATATGTGAAAAAGAAAAAGCCATACCTGAAAAAACAGGACATGACTTTTCACGCAGAGCGTTGAAATCTGCACGATTATTTTTTCGGGAATGGTGAGAACGGATTCACGCATCCCTCGCTCCCTGATAAATAGGCGTTCACACGCCCCTAAAAACGGTGTGGAAAGAGGTAGAAAGGTGAAAAGAGTAGAAACTCGTGTATGTACCGTTTTTCAAAATCAGATTTTTGCTTGCAACAATTATAGGTAATTATAAAAGGGAAGCAATTGTGGCTCCAAGCGCAACAACGACAATAATTGTCACAGCTATGCTGACAATGCTCAAAACAAGACCAACAATTGCGCAAGAAATCGCAATATACCAAAAACAACTCAAGCAAATTGCAACAATTCCCAATACCATAGATGCGACGAGATGCGACGGAAAGACCAACACTTTTTTTCGGTTCCATGCGATAACACACTCCTTTCTGATTGATTTTCTGATATCGTGCAGAGTGACATGAAGAGCATTATAACATGGAGTGACGACAGAATTCGCCCCCATATACTCTAATAAGACAATTAAACCAAAAAAAAAAAAAAAAAAAAAAAAAAAAAAAAATAATAAAAAAAAAAAAAAAAAAAAAAATAAAAAAAAAAAAAAA
>Ga0192246_1081_pt1 | contig 11075 bp, 9 predicted proteins | sample Koala_Koa26_C3_FD_131236 | JGI IMG/M metagenome (GOLD analysis project Ga0192246, IMG submission 131236) | Enriched cells from koala feces incubated with labeled cellulose particles, San Francisco Zoo, California, United States - Koala_Koa2-6_C3 ...
GGCAATCAACGCCGCATCCGCAGGTTCCATCACGACGGTATAGGGCTTATCGTGTATTTGCCGGAACACCATCACACGGCCGGTTACACCTTGCATCGCACAGCGTACACCAGCCATACCGATTTGTTCCGATTCATCAATATCCGTCTTCGAACATAAGTGGGACGAACAACGCTGCATTACATTCAACTCAATCGAACGTACCTTACAGCCGAATTGAGATCTTGCCATTTGTTTCAGATATTTCCCGATACCGGAAAGATACTTGTGCCCAAACTGATCGATAAGTCCGGATTGTACGCCCTCCGGTACAGCGATTCCCTTCGAAACCGCCACAACAACCGCTTTGTATTTCGCCATCTCCTGTTCTACATCCCGTAAAAAACGCCTTTCTGAAAAATTCGCTTCTGGCACATAAACAAGATACGATGCAGGCTCACCCATTGCGTGCAGCACAGCACTCGATGCGGTCAGCCAACCTGCGTGCCGCCCCATCACCTCCACAATCGTTACAGAGGGAATACTATACACGGAACTATCTCGAATAATTTCCTGCATTGTCGTCGCTACATACTTTGCCGCCGAACCAAATCCCGGCGTGTGATCGGTGATACGTAGGTCGTTATCAATGGTCTTTGGGATTCCGATGACACGGGTATCCATTCCCACCTCTTTCAAATAGCCGGACAGCTTATGTACCGTATCCATCGAGTCGTTTCCGCCAATATAGAAAAATGCACCGATTTTCCGCCGTTTCAAGCACTGAACAATCTGCCGGTAAACGCCTGTCGTCCTCGTGCCAATCGGGAAGCTTATAGCGACAGGAACCGAGTACAGTGGAAGGCGTCTGCCGCAATAAATCCAAGTCCCGATCTGTGCGCAGCAAGGTTTTCAAATCCACCAAGTGATTTTGTATCATTCCCTCAATGCCATTGAACGCACCAAAAACGGCGTCAATTTCCGGCTGTTTCAGTGCCTCTCGAAAAACACCGACCAGCGATGCGTTTATGGCACAGGTCGGTCCGCCGGACTGTGCAACTACAATATTCATAACACTACTCCTTCCCATTTTTGCCGCTGCGATAGGCGGCAATATAATCACGCAAATGTTTTATAAAACGCTGTGCAATGGAACTAAGTGGTCTGCCAGCCATGTGAATATAGCCAATTTCCATCTCTTCATCACTCTCCAGCGGCAGTGCAACGATATTCGTACCGTTCAAATCTTCACTTAAAATACCGGAAGAAATGGTATAACCGTCCAGTCCGATCAGAAGATTAAAAAGCGTCGCCCGATCCGATACCAGAATACTCTTTGGACTTTCGTCCGTACTGTGCAGCTCTTCAGAAAAATAAAATGAATTGTGAATACCCTGGTCATAAGTCAGTCTCGGATAGGCTTTCAAATCCTCCAGCGTGACACACCGCTGTTCCACAAGGGGATTATTCCGACTGACGAATACGTGTGGTTTCGCATAAAACATCGTCTTAAACGTCAAATCATCTTTTTCAAAAATTCGCAGCAAAACCTCTCGATTAAAATGGCTTAGGAACAATACGCCCAATTCGCTGGCACTGGTGCGTACGTCCTCGATAATATCTCCCGTCCGCAGCTCACGCAGAGAAAATTCATATTTTTCCTGTTCATACTCCCGAATCAGTGCCACAAAGGCGTTCACCACAAAAGCATAATGCTGAGAGGATACGGCAAACACCCGTTTCACCGGCGGACCGTCCTTATATATTCGTTCCAGCAGCTCCGCCTGCTCTGTCACCTGCCTTGCATAAGACAAAAACCGAACGCCATCTTCCGTCAATTCCACACCCTTGGCACTACGGTAAAAAATGACAATTCCCATTTCACGTTCCAACTCCGAAACCGATTTGGATAAACTCGGTTGAGACGTATACAGCTTCTGCGCCGCCATGGAAATAGAACCACACTCTGCAATGCGAATGATCGCATTCAGCTGTTGCAATGTCATCGCATTCACCTTACCTTTCGATACCTGAAATACGGTCAATGGCATAAAGCCGCATCCCATTTTCCTTTGTCTGCAAAAGCATCGTCTGGGTGTCTATGCCCTTTATCATTGCCGCCGCCTGAGCCGTATAGGCAATCATACTGCTGTCACAGCGTTTCCCCCGAAACGGAACCGGTGCCATATAAGGGCAATCCGTCTCTAAGACGAGCTTGTCCATAGGAACCACTTCCAGTGCACGCAATGCCTTTTTAGCGTTCTTGAACGTCAACACACCGGTAAAGCCAATGTACATCCCTAGCTTCAGCACCTCCTGTGCGGTCTCGGCACTGCTGGAAAAACAGTGTACCACGCCTTTCGGCTGATAGTATTTCAATATGTCAAGATAATCCTGTGTGCAATCTCGTGCATGAATCATCACCGGCAAACCCAAATCTTTCGCCAGTTCCAATTGCTGCTGAAACAAACGATATTGTTCGATTTTGTCATAACCCGGGTAATGATAATCCAAGCCGATTTCGCCAATGGCACGAACCTTCGGATTTTTCGCCAAACTCGCTAGCCGCTCCAAATAGTCTGCGGGCTCGCTTCCTGCGAATTCTGGATGAATGCCAACAGAAGTATAAAGCCACGGATACTGGGCAGCGAGATTCACGCCGGCAATACTGTCATCCAGATTCGTTCCTGCAAGGGTAGCGAGAGATACGCCCATAGATGGAAGCTTCTTTAAAACTTCTGCACGATCCTCCATGAAGGCATCGTCCAAATAATGACAATGGGTATCGAATATGCTGTGAAACATAGAAATTCCTTTCTCTGTCGATCGACAGATTTATGCAATTTTAAATTTTCTCTTGCAATTTTCTAACGAATATGCTATACTATAGAGTACGCTATAAGGTTACTGTTTCAGATACAGTTTCCATAAGCGGCGATTCATTTTAAATATTCTTATCATAGCATATTTTGCATAGAATTGCAAGAAGCAATCCCCACAAAGGAAAAAAACACAATGAAAATTGAGCAGCAAAAACGATATCGTGCGTGGGCAGAGATCGATTTATCCGCACTGGAGCATAACGTCAATGTGGTACGAGGAAATTTACCAAGTCAGACGGCGTTTATGGCAGTGGTAAAAGCCAATGCCTATGGACATGGCGATGAGGCGATTTGTAAAAAGCTTTGGGAATTAGGCGTGCAGTGGTTCGCCGTATCCAATCTGGAAGAAGCACTGGCAGTCCGCAGCTTTTGTCCCTATGGCGAAATTTTTATCCTAGGCTATACGCCGCCGGAATTTGCACCAGAGCTGGCCCGAAACAATATCATTCAAGGTGTAGTTTCCACAGAATATGCCAAACAGCTGCAACAGTTCGCCCATCAGCCGGTACGTTGTCACCTGAAGATTGATACGGGTATGGGGCGTATCGGATTTCGCTATAACACGCCGGACGACTGTGCAGCAGCACTAAAGCCGCTATTTGGACTGGAAAAGCTATCTATTGAGGGGGTTTATACCCACTTCGCCGTGGCGGACTCTATGATGCCGAACGATATGATGTATACAAACAATCAGCAGGATTTCATTATTGCCATCTATGACAAGCTAAAAGAAAGTGGCTGCCCCGTGAAGCACCTCCACTTCATGAACAGTGCTGCAACGGTACTCCGACCAAATCCAAGGGCGACTCTGGCACGAGTGGGCATTGTCATGTATGGATTACAACCCAACTATATGGAAACAGATATTCGCATCCCCTTGAAACCAGTCATGTCCCTCCGCAGCGTCGTATCGCAGGTAAAAACGATTCAAGAAGGCGATTCGATTAGCTACGGCAGAATGTATATCGCACCATCCCCCCGAAAAATCGCCACTGTCACCATCGGCTATGCAGACGGCTATGCAAGACTGCTCTCCAATCGGGCACAGGCTATCCTCCATGGCAAACGCTGTCTCGTTGTAGGACGTGTCTGTATGGATCAGCTGATGCTGGACGTGACAGACGTTCCAACCGAAATAAAGCCCGGAGACGTGGTCACCATGTTCGGCACTGACGGAAATGAAACCATTACGGCGGACGAATTGGCATCGATATATGACACCATTGGATATGAAGTCGTCTGTGGCATTTCCAAACGAGTACCACGAGATACTATAAACTGTAATGTTTAATACAGCAGCTTTGTAGAAAGGAGAAACTATGAGCGAAGAAAAAGAACACAGCCAAACTTATGGCACGCCTTATGCGGTGGGCATTGACGTTGGATCTACTACGGTCAAAACTGTGCTGCTGAATAAAGAAAAAAATGTCTTATTTTCCAGCTATAAGCGACATTATTCTAAAGTACGGGAGACGGTCTGTGGCGCACTGCAGGAACTTTCAGAAAAATATCAGGATATTGCACTTCGTGTCAGTATCACCGGTTCTGCCGGTCTGGGGCTGGCGCAGGCAGCAAAACTGCCGTTTGTACAGGAAGTTCATGCGGCGTTTCTCGCCGTAAAACAACGTTATCCAGACGCAGACGTTGTCATCGAACTGGGCGGAGAAGATGCCAAAATTATCTTCTTAATTGGTGGCGTGGAACAGCGCATGAACGGCAGCTGCGCAGGCGGTACGGGAGCGTTTATTGACCAAATGGCAACACTTCTGGATATGAGTGTGACACAGCTGGATCAGATGGCACTGTCGGCGAAAAAGGTCTATCCCATCGCCAGCCGCTGCGGCGTATTCGCAAAATCGGACATTCAACTACTCCTCAATCAAGGGGCAAGGCGTGAAGATATTGCCGCAAGTATTTTTCAGGCAGTTGTCGACCAGACGGTTTCTGGTCTGGCGCAGGGACGGCGCATTCAAGGAAACGTTCTATTTTTAGGGGGACCTCTGTCATTCTTACAGGGTCTGCGCAACGCTTTCACTGAAACGCTCCACTTAGACGAAGAACACGCCATTTTTCCGGAAGACGGCAGAACGTTCGTAGCATATGGCAGTGCCCTTTCTGCATATGATTTGAACGACACGTATACACTGGTTCAAATTGCCGATTTACTAGAACACGCTGAAACACAAACAGCACTAAACGCCGATAAACCGCTTTTTAGCTATAAAGAGGAATATGAACGATTTCAGGCACGACACGCTGCACACGACGTGAAGCGACGGGATTTCAAAAGCTATACGGGAAAGGCTTATCTTGGCATTGATGCCGGTTCAACCACTACGAAAATCGTCCTGATGAGTGAGGAACACGAACTGCTCTATGATTTTTATGCGTCTAACAAGGGACAGCCGCTGGACTGTGTGAAACGAGAATTGAGCGGACTGTATGAAAACCTGAGTCCAAAGTGTACAATTGTGGGCAGTGCCGTCACCGGCTATGGCGAGGATCTCATTCGGGCAGGTCTGGGCGTCGATTTTGGGATCGTCGAGACGGTGGCACACTTTAAAGCAGCTTCGTTCTTCTGTCCGGATGTCGATTTTATTATCGATATCGGCGGTCAGGACATCAAGTGTTTCCAAATCAAAAATCACAGCATCAACAGCGTTATGTTAAATGAAGCCTGTTCTTCTGGCTGTGGATCGTTTATTCAGGCGTTTGCTATGGCGTTGGGATACGATATTGCGGAATTTTCAAAGCTGGGACTCTTTGCAGAGCATCCGGTAGATCTCGGCTCTCGCTGTACCGTTTTCATGAACAGCAGTGTGAAACAAGCGCAAAAAGACGGTGCCACAGTAGAGGACATTTCTGCAGGACTGTCTGGATCGATTGTCAAGAACGCTATCTATAAAGTCATCCGTGCAAGAAATCCGGAGGAGCTGGGAAAACACATCGTGGTACAGGGCGGCACATTCTTAAATGATGCTGTATTGCGGTGCTTTGAACGAGAAATCGGTCAAGAGGTAATTCGCCCTGCCATTTCCGGCTTAATGGGGGCGTTTGGTGCAGCACTGTATGCACAGGAAAATGCCAAGGAAAAAAGCACACTGTTAAATGCAACACAACTAGAAAACTTTTCTTACACGGCAAAAGCCGCAACCTGTAAAGGCTGCACGGCGCACTGTGCTTTGAGTATCATTCGCTTTTCAGACGGCACACGCTTTATCTCCGGCAACCGCTGTGAAAAAGGTGCCGGTAAAAAAGAGACGGAAATGCTGCCCAATTTATTCGAGTGGAAATATTGCTATATCCTGGCTCTCAAAGAAAGCCAACCGGAAAAGCCAAAAGCAACGGTAGGTCTGCCGCTGGCTCTGCACTATTATGACCAAATGCCACTGTGGGAGACATTTTTCAAAACGCTGGGATTCCGTGTGGTATTCTCGGAAGAAAGTACCCGTGACACCTACTATAAAGGACAAGACACCATTCCGTCAGATACCGTGTGCTATCCTGCAAAGCTCACCCACGGACATATTATCAGCTTACTAGACAAAGACGTAGACTTTATTTTCTATCCTTGCATGAGCTACAACCTAGACGAGGGAAACACGGACAACCACTATAACTGTCCTGTGGTGGCGTATTATCCAGAGCTGCTCATGGCAAATTGCGAACGACTGAACAAAGAAAATTTCGTCTATCCGTTCCTCGACCTGAATCGGCGAAAATCTACCATCAAAACGCTGAGTCATACATTGCAAAATTACGCAACGAAAAAACAAGTAGAAACGGCATTCGACAAGGGTATGGCTGCACTGGAACAATACCGATTGGATGTACAGAAACAGGGCGCAGAAATTATTCAACTGATACGAGAAAAAAATCAACAAATTATCGTCTTAGCCGGCCGCCCCTATCACATCGATCCGGAAATCAACCACGGCATTCACAAGTTAATTGCAAGCTTAGGTCTGGCGGTCATTACAGAAGACAGCGTAGCAGGGCTAGCTGTTTCGCCGGATATTCAGGTACTCAACCAATGGACATATCACGCTCGTATGTATCGTGCCGCAAATTATGTCACCACACAGCCGGATATGCAGATGGTACAACTAGTCTCCTTTGGCTGTGGTATCGACGCTATCACCACCGACGAGGTACGCCGTATTCTGGAAAGCGGCGGAAAGCTATACACACAATTAAAAATTGATGAAATCAGTAATCTCGGAGCAGTAAAAATCCGTCTGCGCAGTTTGATTGCTGCGATGGAACAAAACCGCTGAACGGATTTTGGGAAAGGAGTCGTCTTATGGCCTATGCAAAATTTACACCGGAAATGAAAAAAACACACACGATTCTCGTGCCAAATATGCTGCCGATTCATTTTCGCTTATTGATTAAGGTTCTGGAACAGTTCGGCTATCATATGGAACTTTTGGAATCCTCCTCCCGTAACGTGGTAGAGGAAGGTCTGAAAAACGTCCACAACGACACCTGTTATCCTGCACTGTTGGTGGTAGGACAATTTATGGACGCACTAAAAAGCGGCAAATATAATGTAGATCACACTGCACTGTTGATTACACAAACCGGCGGCGGTTGTCGGGCATCCAATTATATTCATCTGCTGCGAAAGTGTATGGCGGAACATTTTCCGCAAGTACCGGTGTTGTCTCTGAACTTTTCCAGTCTGGAAAAAGAAAGCAGCTTAGAACTATCGCTGCCGCTGGGACTGAAGATGGTCTACTGCGTGTTGTACGCTGATATGCTGATGACCATTTATAACCAGTGCCGTCCCTATGAAATTAACGAGGAAGAATCGAAACAGGTGCTGGACACCTGGCAGGAAAAATTGGCAAAATCGTTTGACTCAAACGCCTATCTCTCCACAGAGAAAATTTATCAGGAAATTTTAAACGACTTCGCCGCTATTCCGAGAAGTTCTCAATCGAAAACTCGAGTGGGCATTGTCGGAGAAATTTATGTGAAATATTCCCCCTTGGCAAATAATCATCTGGAGGATTTTCTCATTTCTGAGGGATGTGAGCCTATCGTCCCCACATTGATGGAATTTATCTTATATTGCTGTGCCAATGCAGAAACCAATAGCCACCTCTATCACTATCGGGACATGAAATCCACGGCGTTCCAAATCGGCTATAAGTTTCTACATAAAAAACAAGTACAGATGATTCAATGTATCAAAAAACAAGGCATCTTTACACCGCCCCACGACTTTGAAGATTTACGTGCAGCGGCAGACAAATACATTAGCCAAGGCGTATCTATGGGAGAGGGGTGGATGATCACCGCAGAAATGGCGGTACTTGCAGAAACGGGAACGGAAAATATCATCTGTACCCAGCCGTTTGGCTGTCTGCCCAATCACATTGTAGCAAAGGGTATGTCACGGACGATTAAGAATGCATACCCGAACGCAAATATTGTTGCTATTGACTATGACCCAGGTGCCACAAGAGTAAACCAAGAAAACCGAATTAAGCTAATGCTGGCAAATGCTGTAAAGCGATAATATATAATATCTGAAACAGAATTCTGCGCTGTGGCAGTAATTACCACATTGCCGTCTGTATCCACAACCGTAATTTGATCGCCCGCAGAAGCACTCGCTCCTGTTGTGACAACCAAACCAGAGTCGCCATATTCCATCATACCATTATAGGACATCGCCAAAACTACACCGCCCGTGCAGGTCATTGTCGTTTCAAAGTCAATAGAACCGTCTGCACCTGTCGTAGGTCCACAAATAACCAGCGTACCACCGGTAATGTCCAACGTAGAATTGGAGTCCACACTGTCGCCGGTTGCGCAAATATATGTGTAACCGCCAGTAAAGGTCAAAGCATGACTGTCTCCAGTACCACCAGTGTTAATACCATCGTCAGAAGCGTTCAGAATCCGAATTGTACCGCCGCTGACAGTCATATCTGCCTTGGATTCAATTCCCTCTGTCGCATTGTTGATGGTGATTTCACCGTCAGAAATCGTTAAGTTTCCGTGAACACTGATGCCCTTGTTGTCAGAGGTAATATTGAGCGTCGTTCCGGCAAATACGCCAGTCCCTGTAGCGTGTACTGCGTGGTCTGTGGAAGTCACCGTACACGTACCGCCGGACATCACAAGATTTCCGGTACACTTTACGCCTTTACTGCTGGTACTGTCATCCGTAGTATCTGTCGTGGTGGTATCTTCCAACGTCTCGGCACTCCATTCCACCAGCTCTATGGCAGCAGCATCACTTTCCGTAGTATCATAGTTCATACCCATACCGCCACCACGCTGCATATCGCCGCCGCCCATGCCGCCGCCTGCGCCACCAAAGTCGCCAAAATCACCGCCAGAAGAGGAAGAAACTTCGCCGGTAGTAGTAATATTCATCACACCGCCGGTCTGGGTCAAGTCGCCATCCGCCTGTACGCCGTCCGCTTCAGAATTTATCGTCAGCGTTCCATCTTCCATCAGGAATGCACCTACATTGTGTACACCATCTTCCGGCGTATTAATGGTAATCATGCCGCCTGCAATGTCCACATCGCCACTACAATGAATTCCCTTGGCACTGGAAGATTCTCCAGTGTCTGCATCCACTGCCGTTCCGTCGCTGGACAAAGTATACGTGCCGCCAGAAATCCAGACCAGTGTTTCACCCTGTAACGCATCGCCGCCCGCACTGATGGTCACGGTGCCGCCTTCCAGCTGTAAATAGCCCTTCGTCAAATCTTCTGTTTCCGTAGACTTCAAACCGTCATTTCCGGCAGTGATCGTAATATCACCGCCGAAAACAGCTGCACAGTCCTTGCCCTTAATTCCATTCTCTGCGGCAGTCACTGTAATTACGCCATCCACAAGCTTTAGATCGTCCTTACAAAATGATACCGTCGCCACAGTTGCCATTGACGATCAAGCTGCCACTGCCGTTGATGGTCAGCTTGTCCTGTGCATAAATCGCACTCTGGTCAATCTCATGTTCCTCTACCGTGTAGACATCATAAGAACTACCGTCAGAGATGGTATTTTCTGTTCCCTCCGCCAGAGAGATAATGGTACGCTTTTCGTTCACACAAAGAAGAGCCGGACCAGTAGAATTCGTAATCGTAACACCATCAAGATATAGCTTCACTTTTTCTGTACCAGTAACAAGAACCTGCCCATCGGAAAGCTCCCCAGTCAAGCGATAAGTGCCACCTGCGGTAATGGTGATGAGATTGTCCGTAATGGTCACGCCGCTGTCGTCACCGGATACGGTGGAATTATCATCTGACAGGGTGATTTCTGCGTCGAAACTATCATAAGTGGCGGTTAAATCGTCCTCGTCCGCTTCCACACCGATTTCGCCGGATTCTATTGCGGACAGTGTCTCCCCGTTGACAGTAGTACCAGTGTCTTCTGTGGAATCTGTATTTTCACTGCCGGATTCCGCCGCCGCTGTACTGCTGTCTGTACTATCAGCCGCTTCCGTACTTTCTATTTGATTACATCCGGTGCAAGCAATTACAGCAGCAAGCATCAAGCTCATAACCCATGCCAAATTTCGTTTTTGCATTTTTCTTGCACATCCTTTCTTCGGATTTCCTCTACCTCAACGGTTTTGATGGGAATGATACCGAACAGACGAAGCGTTTCTGTTTGCGTGCGTACGCCGTTCGCAGCAGCTTGTACAGTAGAGACGGTCGGCTGTGCCTTGATTTGTAGTCGTGTGTCAATTTCCAGAGTCGAGCCTGTGTTGACGTAATAACTGTCCGGCAGACGCCATGCGTAATAGGCTGCTGAACCGTAGAGCGGCAATAAGAGTATTGCGAAAAACGCCGTCAGCCGGTGCATCCAATGAAGCCTTATTTGTCTCATGAAAAATAAAAACCTCCTTTCTGCAATTTATCTTGCGTGATCTGTGACCGATTACCCACGTAAATGCAAGAAAGTTCGACAACCTGTAAAAATATTCCAAAAAAGAAAGTGTGATACCATGCCGGAAAAGAAAAAAATTCTAACTGCAAAACAATATCGGCGAAATCAGCGAAGCCGCACTTGTCGGAATGTCTTAAAAGTATTGATGAATCTCACCGGAATTGTCACGGTGTTTATCCACCTGGGACAAGCGTGGGGATGGATTTCCAACGCCAATGCCGGAGACAACTGGCCGTCTAATTATGCGGACTACGGTTGGTTTATGGTTGTAGGAACGATACTGTTGGCGATTGC
>Ga0192246_1085_pt1 | contig 9882 bp, 11 predicted proteins | sample Koala_Koa26_C3_FD_131236 | JGI IMG/M metagenome (GOLD analysis project Ga0192246, IMG submission 131236) | Enriched cells from koala feces incubated with labeled cellulose particles, San Francisco Zoo, California, United States - Koala_Koa2-6_C3 ...
CCACGATAATGCCAGATGCGAAAGCATATGGGCAAGAATGAAAGAAGAATTGTTTTACAGTCGTAATGATAAATCAGAAAACTACACGATGGAGGAGTTAAAGACAATGATTTGGAGATATTTCATGAGCTATTGGGCAAACAGGAGGATTTGCACTTCCAACAACGGACTTCCTCCAGCACTCAAGAGAAGTCTCTACTATGATAACTCTTCCCTTGCTGCCTGAAATTTGTTCGAGAAATTTGTGTCAAGTATTTTTGACAAAATCTAAGAGCAGATCCAGCTCATCGTCATCGCCGTAGTCTGGTTCATTCCAAAAGCTGTAGTCGCTGTACCAATCTGAGGAAAGCTGAAAGCGATCCTTTGCGATTCCACCATCCGAAGCAATACGCAGAATTTCGCCATCGCTGACCTTCACCACTTCATACTTCGACTTCGGGAAATGACACAGTTCTAACGCTTCCTACTATAACAAATCAAAATCCCCGCCCAATCATTTTGGGCAGGGATTTTTGCAGAATGTTTTCAGTTTATAGTTTTTCCAAAAGTTCCTTACGTTTGGCATCGAACTCTTCCTGTGTAATCAAGCCGTTTTCTAACATTTTCTTGAAGGAGTCCAGCTTTTCCATGGTATCGTTTCCGGTGGACTGTGCGGCTGCAGCTGTTGGCGCAGGCGCAGGATTGTGGAAGGTTTTTTTCTTGACCTTTTCGATTTTTTCCATGGCAACTCGGGCGAATTCGTCAGCGTTTTGGACGTAGTGGAATTTGATAAGACCACGGTTGGAGCTGATGAGAAGTGCCTTTCCGCCACGGAGTTTATCCATCAGCCCGTGGGAAACCATGACGTTATCCAAGTGGTCGAGGGGCAGCTGTAAGCTCTTTTTGCCGAATAGGGTTTTCAGCTGTCCTTTGATTTGCCCTTCTTCGAGGGTGAGGGAGCAGCGGGAGGAGATGAATTTGCCAATCAGAGCAATCAATTTGGGAGATAGCAAAACCAGAAAAACACCTACTTCTACAAGAGTAGAAATCCAAAATACATACCAATCAATATAATCTTTAACTACTACTTCTCCAGCATTATAGTGATTTTCACCACTAATCCAAAGCCATGTTCCGTCCTCTGTGATAGTTATAGTCGTAGTTTTAGCATAAGGAGCAAAAAAATGCCCAGAATAATCGTTTTCTTCAACGTAATCAGACTCTACCCAACTTCTATCGCCAACTACATTTGCAAAGATAAGTCCTATAACAGCAATAATCGCAAAGAGAATCAATCCAATTTTTCTACCTTTTTTATATTGTGCGGCTTCTAATTTTGCCTGACAAACCACATTATTATTCATATATATTTTCCTTCTTTCTTTTTTTAAACCACGAAAAAACATCTTTTTAGAATCCCAGAACCGATTTTTCCGAAGGGTACTTGCTCCAGCACCGCACATAGTATATCTTCCGCCGACCCAGCAACTAAATCCTTCCATCCATCTGCCTAATCATGAGCCAGTATTTTTTCGATGGCATTCCTTTCATCATCACTGACTTCGAGTTCTCGCAATTTTTGCTTATTTGCTTCTGTAAAAACAATTTCTTCGTCCAGCTTGGAACAGAGCAACAGAAAGCAATCCAATCGACATTGAAACAGACGTGGATTTAGTTGAAACTCATCATACCAGCCATTTTGACGAACAAAATGCCGCACCTCTTTCATCAGATTGACATCTTTAATAGAGATTTTTACCATTTTGGACACTTCGTCATATCTTGCGTTTTTTATAAGCGATGCAAAAGCTTCCTGCCAGCAATAATTTATGGGATATTTTAATTGCTTTCGCTCCTTTAAAGTGCGAACACGTGACTCTGAAATTCCAAGTGTGACAGACATGGTATAGTCATCATAGGGTAAATTGTTTTAGATCAGATGTTCCAAATAAATCGAAAACAACAGTGTTTCAAAATCTGATTTTGTGGTTTCGCCAAAATTTCGTTCATAATACAATGCAGTAATGGCACGAAACGCTTTTTCTTTTTCTGCCGAAGAAAAGGGAACTTTTTCATCCATCCGCATTTCACCACCCTCACAAAATTTCTGTAACCGCCGAATTTCCACATATCTTGTACAATCTGCACAAATCGACTGATTACAAGATTATTTTACACTACCAATGTGATAAAAAAAGATGAAAATTAGGTGAAAATTGATTTCACAAAGGTGTTGATGAGCGATTGGGAACGCAGTCTAAATGTGGGTGGGTGGATAACGGTTCGGTCGTTTTGGTTTTCAAGTCTTCCATATGATTTCCTCCGTAAAATAAATTCGCCAGTCTATGATGGACTGGCTTTTTTGTTATTATGGCATCATTAGTATTCTTCTGCTAAAAGCATCGTACAATGGTCGCCATCGTCAATGACATAAATTTTGGCTGTCACAGGATTTGGAATTGCAAGCAGATGTCTCTGCTTAAACACAGGGATTTCCTGTTCATGGATTATCTCCTGCAATCCCTGACAAACCGAAAGCCGAAAGACTTGAAAATAGTCTCTCGGCTTTGGTATTTGTGTTATGCAGTCCCACAAAAATTGCTGCAATGCAAGTGGAATTTCCGCATCAACGCCTTTGGTGATATAGCGATTTTGAAACATATTACACCTCCGTTTTTAATTTGTTATGCTCCTATGTTCCGCTCGTGGTGGTCTCTATGTGGTTATACCATTCTCGTAGAATCAGTACCTGACATAGATTCACTTGAATAATATATGCTTGAAAAACGGAACTTTTACAAAAAAATCAGTTTTATTTTTAAAATTATATCAACATATACGTAAAAAGGTAATACCAAATTTGTTAATACTGCCTTTGCTTGCATATCATGATTTGGATTATTGTACCACAGCTGCTGCATCAGGTACGTGAATATATCGATTTTAAGGTGGTTGGGTGTGAGGTATTACTTTTACCTCCACCTTGATTGGTATATTATAACTATAAATAGATAAATAATATATAATAAATATAGTAAATATACATTTATATACATATATTTATACATAATATATAGTATATATAAAAAAATCCATGCGAGTGATATGCACCGCCTAAAAGAGAGCCTTTATGAAATTAGACAATATATATCAGTACAAATAATATGAATCAGTATGGATAAATAAAATATACCAGTAATATGTTTTAAGGCTATGAATCAGAAAGGATGGTCACTATGAGATCAAATGAAGAAAAGAAAACTGTTACAAAATCTTTGAAGCTATCGCAAAAGGAGCAGGAATACATTCAGAAATGTGCAGATGAGGAAGGAATGTCTTTTGGCAGATATTTAGTCAATTGTGCCATACATAAGGACACGACCGTTACACCTGCGATGCTTGTAAAACTACAAGAAATTGTAAATACCATACAAAAGCTGGAAGATAAATTAAATGGCTCATTTTCATATGAAAAACAAGATATTCGAGAAATGCGAATGGACTTGGACGATTTATTTTCAAGTTCTTCCCATCAACAATATTATGAGGATATATTTCATGATATTGCTCAAATTCAAGAAGGGAGTGCTGATTTATGGGGATCTTTAAAGTAATTCGACATACGAATTATCATGGAAACTATTTATATGAAGCTGTAAAATATGTTCTGCACGGTGAAGCAATGATTGGTTATAAAGGGAGTCCGAATATGGATGTTTATCATGCTTACAATCAAATGATGGCAGTAAAACACTATTTCGGAAAAACATCCGGAAATCCGCTATTTCATTTTGTTATCAGCTATCACTCCCGTAATGTATATGATGTGGAATGGGTTATTCAGAAAACCGCTTGGATTGCAGATTATTTTAGAGAAAGATATCAAGTTATCTGGTGTGTGCATCAAAAGGGGGAAAAGAAAAATGGCAAGCGTCTACCATCATTATTTCATGCACATATTGTCATCAATTCTGTCAGCTATGTGGACGGGAAAATGTTTTCTGGCACCAAATCTGAGATATATGCATTTTTAGAGCATATTAAGAGCTGCACCAAAGATTCTTCTTGGATTATAGAGTATGCAGATAAAGATGTTTGGGTGGAAAATGAGATAGAATAAATTTTTATTTCTTTGAAATCGAACAAAAAATCTCAAAAAATGGAGTGGCTGTTATGTTCGCCACTCCTGATTTGTGAATTTGTTATTGAGATTGTGGGTATGGATATGTTGGATTATCCTTCTTTCAGTTTCACTCGACACGCTTTATCACAAAACGCCACACCATATTTCAAAATTTTCTGAAAACAGTCATATTTCAGCTCCGCCTCGTATCTGTTTTCTTCAATTTGCTGCAACGCTTCGTCACATTTTGCATCCAAATCACGGAACCGTTCTGCTACTTTGATTTCCAAAATTACGGCTAACTTATGCCGCTTCCGTTCTAGTACCAACAAATCCGGTCGGCCATCGCCGCTTTCCCGATTAGACTTCACGTCATATCCCTTAAAACCAACCAACAGTCCCGATAAAAAGCCATGATAATAGTTTTCTTTACTGTCATAGTAGCTGATTGTTTCGTCCAGCCAATCGCTCAAAAGTGTTTCGAATTCGTCTACATCTCCACTGATCATAGCCGTAAACAAATCATCACGTGAAGTGCTTCTCACTTTCTCATCAAACCATTGCATAATTGTGGTTTGATATATGGTCTGAACTTCCACATTTGGAATGACCAGTTCGGCATAAGTTAAGATATTTTTCTTGAGCAAACGAATTGGTTTCAAGTATCCTGTAAAAAGTAAGAAACTCCAGATATAATCCGTATTGATGTTGATATTGCGGTATGTGATATCCTCATAAATTGGTTTTGTTAAGGATTCGCCATTCATCAGTGCTTCGATCTGGTTGTGCGTTTCTTCGTTACCGTCCACTACGAGTTCATGAATAATGTCATTGGAACTGGTGTTGCTCCAATAGGGCTTTGGAATCACATTTTTTTCCGTAATCGCCGATAAAACATAATTCAAAATGCTCCACGGATTATATATTTCCGTCTCGCCAAACAAGTACCCATCATACCATTCTTTCATCTCATCGAATTTGTCTTGAATCTGAAAATCCTCAGCAATTTTCTTCACTTCTTTTTCTGTAAATCCAAAATATTTCGAAAATATGCTATCCGTGATGGTGTGTACTTTCAGATTATTCAGTCCCGTGAAAATACTTTCCTTCGAAATTCGCAAACAGCCCGTTAATACACCGAATTCCAAGTATGGATTTGTCTTTAATGCACTCTCGAAAACGGAACGAATCAAATCTACCATTTCATCGTAGAATCCACGGAAATGCGACGTTTCCAAGGGAACATCGTATTCATCGATGAGGATGATGACTTTTTTCTGGTAAGCGGCATATAGGCAGTCGGATAAAGTACGAATTGCATACAAATAGTGAGAATCATCTGCTTTTCTGCTCATAATTTCTTGATAGTCTGATCTGTCTTCTTCCGATAGAAAAGGTAAAATCTTCTGATGTTTTTTGAATTCATCAGAAATTATTTTTTTGAAAAGAAGGAAAGAATCAGAAAAATCCCCCTGTTTCATACTCTTCAGCGACAGCGAAATCACCGGAAACTGTCCCTGATGCTGCATATATTTTTCACCAGCTTGAGAGATGTTCAATCCATCGAATATGTAGGCGTTATCCTCGTCTGTCTTTTCGAAAAATCGCTGCAGCATACTCAAATTCAAAGTCTTGCCAAAACGTCTGGGACGTGTGAAAAGATTGACAGCACCTTTTTTATCCAAGATTTCTTTTATCATGAGCGTCTTATCTACAAAATAATAACCATCATCAACAAGCCGCTTGAAATCCTCTACTCCAATGGGGATCGGTTTAAAGTTACTCATGCTATTGATACCTCGCTTTCACCGAAATTTCCACTAGCTTTAGTATAGCATATTTTCGGATGAATTGCAAGGAAATTTGATTCTTCTTCAAAAATTCATACTATTTTCTATTTGTTAACTTCCTGATTTCGCTTTTATGAACTATAGAATGGTCTTTGATTCTTTTGTAATCTGACACAGAATAATTCCCAAAAATCGCTTATGGGGACCTTGTATACTGCTCAGAAAAATACCGTTGCTTTGGCTGACCTGTTGTTGACGTGTTGCTGACAGATTTTGAGATATATAAATAAAGGCTTGGAACTATCCAAATCACTGATTACGAAAACATCACTGATTCCGTAGTGTAATCAGGGATGCTATAATGCATATTTGAATGCTATTAAAAAATTAGAGATGAATCTTTACTCATTTAACTTTTACACTGTATCCTCCAAAGTTATTCCAGTTATCAAACACTAATAATCATAATTTCCGTGATTTGTTTATTGATTGGAATTGTGATAACTTTCTCATCAAGATATAGCATAAAAGGCATATTTCTATCCTTTATTTCGCATGAAAATCCTGATATATCATCCAAGTGATCTAAAAAAGTCGTTGGCTGCTTAAGGTTGTTTAATTCAATCGCTCTTTTGTCAATGTTTATGCGGATTTTTCCATAGGATCGTGAAAATTTTGCTTTACTTTCGCCAAGTTCGATCGAAGCCAGATTTGTCCCAATCGATTTGCAAAGAAAATCAATCGTTTCTTTGTTTAATTTTGCTTCGAACATCGATCATTCCTCCTGCATGAATCATTCTGCACTTTGGCAAGAAATTTGCATAATTCGTTTTCCAAAGAGTATTTGTTGATCTTTGATTACAAAGATTCTCGGCAGGCCAAAACATCAACTGGAACAGTTAATACGTCTATTGTATCGCCACTTTCATCATCATAACGCTTTTTATCACAGCTTTTGAATTTACAGAGATTTTTTCGTAGAGCCAATAGCCCATCAAAATTGTTTTGGTGGATATCTTTCATGGCTCTTTCGGAGATAATTTTAATGTAGTCCCTGTCAATATTTTTTATTTTAGGGGCTTGATTTTTATATGCAGGTCTTAATTATTAAAGAAGATACATCTAAGGCAACACCGCACAGAGATTGTACATCAGACGTATCACAGATTTTTCTTTAGATTGTGAAGTAACGACGAAGTGATACTTGATATATTGCAAGAAGGAACTTTGCAAGATGAAGGAAAAGATGCAAGCAGATAATGTGCGAAGCCGTCAAACGGTTTTTGTGCGGTGTTGCTCTAAAATCTTTCGCATCTGATACCACACAGCACCGCCGTGTGTCGAGTCAGAAACACCTTCATTTTTAAATTTAAAACGCTCATAATATGCGGTTTTGTTCGCTTTGCAAGTCAGCACAATACCAGTACGTCCTTCCAACTCGGCTTGTGTAATGACAGCACACAATAAAGATCCAGCAAACCCTTTTCGGCGGCTGTCCGGAAAGTAAAGCACCGACTAAGCCCAAAAAAAAGAACCCCCGAAAGTCGCCACTCTCGGGGGTTCGCTTGCATGTCGCCTTGCAACATTCTTAACTTCATAGTTACTTGTATTATACCACGTCTACAGTCTATTGTCAAGCCATTTTGCAAAAATTTTTATTCTCTCACCAGTTCCCGATACCGTCGCATCAACTCCGCCACGCACTCGCTCTCTGTAATCTTCCGGTCAAAGCCATAGGCAGCCATCACGGCAAAGTCGTTCGCCCAGTCGCAATTCTTACTTCACCGAAACCACACACTTCGCAATAATCTCATAAAATGCCGTTGCTTCCACGACTGACCGAACCGCCGTTTCGAGCATTGTATCACGGTCAATCAAACTCCAATCCAGCGAAAAACCATAGTGCAGTGCCATACAGCGTATCAGTTCACGAATGCTGCGCCCATTGCCCTCACGGAACGGATGAATAATATTCAGTTCGGACATGATATAAGAGAGATGCGCAATCTAACGCTCCCTGTCGGTTTCATGCAGCATATTGTCGCCTCGCAGCTTCGCAAACACCTTGTCCAGCTCCTGCTGAATCAGATGTGGAGGATAAAACATCGTCTCACCCTTGCTGATTTGTTCCCGGCGGATACGCCCTGCAAACGGATAGATGTCCTCAAACAGAAAACGGTGAATCTTCATAAGCTGTGTCTTGCTAAATCTATCCTTGATCGGTGATTCCAGAAGCATATACTGCTTTAAGGCTGTGAGTTCCTCTTCCGCCTGTTTCAATTCGTCCTTTTCACGGATATTCAGCTTATTTTTCAGTACATCGCTGTCAGGATAACAGTAGATCGACTGCACCATAGTATACATATCATATTTTGAAAACATTTACTTCGCCTTCTGATATTTCGCCCGCAGCTCTGCCATAAGCTGCTGATAACTCGCCTGTCCGCTGGCATATCGGTCGAGATTGTGTCGGCTAGCTTCGCTCAACGGAATGCCCTCGATTGCCATTGTTCCTGCAACGCTCTGCATTCTTCTTCTGTGCAGTTCCGCACTGACGGGTGTCTTGCTTGCTTGTGGTTTCATGCGTCTGCCTCCTTTACCAGTTCCCGATACCGCCGCATCAGTTCCGCCATGTACTCGCTCTCCGTAATCTTCCGGTCAAAGCCATAGGCAGCCATTACGGCAAAGTCGTTCGCCTGATGGGCTTTGCACAGCTCCGGCGGCATCGTGAGTTCATCGTAGAGGTCGGCGAGGGAGCTGTCAGGAAATTTCGTTCTTGCGTCAAGGATCGCCTGTACGGTCTGTTCGATTTTGGCTTTTTGGGCGTCTGTGGGGGTACACCATGGGAAGTTGTTGTAGACGATGAATATAGAGTAGCTGTAATCACTTTTTAATCTTCCACAAACTGCTCTCATCCATGCCATATGTACGTTGGAAGTTAATACTCCAAAATGGTATAGAGTAGCGTTCTCAATAATTCTTATTGAATTACCAGGAATTGTATTGCTGTCTAGATACCCTATAGGTATATATTTTCTTTTTTCTGAAGAAGTCTTAGGTATTGCAATAAACGTGTCAGGATTGATTTCTTCTCTGAATTTAAATGGAATTAAAGCCATTTTTCGTGTAGGCTTAAATGTGCTTTTTTCACGCATTTCTTTTACTTTTTGAATACGTTCCATTACGTAAGGCATTGAATTCAATTCCTTTGGTGATGCATTCACAAGCCAAAGACAGTACCTTTTTTTTATTATTGATAAATTTATTCCCCATCATAAATCTTTTTATATACTTTTTTGCTTTAGGTTCTTTAGCTATGAAATCTTCGTACTCATCTTCCTCAATAATTAAATTTCCACCATCTGTAGGTTGATTTCCACGATAAACAGGAGGAACGTTACAAATGGGCTTAGTTCGTCTTTGTACAAATATATCTGGTGCATCAATTAAATATGCATTGATATTTTTTACCTTCTTCACTGTGTTACTATCGAATAACAACAGCTCTTTGCTGTTTTGCGCAGAACTAAATCCCACAATCACGCAATGCACATGTGCTTTTAAGCTTGCTTCGCTATCCCAACGAAAAGTCTTGTATGCAAAGTCAATATGAATGTCGTAATTCTCAAAAAGTGGTTGCCAAATAATAGCCACTTGTTCACCTTGGCATATCGAATTTGTAGATACGAATGCTGTACAAATTTCAGTATTTTTTATCAAATCTGCTGCTTTATAATACCATCCGGCTACGTAATCTAAATTTTTTGCCTTGATTTTTGTTGCTGCGGATAAATCGCTTTTCTGTTCCTTTGATTGCAAAGAATACCCCACAAACGGCGGATTTCCCATAATATAGGATAATTTTTCTTTTGACACCACACTTTCCCAATCCACTCGAAGGGCATTGCCCTCCACAATGGTGGCGTTGGTTTTTAATGGCAAAAATTCGATATTGCTTTGAATAATCTCCTCGGTTTCGTGCATCATCTG
>Ga0192246_1090_pt1 | contig 9468 bp, 10 predicted proteins | sample Koala_Koa26_C3_FD_131236 | JGI IMG/M metagenome (GOLD analysis project Ga0192246, IMG submission 131236) | Enriched cells from koala feces incubated with labeled cellulose particles, San Francisco Zoo, California, United States - Koala_Koa2-6_C3 ...
GAAAAAGACATGATGGAGTGGGATAGTGGCAAGTGGCTTGTCTATTTTACTTCTTTTATTGGGAAAAGAAAAGAGCGCCCTACGGATTTCCATGACTACGGGAAGAACGGGCAGCCCGTTGAATCAAAAACCGTATATTATGCCCGCATCGCTGAAGCTGTTATGTTATATATCGAAGAAGAATCGGGAGTAAAATTTACCCTTGAGTGGCGACCAGAACGCCTCGAACAAATTTATGAAATGATTTATTTTTGGAACGGACGTTTTTGGTTACGGGTCAAAAAAGCGTCCGCCAACTATCTCGATCTCCTTTCCGCCGCCGCTCAAAAATTAGGTATATCAAAAGAGGAGAGCCGCCTGAGTACGTTTAGGGGAGGACTGATAAAGGAGCTCCGTGAGCTTATTCCCAAATTTGGCAAGCCTGACACAACACATGGCTGGCTGAATTTCTGGAACGGTACTTTGCAGATTGATTTAAAAACAGCCGAAACAACGTATATACCTCATAATCCCGCCCACTGCCTTACTTACGTTTTACCTTATGATTATGACCTGAGTACCGAAACACCGCTTTTTGATGAATTCTTTTCCAGAATATTACCCAGCGAAACCACCCGGCTGGCAGTGATGGAATTTTTGGGCAGCTGTTTTCTTCCGGGGCGTGGTAGTGGTAAAATTATGATGTCGCAGGGCACGCAACGGGGTGACAACGGAAAAAGTACCTTTATAAAAATACTGAAGTTAATATTAGGTGAAAGAAATATCTCCACCTACTCACTAACAGCGCTTTCGCTGGATGAAAAAATCCGGCACAACATTACTGACAAGCTCCTCAACTGGGGGCATGAGTTGGGAAAAGGCTTTGACGCGGAAAATATCAAGAAAATGGCAAGCAAAGAACCTGTGATTGTCCGCCATATCTACGGACAGCCGGAGGAATCTGTTCATTATGCCCGTCTTGTTGGTAACTTTAACGAGATTCCCTCGACCAGCGAAATTACGGAGAGCTTTTTTAAACGACTGCTTATCGTTCCGTTTATAGAAGAAATTCCCGTGGAAGAACAGGTTCCCGACTTAGAAAAAATCATTTGTGAGACGGAGCGCTGTGGTATTTTAAACCAAATTCTTGAAGGAGCCCGTAGGCTGATCCAGAACAATTATCAGATTGACACGACCGATACCCTGAACGCCCGGCAGGCTTACCGCGCCGAGATTAACCCGGTGGTAGCATGGGTGGAAGCGGTTTCACTGGCGGAAATCTTCGGGGAAGAGGTCCTTGACGAATGGGGACGCCCTACCGGAGAAACCCGGAGCGTATCCTTACTGACAGCAGAGGAATTCTACCGGAAGTTTATCCGCTGGGCGGAAACAAGTGATCCGGATTCAACAAAGATGTCGCAGACGAAGTTCGGAAGACTGGCCCAGATGTTGCCACTCAAAAAAGACCGCGCCTCTCAATTTGGCAACAAAACCGTATACCGGTTGACGGCGAAACCTTCTTAAGACTGTGTAAAGCGTGGAAAAAAGACTGTGTAATTCTCTACACAGTAGCATAGTTTCTACAGAATTGAACTTTTAAACTGTGTCAGAGGTAATTTTTTTATTACCAGGTGGTTATACACCTTCTTACATAGTTTACATAGTTTTTTTAAAGAAAAATATATAGAATGACTATAAAATAGCTATTGTACTGGTAATGAAAGGAATAAGAAAAAAAAATAGAAAAAATGCTATATAAGTAGCGAAAAAAACTGTGTAATGCTACAAATCCTGTATTTTTTAACATTTTTAAAGTTTTTGCGATATGACTTCTCCTGTTAATTTTCGTTTCCATCTGGAAGGTAGAGGCGATAACCCGCACAGCTTTACAAAACAAAAATATTCCTGTCCAGGTTGTGGAGAAAAAAGCTTTGTCCGGTACATCGACCGGGAGACGGGTCGTCACCTTGCTGACGACTGTGGAAAATGCGACCGCCTCAACAATTGTGGCTACCACTATTCGCCGCGGGAGTTATTCCGGGACCGTCCGGAATGTCGGCCTGATACTGAAAGAAAATCCCTTTACCGGGAGCGGACAGACTGGCTAGGAAAAGAGCAAGGCTTCGATGCGGCGACAGATTACATCCCGAAAAGCATCCTACCGGACGACCTCAGACCGGTTGGCGTCCACAGCCGTTTTTTCTTCTGGCTGCTGGGTCTTTTCGATCGGTATACACTGGAAAGTCCGACGGCGCTCCGGATTCTTCGTGATTATGGACTTGGTGCCACCGCTGACGGAAGAGTTTTATTTTACCAGATACAGGACCGAAAGATCCGTACCGCCAAAATTATGGATTACGATGAGACAACAGGACATCGCCGGGGAAATCCCTCGTGGCTGCATGCCCTACCACCCGTTAGTAAATATTACCCCGCAGGCTTTCGTCTCAAGCAGTGCCTATTTGGGGCCCATCTACTGAAGCGCTATCCGGATAAACCGGTTGGGGTGGTAGAGGCGGAAAAAACAGCCTGTGTCATGGCTGGGATTTATCCGGGTACGCTCTGGCTGGCTACAGGTGGTGCCACGGTAAACCTCAATGCCGACAGTCTGGCTCCCCTGAAGGGCCGCCGGGTCATTTTTTATCCCGATGCCTCACCGGGAGATAAGATTTTTAAAGACTGGCAGGCGCGTACAGCTCTGTATATGCCTTCTAATGCTTCCTATCGGGTAGACGATAGTCTGACCGGTGATAAGATTTTAGAGGCTGACAAAGAAAAAGGTATTGACCTTGTGGATATATATGCCTCAGGTGAATAGGTTTAAAAAAAACAAAAAAAGCGATGAAACGAAGTAAGAAACGAAACGAGACAGCACCGGGATGTCTGACACAAAACAAAGGAAGGTATTTCTTTCTTAAAGCGGACGTCTTATTGGCTGCTATCCGGGGAGAAAACAGCGAACCGGCTGAGACAGAGGACGTTAGCAGCGTATCAGAGGAGGAATGCCCCTTTTAATGGAAGAGGTGGTGTGAAAAACTTTTTTATTTTTCACACGTTTTTCACACGTTTTTCACACCGTAACTTCCTCAAGGATAGTAGGTTAACCCTCGGTGTGAAAGTGTGAAAAAAAAAGCTATTTCACATGTAAGTAAAAAAACGTAAAAACGCGATATTATAATTTATATAAAAGACTTGGGTTTTTTTTTCACACCGATTTTTCGCCGTAACTTACTCAGACACACCGCGTTATGGTGTGAAACGGTTTTTTCACACCATAACGTGAAAAACCCCCGGTAAAATGGTAAACTGCTGTGAATCAGCAAAATAGCTTAAAACTTAAAAATTGTGAAAACAGCAAAAACAGCGGAAAAAACAATTTAAATGAAACAAGCAATGAAACGAAACAAGAAACAAGACAAGGCAGAACCCGGGCAGCTTCATCTATTCGAAACACCTCCCCTCCGGCAGCAGCAGAAGGAGAAACGTACGAAACCCAAAAAGAAGCCCGTAGAGGCTTTAAAAACCGCTCGCCTTACACTTGTACCACCCCCGCCGGTTGAGGCGCTTAAACAGGAGAAAAATGCCCTTAAAACGGAAATTTCAAATGGGCGGGAACTTAACCATTTGTGGAGAGCAAATCCCCAGGCGCTGCACACCTTGAATCAGATGGCAAAGAAAAACCCGGCCGTCCTTACCCTGGTGCGTCGCTTTGCGCTGGTACCTTTATGCCTGATGTTATTTTTTTCCTGCGGCAGGTCTTCCCTTTCGGGAAACTCCCCTAAAGAGGCGGACCCTGCTACCCCTACCATAGAACAGGAGGACCCTGCTGCCCCTACCATAGAACAGGCGGTTAGTTTCCTCGCTCTTGCCGAGGGCTGGCATGACCCCAAAAAAACAGGTTGTACAGGCTGGGGGCATTGCTGTAGGTATGATGATGCCCGCGCAGCGACACCCACCGAGGCGGATAGCTTGGCTGCTGACGATTTAAGGGCACTTTGCGCCCGTTTCCGCGACTTTCAGGGCGATTCCTTATTACTTGCCCTGCTCGCTTATAATGTGGGCGTAAAAGCCGTTAAAACGTCTTCCCTTATGGATTCTCTCTCCTTTGATGCGTATACTTCTTTTTGTTACATAAAGGGCAAGCGTAGTGAGCGGCAGTATCAGCGCCGCCGAGCGGAGTGGATGCTGTTTAAAGCCCCTTAAAAAGCTAAAAAAATGAGACTAGAAGAATACCAACGGCGAGCCGTTCAGTTTCTTACCCAGCATCCGCGCGCCGTGCTCTCGATGGATATGGGACTAGGGAAGACGGCTGTTGTTATTGAAGCCCTTCACCGCCTGGGTATCCGCCGGGCGCTCATCGTAGCCCCAAAACGGGTAGCGCTTACGGTCTGGAGGCAGGAGGCGGAAAAGTGGAATGACCCGCATGACTGGACCCTCATCGAAGGGACACCCGCCAGACGCGCCGGGCTGTGGAAGCGAAAAACCGCCCGCACGGTTTGCAGTTATGAGCAGTTAAAAGAAGTCCCGACACTGGATTACGAAGCCGTTGTCTTCGATGAATTGACCCGCCTGAAACATGTGACTTCGAAACGCTTCCTGTATGCGCTTGACATCCGCACCGCCATCCGTTGGGGACTGACCGGTACGCTACTGCCCAACGGCGCTGTTGACCTCTTTGGACAGCTGGCCGCCTTGGGTATCTACGCCGCCACACCGCACGTCGCCCGCCAAGGTAAAATATACATCCCTGAATTTTTCCGTTGGCGTGCCACTTATTTCGAGGATTTAAATGCGTTTTCTGCCCTTCCGTTTCACCGGTGGAGGATACTACCACCCCACACACTGGAATCGATTCTAAGGCCTGTGAGAGGGCAAATTTTCACTTTGCGGGCAGAGGATTACACCCACCTTCCTCCGATGCGTGTTTTTCACTGTCCACATACGCTCACCGATAAAGAGCAGGCCCGGTATCTGGATGCCAAAACCCTGCTTCGGGTGGAGACCGACGAGCGCGTTATTGCGCTAAACGATAAATCGACGTTTCAAAAGCTACAGACACTTTGCAGCGGTTTCATTTATGATCCCGACACCTCCCGCCCGGTCTGGTCGGGGGCTTCCAGCAAGCTGGAGGTGGTGGCGGATGCCGTTTGCAGTATGGTGGGAGAGGGCGAGCAGGTGCTTTTGTTCTATGCCTTCCGGGCCGAGGCGACCTACCTACGCGCGCGGCTTGAAAAAGAGGGGATCCTCGTCAGAGGCCCCGAGGATAAGGACTTCCTTACCGCCTGGAATGACCGCGTGGCGGATGTACTACTGGCACACCCCGCCAGTTGCGGGCACGGGCTAAATTTACAACATTCGGGCTGTCGGCTGCTTGTCTGGGCTTCGCTCACGTTCGACCTTGAGTTGTGGCTACAATCCTCGGCGCGTCTGCACCGCCGGGGACAAACGGCGCCGGTAGATATGTACGTGTTTTATACCCGGGGTACCGTGGAAGAGTATGCCCTTTCAGCCCTTCAAAAAAAGAGCACAGTGCTCGCTGATTTCAAAAATCTAACACACCAATAATTTTTCCCGTAAAATCTCCCTTTTTGTGTGAAAAAAAGGGGCTTTTTTAGTGATTTCATCCCTCATCATAGCCAGACAGGAAACCACCTTTCTGACCGGGAAAAAGCCCGGGACCATACCCCCCCCGAAAGTATGACAAGCCAAGCGAAAGTTATAAAAGTAGTTGACTGCCCAAATTTGGGCAGTCGACTACAAGGACTTCAATGAGCCAAGCGAAAGCTATGGAAGTTTTGACTCCCCAAATTTGGGGAGTCAAACCACAAGGACTTCAATGAGCCAAGCAAAAGTTATGGAAGTTTTGGTCTGCCCAAATTTGGGCAGACCGACTACAAGGACTTCAATGAGCCAAGCGAAAGCTATGGAAGTAGTTGACTGCTCAAAATGGAGCAGTGAAAAGAGGCGTCCGGAGGTCTCCTCAAATTTGAGGAGATTAATTTTTTCAAAAAAAAAGAAGTTTTTTTGGTGGTTCTGGCTTTTGTTTGTATATTTGTCGCATAGTAATTGATACCGCCGGTTACAAGCTTTAAGCATATAGTTAAACACTATATAAATCCCGGTAAAGCGTAGGAGGCGGTATCTCTGAAACTTTACCGGGTGTTTTTTTAATATGGAAACAAAAGAATTAACCCTTTTTGAAGGGAATTTCGGGGAAGCACCTGTAACCATGTCCAGCCGGGAGATAGCCTTTCTGACCGAAAAGAGACACGACCATGTCCTCCGGGATTGTGATGAATTAAATGAGGGTTATGAAAGTTTGGGACTCCCCAAAATTGGGGAGTCAACTTACAAGGCTGAAAACGGTCACACATACCGCGAATACCGCCTGACCCGCATGCAGTGTTTTGACCTGATGACCGGCTACAGCCGCGAGCTTCGTATCAAGGTTAACCGCCGCTGGGAGGAGCTGGAAAAGAAAGAACGCGCCGGGCTCCCCACCTCTTATGCCGATGCTCTTCGCCAGCTTGCCGCCGTGGTAGAGCAAAACGAGCAACAGCAGAAACGGCTCGACGAGGCCGCCCAGTGGTACAGCATTAAACGCTGGGCAAAAGAGCACACGACCGACTGGCGCGCTTATCGCCGGGGCGCACTCAAAGCCCTCAGCCATGAACACGGCTACAAGGTGGATAAAACCTTTGACAGCAATTATGGAGAGGTGAACCTCTATCACCGCCGGGTGTTTGAAATGTATGAAAACGGCAGGAAATGGAGACAGTTACATTAAACGGAATTACATACGAAGTATACGACACACCACCGGAAGGCTTTACGCCCTGCCACACGGCCGCCAGCCCCTCCGGTCGTCATACGCTGTGGAGTAACGGTGTTCCCCGGTATCTTTTCGACGGGGAAAACAGAGAAGGCAGAATCAACCCCGCCCACCGCTGGGCACTTGTTAAAAAAAAGATGAACCAATACGAAAAAAAGCTTGAGGCTGGATGTACCCGGTATGCCCGCGAAAAAGGCTACCTGGCCGTTAAGCTGGAAAACACCGGGCACACGGGAATCCCCGACCGTCTTTATTTGAAAGATGGGAAGGCTATCTTTGTGGAATTTAAGACCCCCGGCAGCGGTCGGCTTTCCCCGTTTCAGTTGCACTGGCTCAAGCGGCTGGAAAAGGAACAGTTTACCGCCCGGACTATCCGGACAGAAGAAGAATTTAAAGAATTAATTAAATGAATAATATTAAATATGACCCCATTTTAACGCCGACCCGGTATGAGGACTATCTAGCTGATGCCCGTCAGCAATATTCGACGGAAGAAATTGCCGGGCTTTTTCATATCCATCCCGAGACTCTTTATAAATGGATAAATAAATATCCCGCCATGCATGAGGCACAGGAGCGCGGACGGGAGCGCCGCCGGCTGGCGTTTGTGAAAGAGGCCAAACGGGGACTATTTAAACAGCTCTGCGGCTACGACGTGGAGGAGACGCGTACCGTTCTAGTAGACGGGAATATAAAAGAACAGCATATCACCCGCCGGCATATCCCTGCCAATGTGGCAGCTGCGATTTTCGTCCTTTGCAACATGTCCCCCGAGGAATGGACGCGAAGTAACACGCGAACGCTTGATTTTGAGGACAACAACCGCCGCGCCTTTACGGTGAAAGTCATCGACAATACAACTGACAAAGTGGCAGGAGCAACGAAAGGAACAAGAAAAAAAGAGGACGCCGCGAGCGATGGAACTGCTGAAATTACACCATGATTTTATAACCTACCATCAGAAAAAAAATACCCCTTTTATTATCTTCCAGGGGGGCCGAAGGTCGGGGAAAACGGTCAGCATTCTACAGTTTTTGTATATGGAGTCGCTGACCCATCCCCATACGCGTACGCTCATCGTAACGGATACCTATGCGCGGCTAAAAGAATCCATTTTCCAGGACCTGATTATGATTAACCGTTCGGCGGGTGGCGACGGTCGGCGGATGCGTATTCATTTCACTGGAGGCACCCGCGTACTGTTTGAGACCGGCAGCGAATTCGCCTTTGTCTATGCCGGCCGTGATGTCCGCGGCTATGCCTCCAACTTTACTTATATCTTTTTTAACGAGTGTATCCAGTACGACGCCCGGACGGTACGCGAGGCGCTAAAAGCCGCCGGCCCCGGCTGCCAGGTCTTTTTTGATTACAACCCCTATACGCGCTTCTGGGTCAATGACCTTTACGAGACAGCGGACAACAAGTTAATAACCACGTACCACGATAACCCCTTCCTATCGGATTTCGTCCGCCGGGAACTGGACCGCACGACCGCCATGGGTGAAACTGCGGCGCCGGGAACGATGGAACGTTATCTGTATGAAGTGGAATGCCGGGGCATCGACTCGACCCTTTCGGGCCTATGTTTCCCCCATCATCGCACCATCCCGGACGAAGATTATCACACGTCGCCCCTTCCCGAAATACTTGCCTGTGACTGGGGTGCCCTTCGCGCTACGGCGGACCCCGATGTAATATGCGGCTTCCGTTTCGCGGGGACGGCCGTCTATGCCCATGAATATTATTATAGCCGCGACGGTGGCGACGCGGAAATGGCGGCCGTACTCCGCTCCATTCCTTTCCGCCGTCAATACCTGGTTTACGACACGGCGACCGAAGGTGCGGACCGCATTCGCAGCCTCTTCGCCCGCACCCATCTCCGGTTTAACTTCTCACCCGCGCGCAAAGGGGCGGGATCTATCCTTACCGGCATTCGGAACCTGCAACCCTACGAGATATGCGTAACGGCCTCTTCCCGCCATTTCCTGGAAGAACTGGAGAACTACCGCTTTGTACAGAAAGGCGACACGCTGCAGCCCTCGGACGACTGGAACCACTGCCTTGACGCCCTCCGCTATGCCTTCGATCTGTGGACGATGCTGCCGGCGCAGCGAAAAAATGGTAAATAATTGTTTTTTTCAAAAAAAAGTCGTATTTTTGTTTGGAAAATTAAAAAAGTTTTTTTATGGACGTTGCAACCATACTCACCACGCTTTTGACCACGCTCCTTAGTGGGGGCGGTGTAGCGAGCTTCATGCAGTATAAACAGAACAAAAAGGCGAAAGAGTTGGAAAATGATAAAGCAGCCTCCGAGCAGTGGCGGGAGCTTTACGGGGAACAGACGAAGACCGTTCAGGCCCTGCGCGAAAAACTACACCAGGAGAGCGCGCTCTTGGAGCAGGAGAGGCGGCAAACCCTTATGTGTCGCTTTTATGTGTGTGAAAAACTGGACTGCACGGACCGCGAACCTCCACACACGGAAATCATGAAAGAACTTGAAACAACTGTCTCTAAAATATGAAATACTTTACCATTGAAGAACTAACGAAATCGGATACCGCCACACGTCGCGGGATTGACAACACCCCGACAGAAGAGGTTAAGAGGAACTTAACCACCTTGGTTGACAAGGTCCTCGACCCTCTGCGTACCGCTTG
>Ga0192246_1093_pt1 | contig 9340 bp, 10 predicted proteins | sample Koala_Koa26_C3_FD_131236 | JGI IMG/M metagenome (GOLD analysis project Ga0192246, IMG submission 131236) | Enriched cells from koala feces incubated with labeled cellulose particles, San Francisco Zoo, California, United States - Koala_Koa2-6_C3 ...
TCGAAGGTTTATTTCTATCCGTTGGCTGGTTATCGGGACAATATCCAACAAGGCTGTATAAAGCAACTATGCATTCTTCCACGGTTATTACTGCTTGGGACGAAAATCGCCTTATTGGATTTGCACGTGTTCTGGATGATAGCGAGCTGGTTGCATTTATGCATTATGTGCTAGTACATCCGGATTATCAAAATATGGGAATTGCAAAACATATGATTGAAATGATAAAGGAGAAGTATCGGCATTATCTTTATCTTGAAATTATGCCAGAAGAAAAGAAAAATGCTGCATTTTATCAGAAATTTGGATTTCACATCATACCAGAAGGCACTGCAATGCAACTATGTAATTTCGATAACAAAAGATAAAGGCAAAGAAAGCCAAACAAGGCATGCATAAATGTGCAAGCAAGAGCCCAACACAAGTAACTAAAATAAAAATCAGGAAGCTAAGCCAAGGTACTTGCTCCCTGATTTTTTAGTTGATCTTATGCAAAGTCGTGACTATTTTGCAATTGTCCCTTTATGCCTTCCATAAACTATGGAAATTACAATAAGCATAAACAGGCGTTACTTCATTCCCATCGCATCGTACAAAATTGGCGGTTGATTCTTCATTTGATTTTAATGCTTTAATTGAGATTTCCTGCCTTGTTTTAAGCGCAATCCACATGATATAATGTTCTTTAAACATCAGATGATCGACCAAGTCAACGTTTACTTGTACAAGGTTTCCTTCTACCTTATAACTTGGTATATGTTTTTCAGCCGCACCATCAGTCGTTCTCGAGACAAGCTCTGTCATCTTCTCTCCACAGCACATTACAGGTACACCCTTATTCACCACCTTTGTGATAATATTACCACAATGCTTGCAAATATAAAATTTCAGCTGCATGAAAACGTCTCCTTAATGCGTATAATCTAAAATTAATACCTGATCTGTCAAATCCTTCTGTATGCAATCTTTCATTTTCTTCGCAAATGGTCACGGATAACCAATTGGGGTTCCTTTTTGTATACAAGAGGCAAAAGCTATTGTATCTGCACCCCTCCTTACCAACTCTCTTGATCGAAGAACTGCTTTCTTTCCCGGACATCCACCGCAATTGACGAAGCCGATGCATTCAATTTCCTCTGTAACACCGGAAAATACGCCCGTTTTCTCACGAATTGCCCGAAAATCAGCTGTTCCTGGACAAATATCTTCTGTTTGCATACAGCGAATAATACCTACTTTCATCGTCTTTTCCTCGCTGTCAACTTTCACATTTTCCATGACGGCATTCATGATCGTCTTTGCCGTGTTCGCCACAGCCTGATCCATCATGTTCACCTGAATGATGTGTGCACTTTATATCGGGAACAAACAAAAGTTTCCCCTCTAAAAGAGCTTCTACCGCTTCATCTGCGCTTCCCGTCACACCGCCATATAACTTGATACCAAGAGAATCAAGTGCCATCTGAGTACCACCGCCAATTCCGCCACAAATTAACGTATCTACCTTTTGGGCATTTAATATTTCAGCAAGCGCACCGTGCCCCTGTCCATTCGTACTTATTAGCTCGGAGGATACCACCTTTCCACCTTCGACATCATAAATCCTAAACTGATCCATATGACCAAAGTGTGCAAATACCCGACCATTTTCATAAGTAACTGCAATTCTCATAATATTTTCTTCTTTCGGCTTTTCAAAAATTTGATCAATTTTTTGCTTGTCACATACCGCCATTCCGCAGAATTTGTTCTTCCCATTACATAGCTGATATGCACCACCCTCAATTTTTAGCGGACAGCCATCAACCAATGTATCTGCAAGTTTTTTTCTGGCACTATCATAAATCTTCTGAATCGTAGTACGTGCGACCTGCATACATTGCGCACACTGCATTTGAGATAATCCCTCTTTGTCAATTAGGCGAACTATTTCATACTCATCGACGGTCAAAACAATCGGAGCTTTTTCCACTCCACCCGCAACAGGTGCAAATTCCAGCGTTTGCAGAAAACAGCATATGCTTCTGTATTTCATAGGTCTGGGCATAAAATCACCTCATTTCTTGAAATGATACCGTCTTTTGCCTTCCTGACACTTATTTTATTATAGCACAGTTTGTGACATATGTCAATAACTATTTTATAACGTCAGGTGATGACGAATTCTCCCAAGTATTGCAAGGATAGACTTTGTAAAATAAAAGTAAGAAGGCCGAGTAAAGTACGAGTGAGACGAACACAGTAGCTCATTCTGAATTTTCAACAATAGTTAGTATATTTTTCACGAATTTGTATCAAGCGACGAGTGCAATATTGTAATATTGCTGTCGTTTCCCTGCAGATAGCGGAGCATATTCGCCTTTTATTCCAATAACTCATAAAACACCTATAGATCATAGGCTTCAATATCGGCACTGTTCATGCTCTGTCTGACAACGCATTTGCGTATTACATCACACTGAATTATTTGGCGGACTTCGATAAATTATTATAAATCGTTTGCTTAAATTAATTTCAATGAAAACGAATTTCTCCCACTTGACAAATGCTGTAGAATTATATATAATAATTTATATGTAAAGTAAATTTCAAACGAATATAAAGTGAGGACAAGCTATGAAAAAAGAACTTGCAAAATCATATCAACCAAAGAATTTCGAAGATCGCATTTATCAAATGTGGAATGACGCTGGCTGTTTTACGCCAAAAATAGATGCCGAGAAGTCACCTTTTACCATTGTGATTCCACCACCCAATATTACCGGACAGCTTCACATGGGACACGCACTTGACGAAACGTTACAAGATATTCTCATACGCTGGAAACGGATGTGTGGCTACAGCACCTTGTGGCTGCCAGGTACAGATCATGCTTCCATTGCGACTGAAGCAAAAATTGTAGAGGCTATGCGAAAAGAAGGCATTCAAAAAGAAGATATCGGCAGAGATGCATTTTTGAAGTGCGCGTGGGATTGGAAAAAACAGTACAGCGGTAGAATCGTCGAGCAGCTAAAAAAACTCGGTTCTTCCTGTGATTGGTCACGGGAACGTTTCACCATGGATGAAGGGTGCAGCAAGGCTGTCAAAGAGGTCTTTATCAAATATTACGAGGAAGGATTAATTTATCGGGGCGAACGAATTATTAATTGGTGTCCGAAGTGTCTCACCTCCATTTCTGATGCGGAGGTGGAATATAAAGATCAAGCAGGGTCTTTCTGGCACTTACGTTATCCACTGAAGGATGGCAGTGGATACTTGGAAATTGCAACCACAAGACCAGAAACGCTTCTCGGTGATACGGCAGTTGCAGTGAATCCAAATGACGAACGCTATCGAAATTTAGTTGGAAAGACGCTGATTTTGCCATTGGTACATCGAGAAATCCCCATTATAGCAAATGACTATGTAAAAATGGACTTCGGGACAGGCGTCGTGAAAATTACGCCTGCACACGACCCTAACGATTTTGAGGTAGGACTACGTCACAACTTGGAAATTATCAACGTCATGACTGATGATGCCAAAATCACAGATGACTATCCTCAATATGCCGGTATGGATCGTTATGAAGCACGCAAAGCAATCGTGAAAGATCTGGAAGCAGAGGGCGCACTAGTAAAAATTGAGGACTATAGCCATAACGTGGGTACCTGTTATCGCTGTAGTACAACAGTAGAACCACGGGTATCAAAGCAGTGGTTTGTCAAGATGAAACCGTTAGCGCAGCCAGCCATTGATGCGGTAAAGTCTGGTAAAACGAAATTTGTACCAGAACGATTCAATAAAATTTACTTCCATTGGCTAGAAAATATCAAGGATTGGTGTATCTCCCGTCAGCTTTGGTGGGGACATCGGATTCCGGCGTTCTACTGTGACGATTGTGACGAAATGGTGGTCACAAAGGCAGAACAAGCAATTTGTCCGAAGTGTGGAAAGCCAATGTGTCAAGATCCGGATACGTTGGACACATGGTTCAGTTCAGCGTTATGGCCATTTTCCACCCTCGGCTGGCCAGATCAAACAGAGGATTTGAAGTATTTTTACCCCACAGATACGTTGGTAACTGGCTATGACATTATCTTTTTCTGGGTTGTACGCATGATATTCTCCGGACTAAAAAATATGAATAAAGTGCCATTCCACACGGTTCTCATTCATGGTCTGGTACGGGATGAACAGGGACGAAAAATGTCCAAGTCTTTGGGCAATGGCATTGACCCACTGCAGGTTATTGACGAATACGGTGCTGATGCATTACGATTTATGCTGGCAACCGGCAATGCACCCGGTAATGATATGCGATACAGCGACGATAAGGTAAAGGCTGCTCGAAATTTTGCCAATAAGCTTTGGAATGCTTCTCGCTATATCTTGATGAATCTACCGGAAGATTTTGTATATCAGGGACTGCCAGAAAAGTTAGAGCTGGAAGATCACTGGATTGTATCTAAGTTTAATGATGTATCAAAGGAAATAAACGATAATCTTGATAAGTTCGAGATCGGTGTGGCAAGCGCAAAAATTTATGATTTTATCTGGGACGTTTACTGTGACTGGTATATTGAACTAACGAAATCTCGTATGCAAGTGGGCGGAGAAACAAAAAAGACGGCGCAGGTAGTTCTTGTTTGGGTAATGCGGGGAATGCTAAAATTATTGCATCCGTTTATGCCTTATATCACAGAGGAAATTTGGCAGGTTTTGACAGATCATTCTTCTATGATTATCAAAGAGTCATATCCGATTTATGATACATCTCTTTCCTTTGCAGATGCAGCACAGTTTGAAAAAGTTATCGCTGCCATTCGTGCCATTCGGAATCGGCGGACAGAATTACAAGTGCCGCCGTCCAAAAGGGCACGAGTTTGCATTGAAACAGACGAGCCAGATTTATATCAAAACGCCACTCCTTTTTTTTGAAAAGTTAGCCTCCGCTTCTGCTGTCGAAATAGGAGAACACTTCGATATGCCAAATGCCGCTACTGCCGTTACAGATGCAGTGCGAATCTTTATTCCGATGGAAGAGCTAGTAGATAAGGAGAAGGAACTGGCTCGATTGAAAAAGGAACAAGGAAAGGTACAAAAAGATTTGGACTTTTTGGAGAAAAAGTTATCAAATCAAGGCTTTTTGGCGAAAGCACCGGAGAAGCTGATTGAAGCAGAAAAAGCAAAGCTTGCGAAAGCACAGGAAAAAATAGAAAAGCTGAACCAATCTATGAATGCATTGCAATAAATTGTATTTGAGGTGATATGCATGACTGTTTCCGAAACGATGGATTATATTCAAAGCTTTCAAAAAGGTGGGAAGCCGGTTCATGATTTGTCGAGGATTCATGCACTTTTAGAAGAACTTGGAAATCCACAAGACGCTGCTCGTGTGGTACACATCGCTGGGACAAATGGGAAAGGCTCTGTTGTGGCGTTTTGTGCAGCAGCTGCTGTTGCTGCCGGCTTTCGAGTGGGTACGCTGACTTCTCCTTTTGTGCGGCGATATCAAGATCGCATTCAAATAAATGGACAGGAGATTCCCAATGATGCGCTATGTCGCTATTGCGAACAAGTAAAAAGCTGTAAGGTTTCAAAAGCGTGTTCTCAGTTTGAGATTACCTTTGCCATTGCATTGCTTTGGTTCGTGGCGGAAAAATGTGATCTTGTCTTTTTGGAAACGGGAATCGGTGGATTGTTGGATGCAACAAACGTGGTGAAGCATCCGCTGGTCTGTGTCATCACTTCTGTGTCCTATGATCACATGGCAATTCTAGGTGATTCGCTTACGCAAATTGCCACACAAAAAGCGGGAATTATAAAGCCTGGTTGCTCTGTCATTTTATCGCCGGATAATCCTATGGATGTCACTTGTCTTGTGCAAGAAACTGCACAGCAAAAACACGCTTCACTGATCATTCCTCAAATGCTGGATTGTCGAATTCTTACAGAAACGTTAGAGGAAACTACGTTTTCTTATCACTGTTTTCAATATACACTGCATATGCCTGGACGGCATCAGGTCTACAATGCGTTAACTGCCATTGAAGTGATTCGACTCTTAGGTATGCATGGTTTTTTGATTTCTGCTGCTGTAACAAAACAGGCACTGGAGTCAGTGCAAATTCCGGCTCGAACACAAGTAGTTCAATATGAACCAATGGTTTTGTTGGACGGCGGACACAACCAAGCAGGCGTAATGGCATTGACTGATTTGCTGCGCACTTGTGGAAAATCACCCATTTATGGAATTTGTGGTATGATTCATACAAAGGATTATGTGACGGCGTGTGGTATTCTAGGGCAGACTTTTGATGAGGTCATCTGTGTGGATGATTTTTTGGCGGATGCTGTGCCAGCAAAAACGTTGGCAGCGTATTTTGGTGTAACTTGTATTGTACGGACAGGAACACTGCATAAAGCTTATATCGTTGCGCAGGAACAGGCGAAAAAAAGCGATGGTATGGTGGTTGTCTGTGGCTCTCTCTTTTTGGCAAGCAAGTTTTTACAGGAGAAAGACCATCCAAACAAAAATACACTGCTATAACAAATACACGAAAATGATATAATCGTAGCGGCACTACACAAATAGCATTTTGTGTGGCATCGCTTTTGGTGTGGAGAGTGAAATATGTCGAAAGAGAAAAAGGAAAAGACCAATACTATGCGTATTTTGGATCGTGCAAAGGTGTCTTATGTGCATCACAGCTGGGAACAAGCAACGGGGCAACATACCGGCGTAGAATTGGCAAAAGCATTAGGAGAAAATCCAGAACAAGTTTTCAAGACGTTAGTCACGGTTGGAAAATCCGGTGCTCATTATGTATTCCTTGTACCGGTTGACAAAGAGTTGGACTTGAAAAAGGCGGCGGATATAGTGGGAGAAAAGGCAATCGGAATGTGTAAAGCGAAAGAACTGCTGCCTTTGACAGGGTATGTACATGGTGGATGTTCACCGATAGGTATAAAAAAGCTGTTTCCCACAGTGATTCACGAGACAGCAAAAGCGTTCGCAGTGATTCTGTTTAGTGCTGGGAAAATTGGGCATCAGTTGGAGGTCGCACCAGCAGATTTACAGCGTATCGTACCGTTTCAGTTCGGAGATATTGTGGTAGATTCGCCCCATACTCTCTCTTGAATGTGAAAACAATCTGAAAATTAGAAATTGCGTATTTTATGCATTCTTCGAAAAAATGATTCTATATAATATACGAATAACACAGCAAGTTAGTCGCTTCACACCTCACTTCAAAAGTGACTTATCAATTGCCAACAATAAAGCAGTCTGTACAAATTGTACAGGCTGCTTTTTGTTATAACGTCGAATATTTTTATTTTTTGCACTGTCTACTTGATAAGGGGTGGGTCACCAATAAAGCTGTGTTTCGGCTATAAAAGCACTACCTATATAAAATGCCTTATGCTTATCATTCCCACTGCCGCATAAAGATATAGATAATAATCTTTCTTCCCATATCATAGTCACTTTAAGCTTCTAATACATAATCACAAAAATACAATAACACATTTGCACAATACCATTTTCCGTCTACTTTATAAGCATATACATCCTGTGTCACATTATGTCCAGATTTTGGCTCTATCGTTGTTTTACATTCCACAAGCTTGTCGTAATCCAAAAGTGCAATTACGTCGTCACTATCCGCTTCGTCAACACTACCGCTATCCTCAATGACATTCAAAAGAGCTTTCTCGCTTGAATAATCAAATCCCCAGTTTGTTTCCAATAAATCTGCCAAATCTGCTTCTTCTTCATCCTTTACTTTTACGCTGACGCTGCCACATTTATATATTTCATAGTCGTCTAATCCAGGAACCAGATCTTTCCATACGGAATCACCATAATCATAATAGTAATAACTTAAGTCTTCCCAATAGCTTTCCCATTCCCAATAGCTTGCGGAATTATCATAATACCTATCATCTTCTACATTGTCCGTATGATTTTCAAGCCATTCGCCGTATTCCTTAAATGCTTCGTCAATGTCATCGGGAGCATCTTCACTTCCATACATATCGACAAATGCTTCCAACAAAATCTCTTGTTTTTCTTTCGGAATCAAATCTGCCATTCCCTCAAAGTCGCCATCCGCCAATAATTCGTAATACGCCTCGATCGCATCTTCCGGCGAATTTGCACCCGAACCAAAAATCCGCCGCACGATTCCGATAATCGAAAACAAAATTGCACACGCAATTAAAATCGCAATCAGTGGAGCCAGCCACTTTTTCTTCGGCTTCGACATTACAACTGCATTTCCCATTCTACCTACACCACGACCGTATCCCATACTGATCGAAGGCTGCGCACCCATACCGCAATATGGGCAGAACATATCCGTATTTTTTATCGGGTATCCACAGCTCCCGCAATACGCATTTTTTCTCGGTTTCGGCATTGCAGCTGCATTTCCACTTCTGCTCACCTTTTTCGTAGTCTGTACGCTCATGCCGCAATACGGACAGAACATATCCGTTTTTTTCATCAAATATCCACATTTCCCACAATACATAATTTTTTTCCTCCTATATCATGCGTCCAATTATAAAGATTATCTTCTATTTCAACAAAATCAAAATAGAATAATTCTTTATTAATTATAGCATAAAAAACGTTTTTGTGTGAACTTTTTGTGAAATTTAGACAATATACCACTTTTTTATCCAAAAACCCCCGTTAAAAAAATCTCTAGTCCGATAACAATTAGAATCACGCCACCTAAAATTTGTGCTTTGTTGGATAATTTTGTGCCGAATTTTTTCCCGATGACGAGTCCTATCATACATATCACAAAAGTGACAATCGCAATAATTAATGCCGCTATCAATGCCATTAACCAATTATAAGATGCAATTGTAAACCCCACAGATAGTGCATCAATTGAAGTCGCTACCCCCTGTACCAGTAACGCCACTGTGCCTACGCCGCTTTTTTCTGCATCTGTATCATTCTTTTTTACTCCGTCTAAGAGCATCTTACATCCAATAAACGCCAACAAAATTAGTGCAATCCAAGGAATACATTTTTCAAATGCAGTAAAATATTGTAATATAGTATGTACACAAACCCAACCAATCATTGGCATAAGTGCTTGAAATCCCCCAAAAACACTCGCAATACTACACATTTTTCTTTTACGCATCTGTGGCTCGTTTAATCCATTCACCATAGATACAGAAAAAGCATCCATCGCCAATCCCACTCCAAGCAATATACTATTAAAGAAAAACATGAGATTCCATTCCATTTTTCACCCTCCTTTCCACTTCAAAAATTAGAAAAAATTCGAGTATTATCCTTAGTAATACCCGAATTTTTAATTGATTTTACAAA
>Ga0192246_1097_pt1 | contig 8936 bp, 11 predicted proteins | sample Koala_Koa26_C3_FD_131236 | JGI IMG/M metagenome (GOLD analysis project Ga0192246, IMG submission 131236) | Enriched cells from koala feces incubated with labeled cellulose particles, San Francisco Zoo, California, United States - Koala_Koa2-6_C3 ...
CCTCCGTATCCTCGGTATTGCCTACCCTCTTACGGATAAACCCCCGTATAGCCGCCCCATACCGGATAAAAGCGTCACGCGCCCGTGCGCCTGTTTTTTTCGGTTCGTCCGCCACCAGCGCAACGCTATTCATCGACCCGGTTTTCATCTTCCGGCCGGTCGCTTACCGGGCTTTCTTTACGGGCAGGCCCGCAACCACAGTCGTCCCCGAAAAAATGTTCCATATGCCTGCGTATCTTCTCGCGCCGCTCGTCTTCGCCCATCGCATGGAAGCGGTCGTGCATTTCGCGTATCATATCCATATGGCTGTCAAACCCGGTGTGCGCGCCCACACCATCTCCACCGGGACCTTGCCGGCCGCAACCGCCGCGCCTGTTGAATCCCCTGTGCCTTCCGTGACCATGGTGACCGTGCCTGCCGCCGCAGCGGTGTCCGTGAAATCCGCCTTTAAAACCACCCAGTAACAGTTTGGATAACAGTAATAACCCCGCAGCATACCAGAAATTGACCGTCGGAACGGCGAACAGGTAAACCGCCACGCTGTTCCACAACAACATTATTACTACGGTGGCTGCGGCGAATACCACGAGGAATATCAAAAATCCCAGCCTGTGACTGAATCTTCCCATTTTCATATCGTTTAAGGTTTAAATATCGTAATTATTTGAATGCTCCGTATACCTGCCCGCTCTCTTTTTCGAGGTAGAGTGCCTGCATCTGGCATACCCGCGTACACTTCCCGCAGCCGGTACATCTCTCGGGATAAGCCAGCCACACGGTGGCCCTGTCGTCGCGGTAGTGCATCCTCAGGGCGTCCCTACGGCATCGGGCCATGCACCGGCCGCATCCGGCACACAGATCGGGTATTATTTTAAGTGTGGCTTCGGTATTTCGATCACTCCAGAACATAACAATTAAATTTTTAGTGTTTTCCATAATTCATTTACGCGTTCCTTCCGGTTACCTGCCCCAACTCCTGACACGGATGGGGAACCATAGAAAAGGCCTTCACATTTGTAGACGAACCGGTCCGGGAAATATTTTACCCGCCCATAAATTCCTTCCCTACCTGTCCGGACTTTGCATCCGGCGGCCGTTTTCATATCTTGCGGTTCGTAACCCAAAAACACGACCGTATGCTCGAAGCTCCCGAAGCCCGCCTGTTCGCGACACAGTTGGCCGGTGTACTCACCGGAAAAACCATAGAAACCGTCATCGCCGGGTTCACCCCGCATAAGTTCACATTTTACAACCCGGCACCGGAAGCTTTTGCCGGGGTACTGGTCGGTCGTACCGTCACCGGGGCGCGGCCGGTGGGGGGAATGGTGGAGATATTGGCCGGAGAGGTGTCACTGGTTTTTACTGACGGGGTGAATTTCCGGTATATCGAACCGCCCGGTGATCTTCCCCGGTCACATCAGTTACTAATCGGTTTTACCGACCAGAGTTGCCTGACCGCTTCGGTGCGGATGTACGGCGGTATTATCAGTTTTACGGGCAGGAAACCCGAGGGTAACCTTGCCGGTTACTACGAAACCGCACTTAACAGGCCGCAGGTCCTCTCCGACGGTTTCACACGCGAATATTTTATGTCGCTGGTCGAAGACCCTGCTGTACGGAACAAGAGCGTGAAGGCGCTGCTCGCGACCGGGCAACGTATATCCGGCCTCGGGAACGGCGCTCTTCAGGATATACTCTTCCATGCGGGGATACACCCGAAAACGGGGACCTCCCGGCTTTCTTCCCGTGAGTTGGACAAATTATACGAATCAATAAAATGCACGCTCGGGAAAATGGTCGCCGAAGGCGGCCGGGATTGCGAAACGGATATTTTCGGAAGAAAGGGCGGTTACCGTGCCGTACTGTCTAAAGACACGGCCGGAAGCCCGTGCCCCGTTTGCGGAGCCGCAATAATAAAAGAAAATTATATGGGCGGGAGTGTCTATTACTGTCCAGTCTGCCAGCCTTTGAAAACGACGGTCCGGCCCGAGGGTAAATAAAAAGGGCCTGAAATCGATTCAGGCCCCGAGCGGCAGCAGTATACTGCCACATCAACCCAGCTAATTATTAAATAAAATATTGAATAGGCTTATGTAGCCTTAAATCGTGACGTGGACTCTCAATTAGTACCGAGAGCATTTACAATGGCGCGGTGTTCGGCAAAGAATTTTATCCTCTCCACCTCGCCGCTCTGGGATATCAGGGTCGAATGGCGTTTTAACGCGCGCACCCACGACTTCTGAGCCTCACATATCTGTTTCTACTGCGAATCGAACGAATTAATAAGGTGTATACGGAAGAAACAGATTTGGAATCCTTCCCGTTCGGCATATCCGTAACTCGACTCGAAATCTATGTTCGACAGGTAGACCGATACCTTCCGGCCCTCCCTGTTATGGCCTTCGATGGTCATTTTTTCCAGTTCGTCGAGCAGGGCCATAAGTTCCGTTTTAAGCCGTGCAAGGTCGTTGTCCGTCAGCATCCTCAACGCACGGAAGTATTCAATCTCCCGGATGAATGATTTCAGCACATTACAGTCCCAAATGAATGAGACCGAATTTATATCTCTGATGGAAGAAGCGAGTTTTTCCTGTACTTCGATAAGTTTTCTCGGCACGGGCACATCGGCCAGCGTGGTGGGCAGCGACAGTTTGTCATTGTGGTACATCTAGCGGCACAGTCGGTAACGTGTAAGGTATTCGAAGGTGGGGTACAACGAGTACGGGATTGTATTGCACGCCATGGTCAGCTCCGAAGCCGGGTCCTTGGCTATATAACCGAAAATATTGGAATAGTAGTTCTGAATTTCGCAATAGTTCTCGAACTCGTCGTCGGTAGCTATAAGCTGGAGGTTGAACATGGCCCCGTTCGATACGGTTTCACCCATTATACCGTCGAGCGATATATTGAAATGCTTAGCCAGGAAGACCACTTCGTTAAATGTAAAAGGCACTTCGCCCCTCAGGCGCCTGTAAACGGACTCTTTCCCGAGGCAAAGCAAATCCATAAGGTGGTGGGCAAGATTAACCCCCTTTGGAAGCCTTTCCCTCATAGCCTCTACCAATCCCTCTCCAAAATCCTGATCCGCCAATGACTTCATAAGTCCCCGATATTAATCTCTTCCTGTAAATTCATTGCCTGCACCTCACCAGTAAAGACCCTGAGAACCCGTTCCGAATAACACCACGACAGCACACGGCATTATGAAAACTCCCGGGCCCGTCCAGATCCCCTTCCCCTAACGGGATATCGGGCCTGATAGTCCGGCTATCTACTGACAGCACATTCAATTTCCAGCCACAAAGATGGTGGAAATAAGCCACATGAACGTTTCGCTAAAACCAAAACGACAATCCGGCTTTGTCTAATTTTGACTCAAACCGACTTATGTGCACAAAATGTGCTAAAAGCATTAGCCACCCGGGGTGCTGTTGCAGATAATGTAACTAGCCGGATATGTAACATCTGATTACCGGGAAATCAGAGGGTATTAACAATCTCTTTTTGCCTTGTGAAAAACTGTATCCGGTGCATCTCCCCGCTCTGGGAAATCAGTATCGAGAATTTTTTGAGCGAACGTATCCACTGTTTCAGGTTATTGAACACCCCTTCGTCACGGGAAGTCATTGAACTGACAGAGAACGCTTTGAGCATACTTAGCAGATACCCACGGGTCTCGATATAGCTGTATGTGGCCTCGAAATTTATGTTGGAAATGTATATCTGCACCTCGCGGCCGGACCGGAAATGCCCCGTCGAGCACATAACGTACATCTCCTCAAGCAGCACCTGCAACTCTTCCCGGAGCCGGGCGACGTTCCTGTCGTTGAGCATATTGATACTCACGAAATATTTTATATCGTTCACGAGCAAATTGAACAACATCGAATCCCATATATAATACGTGAAGCCGAAATCCTGCAAAGCCGCCACATACTCAGCCTGCTTTTGGTACAGCCTGTCGGGCAGTACGAGTTCGTCGAGCGTACGCACATGCTCCCTTGTCTGGTTCTGGTACACCCATTTTGCGAACCTGAACCTCGACAGCATTTCGTACTTCATAGTGAACATCTGCGGTATGATATTGGCCGCCGTACCAGTCTCGACCGCAGAAGGGTCTGCGATACCCTCGAATAGCCTAAGGTAATTGTCAATCATGGCATAGTAGGTATCCACCGGATTCTCGTACCGTACGATATTGAGGTCGAATACGGCATTGCCTTCACGCCCGGAACCCACGAGTTTATCGAGAGAAATGCCCAGTTTACCCGATACGATCGCCGCTTCGGCAAGGGTGAAAGGCACCTCTCCCCTCAACCTGCGGTAGACCGCTTCCTTACCTATGCAAAGGAGGTCCATTAAAACACGGGCAAGGTTCGTTCCCGCGGGCACCTTCTCCCTCATAATCTCTATCAGCCCGTTATTGATCTGTTCGGTCGTCATGGCTTTATCTGTTGCGGGGTTCCGGCGGGCAAAACAGGCGGAAATGAAATATGGAAAGAATACTTAAAAGTTTTGCGTCGGAATCCCTTTTTTTCGCCCTATATCTAATTTAGCAAAAAAAAATGCCATTTCAAAATACCATACCGACCTAACGTCCCGCCTGTTTCGGTAAACGGAACAGGCTGGAAGGATATTACAGTAATAGTTCTTAATTTTACCCCGGCATAAAATCCAACATGGTATGAAACACGAAATAACCGGACTTCAGTATAACTCGCGAATGTGCTTCGTATGCGGGGTGGAGAACAGTCACGGACTCAATTCACGTTTTTATGAGACCGGGCGGGGAGAGGTGATTTGCCGCTGCACCCCGTGTGAGCATCACCAGAGTTATCCCGGCCGGCTCCACGGTGGGGTGTCCTCCTCCCTGTTGGACGAAACTATCGGAAGAGCCATTTCCGTCGGTCGTGACGATACGGTATGGGGTGTAACGCTCGAACTGACGCTCCGGTACCGTAAGCCCGTTCCTTACGGTTGCGAAATAACCGTGGTGGGCCGGGTGGACGAGGACCTGGGTCGAATGTTTACCGGCAGCGGGGAAATAATCCTCCCGGACGGAACGGTCGCCGTGACGGCAACAGGCAGATACCTTAAACAACCGGCCGGGAAGATCTCCGGCGAGGCCTCAGAGCAGGACGAATTGATATTTCTGACAGGGGAAGATATCCCGGGAACCATCGACACACAGGATAAGTAAAGTTCATAATATACGGTTATTTGAAGAGGCCAGCAAACGGCTTCTGTTTATCGCTCTGAACGGGATATGTATGTGCGGAATCATAGGTCGGAGTGCCGGGGGAATATAAATAAAGAGGGGAAGGCCGACGGCCCTCCCCTCTTTTAGTATGCAATAAGTTGGTTACAATCCGATTTTAGCCCTTATAGGAGCAGGAATCGCATCCTTGTGCACTACGATATTCAGAGTCTTGTACTCCACGAACGGGCGGGAAGCGTAGAAATATCCGTCGTAAATTCCGTTCGATGTCCATGAGTTTTTCACCCTGTAGAATGTATCGCCCCTCTGGTCGGTGGCAACGCCGGTTATAAGCATCCCGTGGTCGTCGGTGGTTTCGTAATTGTCATAAGCCAGTTGGCGTATTTCCGGGGTCACTCTCAGCTCGCCATTCTCTTCCAGCAGTTCCAGCATCCGTGATTCGGGGGAGAGCGCCACCCAGCGTGACAGTTCGGTTCCTTCGAGGGTCTCTTCCTGCTCGGCCGGAACCACGGCGTATCCCTTCCGGTAAAGGAAACCGCTCTCGCTTACGTCCGCTCCCCAGGCAATCGTGTAACCGGTATCGATTGCATTGTCGATGACGGCCATCATTTCCTCCAGCGGTAGGTTCCACGACGCGGCGCCAATCCAGTTGTCGGGCACTTCGATAACGAACTCGGTATAGTACGGATGGTGGGTGAACGACGAGATGGAAACATAGTCGTCCAGTTGCAGCCCCAGCATATCGTGGAACGATTCCGGTGTATACTGACGGCCGTTATAAGTAAACTGTTCCGGAGCCGGACCGAAATAAGCGTCCAGAATACCCTTCAGCCCGTTCAGCCATGCGGTGGTAAGTTTTTTTCCGCGCGCCGGCTTCACGACGGCATCCACATATGCACGCAGGACAGCGTCGAGCTCGGAATGGTCGTGGTTATCGAGACCGTAATTGAGGCCCGGATACGCTTCTTCGGGAACAAGACCGTATTTCTTAGCAACACTGAACACATCCTCGAACGATCCGCCAGTGGCAAATTCCATATTGCCGTGCATACGGACGAACTTCACCGCCTTGTCTATATAGGTCTGGCGTACAATCCACATCTCCGACAGGTCGTATTCGCCTTTCCCCTAGCGGATGAGTTCGCTTTCGAGCAGACCGACGCCGGAGAAACTCCAGCAGGTTCCGCTGCGATTCTGATCACGTACCGGGGTGGTCTCAATATCTTTGACTACCGAAAATTCGTACCTGTTGTCCAGCGTCAATTCCGCATCCGCGGAAGGCTCCTGCACAAATGCCCCAAAGGACAGTAATAGGGCGAGCGCAAGTGTTGTAAATTTCTTCATATTATTCCGGTTTAAGTTTTTATTGACAGATAATAAGGTAACAAATATACGTTTTTTGTCGTACCATTATTCCCCGCCCGCACTTAAAACTAACATGGACTTTGGCCGTATAAAACCCGGGCAAATAAAAATCCCGTCCTTCGCTGAAAAGAACGGGACAAGCCGGCATCGGGCCGGTGTATGGTTAGCGGAGCCTGCGAAGGCGGAACAGTAGCTGCTGTATGGCTTCCTGGAAATCGTCGAGAATAGACTCCGAGAAATCCTCCTTGAACATCTCCTTGCTCTGCTGTATATAATCGTAAAATTTCTGGCAATGCTCCTCGATATTCTGCGAGACAGGAGTCTCGGGTACGGTAATATTTATATCACCGTAGAGCGAATAAGATGTCTCCACGATACGGTCGAGGGTGTCGGTGATGGATTCGATAGCCTGGTCGAGCGCTATATGTTCGGCATAGCTTCCCGTGCCGGTAACGTGCCAGTGGTAGAGTTTCAGGCTTGCGTTGAAGGAGTAGAGGCGTCCGAAGAAGTCACCCATCTGGTTGGTGTCCACGGTACTTTTTTTGGTTTCTGTTGTGGTTGCCATAACGTTATGAAATTAGATGTTTAGATTTCTTTGGAACCTGCATTTGCAGGCTACTGCAACCATGCCAAAAGTATGCCAAAAACCGGTTCCTGACCAGGTACGAAAAAAGCGCCCGTAAAGGGCGCCTAATAGCTTTATAATCGGGATACCGTTCCGACAAGAAATTCTTCTCTTTCGTTCAGGATGACACTATACTACCCCCATCGGGATAACACCCGGATCAAATCCTCTTCCCGTGGCGGAGCAGTACGGCAAAGGCTTTTTGCTCTGCATCATGACATATCGCGGGGACGTCGACACCCGACAGCTTCCGGTTCTCCACCAATATCTCCCCGTCGACCATAACCATTTCCACGTCGGCCGATTTGGCGCAATAGGCCAGGTTGGCAATCATATCGTGGCAAGGATAGAGGTGAGGTTTCTCTATATCGAGTATTATAATGTCGGCGAGCATACCTTCCCGGAGCATTCCTACCTTATCCTCCAGCCCCAGAGCTTTAGCCCCGTTTACCGTAGCCATTTGAAGTACTTCATAAGCAGGCAGGGCTATCGGGTCGAGGGTGGATACCTTCTGGAGCAGCGACGCGCTGCGTAGCTCCTCAAACATATCGAGGTCGTTATTCGAACACGGCCCGTCGGTACCTATACTTACGTTGACTCCATGCTCCACCATGTTCGACACGGGAGCCACGCCGCTCGATATCTTCATATTGCTCTGCGGGTTGTGCGCCACCGACACCCCCCGCTCCACGAGCAGCTCTATATCGCTCTCCAGGAGGTAAACGCAATGCACGGCCAGGGTTCCGGGCTTGAGCATCCCCAGCTTGTCCATATATTGCAGTGGAGTCATGGCATGGGTATTCCATACGGTTTCCTGCTCGTCCATCGTCTCCGATACATGGATATTGAGCGACAGCCCGTATTTTTCCGCCATGCGGAGCGCCGCGGTAAGGTTTTCGCCGCAGCAGGTGTAAACCGAATGGGGCGCTATCATCATCGTTATCCGGCCGCACTGGCCGCTACCGTAACGGGCGTAAACCTCTTCAAAGTCGGCTTTGAAATCGGCAAAACGGTTGTCCGTGAAGGTGGGCGAAAGGACCGCACGTATACCTAACTCCTCGGCTGCCTTGCCGACTTCGGCCTCATGCCAGTACATGTCGGCAAATGTAGTAGTACCCCCCAGAAGCATCTCGGCTATGCCGAGCTTTGCCCCCGCGTGGATATCCTCCCGGGTAAGTTTCGCCTCGTAAGGCCACACATGGTCATGTAGCCATTTCATAAGGGGCATGTCGTCCGCCAACCCACGCATAAGCGACATGGGCACGTGGTTGTGGGTATTTATAAGCCCGGGCATCACCAACTTACCGCGGCCGTCTATAACCCTGTCCGGCTCACCGTACTCCGCCCGGAACCGCTCCAGCGCCTTGTCCCGCTGCTCCTGCATCGCGACCATACCGATTTTATTTCCGGCGATTCCAATCGAGCCTGTAAAACATTTTTCAACGCTTACCTCGTCCATCGTAACGACGGTCGCATTGTCTATCAGGATATTCATATCGTTGTCGTTTTAATCCGGGGCTTCCGTTACTTCGCCCTTTACTATGAGTATATGCAGCCCTTCGGGGGCGTTGGAGAAGACCTGTATGGCCTTATAAAATATTCCAAGCTGTTTTTTCGGGTCGTAGGTTACCGTTACGACTCCCTCTCCGCCCGGTGGGACCGGTCTCTTTGTGTGCGAAGTGCTTATACATTTGCAGGAAGAGGTTATGACCCGGGTAATTACGTACG
>Ga0192246_1099_pt1 | contig 8362 bp, 10 predicted proteins | sample Koala_Koa26_C3_FD_131236 | JGI IMG/M metagenome (GOLD analysis project Ga0192246, IMG submission 131236) | Enriched cells from koala feces incubated with labeled cellulose particles, San Francisco Zoo, California, United States - Koala_Koa2-6_C3 ...
AATTTTATCTTTACTGACCATTCTTTTCATCAACTCCTAAGTCATAAAAATATTTCTCAACTTTTAATTCATCTAAATCAAATAAAGCTACTCGTTCAGTTTGAAAAGATGCCAAGTCAAGATCAAATTTATGACCATCTGCATAATTTAATATTTTATAATCCCATGAAGTATACCGCGGCGGTCGGTCCATGAATCTATCCATCTCGTTCAATTTGGCTATAACATGAGGTACGGGCGTATGACCATGAACAATATAAGTATTATTATACTTTGGGTCTGGGTTCCATTTACTATAGAAATGGTCTCTATCCCATTGCCATGGAGACTCTCCGTAACGATTAGGCTGTTTATTATCCATATCATCTGGATCAGTCCCTGCGTGACTTAGTATAATAGTTTGACCTTTAGGATTGGTGTATAATGCTACATCAGGTAAGGATCTAATCTTCCGAATATACCAACACTGAGAAGGTTCTGATAGTGACTTGAAAGCGTCAATGGTCGGCTTCCCGCCATTCATTAACCACAAATTAATGTCATATGTATAGCCATCAATAAGTCCAGGAGCTACATTTTCCATTATACCTTCATGGTTTCCTTTGATATATACTACTCTTTTGTCTTGGAATAATTCCCGCATTACACGAAGTCCGTCGGGTCCACGGTCCGCCGCGTCTCCAAGAAAGTAAATTGTATCTGTTTCATCGCAATATTCTTTAATTTGATCCCATAGTTTACCCATACCATGAAGATCAGTAATTGCATAATGTTTATTCATTTTTTATCACCATTCTTTCTTTTCAATAAAATTATATCAAAATTTTTTAAAAAAATCAATTTAAAAGCACTTGGGGTTTTTTTGTTAAACTGGTTATCTACAAAAATAATATTTCTTTGAAAAAGGAGGACTTTATATGGTTAAAGGAAGAGTGCTTAATGGTAGACTTGGCCAGGTATTAGGTCCTTTTGATAGTACCGATCTATTAGGTAAAGAAGGCGCAATTTCCGAATTCACTCCAGAATCTACACCTCCTGTTTTGGTTAAGTTGGGCATTCAAACCACTGAGGGCACGATTGTTCAAATTAATAAGGTAAAAATTAAAATAGGAAGAACGGGTATGTATGAGTTAGATGAAACCGTTCCAATTAAATCTTTAATTTTTCCCCGATGGAGCGGATGAAGATACTATTGTGGACTTCGTATATTAAACAAAAGGAGGAACATAGCATATGAGCAGCTTTTACGGCGCTGGTGGCAATGCAGTCGTAAATGTTAATGGTGGAGACTCCTCTTTTACCACATTAACAGGAACTGAATCATCTCCTATTGTTTTAAATACTTTAGATTATGGTAACTATTTGATTGAAGGATATTATGTATATACTGCCAATGATACAGATGTTAAGTTTGTAAGTTACCAAATGCTAGTTACCATTATGGAAGATAGTATCACTTCTTACAAGGTAGCAAAATTTGAAACGTGTGAAGATGGAGTTTTCTACATTTACACAATAACCTTCTATGATGATGAAACTTGTTTACAAGATAAGCAATCTTTCGTTAAATCAGAAGGTGTAATCTTTTTAAGTGAGGCGGATTTATCGTCTACTGGAGTTTCAGGTGTTCTTTATGTTACTGAAACAACAATTTATCAATGGTCAGATGATGACCAATGTTATGTTGATTTAGGTTCTCCTACATGGGAAGAACTATAAATTAACCTTTTTCATTTTATAAATATTTATAAGGGGAGAAAAATCAAATGTAAAGTTTTTACAAGGTACTTCTGCAGCTATAAAGCTTTAACTACAAAAGATAGTGCAACTTTTTACCGTTTAACTGACACAAATGACCTATATTTAGGTACTACGAAACTATCTAACGTATCTGATTTAGATGAAGTCATTACAAGAATTTCTACATTAGAGGGTAGTGTAGAAACAATCGAAGCAGAAATTGGTACATTAGATGATTTAAGTACAACATCTAAGACAGACCTTGTATCTGCAATGAATGAATTATATGCAGCAATCGGTTCTGGCGGAACTGCATCTGTAGTTGCTGTAACTGAAGACAGCACCTCAACTGAGTATGCTAAAGTTTATACAATTACACAGGGTGGAACAACAGTAGGAACAATTAATATTCCTGTTGACTTAGTTGTAAGTTCTGGTACAGTTGTTGTTAATCCAGAAGGTATGGATGAGGGTACTTATATTGCATTAACACTTTCTGATAGCGCTGGTACTGTTATTTATGTAAACGTTGGCGATCTTGTTGATGTTTATGAAGCTGGTACAGATGCAACTCAAGTACAACTTGCAATTTCTGCTGATAATGTAATTACAGCTACGTTAGTTGCAGGTGGAGTAGGAACTGATGAATTAGCAGATGGTGCTGTTACAACAGCTAAAGTTGCTGATGGTAATATCACTCTTGCTAAATTATCTACTGGTGTTCAGACTTCTCTTGGATTAGCGGATTCCGCAGTACAGAGCGTAACAACTGGTACAACAAATGGTACAATCAATGTTGATGGTACTGAAGTTGCTGTGGCTGGTCTTGGAAGCGCTGCTTACACTGACGCTAGTGCTTATGATGAAGCTGGAGCAGCTGCTGCAGTTCTTGGTACTGAAGATGATGATTCAACAGTCGCAACAGTATATGGCGTGAAAGCATATGTTGATGCTCAGGTCGGAGCTGTAGATGTTTCAAGTCAGATTGAGACAGCCATCGGAGCATTAGACTATAAGGATACCGCAGTTGATGGAGAATATGTAAGTGCTGTCAATGAAGTAGATGGAGTTATTTCTGTAACAAGAGCTTCTCTATCTGATTACACAAGTGCTGCGGTTGATAAAGCATTAACTTGGGCATCTTTTGAATAAGAACTAAGTTAGAAAAATAAGAGAGTTATAAAAATAGTTTTTAATTTATAAAGGAGAGAATTTCAATGGCGTTAGTAAAATTTATTGAAACTACTTCTGATAAATTGGATTCTCTTCCAATCGTTGAAGGTAGATTCACTTTTACCACAGATGGTAAATTCTATCTTGATGCTGAGAATGCATCGGGAGCTATTGAAAGATTTTCAATTCACGAAGATAAAATTTTAAGTAATACTACTGCTGATTGGAACTCTCAATCTTCTTTGATAGCTGCTAAAAATAGTATTTATATTTATACAGATTATCAAACAACAGACGATGGAGATTCCATTCCTGGAATTAAAATAGGTGATGGTTTAGCTTACCTTATTGATATCCCTTTTGTTGATACTTTGATGATGGAGCATATGAATGATACTGATATTCATATTACATCAACAGAGAGAGAAACATGGAACAGTAAGGTAAGCGTTTCTCTTGATCCTAATAATTCAAGTTGCTTAGTATTTACTACAAGCGAATAATAATAAAGAAAGGTAAAATATATGGCAGATATTTCTCAGATTACGCTGCCTTCTGGTACTACGTATGACCTAAAAGATGCTACTGCTAGAGAGTTAATTAAAACTCTTGAAAGTTATTCTGGTTATTTAGGTGTAACTACAACCGCTTTAACGGATGGTTCTACTACTAATCCTATTAAGATTGACACTGAATCCGTAACAGCTGTTGTAGGTAGTATTGTAAATTATGGTAGCGCAGAATTTATTTATAATGGTAGCGCTTGGCAAGAATTTGGCGATTTAAGCGCACTAGGAAAATTAGCATATAAGGATACAGCAAGTGGTAGTGTAACCGCAGCGGGTTCTGTATCTCAGCCTACTTTTACTGGTAGCGCAGTTGCTTTTAAACCTGCGGGAACCGTAACTGTAGCGTCATATACTCCAGCCGGTACCGTATCAGCTCCAACTTTTACTGGAAGTGAAGCTTCTTATACACCAAAAGGTTCTGTGACTGTTGCATCATATACTCCAGCAGGTACAGTGTCTGCACCTACGATTACAACAACTCCAACAACTTCTAGTATGTACAGTATAACTGGTGTTGGTACATTGCCAAGTTGTACATTACCTGCTTTAGCTTGCACCGTAGCTAATGAAAACTTAACTTTAAGTTGGACAAATGGCAGCTTTAGTGCTGGTACATTACCTACCAGAGGCTCCGCAACCGCAGTTGTTACGAGTGTTAGTGCTACAGCAAGTACACCTACATTTACTGGAACAGCAAAGGCTCCTACTGCAACATTCACAGGTTCAGAAGGAACAATTACAGTTAAAGGAACAATATCAGCTCCTACATTTACTGGTACGGCGAAGGCTCCTACTGCAACATTTAGTGGAACAGAAGGTTCTATTACAGCAGCAGGTACTGTATCTAAACCAACATTTACAGGTAGCGCAGTGACAGTAACAGTATCCTAATTAGGAGGTAAATAGGTTATGGCAGATATTTCAAAGATTACTGTCCCTGGTGGAAGCTCTTATAATTTAAAAGATAGTTCTGCTGTAGCTAGCATTGCGAAAACTTCTACTGGTATATCATATACTACAAGAGCAGGTTCAACTACTGCAATAGATGGTTTAGCTTCTCCTATTGTAATATCAGTTGATTCCACATCATTAATTATTACAACAACAGGAACAAGTTTAGATGTAGCGGTGGATACCGCGGAAACCACATTAACATTTACAGTAGTTTCTTAATAAAAAAATAGGCGAGTATTTTGTAAATACTCGCCTTTAATTTTTTGCTCTAAAAAATTTGTAGAGTGAATTTTAATTCCTGCGGACGGCTGTGTGCGTGCCACCCAGAATAAAATAACATATAAACAAGAAAAAGGGTTGCCTAAAGCAACCCTTTATTTTTATTTTAACAAACCGCAGCGTAACGAGGACTTAAAAGTTTTTCAAGACATAAATCCCATCCGCTTACGCCTTTGATAACCTGTTCAAAAATGACTGGAGACATACCACTTACATATGAGACGTTCGGTCCAAGATCCAGAATGTTATTCTGTCTTGCATCTACATTCCAATATGTTAAAGCAGGGCACTGAAGTCCGCAAGCCTCCCATTTCTTTCTCTCTTGTTCCATTTCAGTAAGTAACCAACCGTACTCATCACGAGAACCACGTCCCCAGTGACCTGTACCAGAGTCAATTTCCATATCTGAAATAACAACAATAGAGGTAGGACAATCCGCAGGATCAGACTGCATAGCAATCTTTCTAATCATTTCAAAAGTTGCTACCAAATCAGTGTTTTCACAAAGATTTGTCTTGTAAATACGGCGAACCTTATCTACAAAGTCAACTCCCTCAATTTTAATTAGCTGCGGTCTGCTTGAAAAGCTAATATAATGATTCTTGAATGGACCACTTACACGCTCTGCGCAGTACATGCCAAGACCAATAGCAACATTGATAGGCGCGGAAGCCTCTCTACCCGTCATTGAACCAGAGGTATCAACGACACAAAGCATCTTACAATCTGCTCCATTAAGATAGTCAGGCAAATTATTCCAATACTTTTCTACCATTGCTCTGTCTGTGGCAGACATATCTTCGAAACGATAGCCCCATCCGCAAGTGCCTTCAACTGCTTTATGAACAACTTCATAAGGATATAGCACAGAAGCATTAACAGTTGTAGTCTTGTCTTTTGCAAAGGCTTCATATTTCTTAGCAATAATGTCTCTACGGGCAAAAGCGTTCTTGTAGATTAGACCTGCTCTTGAGGGGATTTTATCGAACTCAATTTCATCCCATCTGTTTGCAGACATTAAACGCTCAACAATGTTAATACGCTCACGCAATACAGAAAGAGTCTTACGATATTCTCTGTGAGACATGCCAAGATATTCACGTACAATATTACCCATACGCTTTGTTTCAGATGCGGAAGCATTCTCTGAAGGAAGCCACTTACCTAGCAAAGATGGAGTCTTACACTGGACATCCAGTGCTAACTGCTTCTTGATGAAAGCAAGAGCCTTATCTTCAATCGGGGTATCTACGCAAGCATAGATAACATCATCCCAGCGTCCATATTCTGAAAGATTTTCGATATTGCGGGCAGCCGCTTCAGGATACTCCTGAGCCAGCCATTTAAAGCATGTGCGGAAGAATCTACGCTCTCCCTGCCCACCGCGACAATCACGCAGATAGAAAAGACACTTCAAAGCCAAAGACTCATTCTCTTCAAATGCGTTCTTAAAAAGCAAAATGCAATCTTCATCTGAACGCTTACGATAAGCTCCGCCTAAAGCGAACATCTGGTACACATTACCATTTAACTGTGAATGAGTTAATCCCATATTTTCTGTTAAGTGATAATTATTAGCTGTTTTTAAATTTTCCATAAAACTATTCATAAATCCCTACTCCTTACTCTTTATCTTTATCAAGATTTTTGTTTATATTGTTAGTATGCTTATAAATACTATAATTTTCCATATATTATCAACTTAATCGCTCAAGGCATAGTCAAGATTTTTTTTGCTAGGTATTTAACCAAAATCTTGTACTTAAAATTTTAAATACCATACTCGCTGGAGCCGAATCATCGGCACTTAACCAATCATCTTTCTTGTAAAAGAATAAAATGTTTTGCTGTATATGCCTTATATATTTTCGAAGGGAGGGCGCTTGCCAATGACAAGCTAAAGGGACTCGAACCCTTGTTTACGGAGTTGCAGTCTACCATCTAACCAGCTTGGCTACATCCTCAAAAAATGGCGGCGGTATTTTTCCGAACCATCCGCCGCCTCTATATAGGAAAGGGATTTGATAATACTAGGCAAGACAAAGTGCCTACCACTTTCGTTGTACTCCTCCGACCCTTTGTAAAGAGAAAGTTTTCTACGTTACTTAATCATATAAGTAAAATCAAAATCATCTGTTAATAAGAGATTTCCTCCAAATTAAAATATCATTTTGTATGTAATCTTTACATATTTTTAATTTGCAGTTACCTTGCCTAAGTGGGTTACGGGATTCGAACCCGTCCCATCTGCTTGGAAGGCAGAGATGCTATCCGCTAACACCAAACCCACAATATCAAGACATTATATTCAGTTTTCTGAATAGTGCTTCGTCCTAAGGAAAACCGAACCAAAACAAAGGACGAATTTACGCACCACCTTTTAATTTGTAAATTAAAGTATTTGTTCTTCAAAGTCATTTTGCTGATTGAATAATGTCTTTAAGCCCCGCCCCGACTCGAACGGGGATTGACTGATTACAGGTCAGTTCGCCTACCATTAGCGGACGGGGGCGTAGTTATTCCAACTTTCTGTTTCTTGGTAGTTGGCACCTCAGATGGTAAGTTACATCACCTTATGCTACTAAGCCGATGGAGCGGGAGGGGTACGATCCCTCAATTTTACCTTGCAAGGGTAATGTTATCCCATTTAACTACCAGCCCCATTTTTTATGAGACTAGACCATAGCCGCCTCAAGGGCACTGTCCGCCTTCTTGTTATTTTTCTTGCGCTTAATCGCGCGAGCTTCCTTAATGGCATCTTTACTCTTCAGCTTCTTAGCATCATAAGCTGCCACCAATGCGTCTTTACGCTCCTGCTCCGCCCTAAACGCCTTGTCCGCGTCTTTCTTTAACTCTTCCTCGGTTTTCACCTTGGTATTGCGGATCATATTATCAAACTTCCGCATTCTCCGAGCCTTCTGCTCTTTTGTTTCCTGATCTCCAAAACCCAGTGCGTTAGTTCTAACCAATGTCCATTTACTCATAATTATCAAATCTCCTTATATAAATATTATATCAAAAATTTTTTCTTTTATCAATAAGACATCTCCTGCCTGGGAATCGAACCCAGAGCTTGGGTTTAGAAGACCCAGGTTTTATCCATTAAACTAACAGGAGTTAAACACTCCATGCAGGAATCGAACTCGCATCTCTGGTTCCGTAGACCAGTGCTCTATCCATTAAGCTAATGGAGTAAAATAAGCGATGACGGGGAGGCTCGAACTCCCGACCTCGTGCGTGACAGGCACGCATTCTAGCCAACTGAACTACGCCACCAAATGTGAGGTGCCACATTATTGTAAGGATGTGCCAACCTTGCCCCGACCTCACTCATTATTAGGGCGCCGCTTAAATTAAGCACGCGGTCGTGCTGAGTGGTGTGACTATATGTCCAAAGCCTTGCAAGACACTCTTTAAATGATATGCACACTCTATTCAAGTAACATCCCACTCATATTAGTTTCACTTGGTTTCCAACCAAGCTAACAGCGGATAAAGGATTCGAACCTTTTCTTTGTGAGTCAAAGTCACATGCGCTCACCAATTACGCTAATCCGCTAAAAAACAAGACACTTTACATTATTTGATAACAAGTCAAACTTTCTTCCATTAAGAATTGTAAAATTTGCTGTTTGTGTCTTTTTATT
>Ga0192246_1107_pt1 | contig 7901 bp, 9 predicted proteins | sample Koala_Koa26_C3_FD_131236 | JGI IMG/M metagenome (GOLD analysis project Ga0192246, IMG submission 131236) | Enriched cells from koala feces incubated with labeled cellulose particles, San Francisco Zoo, California, United States - Koala_Koa2-6_C3 ...
ATATATGACTGCATCATTCTGGATATCATGCTTCCCGTTCGAGACGGCATCGAAATCGTTCGGATTCTACGAAGCGAACACAATTCCACACCAATTATGCTGCTCACAGCAAAATCCGAGGTGGAGGATAAAATTCATGGACTAGATTGCGGCGCAGACGACTATCTATCAAAACCATTTTCCACTGGGGAACTGCTCGCCCGTATTCGTGCGCTGATACGGCGAAAGGGCGAAGTAGAAGTGGACTATTTGCATTTTGAGGATTTACGGCTCAACCGCCAGAGCTACTGTCTCACCCATGGGGAAAACTCCATCAAGCTCAGTCTGAAGGAATATCAAATCATGGAAATTTTAATTTCAAACTCGGAACATATTATTCCAAAAGAACGATTCATCGAAAAAATCTGGGGATATGAAAGCGACGTGGAATACAATAATATTGAAGTTTATATTTCGTTTTTGCGAAAAAAGCTCACGGCGATTGAATCTGACATTCGTATTCGAACTGCCAGAGGAATCGGCTACTTCTTGGAGAAAAAGCCATGATTCCACGAGTCAGAAATAAATTTGTTATCATCACCATGTCCATGCTGACAGCAATGCTGCTTATTCTGCTGATTGCGCTGAATTTTATTACCAAAATGGTAACATATAATCAGACTGCCAATACGCTGGAACAAATCGCCGTCAGCGAAATTCAAGCGTGGGAGGAGGATTATGATTCTCCTGACGGGATGCCGGACGATACGCCGCCATCCCGAAGAGAAAATGGCGACAGCACAGAAGAAAATACCACAGAGGAAGAAACAGAGAGTGCGACGACTACAATAAATACAGAGAAAGAAACAACCTCTACTTCAATTTATTCCTATGTGGACGAAAACGGTGAAATTCAAACCCGTACCGTGACTGTGGATAATGCAAAAAGCGAACAAGAAACGCAGGCGGAAAATTCGTTGGAGACCGCACCCTCGCCGTCCGAAACCACGGCAGTGACGAAGAATACTACTCAAACGCAAGCGAAAACTACAGAGGCGACAAAAGCCACCCAAAACGAACAAAATGGCACAAATAACGGACAAGAAAACCCGAATAATCCAGACGGTGATGAATGGCAATAGAGAGAACAGCAGCAATTCAATTCCCCTATGGCGGAACAAAATGATATGGAAGATTCCGCTGATATTGTACTACTGGCAAATGAAAAGGAAACAACAACAAAAACAACAAAAACTACTACTGTGACCACCCAAACCACAAACAATACGGGAACGACAATAAAGAAAAAAGCTGTTTCCATGACAAAACCCAGTGAAAATCACAATGGATCCACGAGTATCGACCATTTTTCGTGTTATCTCGATAAATACGGCATATTGGACAATCTGGACGGTACAACGGATTATACAACCGAAGAGGTGTAGTATATCGTCGACTATGTTCTGGCATCTGGAAAACAAGACGGATATTACGAAAATCTGCAATATTATCAATCGGAAATGAAATCCGGCATCTATATCGTTTTCACAGACTGTACCGCCGCAAAATTGATGCTGCGCAACATCCTCTGGATTAGTATTGGAATATTCTTCGTCATGGAAATTGTGGCGTTCTTCCTGACAATCTTCCTGACACGCCGTGCAATGCAGCCAATTCATGAGACATTTGAGTGGCAGCGGCAGTTTATTTCCGATGCGGGACACGAACTAAAAACACCGTTGACGATTATTTCCGCAAACGTAGACATTTTAAACGATGAAATTGGAGAAAATAAGTGGTTGAGTTATATTCACGCACAGACCGAACGAATGCGTGTCCTCATCAACGAGATGATGAACTTGACAAAACTGGAAATGAACAATCCCATCAAGGATTTCAAACAATTTTCCTTAAGTAACGCAGTTTCCAGTGCTGCACTTTCCTTTGAAAGTAAGGCATTTGAGCAAAATAAAAAGCTCGAAGTGAACATCCAAGAGGGACTGATTTATTCCGACAACATCGACCAGATTAAACAGCTTGTGGCAATTTTCATTGACAATGCCATTAAATACAGCGACGAAAAGGGCGAAATTCGTGTGACCTTAAGTCAGACGAAAGACAAGAAAACGCTAAAAATTTATAATACCGAAAAAGGCGTTACAGAGGAAGAGAAAGAACGTATTTTTGAACGTTTCTATCGAAGTGACTCCTCCCGAACGAGAAATACCGGCGGATATGGACTGGGACTCTCTATTGCACAGGGAATTGCAGATACCCATAAAATTAAAATTCAAGTGGAATCCGAATATGGAAAATGGATTTGTTTCATATTGACGTTCTAAAAAAGTGAAAAAGCGACGGTGCAGCCAAAAAACTGCACCGTCACTTTTTATATTTCCATCCAGATTTATTTTTTCGGAACAGAAATTTGTTCCGTGAACATATAGCGTTGTAATGGTTTTGAAATACGAATTGAGCCGTCCTCGTTGAGATTGTTTTCTAAGAATGCAATGAGCATTCGAGGCGGTGCAACCACCGTATTATTCAGCGTGTGTGCAAAATATTTGCTGCCATCTTCCGCTTTTACCCGAATGCCCAATCTTCTCGCCTGCGCATCGCCGAGATTAGAACAAGATCCGACCTCGAAGTATTTTTTCTGTCTCGGAGACCATGCTTCTATATCAATGCTCTTCACTTTCAAATCCGCCAAATCGCCGGAACAACACTCCAGTGTACGCACCGGAATATCCATGCTACGGAAAAATTCCACGGTGTAACGGTACATCTTGTGGAACCAATCTATGCTTTCCTCCGGCTTACAAACCACAATCATTTCTTCTTTTTCAAACTGGTGAATCCGATAAACGCCACGTTCTTCAATGCCGTGTGCCCCAACCTCTTTTCGGAAACATGGGGAATAACTTGTCAACGTTTTAGGCAATTCGCTCTCCGGTAGAATTGTATCAATAAACTTTCCAATCATAGAGTGTTCGCTCGTACCGATCAGGTAGAGATCTTCGCCCTCGATTTTGTACATCATGCCTTCCATCTCTGCGAAACTCATAACGCCAGTCACCACATTGCTGCGAATCATATACGGAGGAATATAATAGGTGAACCCTTTTTCAATCATAAAATCTCGGGCATATGTCAAAATAGACGAATGCAGTCTTGCAATATCGTCGCAGAGATAATAAAAACCATTGCCGCTGGTATCTCGTGCAGCATCGATATCAATACCGTTTACCTTTTCCATGATATCTACATGATACGGCACTTCAAATTCCGGCACATACGGCTCGCCGAATCGTTCTACTTCTACATTTTCCGAGTCATCCTTTCCAATTGGAACAGATTCGTCGATAAAATTCGGTATTACAAGCATGATTTCCCGAATTTTCGCACTAAGCTCCGCCTCCTGTTTTTCCAGTGCATCCAGTTGTTCTCCGATTTGTTTTACCTCTGTTTTAATTTGTTCCGCCTCATTTTTTTTTCCTTGTCCCATTAGTTTTCCTATTTTTTTGCTGATGGTCTTTCGTTGATTCCGCAATGCATCGCCCTGTACCTTTGCCTCTCGGAACTGCTTGTCCAGAGCTACAACCTCTTCCACAAGAGGTAATTTTTCATTCTGAAATTTCTTGCGAATATTTTCTTTTACTTTTTCCGGGTCGTTCCGGATCCATTTCATATCAATCATCGTTTATCTTCCTTTATTATATTATGTTTCTTATGTTTTACGTAAAACAATTCTGTGTATTGCTGTGGCGGACGATGTTTCACGTGAAACGTTTTCCACCATCTGGTGCTATTTGTTGTGCCAAAGATGCCAAGTCATCTATATCATAAAATTCCAAGGAAAGCGTTCCTTTCGACCCACTTGAATTCACTTTCACACGACGTCCAAAATAATTTTCTAGGCTGATTTCAATTTCATCGTAGAACGAATCCCGATGGGTTCCGGCGGACGATTTCTTCTTTTTTTCATCTGCATCGATTTTTTCAATGGCACGTACTGTTAATTTTCCCTCGGCAGCTTTTCCAGCAGCCTCCATTTGTAAAAATGGATCGTCGATGCTCAGCAGCGCACGAGCTTGCCCAGCGGACAAGTCATCGTCCTTGACCATCTCCAAAATCGACGGCGGCAATTTCAAGATACGCAGTGCATTTGCCACGGTACTGCGTGATTTTCCCACACGCTTCGCTACTTCTTCCTGTGTCAGATGAAACTGATCCATAAGCTGTGCATAGCCTCTCGCTTCTTCTAGCGGGTTCAAATTTTCACGCTGCAAATTTTCGATTAAAGCGACTGTCATCACCTCTTCATCGGAAAATTCACGAATAATTACCGGAATCTCTTCCATTTGCAATAGCCGTGCCGCACGCCAACGCCGCTCCCCTGCGACAATTTGATAGGTCAGCCCATAGGGACGGACGACAATTGGCTGTAACATTCCATACTGTTGAATAGAATCCGCCAATTCTGCAATTTTTTCCTCCGAAAATTCTCTGCGAGGTTGATCTCGATTCGGTTCAATATCCGTGGTACGCATCATTTTTTTCACTTGCATATCTTCGGTGTTTTCATCAAACAAGGTATCGAGTCCACTGCCCAATCCACCAATACTCATCAAGAATCACGCTCCTTTCTTTTTCCAAACCGAAGCCTACGGCGTTTCTTCTCCTGTGGTTTTTCACCCAACAGTTCCATTCCTAGACATTCATATGCTTCTGCACCCTTTGAGAATGCATCATAATACATCACAGGCTTTCCATGACTCGGTGCTTCCGAAATACGTACATTTCGTGGGATTTTTGTTTGAAACACCTTTCCCGGAAAATATTTTTCCACTTCTTTTTCCACTTGACGGGATACATTCAACCGTGGATCATACATGACAAACAGAATTCCCGCAATTTCCAGTATCGGATTAAAATTACTTCGCACTGCTTTAATGGTATTTGTCAGCTGTGACAGTCCCTCTAATGCATAAAATTCCGCAAGCATGGGAATAATCAGTGCATCCGCTGCAACAAGACTGTTTACAGTTAGCATTCCCAGTGCAGGCGGACAGTCGATAATAATGTCGTCGTATCCATCCCTACAAGTGAGAAGCTGCATTTTAAGCCGATTTGCACGATTTTCCATCGTTGATATCTCTAATTCTGCACCTGCCAGTGCATTTTTTGCGGGAAGAATGTGAACATTTTCAAATTCTGTTTTCTGAATGGCATTTTCCATGGACGCTTTTCCAATCAGTACCTCGTAAGAAGAAAGTGACAAGTGCTTTTTTTTAATACCAAAACCGGTTGTGCTATTCCCCTGTGGATCCATATCAATACACAGAATTTTTTTCCCTCTGGAACCCAAATATGCACAGAGATTTACCACAGTGGTCGTCTTCCCAACGCCGCCTTTTTGATTTGCAACTGCGTAAATCATCTTCTAACGCTCTCTTTCTTCGGTGAATTTTCATTTTTATTATACCACATTTTCGGAGCATTGTAAAGTACCAATTACAATTTTTAAAAAAAATGTTTCACGTGAAACTTTTGTCCAGCGTATTCCTGGAATGTTTCACGTGAAACAATTTACGATATCATCACCAAAAAAAATTTTTGTCAGCGTTCTCTTCTCGACATATTTTGTCTATCTCCAATTGGAATACGCACCCGATACTCAATGTAATTTTCTCGCTGAATTTTCTGTGAATCGGCATCAATTCCAGCAGCCTGCATCGTTTCCACCGCTTTTGTGATGGTATTGACAAAAATCCGAACATTTTGAAACACCTTGCTACGCTTGCGGTAGCTCTCTTTCGTTTTTTTGTCGCCGATCACTTTTTCTACGGCTGCCTCTGTTTTTTCCACATTCAAATGCAGCTTTACGACCTTTTCCAGCACAGAAAGACGCTCCGACGGTGCAGCAAGACGCAACAAGGCTCTTGCATGGCGTTCTGTTAGGTTATATTTTAGGATAATTTCCCGTTCATCCGCTGTCAAGCGCAGCAGACGAAGCTTATTTGCAATGGTACTTTGTGCCTTGCCGAGTTTCATTGCGGCGTCCTCCTGTGTCATGCCATAATATGTAATCAATTTTTCGATAGCAGCAGCCTCATCAAAAAAATTCAAATCCTGTCGCTGAATATTCTCCACCAGTGCCATAATAGCGGAGTTACGGGAACTAATGTCCAAAACAATACACGGCACTACCTGCATTCCCACAAGCTTTGCAGCACGCAGACGCCTTTCCCCAGCGACAAGCTCATAATGTCCATCTCCACGCCACACGGTGAGGGGTTGCAAAATACCATTTTGTGCAATACTTTCAGCGAGTGACTGCATATCAGACACATCAAATTCTGTACGGGGTTGGTGTGGATTCGGGAAAATTTCCTCCACATCCACCTCAACAATATGATTAATCAGTTTTTCCTTGGTAAAAGCTAAAAATCCAGCCATAATCAACTTCCTTTCATTTGACGAAACATGGTTCATTGCATCTATAATGATATTGTAACAGGTTTCGGAAATGAAATCTAGTAAAACATTTCGAGAAAATCTCCGAAATTACGGTATTCTTTTCGGCAATCCAGTTGAATATACAAAAAAACAGGAAAAATCGACCACATTTTTCAGAGGAATGTGTCACATTCTGCGATAAAAAACGGCACCAATTTCTTGGATGCCGCCTTTCTTACAATGGCTTTTTTTGAATTTTATCTCCACGTCGAGGATATTGTGCAGGCGTTTTTTCCACCTTCTCAAATAAAATCAATCTGCGCTGTCCGACGTTTTCCAACGTATCGTTCACTTCTTGTTGAAAACTACCGCCCAATGTCCATGCAGCATTTTCCACATCCCGTCCCGATTCAGAAGGACCTTTCATTGCACAGAACATCCCACCCAATTTCACAAATGGCAAACAATATTCCAAAAGAACCGGCAAAGCTGCAACGGCTCTCGCTGTCACGAAATCAAATTTTTCCCGATATTCCGTCATTTTTGCTGCATCCTCCACTCTGGCGTGGACACACCGTACATTGTCTATGCCCAGATATTCTGCCAAATCTACAAGAAAATCCACACGTTTTTGCAAACTATCCAGCAACGTTACCTGTAAATCCGGCCGTAAAATTGCCAGTACCATTCCCGGAAATCCTGCACCCGTCCCCACGTCAAGATAGTGAGAGCCAATCGAAATTGGTATCTTTTGCAGCAAAACAGCACTGTCTAGAAAGTGTTTCGCCCAAATCTCCGCAGGTTCGATGATCGAAGTTAAATTGAAATGCTGATTGGTTTCCACAAGTTTTTCCAAGTATGTGGAAAGCTGACGAACTGCATTTCATAAAGATCGAGACCAGCATTTTGAAATATTTTTTTCGCCTGTTCAAATGTCATAATTTCTCCTCCCGTTCCGTCCGGTCTCTTATCATCAAAATCGAAATATCCGCAGGCGATACGCCGGAAATGCGGCTTGCCTGTCCAAGATTCTGTGGACGATGTGCATTTAGCTTTTCCGCTGCCTCCAGACGCAAACCATGCACCGTAGAATAATCCAAATTTCCCGGTAATTTCATATTTTCGAGTTTTCGCATTCGTTCAATCTGTGCCAACTGCTTTTCAATATAACCGTCATACTTAATTTGAATTTCCACTTGTTCCGTAACCTCTTCCTCCAAATTCGGACGTGACGGGTCAAAAGGCTTGAGAATTCCATAATGCAGCTGTGGTCGCCGAATCAGTTCCGCAACCTTCACACCCGTGGAAATTGGCGTAGTTTCGTGCTTTTTTAAGAAATCATTCAGCAACTCCGTAGGCGGAATCGTTGTCATCTGCACTCTTTTTTTCTCCTTTTCCACCTTTTCATATTTCTCCAACATTCGCTGATATTTCTCATCAGATACAAGTCCCAGTTCGTGCCC
>Ga0192246_1111_pt1 | contig 7354 bp, 7 predicted proteins | sample Koala_Koa26_C3_FD_131236 | JGI IMG/M metagenome (GOLD analysis project Ga0192246, IMG submission 131236) | Enriched cells from koala feces incubated with labeled cellulose particles, San Francisco Zoo, California, United States - Koala_Koa2-6_C3 ...
CACCATGGACACCGAAAACTTCAAGTTACTCCACGCCAAGGACACAGTAAAATTCGTCATTGGCAATGTGAATGATCTCGATCGTGCAACACAAATCATTCACGAAAATGCACTCACCGCTCGCTGCAACGTCTATTTCAGTCCGGTACACGGCGAGATAAAACCTGCAAAAATTGCGGAATACATGAAGGATAAAAAGTTAAATGGCGTACGCCTACAATTGCAATTGCACAAATATATCTGGGATGTAGATCAACGAGGAGTGTGAGCAAATGTGGATACAAAATCAATAGAGACACACGTACGAGGTATTTTAGAAGCAATTGGAGAAGATCCCGATCGAGAGGGACTTTTAGAGACACCCTCCCGTGTAGCACGAATGTGTGAAGAGGTATTTCAAGGAATTGGCTACACTAACCATGAAATTGCACAAATGTTTGGAAAAACTTTTTCCTTGCCTAATCCGAAACAGTGCAGCCAAACAATTGTCATGAAAAATATTCAAGTGTTCAGCTACTGCGAACATCATATGGCACTCATGTATGATATGTACGCAAATGTGGCGTACATCCCCAAAAATCGAGTTTTGGGATTGAGCAAGCTGGCTCGAATTTGCGATATGGCATCCAAACGACTACAATTGCAAGAACGCTTGGGACAGGATATTGCAGAAATTCTTATGGAAGCTGCTGACACGCCGGACGTGGGCGTAATTATCACCGGATCGCACAGTTGCATGATTGCACGTGGCATTCGTAATGTTCCGGCACGTACCACAACGCAGACTTTCTATGGTGCGTTTCAAACCGACTCGAATTTACAACATTTACTCGATTCCGATAGGAGGTAACTATGAAAGCATTGGTATTATGCAGCGGTGGCTTAGACAGCACCACTTGTTTAGGACTTGCTGTGAAAAAATACAGCGCATCGGAAGTACTCGCACTCTCTGTATTCTATGGACAAAAGCACAAAAAAGAATTAGAGGCAGCGAAAGCTGTCGTAGAATATTACGGTATTACTTGGAAACAGCTGGATTTGTCAATTCTCTTTGCAGATTCAAACTGTTCTCTGCTACAAGGATCCACTCAGTCTATTCCCAAAGAGAGCTATGCGGATCAGCTCGCTAGGACGAATGGTAGTCCTGTTTCTACTTATGTTCCTTTCCGAAACGGACTCTTTCTCTCCAGCGCAGCTAGTATTGCGTTATCTAATGGCTGTGAGGTCATCTACTACGGTGCTCACAGCGATGATGCTGCTGGCAATGCCTATCCTGATTGTAGCGATGCTTTTCAAAAAGCAATGAATGATGCGCTATACATCGGCAGTGGCGAGCAATTGCACTTAGAAGCACCTTTTATCCATGCTACCAAGGCGGAAGTAGTGAAACAGGGGTTGGCATATCATGTTCCATACGACCTGACGTGGAGCTGCTATGAGGGCAACGAAAAACCTTGTGGTGTCTGCGGTACTTGTCGAGACAGAGCTGCAGCTTTTGCGGCAAATGGCGTACCGGATCCTGCTCTTAAACAGAAGGTTTGAATTATGCTTAGAAAAGAAACCGAAACCGGCAACATTTCTCTTTTGGGAAATCAGCATACAACGTATCCTACCGATTATGCACCAAACGTTTTAGAGACATTCCCCAATAAGCATCTGAACCGAGATTATTTCGTCAAATTCAATTGTCCAGAGTTTACGAGCCTTTGTCCCATCACCGGTCAACCAGACTTTGCCACATTGTATATTTCCTACGTTCCACGTAAAAAAATGGTGGAAAGCAAATCGTTGAAGCTTTATCTGTTTAGCTTTCGCAACCGTGGCGATTTTCATGAGGATTGCGTAAATATTATTATGAATGACCTGATTGCACTCATGGATCCTGTGTATATTGAAGTATGGGGCAAATTCTTGCCACGAGGCGGCATTTCCATCGACCCCTATTGCAACTACGGAAAGCCCGGAACAAAGTGGGTAAATGTCGCTTGGGAACGATTGACCCACCATGACCTGTATCCAGAAGAGATTAACAACCGATAAAAGAGTCCCTATGCAGAAAATAGAACTGCATAGGGTTAATATAAACAATTATCCTATAATTCCCACTGCACCACAAATCAGAACAAGAATACCAATCACGATGCGATACCAACCGAACACCGTAAAATCGTGTTTTTTGATGTAATTCATTAAGAATCGAATCACAAGGATCGATACAAAAAAGGCGGAAACCATACCCACCAGTAAAATTGCAAACTCCATACCAGTAAAAGAGAAGCCAAACTTGACAATTTTCAATAGACTTGCACCAAACATCACCGGTATTGCCAAAAAAAATGTAAACTCTGCCGCCGTAGTGCGGGAAACGCCAATCAACAATGCACCTACAATTGTTGCACCGGAACGAGATGTTCCCGGGAAAATCGCCGCAATCAATTGAAACATTCCAATCCAGAAAACAGTATTGTACTTTAAAGATGCAATGCTATTCATCTTTGTCGAAATTTTTCGATGACAATTCCAATGTTCAATGACAATAAATGCAATACCAAACAAGATAAGCATAATTGCCACCACCCACGCATTATAAAAATGCGCATTAAACCAATCGTCAAATAATAAGCCTACCACTGCCGCTGGGAGACAAGCTACAATGACTTTACACCACATTTGCAACACATTTTTTTTTACATTTGCACCAAATCCACTTTGTGCCATTGGCTTTGGGTTACTTTTCTTTCCGAACGGCCAGAGCTTTTTCCAATAAATTACTACGACTGCCAGAATTGCCCCCAATTGTATTACTACGTCAAACATTTCCTTAAAATCTTCTGATGCATCAAGCTTGATAAATTCATCCAGTAAAATCAAATGACCGGTGCTACTAATTGGCAACCATTCCGTGATGCCTTCAACGATACCAAAGAGGAGTGCCTTTAAAAGTTCAATCATGCCTATAAATCCTTTTTGTGATTATAATATACTATTTTCAATTTCTTTAATTTTATTGTATCATATTTCCGCCACCTCGTCAATGATATTTTTCATTTTTTTGCAAAAAATATCAGTTAGGTTATTCTGCGTTATACCTTATTAAAGAAAATATTATTTTAAGTTAAACGCAAAATTATTTTAAGCTTTCTTCAATATTAGAAGATTATAATAAAATAAAAGAGTTATTGTACGAAACGCCCTGTGATTTTATGCAGTTTCTGCATAAAAATATATTTTCATGCAATACAATGCAAATCTACGAAAGGCACATAATTCTTGTGAGAAAGGTAAAAAATATGAAACGAAAAGCTCTACTCGCTTGTTTCCTTAGCGCATTGCTTGCAGCTTTACCAAGCTGCAATGGTTTATCAAGTACTAGTGATACAACCGAAATTGTAGAGGTTGCTGATACCGAAACGCAAGCAGAGATCGAGTCTCAGCTTAATCTAGCGAACAACTCTGAAGTTACTTGGTCATACAGTTCCGACAACGGTGCATGGGTAATGTCCATTGTATCGGCTGTTGCCTATCCGGAATTGGAAGATTATCAAGGCGCTTCTGTGGCAGTACCTAGTGCATACGTGAAAGGCGTCGACACAGACAACGACGGCGTAGAAGATATCACTGCCGACAACTATTCAGAAGCTGTCAACGGTGTCTTGGTTTTCGACTATGATGCATCTGTCACCTCTGAAAACGGACAAGTTTATACAGCATCTACTGCACCGGTGATTATCAATACAGGAGCAGCTGGCTATTCCGCACAGGAAAATCAGCTTGCTTCCACCTCCAATTGCGTAAACGGCTATATCAATGTATCATGTGGCAATCGTGGAAAACAATCTACTGCAACAGACTCAGACGGCAACACCTACTATACCGGCGATGCACCAGATTGTCTCGTCGACCAGAAAAACGCCATTCGTTTTGTGAAATATAATATTCTCTTGGGTAATCTTCCAGGAAGTGTAGACTATTTTGTTTCAACTGGTGGTTCAGGTGGTGGTGCCCATGCTACAATGGTTGCGGCAATGTCCAACCATTCAGATTTTTACGACTATGAAGCATCGCAAGGCGCAGTCAGCGTATACGAATGCACTGATGGCACTTATAGTACCACCGTCACCATAGACGGCACAGATTATGAAATTTCCGATGGCGTATGGGGGTGTATTGCCTATTCGGCGATTACTTCTCTAGCCGAAGCGGATATGGCAATTGCGTTCGAGTATTATCTGGACACAGACTACAGCTTTAATACAGATTTTCAGGCACAGTTAGCAGAATATCTCTCTGATGAATATATGACTTATATCAACGACCAGAACCTCACTGTGGAAGAATCCGCTGTCGGATTCGATTTGAACGAAGACGGCGATACAGACGACACGATAGAACTGCAAATCGAGTATGATGCCGAAAAGTATGCGGACACCAATGGTTATGGTGGAACGTACCTCACACTATACTTGGACGAATTTGTTTCCAATTTGCAGTGGTACGTAGATAATCTAGATTATGCCGACGGCTGGACGTGGTTTGATACCGATGGAAATGCTATGTCCGATGAAGCGGTTGCCGCAATGACAACTGAAGAAAAGGCGGAAGCATTCGTCGAGGACAGATATGCACAGGGCAATAGTAGTAACGAAATGGGCGGTATGGACGGTATGCCAGGTGGTGGTAACGCCGACGGTCTACCAGACGGCGAAGCACCAGACGATATAGCTGATAGCGAAAGTGCTGACGGTCTACCAAATGGCGAAGCACTAGACGATATGGCTGATAGCGAAAGTGCTGACGGTCTACCAGACGGCGAAGCACCTGACGATTTGGCTGATGGCGAAAGTACTGACGGTCTACCAAACGGCGAAGCACCAGACGATATAGCTGATGGCGAAAGTGCTGACGGTCTACCAAATGGTGAAGCACCTGACGATATAGCTGATGGCGACCTACCTGATAGAGACGGCACGGACGACGATGTCACCTCCGGAATGGGCGATGAGGTCGGCACGCCTGATGCAGGAACGACACAGGGCGTTGGCAGCAGCGTTGATTCAGAAAATTATAGCAGCTTTGATGAAATGCTCGAAGCCTATGAAACAGATATTGCTGCAATAGAAGCAGGTGACGAATTCGGTAACAATCAAGTGGAACTGTACGATCCGCTCAACTATATCGGTGCAGAAGACACGGAGAACCCTACTTGGGTACGAATTCTCATGGGTGCGTCTGAGGGGGATATGTCCATGTTCTCCTCGCTGAATCTGGAAATTGCATGGCTGAACGCTGGAACGAATATCAACATTGAATGGCAGTGGGACGGCGGTCATGTTCCGTCGGAAATTCTAGGCGAATCTCTGTCACTCTACCTAGACAAAATGTACGGCGAATATGTAGACGGTGCAGTCGAGGTAACAAAGCCTGAAGCGGAAACTCAGACCAGCAATGGCACGGCGACAACAGCTAGCGGAACAGATTTAAGCAGCTGGGTTTCGATTACGGATGGAAATGTTTCATTCAGCCTAGCAGATGCCGTATCTTATCGTACCGCAGGCGCAAGCAAGGCAATGCCTGGATTTGATGTCATCGACTATGGACAGGAAACCTACGAATTTGGTGATTCGGAAAACGATGCACGACACTTTGACAAGTATGTGTTAAACGTTTTACAAGAAAATACGGACACATTAAGCGAGTTATTCCAATCCAACACATAAATTGACCATATGACTATATAATGATATATCCCCAAAAAAAGGACATCGCTTTTGCGGTGTCCTTTTTATGACGTTATCACAAGTAGTTCGGCAACCCACTCCATGTTTTCTATATGAAACGAACGTAACACGGGTGTTTCCCCTTGTAGGGATAAAATGAGATAGTGCGCTGTAATATCATAAGCAAATCGCCTGTCCTCCAGCGAGGGAATAGCAGCCGATTCTGGATGAGAATGCCAATTACCTAACAGTTTTCGTTCCTGTCGGCGTATATCCTTGACAGCGGCAAATTGTGCTTTCGGCTCAATGGTAAAATGCACACGGGAATGTTCCGCATTGGGAAGCAAGTACACTTTTTCAATCCACACGTCCTCCCCCACTTCCCGACCGGCGATTAAACCGCACGCCTCTTCGGGCAGCAGCTGCTTCGCATAGGCAGTCATTTTTTCAAAGTCCAGCCTTTTTATAAAAATCATACGCCATTACATCCGGTACACGCCTCATCTCTTGGCGTTATAATCGTTGGATTCGTGCCGCAAACAGCGCAGTCTGCCCTGTGAGACGGCAGCTTCACTTTTCGAAATTCCATTTTCAGTGCATCGTATGTCAAGAGATAACCGACAAGCAGCTCCCCCTCCCTTAGGAGAAATTTGATTGCCTCCATCGCCTGTAAGCTGCCAATCACGCCACATACCGCCCCCATAACACCCACCTGCCGACAAGTAAGCGCAGCGGCAGCAGGCGGCGGCGTTTGAAAGATGCAGCGATAACAGGGACCACGCTCCGGCACGTAGGTCATCAGCTGCCCTTGAAAGCGAAGAATTCCGCCGTGAGAAAAGGGCTTTTGAGCAATGACACAGGCATCGTTTATCAAAAATTTCGCTTGAAAATTGTCCGTCGCATCAATAATAAAATCATAGTCCGCCAGAATTTCCATAATATTCCGACTGTTCACCATCGTATGATACGTTCGCACCGTAATATCCGGATTCAGCTCCGTCATCTTCTCCCATGCGGAGTCCACCTTCAACCTGCCCACATCGCCGGTGGTGTGGAGAATCTGCCGCTGTAGGTTGGACAAATCGACTGCGTCTCCATCTACGATACCAATCGTCCCGACGCCAGCCGCCGCCAGATAGAGTGCCGCAGGCGAGCCAAGTCCCCCTGCGCCGATAATTAGGACTTTTCCCTGTGTCAGCTTTTCCTGTCCCCGTGCGCCCACTTCCGTCAAGAGAAGATTTCGTGCATAACGGCTTCGCTGTTCATTCGTGAATTCCATACGCTTCCTCCTTTTCCACGATTATATCATATTTTCCCTATCAAGTCAATAGGTTTTTTCGAAAAAGTCAAATCGCAAAAAAAGCAACCGCTGGGAGAGCGGTTGCTTAGAAATGAATCTAGGAAGGTTCATTATTTTCAATACTATCTGCCTCACCCAAACTATATTCCTCTTCAATTTTTTTGTTGTCTCAGCTGTGGTTGTAGTTTCTGTTATAGCTTTGGTTGTTTTCAGTGTGTTTTTGGCGGCGACAGTGGTGGTTGTTGTAGTGGTTGTGGTTTGTTCCGTGGTGGTTGTCATTAACTCAATTGTATTTCTTGTATTATACAACATAATGGCTGTCACCTGATAAACTCCT
>Ga0192246_1112_pt1 | contig 7322 bp, 6 predicted proteins | sample Koala_Koa26_C3_FD_131236 | JGI IMG/M metagenome (GOLD analysis project Ga0192246, IMG submission 131236) | Enriched cells from koala feces incubated with labeled cellulose particles, San Francisco Zoo, California, United States - Koala_Koa2-6_C3 ...
TGAGCAGATGAAAGAGCGTGAAGACAAAGATATTTTAGACATCGATGCGACAATCTATTGTGAGCGAGAGTCACATAAGGGGATTCTCATTGGAAAAAATGGCGGAATGTTAAAAAAAATCTCTACACAGGCTCGAAAAGATTTGGAGCATTTTTTCTATATTCAGGTTAATCTGCACTGTTGGGTAAAGGTTAAGGAGGATTGGCGTAATCGAGAGGGCTTGATTCGGAACTTTGGATTGGAAGAAAAGTAGGAAAATCGCCTAAAAGGGAGATTGCATTTATTTCCAGCCATAATTTCAGCACCTGTCCATATCCTAATTTCGTAATCTTCAAACGAGGAGGAATCGAAATGGATGCATGGGATATTTTTTGTATGACAGGACACGTAGATGATTATCTGCATTATCGGCAGACGACTGGACTTGCAATACAAAGTGAGTCACATAGAAAGGGGAATCCATCTGGTGGAGACGGATCAAGGACTGATTCTGGTACAGCGGAGCAGCGGCGAAAAGGGAAGATTTATCGATATTCTGACGGCACATAACACCTTACGGGAGGTCTATGTGCGAGGCTCTCAAAAGGTGACGAGTGCCAACTTGACGGTGCAGCAGTTTTCCTACGCCACCTTTAGTATCGCATCCCGAAAGGAACGTTATTATCTCGATTCAGTACAGCCGATTCATATTTTTTATCATCTGCGGGATTCGCTGTCTCGATTGAGTTTAGCGTCTTATTTCAGTGAATTGGTGCGATTTTCGGTGCAGGAGTTTCATGTGCCAAAAGAAAATTGTCAAGTTTTTCGACTGATGCTGAATACACTGCATTATTTGGAGGAAGGAACACGACCGAAAAACCTGTTAAAGCCGATATTTGAACTGCGATTGATGACGGAGCTTGGTATGATGCCGGATTTACTCATATGCCGGCGTTGCAGCACTTATTTGCCGGAGTCGCTTTATTTTTCCCCGAGAAGCGGTTATTTTCACTGTGCGGCTTGTCAGGCGGCTGATCCGCTGCCATCGCCGATTTTACTCCAGCGATCAGGACTGCAGGCGATGCGGCATATTGTTTTTGCCGATTTTCATCGGCTTTTTTCATGGAATCTGGGCGAAAAAAATTTAGCGGCAGTGGGACGCTGTACAGAAGCGTTTGTACGCTATCATTTGGACTTACAGATTCCAGCACTGGATTTTTATCACCAAATCGCAGCGGAAAGAACTGCACAAGAGCAGCGAGGAGAAGCGCAACATGAATCAATATGAACAGATATTAGAGTTTCATAAGATTTTGGATATGCTGTCTAATTTGGCAGCCAATGAAATGACCAGAGAAAAAATCAAAGCTATTGAACCGACTTCCGATTTGGTACAGGCGCAAGCGGAGCAGGAGAAAACCAGTGATGCGTTGCGTCTGTCTATACAGTTTGGTACGCCACCATTTTATGGTATTCAAGATAAACGGATGTGCCTGCGGCGTGCAAAATCGGGTGCGAGATTGTCGCTGAAAGATCTTTTAGAAATTGCCACGATTTTGCGGCAGCTGCAGGCTTTGAGCGATTGGTATGATCATTGTGCTGGTGTAGAGTCGGTGTTAGACGATTGGTTTGTTCGAATTGTGCCAGTACCGTTTTTGTTGGAGAAACTGGAACGTTCGATTTTATCGGAGGAGGAAATCGCTGATGCGGCGAGTCCAGCATTGGCGGACATTCGGCGGAAGCAAAGTCGTGCGCAGCAGAAGCTGCGTGAGACATTAGACCATATGATGAAGCGGCAGGAGGTGCAGGATTGTCTACAGGATAGTCGTGTGACAATTCGTGACAGACGGTTTGTATTGCCAGTGAAGGCGGAACATCGTGGAAAAATTGCCGGTCTGGTACACGACACTTCAGCGACGGGACAGACAATTTTTATTGAGCCGATTGCGGTGGTCGATGCGAATAATAATATTCGCCTGCTGGAAATTCAAGAAGCGGAAGAAATCGAGCGAATTATCGAATCACTTTGTGCAGACTGTGGCACATGGGCGGATACCATAATTTTCGGTACGGAAATTACAGTAGAATTGAATCTTTATTTTGCGAAAGCTCGATTGGCAGAGCAAATGCACGCTTTTGCACCAACGTTGACGGACGATGGTGTGGTACAGCTAAAAAACGCTCGTCATCCGCTGATTCCTTATAAAAAGGCAGTTCCCATCAGCTTTACGCTTGGCGGAACGTATCAGGCACTCATTATCACCGGTCCGAACACCGGCGGTAAAACGATTGCACTGAAAACCTGTGGGTTACTCACGCTTATGGCAATGAACGGTATGCTGATTCCAGCAGCGGAGGGCAGTCGAATTTCTGTTTTTGACCATGTATTGGCAGATATTGGCGATACGCAAAGCATTGAGCAAAACTTGTCCACATTTTCGGCACATATGCGCAGTGTGATTGAGATTTTAGAACAGGCGGATGCGCATTCGTTGGTATTGTTGGATGAATTGGGTTCTGGTACAGATCCGGTGGAGGGTGCAGCACTGGCCGAGGCTGTGATAGAACGCTTAAAGCAAAACGGTGCAAAGCTAATGGTATCTACCCATTATCCGGAACTGAAATTATATGCGACAGAACAGCCTGACGTGGAAAATGCATCCTGTGAATTTGATATTGAAACGTTAAAGCCTACTTATCGTTTGGTTCTCGGTTCTCCGGGAAAATCCAATGCTTTTACAATTAGTGCGGGGTTAGGACTTTCGGAGGATATTATTACACAGGCACAATCGCTTGTTAGTGGCGAAAATTTGCGGTTTGAACAGGCTGTGGAGCAGCTGGAACAGACACGAAAATCATTGGAACAAGAAAAAGTTGCCGTGGAGGCGTCTCTTCAGGCAGCACAGGCACATGAAGCTGCATTGAAAGCGGAGCTAGAACAGACGAAAAAAGATCGTGCAAATGTTATGGAGCAGGCACAATTAGAGGCAATGCGGATTGTGGAGACCACAAAAGCACAGTCTAACGAGATGCTGACGGAATTGGAACAGCTGCGTAAAGAAAAGGAAAAAGCATCCTTTGTACAGGACGTCATTCAAGCAAAGGGTCATGTGAAGTGTGGCTTTCGCAAGATGTACGAAACGGCAAATCCCGTTACCGAGGTGGCGGACGAGGGTTATCAATTGCCACGGGAACTGCAAGTTGGTGATACGGTGCTGCTTGTAGACACGCAGCAGAAAGCAGTGGTTGCTGGAAAACCAGATCGGGATGGTATGGTGTTTTTACAGATGGGTGCCATGCGGTCGAAAGCACCCATCGGAAAGCTGCGGCTAGTTGCTGGTGTAGAGGAAAAACAGAAAAGTCAACAGAAACAAAAGCAGAGAAAAACGGGACGTATTTCTACAAAAGCGGAACGCCGTGGATCAATGGAACTGGATATTCGTGGCTTTACTTGCGATGAGGGTGTTTACGAGATGGAAGCTTTCTTGGATCAAGCGGTTATGTCACACATTGGCACTGTAACGATTATTCACGGTAAGGGAACCGGACTTTTGCGAAAAGCGGTACATCAGAAGTTAAAGCAAATGAAATATGTCAAGTCGTTTCGCCTAGGTACATTTGGGGAAGGCGAGGACGGTGTGACAATTGTGGAATTAAACTAGGATGGAAAAAATGCGCAGAGTAGATCGTGAGATCACAGAATTTTCAGAAATGATTGCAATTATGCGAAAGTGTACCGTTTGTCGGATTGCATTGCATGATACACCGTTTCCATATATTGTGCCGATGCATTTTGGCATGGAAGTGGAAAATGAGCAAGTGATGCTGTATCTTCATGGTGCAGGAGAAGGGAAAAAGTTAAATTTGCTTGCAAAAAATCCGAATGTTGCTTTTGAGATGGACTGTGAACAACAATTGATAACAAGTGAAACGGCGTGTGGCTGTTCGATGGCGTATGAAAGTGTCATCGGGCAAGGAAAGTTGGAAATTGTATCGGATGAAGAAAAAAAGCATGGCTTGACTGCACTGTTGCGACAATTTCAATTAGAATCTCTTCCAATGCAAGTGGGTGCAATACAGCGCACAACCGTATTGAAACTGACGGTAGAACAATTGACAGGAAAACGCCGAATTGCGCCACAGTTGAAATAGCACATAATCAGATATATAAAGGACGTGAATTTTTTGAAACCCAAACAGATGATGATTTATAGCTGCCGTGAATTTGACGTCAGAAAAATAATGTGGAGCAGGGGTCGCCAAGTGAAGCACCTCCTGTTCCACCCGATCGATACCGTCCTGTTCCATGGCACTAATGGGAATTGTGGCAGAAAAATCATACGCCAGATTCAGCTTTGCGATTGTACCCATCAGCTGCGATTTATCCTTACATAAATCAATTTTATTCAGTACCAAAATCACAGGCGTTTTCGCTTGCTTGAGAGAGCAGAGCAGCTGTTCTTCCTGTCCCGAAAGTGGTCTCGTGCAATCTTGTACAAATAGCACAGCATCCATATCCGCCACCACATTTTGTACTACCTTCAGCATTTGATGACTCAGTTTTGTAGTCGGTTTATGCAATCCAGGCGTATCGATAAACACCATCTGAGTTTCTCCAACAGTTTTGATTCCAGTAATGCGAGTTCGTGTGGTCTGCGGCTTTGCGCTGATCGAGGCGATTTTTTCGCCGATTATAGCATTGAGCAGTGTCGATTTCCCAGCATTGGTATGTCCCGCCAACGTCACAAAGACAGATTTTGTCATATGCCTTCTCCCTCTGGCTGCGTAAAGGTTGTTTCCTTTGAGATGCCCAATTCGTTCAGCACAGTTTCTTCTTTTTCACGCATTTTTTGCTTCTCCAGTGGACTCGTCTCGTGGTCATAACCAAACAGATGCAGCATGGAATGTACTGTCAAAAATCCTACTTCCCGTTCCAACGAATGCCCATAGACGTGTGCCTGATGCATTGCCATTTCTAGTGAAATCACGACATCTCCCAGAAGTGCTGCTCCAGTTTCTTTATTGACGTCATAATGTCCATCTTGTCCCAGCGGAAACGACAGCACGTCCGTTGGTGCATCCTTTTGGCGATAACTACGGTTCAACTTTTGAATCTCTGCATTGCTGACGAAAGAAACACTGACCTCAGCGTCTTGATGAAAGCCTTCTGACACCAAAACCGCTTGACAACAACGGCGAATCAACAGCCGGATGCCTACCGGAACACGAACGACATTTTGATTGTTTTTTATCATGACTTTAATCTTGGACATAATTATGGATCTCCTCCTATTTTATATTATATATTATGGGAATTTATGGGGCTATTCTTAAGATGCTTATAATTGGCATCCGATTTTTCATAGGCTTTGATAATATCCTGTACCAATTTATGGCGTACCACATCACAATTTTGAAATTGACAAACAGCGATATTTTCTACATCCCGTAAGATTTTCGCCGCCTGTACCAATCCACTCTTTTGCTTGTCCGGCAAATCAATTTGTGTCGTATCGCCCGTGATGACCATACGACTCCTTTCCCCCAGTCGGGTTAAGAACATCTTCATCTGCTCTCTTGTGGTATTCTGTGCCTCATCCAGAATAATGAATGCATTATCCAATGTGCGTCCACGCATATACGCCAAGGGTGCAACCTCAATCGAGCCTCGCTCTAGGTGCCATTGAAACACCTCTGCACCCAACATTTCAAACAAGCCGTCGTACAGCGGTCGCAGGTAAGGATTCACCTTATCCTGCAAATCTCCCGGCAAAAAGCCAAGACTTTCGCCTGCTTCTACCGCAGGGCGAGTGAGGATAATCCGATTGACCTCCTTGCGCCGAAAGGCACGCACTGCCATCACCACCGCCAGATAGGTCTTCCCCGTACCGGCAGGTCCGATTCCGAAGACAACAGTATTTTTTTCGATCGCCTGCACATACTTCTGCTGACCCAGCGTCCTCGCTTTCACCATCTTTCCGGAAGCCGTTAGGCAAACCATACGATCGTCCTCCATCTCCGACAGCTGCTGACCGGAACCATTATCTACCATGTCCGCAGCATAGAGTACGGCTTGTTTGGTCACCGGCTCTCCTTTTGCAGCCATTCGCAAAATCGACGTCATGACGCTTGCTGCCAATTCTGTCTCTGCGTCACTGCCTTGAATCCGAATCGTGTCACTGCGACAGATAATCGAGGTATGATAGCGTTGTTCCAACAACTTTAGATTTTCATCAAAGCTGCCGCAAACCGACTGAAACTGCGTGCTATCCTGAATTGAAATGCATTTTTCTGCCATACGTGCTGATACGCTTCCTTTCTCAATTATGCGATAGCATTTTCGCTCTCCGTCTCATTTGTCAAACCTGCAGCCAGGTCAGAAAACCAAACTTGAATTTGATAGGCATCCTGCAATGTAATCGTGCCATCTGCATCTGCATCCATATAATACTGCTCCTGCTGTATTAAATCCACCGAAACGCCTGCGCACTCCTTAGAATAAGCAACCATAACCAAATAGGCATCCTGTATCGTAATACTGCCGTCTCCGTCTACATCCCCTAGAATCCAATTATCATCCTGTGCATTTTCCGTTGTCGACATGGTTTCCGTTGGCGTAGTCGTCGTACCCTCTGTTGTGCTTATAGATGGTGTCGTACTCGTCGCAGGGGTAGTTGTCGTTCCTGCTGGCACAGTTCCCGTCGTAGCAGCCGCTTCTGTTGAAGCTGTGGTTGTCGCCGACATAGTTGTTGCTCCAGTTGTGGTCGTTACTGTAGTCGCTGTGGACACGCCGCCTGAAGCATTATCCTCTGTCGTTTCCGTTGTTGTTGCAAGCGTGATATATGAGGGCAATGTCACGAAAGCACTCGTTGTATCCGTATTCGTCGCTTCTTCTGATTCTGTCGAATCTTCACTGGTTGTTGTTACAGTTGTTGTGAATATTTCCGATGCCTCTACCGTCGTCTCTATTGTCGTGGTCGTCACATATCCAGAATCGTCTGTGTCATCTGTACCATCAATGGAATCATCGCTTTCTGTCGTTACATACGCTTCAAGGAGACATAAGAAATAAAATCCATAAATCTCTGCATAGATTTCCATGGTAGAGTTACTGTAACCGGACAATATCGTCTCTGCGGGATAGACGTCAGAAGAATCAGGATAGCTGCAATCCATGCTTTCCACCGTCACAAATGTTAAAGCGATGCAATTCCAGAATGCCTTATCACCAATTTCCATCAATGATTCCGGCAAAACGACGGTTTCCAAGCTTTCGCAATCCCAAAAAGCACCAATGCCAATGGTTTCTAGATTTTCTGAAAAGACAACCTCTGTCAAAAAAA
>Ga0192246_1120_pt1 | contig 6414 bp, 9 predicted proteins | sample Koala_Koa26_C3_FD_131236 | JGI IMG/M metagenome (GOLD analysis project Ga0192246, IMG submission 131236) | Enriched cells from koala feces incubated with labeled cellulose particles, San Francisco Zoo, California, United States - Koala_Koa2-6_C3 ...
CGTACATGATACGATGTATGAGGAGAAGCCTTCTGAGAGACCTCAAGGCATACTCGACCCCGAGGTTGAAAGTGCGTATAAAAAACTTCTTTCCGTCTATAAAACCAAGACAGCCGTTGCGAAAGCCATCAATGTAGAATCGTCAAATCTCTGTGGCTACATAGCCGGACGCATAGCAATCGGCCCTAGGGTCAAAAAAAAATTTTTGGCTGCTGCGCGAGAGGCAAGCTAAATGGACCCTTGCGGCGAGCGAAAGGATAAAAACCGATGCAAAAGAAATACGACATTATCCCCCCGCATGAAGATAATATTATCAAATATTTACAGTCATGCGGCTTGATAGTGAGTACATTTTCCTTGAATTGTCTTACCCGTGTGCCGACGACGGCTCATCCCAATTCATTAAACGGCGCGTATGTAATTTGGCAAAATCGAGGTGCCACTAGTGACTTTTTCCTTGGCTGGGCGCAAGCGCACGATAGCGATGAGGAGCCTTTTTGGTTTGTCACAAGGCCAAGGGAAGAATGGGTGTCGGCTGATAGAGCGTGGATAGCCGAGCGGCAAAAAGAGCAGATCAAACAATCTAAAGACGAAAGCCAAAGGGCACTGCGGGAACTTACCACATTTTACGGCGGGTTAACGGAGCCTGGGGATAGACACCCCTATCTTGAGGCAAAATGCGTCAGGCCTCATGCCGCGCTGCGAATTTACCGCCGCCATGCCGGTGATGATGCCCGCTCTTTTCCTTGGCTTAATAATTGCCTTATTATTCCCTACTTTGATGTTTGTGGACAATTAATGACATTGCAACGTATCCCATGGGAGGAAAACAAGTGGGGCGAAAAACGGCTCTACCCCGGCGCGGTTAAGCGCGGCGCGTGTTTGCGTATTAACCCTGATCGTTGGGATGGGAAAAATGTGGGTATAGCCGAAGGTTTTGCCACAGCCGATTCTTTCTCGCGCGCCATGGATATGCCGGTTTATGCGTCCGTTGACGGCGGTAATATGATGATTGTTGCTGCCGAAGTTGCCCAAACGGTCTCCAATAAGATTATTATTGTGGCTGATAACGATTGTGAAACTCCGAATAACCCCGGCATAAATTATGCGCTTAAGGCGGCTAACGCGGCTGATTCAGATTCTATTTTTGTTCCCGTATTGGACAAATTGGCTGTTGACGCCAATGACCTTTATTGCCATGGAGGCGAAGACCTTGTACGTAGTCAGGCAATGTTTTTAAAGACGCGCAAAGAGGTGCAGGCGACGCTTAAGGTCAAAAATGAAACGGAGGCGGATTCGGTCCCCAAAAATTTTGCGCTTTCTTCCTTGGCTGGCGAATCCGGATTATATTATCGTGCATATAAAAAAACAGGCACTGATGAGGTTAAGATTGGCGATTTGCTTGAGGTTGTTGCAAAATATCGTGAAAAGGAAACCGGCGAAAGCGGCAAGATTGTTTGTTATGCGCCGGATATAGCATTTAATGAAGAGGAGAAAATTACGGCGTACATTCCCGATACCGCGCTTGCCAGTGTCAGGTGTGTGGAGACGCTAAAATTACTTCCTAGTTACGCAACTTTTAAAAAATATCATTCCAAAATCGTGGAATATATTAATAACGCCGCGCCGGAGAGAAAAATTATTGTAATGCGCCGGACCGGCTGGCTTGGAAAGAATAAAGATAAATTTTTATTTCCCGGCGATTCTTTTGAAGAAAACGGCATTGAGTACATGTTCCCTAGAGAAAATACATACTCCTTTATGTCCAAGTGCGGCACCTTACAAGAATGGAAAGATAATGTGGCCGCTTTGGCCGCCGGCAATTCCCGCGCCGTTCTTGCGCTGTCGGAAGCTTTTGCCGCACCGATTAGAAGCTATTTGGGAGACGACGATGATGCTTGCGGCTGGCATATTATTGGTCCGAACGGTTGCGGAAAATCCACATGCGCCAAAGTCGGGGTTTCAACGTATGGGCGTGGAAGCACTACGGACCCTGAGGGTGAAGGCGCGCTTGTTTCTTGGTACAGAACGGAAAACCAAATAGAATCGGTTGCCGTTGCGCATAATCATATGTGTGTGTTTCTTGACGAAATGAAATTGGCTGCGAAAAAAGACCCAAAAGCACTTGAAATTGTATCATATATGTTGGCAACGGGCAATGGCAAGGGCCGAATGATGGCGAATGGGAAAGATAGGAAGGTAAATACATGGCGCATAGGCTTTTTTTCTACAGGCGAGGAATCCCTTGCTTCCTTTATTGAGCGTGGTGGCGGCATAGTAAATTCCGGCCAGGAGGTTCGTGTTTGTGATATCCCTGGCTCCCCTGGCTATGAGGACAATATTTTTGAGGATATTCATGGGCGGAGTTCCTCCACGGTTTTTGTGGATGAGCTCAGGGACAACACAAAGAAATATTATGGCCACGCTCTTCTCGCCTTTTTGTCGGCACTTTCTCGACACGGCGTTTCGCAAGAAGACCAGGAATTTTTTCTTGGAGTCCAAGGGCGCGCGTTCTTTGGCGTGTTTGAAGATTCTCCTCAGGAACTACAACGCGTTGCCTCCACAATGTGTTATAATCGTTTGGCAATACACCTTGCTATTAAATGGGGGATTCTTCCGTGGAACGAAGCGACTGAGTGTTGTATGTTGGCGCAATGTTTTTACTCGTGGCGAGATACCTTTATTGACGAAGCCGGCTTACGGAGCGAGGAGCAAAAAATCCGTGACCAGTGGACCACGTTTATCCAGGAAAATCGTGGAAGATTCACGGACCCCGAAATAAAAAATATTGGACCTTATCAGAACTATGGTGTATTTGATTCCAGGGAGTGCGTATATTATATTTGGCCCGGAACATTCCGGCGTCATTGTGGCGACAAAAAACAGATGAACTATCACCTTAGGGTACTACGCAAAATAGGGATGCTTCCTGTTATTCAGGCCAGCAGAGCAAATATGTTCACAACCATAAAAAAACTTGGCGGAATATCCTCCCCCGTGTACGGCATTAAGCTGCTTGAAGAAGAAGAAGATACCGCCACGGATAAAAACGTCTCTACCTCCAGTAGAGCGAAAGTAATAAAAACGGACTTCACGAAAGGATACGTGCGCGAGCCGCGGGAAGAAGACCGGGACCCTGACTCTTTCCCCGAACCGGGCGAAAACATGGGCGATTTACCCTTTTAACGCGCTCAAACGCCGCGAGGCTAAGGAGGTGCACCATGTTTAAACGCGCCTGTGTTTTTTTCCTTGGCTTATTATCTGTGATTTTCGTTCTGTTCAAGTCAGGACGCATCGGGCGTCCGACTGCCCGGCGGCTGTCATAGGGTCGGCGGCCGCCGGGCAGGGGTGAATAGCTGATATATGGAGGATGGAATGGACAAGAACCCGTATTTTGACGTGCAGGCAGAATATGTTGGAGCTGCAGAGCTCTTTGCCTCGCCTAACCCCGACAGTGATTCAACATACTACGTGAACGTGTTCCCCGGCCATGTGGGAGGCGCGATAATCTGGGCACTCAACGGGCATCAGGCGTTTTTCATCTACGAGGAAGACGGAGTGGTGACAGAGCCCATCCAGATTCAACCCCACAAGGAACTGTTAAAGGCGTGCGGCTGCAAGGTCGATGCCGGTAAAAAACGCCTTCAGGCCGATCCGGGCCTTGAATATCTCCGCGTTGCCTCTTTCGACAAGGATAACGGCGAGGAATGGATTGATTTCAACCCTGCGCCCGCGCACAGAGCGCGGACAAGCGTCAACTACAAGACATTCCTTGAGAAGTACGCAGACACGCGGGAAGGCATTGCGGCCAAGTGCATCAACGGCAACGACTACGCCAAGATGCGCAAGATTTTCAAGGATGAAGCTCTGTTTCAACCCGTTCTGTATCAGGCAAAGAGCGATTCCGGCGAAGGTCCGGTCTACAATTCCTTCTTGCGCGTCAAAAACCTTCTGATCATCACCATGCCGATGAAAGTTATGGAGGACGCCGACGATGACCTCGTTACCGTGGATGCATACGGCAACTTCTCAAATATCGCGTCGACCTTGATATCTTCACCTTATGCGGAAGGGATTCATCAATAACCCCATCCCGCCTGCCGGGGTTGGGAAGGAGAAGGGAAAATGGGACAGATGTACAAACTTGTCGGATACGGCCTGCGCCAAGTCTTGGAATACTGCCGGGAAGCGGCACCCGTCCGGCTCGCACGCGCCTTCCGCTGGGAAAAAACTGTTCCTGCTGCTCTGGAACAATGTTCTCTGGAGTATGCATGAGCCTCCGCAAATGGCCAGGACGCCCTGTGTATTGGTACGAGGGCGAAATCGTAAAGATCAGCATTCCATTTACCTGGAATCTTCCGGCCGTGCGTGAAGAACTCAACGAAAAAATGCGTATGTTCGAGCACGTCATCGTGGGTGGGCCCGGCATCTACCTCATGCCGAAATACTTTGATGACATGCCGCACGTGACCATCGGGCACGAAGAGCCAGGAGTCTTACAGCGAGTTAACCCCTTGGCGACCCGGACCACGCAGGGATGCATCCGTAAATGCCCGTTCTGCGCGATCGGGACCGGCAAGATTGGCGGAGGCACGTTCCGGGTCTTTGATGACTGGCCCGATTTGCCCATCATCGCGGATGAAAACCTGTTCGCCGCGCCCATGGAGCATTTTGAGCGGGTGATCCACCGCTTGGTCAAATGGGGCATTGCCGACTTCGAGCAGGGCTTGGATACGCGGCTGTTAACGCCCGACCACGCCCGCCTTATTGCCAAGATAAAAAAACCGGTCGTGCGCCTGGCTCTGGATTCGATGCAGTACGTTGACCAGTGGGAAAATGCCTTTGAAATGCTGCGGAGTGCCGGGATAGCGAAATGCAATATCAGCTCGTATGCCCTGGTAGGCCACACGACCGGTGTGGACGAGGCATGGGACCGCTGCGAGTTCATAGAAAGCCACAAGATCAAGGCTTATCCGATGTGGTTCCACGCGCTGGACACCCTGGAATGGAACAAGGTTACGCCTGAACAAAAAGCCCTCGGATGGGATGACGCGAAGAGGCAAGGGATTATGCAGTACCACTATTTCCACCGGGGCGGCCGGCCCGAGAGGATCGCGGCATGAAAACCGCCCTGCTCATAATCGCCCTCCTGCACGGCCGCGAATGGAACGAGGTGCCGTCGTGACCATCACAGCCGAAGAACGCGCCAAGTGGCGTAAGGAGTCGCGGGCCAACCACATGTACTTAAATCAGGATGGTGAACGGCTGCTACTAGCCCTCGACGCCCTTGCCTCGGTCGACGAATTTCGGGCGGCCGCAGAGGTGCAGGCCAGCATGGCGATTGCCAAGCGTTATCCGCGCGACGTCTAAGCGAGGGGCTGCACAAAGCGAGCAATCAACGGAGATGTGAGATGTGTAAATTTCTCTACTGGTACGAAGGCTACCGCTCTTTTGACGACAATATCCCCGGCTACGCCCAGGGCGCGTATTTTCCGGGAGATGAGCCTGGCTGGAGGTGCTCTCTAACGCACGAGCCATGTCCAGCTGAATCCGCCGAAGACGAAGAAAACTGTGCTGCCGCAGGCTTTCCTGCCGGAGGTGATTAAAATGAAAATTAACGAACCCATGCGTCAGTTCTTGATTGATCGTACCCAAACGCTGTACTATGAAGCGCGGCAATTCCCTAAAACGCGGCGCGTTGCCGAAAATTGGATTTGCCGGGCCCTTCGCCTCGCAAGACGGGCGGGGGATGTAGAGCTGTATTGGCAAATTTCGCATCCAAAACGCCCCTCCTACGACGCGAAAACGAAAAAGACAACCTACCGTAGCCAAGGGAAGAAAAACGGGGCTTAGAATGGATTCTCATGCGTTTCTGGATGCCGCCCGGGCTGTGTTAATGGATAGCCAAGGGATAGCCAAGGGAAGAATAAGCAACGACGCGCTCTTTACTGCGATTGAGGCAAGACTCGGGATAGAGAAGTTGCCGCGAAGGATGTGGGCGAAGCACCTTTCTTCCCTTGGCTTAAAACCGGCTAGATGGAACAAAGGAAAAATCAGGGGCTGGCAGCTGTTTGATGTCACCCCTGAGTTTGATGTCACCCCTTGATATTGTGGGTGATACATGCCTAGGATATCATCCAGCGAAATTACATAACCGCCGTTAAAATCCCAGGTCTCGGGATTATGGCAGCGCGGGCACTTAATTTTACAGCCCGGCACAAAGACCGTCAGGCGAATGCCCGGACCATCAACAATAGAGTCGCGGACAATTCCGGCGACGCGCAAAAACTGGCTCAACTGGCTCATATGCCCTCCCACAAATAAAAAGGCAAATGATCCATTTCGCTCACATCCGTGGGGAATTCCGCCTGTGGCGGGTTTGAGCCCAGCGGCATCTGAGCCGGTGATTGAGCA
>Ga0192246_1133_pt1 | contig 5093 bp, 5 predicted proteins | sample Koala_Koa26_C3_FD_131236 | JGI IMG/M metagenome (GOLD analysis project Ga0192246, IMG submission 131236) | Enriched cells from koala feces incubated with labeled cellulose particles, San Francisco Zoo, California, United States - Koala_Koa2-6_C3 ...
AGCTTGCTCATCTCCTTGTTCTGCTTTTACCATCAGATCATCAATTTCATTGGCATAAATAGAGATGGAAAATGACAGACCAATCATCGTCACCAAAAGTAGTTTTTTCAGCATGATTAATTCCTTATTTTACAAATAATAATCGTCATTCTATCATTGTTTTTCTTTTTTCAATTCGGTATGTTGCATTATTCACCAGAGAGAAATTCAGGACAAATTCCCAAATTTCTGCTAAAATGCACCGCACTTTTACACAATAAAACATTAACCGTGGTTCGCAACCCTCCCACGCTAAAAAACTAAGGACTTATAATGCAACTTTTCAATCCAAATCACGACCGCAAAGCGGTGGTTATCTTTTCTGGTGGACAAGATTCCACCACTTGCTTAATTCAAGCCATTCAGCAATACGGTAAACAAAATCTCGAAACCATTACTTTCAAATATGGACAACGCCACGCTATTGAGTTAGATAAAGCACAATGGATTTGCCAAGATCTTGGGATCAAGCAAACGCTAATTGATATGGAAAGTACGCAAATTTTCTCTGCCAATGCAATGATGAGTGACAGCCCAATTAAAACGGGTAACAATGGCGTGCCGAATACTTTGGTGGATGGTCGCAATGCGTTATTTCTGCTGTATGCGGCTATTTACGCCAAAGGGCAAGGCATTACCGATATTATCACGGGTGTGTGTGAAACAGATTTTAGCGGTTATCCAGACTGCCGTGATATATTTATTAAATCCATGAATGTGACCTTAAATTTAGCCATGGATTACAATTTCCGCATCATCACACCATTAATGTATTTAACCAAAGCCCAGACTTGGCAGCTTGCCGATGAACTTGATGCATTAGATTATGTCCAACAACATAGCCACACTTGCTATTTAGGTATTGACGGTGGTTGTGGCGAATGCCCGAGTTGTCAATTACGTAACAAAGGGTTAAATGAATATTTAGCCTTAAAAAGTGCGGTGAAAAATGCCAACGAAATTGGGCGTAACAATTCGGTAAATTCCACATCAATAGGGGGATAACAATGTTTAAAGTTTCTAAAGAATTTAGTTTTGATATGGCACATATTTTAGACGGTCACGATGGTAAATGCCAAAATTTGCACGGACATACTTACAAATTACAAGTAGAAGTGAGTGGTGATTTGGTCGCTAACGGAGCCAAAAAAGGCATGGTAATTGACTTTACTGATGTCAAAACCGTGGTAAAAAAAGCTATTTTAGATCCTATGGATCATGCTTTTATTTATGACACCAACAGTCCAAGAGAATGTAAAATTGCTAATCTCCTCAATGAATTAGATTCAAAGACCTTTGGTATTCCGATGCGTACTACGGCGGAACAAATGGCTCGTTTTATATTTAATCAATTAAAAAATGAGTTACCTATTTCTGCTATTCGTTTATGGGAAACGCCGACTTCCTTTTGTGAATATCGGGAATCATAGTCGTGCAGTTAATTAATGAACCCAAATTTCCCATTGTCGAAATTTTCGAAAGTCTGCAAGGGGAAGGGGCAAATACAGGCATGCCAAGTATTTTTGTACGGTTCGGCAAATGCAATCTGGCTTGCCCTTGGTGTGATACCAATTACAACCAATTTGAGCAATGGAGTTTGAGCCAAATCTTACAAAAAGTGCGGTCTTTTTCAGCGAAGAATATTATTATCACCGGTGGTGAACCCACTATTCAAGCCGGCATTGCTTTATTATTAGATCGTTTAAAAGCAGACGGCTATTTTTTAGCTATTGAAACCAACGGTTTAAAAGCCATTCCGTCGCAAATTGATTATATTGCCACCAGTCCTAAAGCTATGTATGCCAAAAAATACGAAAATCGTTGTATTCCGTTTGCACATGAAGTCCGTATTGTGGTGGATGAACAAGATGAAAATGTACAAGATTTTTGCCAGTTGATTGAAAGCAAAATTCAAGCCAACGATTATTATCTTTCTCCTTGTGAAATTAATGGCAAAATGAATCTACTGCAAACCATCACACATTTAGGCTTACTTAACCAACGCCAAAATAAACCCAAATGGCAACTGAGTATTCAAACCCATAAGTTGATTGGAATTGAGTAAATAAAGGTTAAAAATGAATTAGTTGTTTAACATTGCATAACATAATCCTCCCTTAAATTTAACAAAATTCACTTTGGATTTACAATTCATGCAAATAAATAAAATGAAATTTCCATTTATTTGAATATGATCACATTATTGCGAATATATTTCTAATATAATTAATATTAAATTCAATTCAATTGCTTCAACTGGAGAATACATATGGCGATTAGGCAGCTTTGTCGATCAATAAGAGCGGCACCTAATAAAAATCTGTTTTTCTTTTGTTTTTCGGTTATTTTTGCATTAGGGTTAACATGGTTATTGTCTAGTGCGAGTTTTACCACAATACAAAATTACGTGTTATTTTTATTGTTCTTTTCTATCGGTCTATGGGTGACAGAGGCTATTCCTCCCTTTTCCGTTAGTATTTTAATTATCGGTTTTCTTGTATTGATTATGGGGAAAAGCGAAGTCTATGACGCAATGAAATATTTGCAAACTTGGTCAGATAGTGTTATTTGGCTATTTTTAGGCGGTTTTTTCTTAGCGGAAGGGATGAAAAAAACCAAACTTGATTTTATGCTGTTAAAAATGGTTTTACCGAAATTCGGGAATAAACCAAGCAATGTCCTATGGGGACTGATGTTGGTTACGGCAGTCATGTCAATGCTAATGAGTAACACCGCAACAACGGCAATGATGATCGCAACCATCAATCCGCTTTTCTCCAATTTGCAGCAACGAGGTAATTTATCTAGAGCATTATTACTTGGTATTCCAGCTGCCGCTTCGGTGGGTGGTATGGGAACAATTATTGGTTCGGCACCCAACGCTATTGCAGTAGGCGCACTGGAAAAAATGGGACATCCGATCTCATTTTTGGAATGGATGATATTCGGTATGCCGTTGGCATTTTTTTTATTATTTATTTTTTGGCAAGTATTGATTAAAAAATATAAGGTGGCTGAACAAAACAAGCTGGATTTTGATTTTCTCGCCAACACTAAAACAGAAATCAGTGCGCAGGAAAAAATGCATAAAGGAATTGTTTTAATTATTTTATCAATCACATTATTCTGTTGGTTGACCTCCAAATGGATCGGTATCCCTGTGGCAGCGGTGTCAGGTATTCCGATTGTTGGTTTAACGATAACGGGAGTGCTTAATGAAAAAGATATTCGTCAGCTGCCTTGGGACACCTTAATGTTGGTTGCCGGTGGTTTGGCGTTGGGATTAGCGATCGAAGAACAGCAAATTGCCTCTCACTTTGTTGAGCAAATCAGCCATATTCAGCTCAGTTTTGTGATGCTACTGGTTTTATTTGGCTTTATTACCGTGCTTTTATCTAATTTTATGAGTAATACGGCAGCAACAACCATTTTAATTCCTATCGGCGTTTCCCTACTGACAATGGTTGGTCACACCGATATAGATCCGTCAATATTGCCGTTAGTTATTGGTTTAAGTGCTTCTTGTGCATTATTTCTGCCGGTTTCAACACCACCGAATGCCATCGCATTCAGTACAGGCTTGATTCCACAATCGGAATTCCGCTTGGGAGGGATCATTATCGGATTACTCGGACCTGTATTGAGTATTCTATGGGTATTGGCATTAACTACCCTATTCTAGGGGCTAGCCATTTCAATAACTGAACAGTTACGCCAGCAGATACATACGATCAAAACACCCCAGCGAGCAACACAAGCTGGGGTGGGGATTTAAATAATGAGGAGTGATAAGAAGTTATTATTGCTTACCAACAAATACCCCGAAGGAATCAGAACGTTCAAATGTTCCACCAACTTCTTCGGCTGTTGAACCGTAGAAGTTACCTTTTAAGCCATCGCCTGTATCGCCATCGGTCCAATCGGCGGTGAATCCCTCACTTGAGACCGTACCTTCAAATGTTTCGGCAACAGTTGTTGGTGCACCATTACCATTACGGATTTGCCCTGAAATGGTTTTAGCATCAAAGTCAACTTCTGCAGTGAAGTTACCCGTAATCGCACCAGATTCTTGGAATAAGTTGTCAGCAATGCTACCTGCAAAGCGTAGGAAGCCACCGTTGTATGTTGCTGTGCCCCCAGTTGGGACGGCAGTCAATTCAGTTGGTGTACCTTGCACAAACAGATACTGATTATCACCTGCTACCACTGCACCCGCAACGACATTGGCAAATTCATAAGTTGCATCAGAGATATCGCTTTCACGTTGAGACGTAATCACATTTGCCCCCGTAAAGTTTAAGCTAGAGTTTGTACCATTGTTTTCACCTTTGTCAGTATAGTATACGCTGTGCACAAAGTTTGGATTGCCCGCCGCAATTTTTTTGGTTGCTTCACTTAACTGAATTTCAACACCGTCAACGGTGATTTTGTCAAAATTAGCGGCATCATATGACACAGATGTGTTTGCATCAAAGCTATTTTGAGCAATGCCTTCTGGTACGACATAGGAGGTAGTATCAGGAGTACTGTTATCAGGGGTACCGTTATCAGGGGTACTGTCATCAGGGGTACCGTTATCAGGGGTACCGTTATCAGGAGTACTGTTATCAGGGGTACCGTTATCAGGGGTACCGTTATCAGGAGTACCGTTATCAGGGTTACTGTTATCAGGGTTACTGTTATCAGGGTTACTGTTATCAGGGGTACTGTTATCAGGGGTACTGTTATCAGGGGTACTGGTTTCTGGTGGGGTTGGGGTAACATTTGAACCATCCCCACTAGAAGATGAACTACAAGCTGAAAGGGCAAGAGCACAGGCGATTACAATAGCACTGAGTTTAAATGGGTTTTGCATAGAAAAACTCCTTAGGATAATTACAAAATAGATAGCAAAGCACCGCTTCGAGTTTAGCGTGCTAGCTTACTTAGTGACTGAAGTCAGATGACTTCATTGTTAAACGTTGATGCAATAACATAATAACATTGCTCGCAACGTTGCTTACCACATAAAAGAATCTCTTTAAAATAAAAATGATTCCTATTAAAAGGATAAG
>Ga0192246_1135_pt1 | contig 4925 bp, 6 predicted proteins | sample Koala_Koa26_C3_FD_131236 | JGI IMG/M metagenome (GOLD analysis project Ga0192246, IMG submission 131236) | Enriched cells from koala feces incubated with labeled cellulose particles, San Francisco Zoo, California, United States - Koala_Koa2-6_C3 ...
ATCAAGGAGTTCCTGCCGTTCAGCACAATCTTGGTCAAACCTGTCTTCAATTTCCCCCGGGTTAAAGCGAGTACCATTGATGTACTCATCTTCTTGGATAAATGGCATTTCACGGACAATGGCGATGGTGACACCGGCTTTGGGAGCGCTTGAAAATTTTACTGTACCGGTATTATCCTCGTTGATCGTAACTTCGCATTGGTCCGTAATATCGGTTTCGGACCATACTTCATCTTCATTGGCTTGATAAACCTTGATTTGCGATTCATCCCAAACGCGGAAATTAAACTCAAACTCTTTCGTTTGGTCATCGCCGGTATATTGGACACGCCTATCCGTGGTGGTAAGCATTATTCTGTTTCTTCCACATTATATAAGGGCCAACGAGTGGGAGGCAGCCCACCACGAGCGAGGAGCCATGGATCGTGGTCATCAGCCCATCTACGGCCATCATCCATCTGTTTGAGGTCTTCCTTCAGGTTTTCCTGCACTGCCTGCTCATTCGCTTTTTGGAAGGCCACATCATACAACTGTTCGATTTCCTGCACCTTGTTCTGGTTGTTCTTGAGAAGTGGGATGGCAATATAGCTGGCCAGCTTGCGGGCTACCAATTGTGTGAAGAGCGGGTCGTAAACACGTTCATCCACAACATCAACAATACATTCAGCTTGAGCTGGAGAGATGTCACAGAAGATAGCTTGGTTAGCTACGATAGGAGCTGAACTATTTTCAATATTACGGACGACAAAAGGAAGGGTTCTATCATGCCGTCCCTTACCCGGATTATGGATTGCTATAATACGCAATGCTTCATTAGGCCAACCATAGCAATATTTCCAGACGCCGTCATAGACTTCTGGAAATACACGCTGGGCAAGTTGAATTCGTTGCCAAGCGAATGGCCATGGATGGTCGCGTGGATAATCACACAGGACTGACCTTCTGGCGCGATCCCAAAATAGCTGGCATTGGACCGCTTCAAGCGTTTCCTCATTGGGACTCGCGATAGTACGAGTCCCAATGAAGCCTAATGCCATGTTGAATATTGCCAGTTTGCCGGGTTCAAGTGGCACGGATTACTCCTTGGCGCTGAGTGCCGCTTCCTTGGCTTCCCATTCATTCCGGCCAGCATTAATGTAGAGCAGCTTGTCATACTCAAACAGATCTTCACGGACGACTGCGGCGAAGACGGTGAGATTGTCGGTCTTGTGGTTACCGACGGATTCGCCGGTGGCGCCAACCTGCAACCGGAGCCACTGCTTGGTGACACTGCGAGGGAGGAACCGCCAGCCAATACGGCAGCCCTTCTTCATCGGGCCAGTAGCAGTGAAGGTGCCGATTTCTTCCCAGCCGTCCTCGCTGCTGCTATTGTTGGCTTCGGCTTCGGTATCACCTTGGTACAGTTTAAAGGTGATAGTTTCTCCGCTAAGCAAGCCATCACTTAGCTGCACCACGATCGGAATCGGGCCCTGACGGCCGGGTTCGAGGAAGGAGGTGAGAGGGACGGCACGGGACATATTTTGTCCAGCATCGCCAATTTCGTCTTTGGTAAGATGATCAATGAGTACAAGATTCGAGTCGATAATCATTTTTGGGTTCCTTATTATAAGTTATTAAGACAATTCTGAATGGTGTTTATACAAGATTGTAAAGTTGTTACACAGTTGTTTAGTGTTGTTATGCAACTTTGCATTGTGGAAAATTGATAGCAACCAATGTGAACACAGGAGACGCCAGAACCGCCAATACAAATGCTGTTGGCGCAGGAACAGACGCAGTAACCCATTGCGAGAGAGCAGTCGCAAGCGCATGTGCCGGGGCCAACTGCCATGGAGCAGCTGGTTCCAGTACACGCGCCAAGACTGCCAATACCAGACGACGAATTTCCGGTGCCAGTAGGCATTAGGTTTCATCCGTGGTTGTAGTCGTCCGAGTGGGAGTGTAATTGCGAAGGGCAAAGCCTTCGAGACGGGCGACTGTTTTGTCTGCAATCTTGTCCTCGCGAATAGCGTCACGGAGAGCCTCATTCTCCCTAGTGAGCCGTGCGTTATCCTGCGCCAATTGAGTAGTAAGTATTTTATTCTCAAGTTGATCGAAACGCTGATTTATAATAAGGAAGCCATCCTTTTGATTTTGGGTGATGCGGGCTTCAATAGCATTACGAGCATTTTCTGCTTTAAGTGCTTCAATTTCAATCTTGGAAGCAAGGAGAGTATTACCTTCCTTGATGTCCCTTGCCGTATTATCTACACGATTGGCCAAACCTGCAAGTGCTAAATCAAGTCGGGCGCAACAATCGCGGACAGTGTCGCCAACACCACGAGTAACATCAGCAATGCGGTCGCCCTGATTGCGGGTTACGGAAATAACATTAGAGATGGATTCGCACAACCACGTCTGCATCTGCTGAAATCCACTCTGGGTAGCGTTGCGGGCATCGGCAATACGGTCATGAAGGCCAACCAGTTCTTCCGCATTCGTGCCAGCGAGAGCAGTGAAGTCAGCCTGTTGCCCTCGATTCAAGCCACCCCAGCCACCACCGGCAAAAAGGAAAAGGATAAGGAAGACGAAAAGAAACATCCCTTCGCCGCCCCAGCCTTTATCATATCCTCGCTCTTTGGCAAGCGACAAGAGACCGGGAAGATCGGTACCCTTGTTGTTTTGCATGAGAGCAAGAAGCCCTGCAATATCACCCATGGCGTTTCCTTTCATGGCATCTGTCGCGGTCTCTGACAAGTCTGACATCTTATTGGCGAGTTTTGATACAGACTCACCAATGTCATTGACATCATACGACATGAAAACCCCTTTCGATGAACAATAGGCCAAAGAACCGAAACTCTATCGAGTTTCGCTCCTCTATCAACCCTAACTAATTCTAGTTATGCGAACAAAACCACAGCAGCAAGTACTACCACCATTACCGCCGCCGCCGCCGCCGACGTAGCGGCCGCCGCAGCCGCCGCAGCCGCCAACACTGCTGCCGCCGCCGCCGCCGCCACCACCACATACGTGCGAGGTGCAATAACCACCGTTGCCACCATTACCGCAGCAACCGCCGCCGCCGCCGCCTGCCATCGCGCCGCCACGACCACCACAGCCGTAGTAGCCACCGCCGCCACCACCGCCGTCGCAGCCGCAGAGGGTTGGTGCAGGTGAACCATTACCACCATTACCGTAGTAACCGCCGCCGCCGCCGCCGGCGTGGTAGCCACCACATCCGCCGCAGCCGCAGTAACCGCCGCCGCCGCCGCCGCCGCCGCAGCCGCCGCAGCCGCCGCAGGCGCGGAAGACAAAGCCGACACCGCCGCCGGCGGAGCAGGCCTTTCCGGCGTATGTACCGCATCCGTTACTGCCGCTTATGCCACCGCAGCCGCAGTAACCGCCGCCGCCGGCGGCGTCATTGCAGCCGCCGGGACAATAGTATGGGGCGCCGCCGGGGCCGCCACAACAGCTGCAGTAGCCGCCGCCGCCGCCGCCCCCGCCGCCGCCGCAGCCGCCATCACCAGAAGCGGCGTGGTAGCCGCCGCCACCGCCACCGCCGTAGCAGCCATCCATAAGTGTAGCGCAATAACAACACCAACCACCACCACCACCACCACCATAGCCAGCGCAGCCACCGCCACAGCCACCACGACCCCCAATGCGGTCGCATGGAGCTGCGCCACAGCCACCACAATAATAACCAACACCGCGAGTACAATAAGTGGCGTTGGTGCCAACACGGTAGAAAGCGCAACAACTTTGCGATAAAGTTATAGTGCAACAGCAATAATACCCATACCCACCACCGCCACCGCACGCACGGTGGTAAGTACAACAATTGGTTGAAGCACCACCACCACCACCACCACCATAACCACCATAACCATGAACGATACAGCCAGTAAAACAAAAAACTGATGACCCGCCGCCACCGCCACCATAACCGCCGCAGCAGACTCCGCATTGCCCCATACAGCCAAAGCCGCCTCTTCCGCCATTAACACAAACGTAATACGTACCCTTGCCTAGGCAAATCCAACCGCAACAACCGGGAGTGAAACTACAGGTGGCTCCAACCTTAATATCACCAGATACGTAACACCCAGCGTTAAAGTTAGATATTATTGTAGTGGTGCAATTTACCATATTGGTTAAACATGTGTTGAGGGTTGACAGGCATGAGTTAAATGTGCTGGGGCAGTAGCAACCAATCTGAACACAGGAAATGCCGGAATTACCAATGCAAATACTATTAGGGCAGGAACAGACGCAGTAACCCATCGCGAGAGAGCAGTCACTAGCGCATGTGCCGGGGCCAACTGCCATGGAGCAGCTGGTTCCAGCACATGCGCCAAGACCACCAATACCAGATGAAGATGAACCGCCAGCACCAGCCATGGTTGTTTCTTTCTGCTAATTACTGCTGACTATTTTTTTCAGGGTACGACCCGCCAGCTGTAACCCGTTCCTCGTTGTTCGTAATGCATTCGCATTCAAACACAGGACGGCTATGGATGGCAGGGACGTTCTGAACACCAAAGTATTCACCGTAGTGGAGATGAACATTCTTGGTATCGCTGGACTGGATTTCAAGGCCAGCGAGAACCTGCGGGTTACAGTACCAAACAGCACGGTTACGCATGCCAGCAGGGATTTTGGACTTGGCGATGATGGTAAGATCTTTCAGGTTAATCCAGCCATCTTCGCGAGTGGAAGAAACTTTGGAACTTTCACTAGTGGCATTGGCCAAAGTACCAGTGAGAGTGTTGGCAAGATACTTGGTTTTGATGTTGCAAATGCGGACAACGGAACGCCAGTCGCGGACGCAGAGGCCAAGCGACCAACTCCACAAGTCAGCGATGACTTCCAGTTTCCTGCCTTCATTATCCGTGGTAGTATATGTGCCAAGGTCAGTATGTTTCAGGCCACCAACAGAGTCC
>Ga0192246_1140_pt1 | contig 4781 bp, 2 predicted proteins | sample Koala_Koa26_C3_FD_131236 | JGI IMG/M metagenome (GOLD analysis project Ga0192246, IMG submission 131236) | Enriched cells from koala feces incubated with labeled cellulose particles, San Francisco Zoo, California, United States - Koala_Koa2-6_C3 ...
CAAAAATGTCTTAAAACGGGCTAAAAATGCCTTAAACCAATAAAAGGGATTAGAGCGGGTAAAAAAAGATTAAAACGAAAGACGACGGAAAAAACAGACAGCAATGTTTTTTTACTTATTCATTTCCTTTTTCCCCCGGAAAGTCAGCAGCTGCTCCCGGTAGTAGGCATACTGCTTCTTGCGGAGCTCTATCTCCCGGGGCAGTCCTTCGCTGATGGAAGTTGTAAGGGTATCAAATTTATCGAGGATGCGGACGATTTCCTGTTGGACCCTAAGGGGTGGAATGGGGGTGAGAAAATTAGCTAAGTCTTTGGGATAAACATGAGGTACCCCAGCTCCTCTTTTTAAGTTATAAATCCAACCTTGATGTTTTAGAAGGAAATGAAATACATATCTAACAGAAAGAATAGATAAATTAGGCTTAACAGAGAAAGCACCGGATACAAAAATGGGTTCATTCCAATATGATACATAACCAGCATAAGCTCCACTACCCGATATTGTTATAGTTTCACCTTCTCTATTGTATTCTGCAGTATAATATGCAGGTTTTTGTCCTCCGCTAATTACAGGAATATTCCCCTCAGTTTTATTTTTTGCAGTAATAGTTTCACCTCGTTTTAAGTTTGCCACCTCCCCCAGCCTCTTCCATTCCACTTCCCCCTCTTTGAAGGTAAGCAGCTGCTCCCGGTAGTAGGCATACTGCTTCTTACGGGCGGTCAGTTCGGCGGTCAGTTCGGCTATAAGGCGGGTAAAAGTGTCCAGGATGCGCACGATTTCCTGTTGGATTTTAAGTGATTTTTTTGGATTGTCCGGGCAGGGAATAGGAATTTTGAACTTTTCAGTATCAGGGGTTGAAATCTGTGGCATTTGCATCCTGTTACCAATATTCTGAAAATAAGGTTCATTTATTTTTAGGAAATAATAAATAAATTTTATGTCGAGATACTCATTTTTAGAATGATATGACCACATCTCATTTTTATGAGAAAAAGGCTTATCATAATATTCAAATTCAATAATACCACGAGATTTAACAATAATAGAAGGTTCTCTGTTTATATCCTTTTCAGGTATATCCTCAAAATTAACAAATGCCACGGTTTTGCCTCCTGCAAAAATTTTCAAAGGTGCTTGAATATTGTGCATTTTTTTCATCTGTTCCGCAGTAATTTTTGTGCCTTTCGTCCGAATTAGAATTTTACTTATTGGTTCCCACTCCACCTTTACTCCTTCCAATAATTTCTCCATATATCTCATCCTTCAATCTCCTTTATTATCGCATCAATATCGGCACGAAGTGTATTTATCTTCTCCACTGTTTTTGCAATCTCCTTATTCAACTCAGTAATATCCACCTTTTCACGGGTATCTTTAGCTTCCACATAAGAGCTAACCGAAAGGTTGTAGTCGTTTTCGGCAATTTTTTTGTTCTCTACCGTTTTGGCCACATAATCAACATCCTCTTTTTTATCAAAGATTTCAATAATCTGCTGGATATGTTCCTCTTCCAGTATGTTGTTTTTTGTTACTTTCTTAAAGAATTCCTCCCCGCTGGCATCGATAAACTGGGTTGTGTTTTTCTCTTTATGCTTGGACAGAATCAAAATATTCACGGCAATACCCGTTCCAAAGAAAAGGTTGGGAGCCAGGGAAATTACCGTCTCTACAAAGTTCTGGTCCACCAGATATTTACGGATCTTCTGTTCGGCTCCGCCCCGGTAGAAAATCCCGGGAAAACAGACAATGGCCGCCCTCCCCCTGGCAGAAAGGTAATTTAGGGCGTGCAGCACAAAGGCAAAATCCGCCTGGGATTTTGGGGCCAGCACACCGGCGGGGGCAAACCGGTCGTCCCCGATAAGGGTCGGATTGTCGCTACCGATCCATTTAATCGAATAGGGGGGATTGGAGACAATGGCGTCAAAAGGTTTGATCTCCTTAAAAGCCGGATGTATCAGGGTATCTCCCAGTACCAGACTAAACTTATCGTAGTTGATGTTGTGCAAAAACATATTCATCCGCCCCAGGTTATAAGTGGTGTAGTTGATCTCCTGACCGAAGAACCCCTCTTCAATGATGTGGCGGTCAAAGTAGCTTTTTGCCTGTAAAAGCAGGGAACCTGAACCGGCGGCCGGATCGTAAATCCCGTTTACTGAGGTTTGTTTGTGCATAGCCAGGCGGGCGATGAGCCGGGAGACATGCTGGGGGGTAAAAAATTCCCCTCCCGATTTTCCCGCGTTAGCGGCATAATTAGAAATCAGAAATTCATAGGCATCGCCAAAGAGGTCGATCTGGTTATCTTCAGAAATGCCAAAATCCAGCTCCCCCACCCCTTTTAAAACAGCCGCCAGACGGCTGTTTTTACCCTTTACACTATCTCCCAGACGGGTACTGGTGGTATCAAAATCAGAAAACAGCCCCTTTATATCCTCTTCAGAGGGAAACCCATTAGCCGAATTTTCAATGGCATTAAAAATGGCTTTCAAATCTGTATTAAGGTTTGGATTGATATGAGCGGTTTTGACGATATTGGCAAAAAGTTGACTGGGATAGATAAAATACCCTTTTGTCCTTACAGCATCCGCCTTTAGTTCCGGCGTGATTGCCTCATCCGGTAAGTTTGCATAGTCAACGCTATCATCACCCCCTTTCATATAATTGACAAAATTCTCACTGATAAATCGGTAGAAAAGTGTTCCTAACACAAACTGTTTAAAATCCCATCCGTCCACCGAGCCGCGCACCTCATTGGCTATTTTCCATATCTTGTTTTGCAGCTTAGTTTTTTGTTCTGTACTTGTCATTTTATTGTTTTTTATCTAATTCTTCGTTTTTATTCCATTTCCCCGCGTAGATCCACCAGGGTTTTTCCGTTGTATAAAAAGTATTTAGGACCCTGATAAGCACCCGATGGCGCACGTTTTTCTACGGGCATAAATTCCCGGGTAAAACCCGACAGTGAATATATCCGGCCTGCATATTCAATGGTTTTCTTCCCTACGACTGTTACCTTTTCACCGGTGGGTATAAAAGTTAGCTGTTCGCCCGGTTTTATACCCACCATATCAAAACTAAAAGGTGGCAAGGAATCAGAATATTTTCTGTCCTCTTTATGAATATACATCTTTTCTTGATAACATTGGTCTGCTACAATATGATCGGTTGTTTTAAGTTGTTTTTTTATTTGATAGAAGGTTTCCAGGCTGTTACCTTCATAATATTGTTTTAAGAGGTTGACGGTTCTTTTATGGTTGGTTTTTATGGCATCAAGGTCCCATTCGTTATGGGTTATAAAAATATAATTGGTGTTTGCCCTGGATTCAATGCTACTTTGGTATCTTTTTCTTTTCTCATTAAATGAACTATTGCTTAATGAAGAATTTAAATTTCTGTCAATTAATATTAGATTTCCTAATTTATGAACCCATTCTTTATGGTCCTCCGAATCAATGTTCCATTTCGCCGCCTCTATCCTTTGGGGCATCAGGTGTTCAATTGAAGGGGATTTTCCTTTGTTACCATATTGAAGAATGGTATTGGTTCCACCCATCAATATATCCATTTTTAATAAAAGATAACGCGTTTTGTACATTTGTGTACCTATACAAAAACCCCAGTTTTCCTTTTCCAGTTGTAAAATAAAATCAGAGAAGATAATAGGTTTTTTTGTTGATGAGGTTTCATCCACAAAATCGTATTGTAAACAGCTATTATTCAATAGCTCTTCTGTTGCTTCGCCGGCCGATATCTCCCCTTTTTGTATGGATTCAAAAATATTATCAATCCTACGAAGTATGATAAATATTCGTGTCTTTATCTCCGCTTGTCGTCCAAGTAACCACATTATAGATAGTAGATTATCTATTTTTATTATAAAATCCACAATATGAATTTCACCAAATCGCTCCCTGTAATGCATCAGGGGTATTAAATACTGGCTGCCAAATGTATTTGACAGGATGAAATTTAAATTATAAAATAGCGCGGAAGTTTCTTCTATACTGGTATATTTATTAAAATCGGTGATTTTGCTATAATGATCAACATATTTTTCTATAAAATCCAGCATAGGCTGTCCTTTCGGTATTTCTTTTCTATTAATAACTTCAAACCCCTTTAATATGGTTTTGTTTTCTTCATTTTGATATTTCATCTTAATGTAGACCAAATCCATCAGAAAACTACTAAAACTGTTATAGGGGGCGGAAATGATATTTTCAAAATCATCCCATTTTTTCGCATAACGTTTGCGTAATTCGTCATCTTTTATTTCTCTTAGATTTTGGGCTTTTATTACATCTGATGGTTGCAGTTGCACCCCACGATTATTTATGACCGTAAATAGATTATAGGCATCATCTAAATTATTGGAAGTGGAAAGATACAGAACAAGCACTTTATTGGATAGATAGTGTAAAAACCTATATATATATTCCTCTTTCTTTTCGTCTTCAATTTCAGAGAGCTTATTTTTCCACCAATCTTTTATCACTAAAATACCCGACGCCATATTTCGCAAGGATATATTCTCCTTTGCAGAGCCGGAAATAGCTTTTAATTCTTTTTCCAACAAAGTACCCCCATCCTCTATTAAATATTTATGAAAAAAATCCTGATCATTTCTTATTTGAAATTCAATCCGGTTTCGTTCTGGGATATTATTATATTTATTTTCCTCCTGATGAAGTCTTTCTTGAATGGTACTTTTTCGTCCTTTGGATTCTTCTTGAGTAGAAGTGGGTATATCCCTAATCACCGCCTGAAGTAAAAACAGCGTAATA
>Ga0192246_1144_pt1 | contig 4201 bp, 7 predicted proteins | sample Koala_Koa26_C3_FD_131236 | JGI IMG/M metagenome (GOLD analysis project Ga0192246, IMG submission 131236) | Enriched cells from koala feces incubated with labeled cellulose particles, San Francisco Zoo, California, United States - Koala_Koa2-6_C3 ...
CACCTTTTTCATCACACAAACACAACGGTCAATCTCCATGGCTAAATCATCAGAAATCGGCTTTACTCGCCCTATGACCTTTTCTGGTAAAGGTAAATTAATAGATAAACTCGGATATTCCGTGCCTAATCTCGGTGTCGCCCAATATCCCCATTGAATACAAACATATTTAAAACTCACATCAACCCCTTACACTTCACCTTATACACCCGAATCAATTCCTTAATCTCAGGAATCGTCAACTTCAACGGCTTATGGTCTTTTCTTTCCAACCATTCAACCCGTTCTAGCTCAATTTTCCGAATCAAATTAATCCGATATTCCGTAATATTACCGCTCAAATGCGTATTGCAAGGCTGACATTGCTTATGGCAATTGTCCTCATTAAACCGCAATTCAGGGCAAGCCTTGGTGGTGCGATAATGCCCTGCGTGCCATTGCCCCTGATGAAACCGACCGCACGAAATACAAGGTAAATCCTTATCCCTTAAACGAATAAATTGATTGAAGACTTTCTGCAAATCTTTCAACCAATCTTGACGGCTTTTCAAATTCTCCCGAACTTGCTTAATCTTGGCTCGTTCTGCTTTCTCTCGTGCTTTCTGCTGTTTAATTCTCTCTTTCTCTGCTTGCTCCTTAGCAAACTGCATCGCACAAGCCACCGAACAGACTTTCGCAAAACTACTGCGTGGTACAAACTCCAGTCCGCAAATCTTGCATTTTTTACACCGCATTTTCACAGCCACAACACCGCCACCGCTAAGGAAAAACAAACTAACCACACCATCAATTCAAACATATCAGCCATCATTTCCACCGTTCAGGAACCCATTTCCAATCATTAAACCGCACGTCATTTGATACGCCCCAACTGGTCACATATTCAATCAAACTCGCCATACGGCTAACGCTCATTTGTGCTGAACTTTCCCGAATATTGACAAATTCCCCCTCTAACCCTGCCACAATTTCAAAGCCCTGTTTAGTCGCCTGTGCGTGAGCAGAAATAAACAACACTTTCCATTGCTCCATGGTGAGCTTTCTACCGTGAAATTCACATTGATTCGCCACATCTTGGCACATGGCATGGAACTTAGCATTCTGTTCAAGGTTACGAGTAATCGGCTTAATCTGCACCGCTAACGGCTTTTTCTCATTAATGGGCAAAGTGCGAATAAACTCAATCAAATTTGACCGCACTTTTTCCGATTTAAGCTCAACGTATTTCATCGCTTAATCTCTCATTCCAAGCCAAAATATAAACGCACTGATTAGCTCACCGTCCCAACAATCTTCCAATTCTCCACCGCACTTCGGACAATGATGAATTTCAGGGTCAAATCTTGCTTGTTCTGCCATTAGTTCCCTCTCCCCGAATAATCTTTAGTAAAATTCTTCTTGCCGCTCGGCTGTTCATTTAACGTCTCTTGTGCCACACGTTGGTCACATTCGATAAATCGCCCTTGCTGAAATTCCATATACACTGTGCCACCCGTACCAAAACGATTTTTGGTGACAATCCATTCGGTATATTGGCAAGGCTCATTCGTCTCCTTGTTGCGTTTGTTATGTACCATAATAATTTGGCTCGCATCTTGTTCAAGGCTGCCACTATCACGTAAATCCGCATTAGTTGGACGTGAACTATCGGCATTACGATTTAACTGAGCTAACAAAATAATCGGGCAATGCTGGTCTTTGCAGAATGTTTTCAACCGCTCCATGGTTTCACCAATTTGATAAGTGCGGTTAATTTTGCCGTCTAATTTGCCATGCCGAATTAACCCAATATAATCAATCATAATGGCTTTTGGCTTGCCGTGTTGCTGGATATGACTTTCTGCAATCCCGATAATATCGTCCACCGTTAAACCGCTCTTATCCACGATAAAAAATGGCTTATTTTGCAATTGGGTAATGGCGGCACCCATAACCGAATAATCCGTATCACTCATCCACGTAGGATTACGTAATTTTGCAGAACTCACCCCACTTACACTCGCCACCAGCCGGTCCATAATCTGCTCACGGCTCATCTCCAACGAGAAAAATAATACAGCCCCATTTTCCGCTAAAATATTTTTCGTAAAGGTAATCGCTGTTTCCGTTTTCCCATTACCCGCACGTCCTGCCACAATGCAAATATCCGTTTCGCCGATGCCACCGAGTTTATCATCTAAGTCTTTTACACCCGTAAACAACAACTGATTTTTGTAGGTTGGCTGTGTGCGTTTTTCGATTAAATCCACATAGCCATCAATCAATTTCATCATATCCACCGGCGCAACCTTACCGTCACGAGTGAGTAATTGCGTTAACGCTGACAAGCCTTTCATGGTGATATTATCCAACTGCTCATCACGGGCGCTATTTAACTCTCCTGCCACGGATAAAAAGATTTTTTGCGCTTCCCGACGTTGATAAAATAACCGCAGTTTTTCCGCATACCCGCTCAAATTTGCTGAACTCACGGTTTTATACGAAATGTCTGCCAGCATTGCAAAATCTTGACCGTAATCGCTATTCAGCAAAACAATATCAATCACGTTATCTTGCAATGCTTGACGCTGAATCGCACTGTAAATCACGCCCAAGTTGAACGTAGTAAACATTTCAGGCTTCATCCACGTCAACACATCACGAGCTACCGCAGTTAAGCCACCACGCAACAACGACCCGACAACGCTAAATTCCACTTCGTAGGTCACGGATTTAATATTTTTAGGGTTTGTCATAGCGAATCCTCAAGTGTCTTGGTGAACGTCTCCGCACGCATCAAATAATCAAAATTGGCTACCCAGCCAGTCTTACCACCACCGAAATAAAATCGGTCTTTTCTGGCACTGACCTGTCGCAGGAAATCATCAAAATAATTTCTAAACGTCTTCACGTCACAGGTGCCGAATTGCTGATTGAGCAGTTTGGCAAGACTGAGTATCTGCCGTCGTCGCTTGTTGCTCAGCACACGGACTTGTGAGATCGGTGTATCATCCACACAATCATTAAATTCATCCACAATCCCAGTATAATCCACGCTAAGATTTTTATTTTTAGGCAAAGATTTATTTTCAGCCAACGGCTGGCTTTCATGTTCTGCGTGAGCAGATTCCCCATTTGGGGGTAAGGGGGAGTTTTTATTTATATTTTTATTTATATTTTTATTTATATATTTATCTGTCGGATTTGAATCCGAGTTTTTCGGATCTATTTCCGAGTTTTTCGGATTTGAATCCGAGTTTTTCGGATTTATTTCCGAGTTTTTCGGATCTATTTCCGAGTTAAAGCTGTTCCAATCCTTACCCTTTTCAGTTAAACGGATTAAATCTTGACCATCAATTTTGCAATATTCAATCAATCCCTTTTGTTTCAAATCAATAAAGTGACGATAAACTGTATCTTTTTTGCTATAAAACAATGGTAATTGTTCAATTATTGCACTTCGAGAAACCCAATAAAAAACCGCACCGTCAACAACGATTTCTTTTGCCCAAGAGCTTGCCTGATTAAGCAAATCAAATAATGCCCCCTGATTAGCATTTAACCCCCATTCAAGGCATTTCTGGTTATTAATGTATGTGGAAAATCTCATTGTACGACCGCCTGTTTTTGCTGTAATTTCTCGAAATAAAAAATATGTTTTTCAAAATTTCCCAAAAAACTCAAAACAGATTTTTGCTTTAAAAATTCCATTTGAGATTGTGAGAAATTGGTATTTGGTACCGCATTTCTAAATTCTGTGTAAAATCTGAATTGTTCCAGAGTCTTTATGCCTTTAGTGCTATTGCAACTTCTGCAAGAAGGTAAAAGGTTAGATATATCATTAGAACCGTTATCAAATTTTGGTATGACGTGATCGACGACAAGACTTGTATTATTGAGTTCTACGCCACAATAAGCACAATGCCAATCGCATTTTTGGGCAACAAGATTTCTTTTTGTTTTACTCATGCTTTTACTCATTAAAAATCTCCTTGTTCAATTCTGCTAGGCGTTTTTCTAACAACCGCTCCCAGTAACGTTGCAACAGCACATCAATTCGCACTGGGCGGTTAAAGCGTAGTTCTTGTGGTTTTGGATTATTCATTCTCCCCCCAAATATTTCTCACGCAAACGGCTATCCAAGCCATTTAACGCCAGTAATAACAGCTCAAATTCCTTGCGTTCAATGGCAATGTGCGTGGACTTATCCACCAGCCCAAAA
>Ga0192246_1145_pt1 | contig 3985 bp, 8 predicted proteins | sample Koala_Koa26_C3_FD_131236 | JGI IMG/M metagenome (GOLD analysis project Ga0192246, IMG submission 131236) | Enriched cells from koala feces incubated with labeled cellulose particles, San Francisco Zoo, California, United States - Koala_Koa2-6_C3 ...
TACTGATTCTACCGGGATCTGTTACCCGATAAGTTTCTTAATCTTCTCTTTAATAACGAAGCGGGAGGAGATGCCTACCTGCTTGTCGACAATCTCGCCATTCTTGATAAAGAGGATTGTAGGAATGCTCCGTATACCGTACTTAACGACGATTGTAATGTTCTCTTCGATAATGCATTTACCGATATTGACGCTGTCGGCGTAGTCCCGGGCCAGTTCTTCGATAATAGGGTCTATCATACGGCACGGGCCACACCATTCCGCCCAGAAGTCTATCACAAGGGGTTTTCCGGAATCCATAAGTTCCTGGATGTTGTCTGTTGTTATTGCAAGTGCCATTTTGTATGGTTGTTAAGCGATTATATTTTTACTTCTCTAAGGTTAAAGTTAAGCATTCCTTATGAAAGGCCGACCCCCGGTCTCAATTTTATTCTTATACCGGCATAGGTCGAAGCTATGACAGCCTTATACCACCCGGAGGTTGAAAGTGTCTTAAATCGCCTTAAAATGGTAATTCGTCACTATCATCCTCCTCCCCTATTACCGGAGTGCTGTGCTTTTCTTCCTCCACCTCGTCGGGATTGTCAAAGTAGTCATCCCTGGTCAGCCAGTTGTATTTTAGCTCCTGAAAACGTCCGTCGAGCAACTGAAACGTATAGCCCTGCTTACCCATCCGATTGAAGTATTTTGCCCTTAGGACAACATCCTTTGCCTCGGCCAGAAAACCGGTGGGCAGTTGTGCTTTTAACTCCTCATTATAGATGTTGACGCCAACGAAGGTGGTCGGGTACTCTGTAGCCACAGGGCGACAGTATTTCTCGCCCGTCTGCCGGCGGATGACGTCGTTAATCAGTTCTACCCCACTGTTGGGCAGGGCTACGCTCCATTTTTCAAACTCCTGGTTCCAGCGCATTAGCAGCGGCCGTTCGTCCCCGCTCCGCTGATACCGATACACGAGCGTTCGTTTTTCGTCGTCTTCGAATACAATTTTTTGTTTCATTTTTTTAATCATTTATAGCCGTCCGTCCACCGGCTGTTTTTGTTTTCGTGTCCGACCGCGACGGATATAGGCAGACATGTTGTTTTTCAATGTGCTCTTTCAGGGGTGCAAACAGCGCGCGCTCGCCCTCCTCTACTTCCACTGTGATGCCATAGCGCACCGATTCATAATTTCCAAGGTTATGCACGATCTGTAAACTAATCTCCTTTACTTTCATTGCCGAATTTTTGAATTTTCAAAACAAGTTCTTCCGTATTCTTTTCTTGCATTACGAAGCTATATCCTCCAGCATATGCCGTTGAGGTTGATACATATGTATCGTAATGAAGTGCATTTTTTGTAACGAAACAATTTCCTTTTTTTGCTAGCCTGGATTGAAGTTTGCACGTTTCGCCCTCTTCCAGTTGATAGGCAATTTTTATTTCTTCAAGGAATTCAATCATTTCCTCGGCGGTCCCCCAAAAACTGTAATTCTCGAAATAACTTCCATTTCTTTTTTTTCCATATTTATCATTACCTACCAATAAAAGATAGTAATTTATATTGTTATGGTCTACCTGATAAGTGACTGATAACGCCCATGGGTCAAGAATATCTGTCAGCCATTGGCTTTTTTGAATGGATTGAGCGTTTACGGCAAAAACACCTATAAATACCAAAACTACTGCGATTAAAATTTTACTGCTTGTTTTCATTTTTTTAATTTTTTAGGGTTAATAATTATTTTTCATCGTTTTCGCCTTTTAGTTCAATCATTTCCGCCATCTGCCGAATCACATGGCGCATTTTTCGGATACGACAAAGTCCCGCCATAAATTGCTTCTGTGCCTGGGCATCTTTTTCCACTGTCCGGAAAGCAACGTAAACATCCTCCGGGAGCTTGCCACTGCCATGAATGAGCCACACCTTTTCGGCGCCGAGGAAATAATACCATTGCAGTTGCCAACGGTATCGCTCGGCAATGTCCGCCGTGTGGTAGCGGGAAAACTTAAGTTCGAGCACCAGCCCCCGCGCGGCGTCGTATCCGTCGGCGTGGGCAACAAGTGCCGGCAGTCCTTCCATGGGGCGCCTAAGGATGTGTTGCCGCTGGATGTGGGGCGTCCAGTCTGCGGCAACATCGTTAAAAAAATAATCCTCGAACCGGTGTCCCACCTCCATTGCCTCTGTTTTTGGAGGCTGTTGGAGATACCGCCCCGGCAAATCACCGTAAGCCACGGCAAGTCTCAAAAAGTGGTTTAATCGCACCTGCAGCCCACCACCGAGCCGTCCCACCAGGGCGGCATCGGTGCCACCCAAATAGCCGCTTCGATTCTGTATGTTACTTAAGTCCATTACCCCAAGGGTTATCGATTTTAAACTCTTCATAAAAATATGTTGCCACTCGGACGGCTTCCGATACGGAGAGCTTCATGCGGCGATCGCCTGAGATGCGTGCCCGAACGCTTTCATAATTTTCCACACCAAACAGATGTTTCAACCCCGCATAACAGGTTTTTTTTTCCTGTTTGTTTAATAGGTCCCACCCGTGGCGAAAAGGCATCCGCCCGTCGGGGTTCTCTGTGGCGTACCGGATGATGTTTTGCTCATACTGTGTCATAATTCACTCTTTTTTGGCAGCGATTGCAGCGCTGCAATTAATGAATCCTGTATCTCTTTTATTTTCCAGTGGAGCGCCTGCATTTCCATTTGCTCAGAAATTACCAGCTCGCGGAGTTCTTCCACACTCATGCTGTTAATTTCCCCAGTTGTGTACCATTTTTTTGTTTTCATCTGTGTTTTTGTTTTTTTTGTTTTTATATCTCTCTGGCCAAAAAAGGTTTTTTGTTTCATGGCCTGAACATTTTAACACCAGCGAGAAAGTCCCTGACTTCTGCACAGCTCCTGTCGTTCCCGCTCTATCTCTTCCGCCCAAAGGATGCCATAATATTCTGTATCTTCTAAGGCTTCTTTTTTTTCAATCTCCTCCCATTCTTCCAGGGGGCGCTGCGCCTTGATTTCTTCTAATTTTCTCAGTTTCTCCTTTGCTGCATTGTAGCTACTTTCGGCATCGTAAGGGCGGAGGGCATATCTTTTTTGTCTTGTCATTTTTTTTATTTTTTTATAGGGAGGGGTTTTCCTTCCCCGGGTTCCTTTTAATTACACTGTAAAATTACAACCATTTTTTTGACTTTGCAAATTTTTTAAAGAAAAAAAACAAATAAAAATACTCTGCACAAAAAACAAAAACCGTCCTCCCGGTAAAAGGAGGACGGCCCTGCGGAATTGTTTCACATGAAACAAAAACAAATATTATTCTGTCGTTTCTTCTGTTTCTTCTTCTTTTCAAAACTTCCAACAATAGGAATCGGGTGCATAGGTAAGGGCACGAAGCTGCCCGTGTGCCTGATCCTCTTTCGCAGTAGTTTCGCTTTTTGTCCACGTTTTTCCTCCGTCGGCGGAATAAGCTAGCCAAGGATGGTAATTTTCGCCCTCACTGTTTTCGGTGTCGTACCGATAACCCGCCACGACAAACCGTCCACCGCCGTAGGCAAGAGCATAAAGCTGCCCGTGCATCTGATCCTCCTCCGCAGTAGTTTCGCTTTTTGTCCACGTCTCACCCCCGTCGGCGGAATAAGCTAGCCAAGGATGGTAATTTTCGCCCTCACTGTTTTCGTCGTCGTACCGAAAACCCGCCATGACAAACCGTCCACCGCCGTAGGCAAGGGCGCGAAGCTGCCCGTGCACCTGATCCGGATTCGCGGTAGTTTCGCTTCTTGTCCACGTTTTTCCTCCGTCGGTGGAATAAGCCAGCCAAGGGTGGTAACTTTCGCCCCCACTGTTTTGATAACCCGCCACGACAAAACGTCCGCCGCCGTAGGCAAGAGCCTGAAGCTCTCCGTGCGCCTGACCCTCCTCCGCAGTAGTTTCGCTTCTTGTCCACGTCTTTCCTCCGTCAGTGGAATAAGCTAGCCAAGGATGGCCCGTGTCGGTGTCGCCGTACCGACT
>Ga0192246_1151_pt1 | contig 3671 bp, 6 predicted proteins | sample Koala_Koa26_C3_FD_131236 | JGI IMG/M metagenome (GOLD analysis project Ga0192246, IMG submission 131236) | Enriched cells from koala feces incubated with labeled cellulose particles, San Francisco Zoo, California, United States - Koala_Koa2-6_C3 ...
ATAGTTTTCTGCCTTGGCTACAGACGTAACGATGGCTTGGGTTTGGGGGCAGGTGGGTTGATTCTTACAGTACTGGCAGAATTCATTGGCCTTCTTTTCCCCCAACTGGTCAGCATTGATTTGATTAATGATGTCAATAATGTAATTAGTTTCATTGTAGTTAACCCTAAAAGTTTCATCATGCCTATCCATACCGTAGAGGATATGGCATTCGCATCGATTGACCCCATGCCGTTGCATTGCCATACGTGCGTACATGTGGAGCTGTGGCCTGTACTCTTTGATACTCCCTGATTTATAGTCCACAACGACGAGCATATCGCCAGTCGCACGTGGCGTCATGGAGACTACATCGGCAGTACCGAAAGTTAACTCTTGCCAATCCTCGTTAAGCAGCATTAGCCCTACCTCTACCTCCCTGTTTTCGGCGGATGTACAGTTATTGATAATCTGCGCCGCCCACTCAACGCAAGCCAAGTCGTTGGCGTCCACGTCCTCTGGGATTGGCTGTTTAGTAAGGATTTTGGCCAAGAGTTCGTGTTGGCTTGTGCCACGTGTGGCGTTGGCTGATTCCGTGCCAGCATTCCGGAAGTGGCGACAATAAACAAGGGCAGGGAATGCAGATGGGGCGAAGATGGGATGATGGTTAGCCATATTAGTCCTCCGTATAATCAGCCAACCTGTGGCTGCAGTTGGGGTTGCGGCAACGAGAACACATTTCGATGCTGGGCTCGTGGAATTCGCGATCCCCATCATCATCTTCCTCTTCTCTGGCCATGAAGCGCCAGAACTGTAAGAATCAACCCACCTGCCCCCAAACCCAAGCAATCATTACGGCTATAACGAAGTCAGAGAATTACGACATCACTGACATAGGCATAGTAGATTGGGAAGTAGAGAATGCTAGCCCCGATAAACTGGGCCAGATGTACCTTGCTTTGTCATGGATTGAGTGTTTCGCTGACAGAGTAAAAAACCAAATAAAACAGAAGGCACAGGACGGCATGGAAATTCCCGGATTCAAACGCGTTATTACAACCAAGCGGTCAATTAAGGATTTACCGGCAGCTTTTACAGTGTCAGGATTATCATCTGAGGATTTTTTGGATTGCTGTTCCGTCAGCGTATCAAAACTACAGAAAAAACTCGGACGTGATACAATGGATTCTATTTTAGGCGATCTGATTACTACTGCAGAGGTAGTGCAGTTGCGGAGGGTAGGGGAATGAGGAAAAAGAGAGACTTAGCAGGTCAGAGGTTTGGCAGGTTATTGGTGCTATATGACACCGGTGAACGGAAAAATGGATGCGTCATTTGGCACTGTCAGTGTGATTGCGGGTGCGAAGTGGATGTCAGAAGCAGCAATCTTATTTCCGGCCGCACGACGTCCTGCGGGTGCTATCGGAGAGAGCGCCTGGCTGAAGTATGTACCGTGCACGGAATGAACAGGCGGGGGAAACAGCATCCTGTGTATGGAGTATGGGTGACGATGCTTGCCCGGTGCGAAAATCCAAACTGTAAATGGTATAAAGGCTACGGCGGTCGTGGTATCACTGTTTGCGATGAGTGGCACAACCCTGTGATTTTTATCGACTGGGCTCTAGCCAATGGTTGGCAAAAAGGACTGTCTCTCGACCGTATCGATAACGACGGCAATTATGAGCCTGATAACTGCCATTGGGTAACATGGAAGGAACAAGCGAGGAATAGACGTTCCAATCGACTTATTACCTTTAACGACAAAACCCAAACCATGGCGGAATGGGCAGAAGAAATAAATATTTCTTATCATACACTTAAAAGCCGAATTAATAATTATCATTGGCCAATCGAACGCGTGCTAACGGAGCCAGTGAATAGCTGAAAAGGGTAGGCAAATGAGTCGAGCTAGATATACGAGCCCAATTGAGACGCTAAGCAATATCGACACATGGTTGGATGACCCGGGGATTACAGAACTCAGAAGGGCGGAGTTGCTGGCAGCCAGAGATAGAGTTGCAGCGATTCGAACGGCGATGATAATGAACGGCATGGGTAAGGAGGAAGACGATGGCAGTGGAGATATTGGGAGACCAGAACGGACGGCTGGAGCAAAGACTGGTAAAGCAACTAAAAGAAGCAGGACTGAACGAAATAACATGGGTAAGTCCAGACACGCTCGAAGTGCATGATGGTTGGCGTGAAGATGGGAGTGCGGTGTGGCGCATGCAGTATGAATATTACCATCTAATCCTCCCTATTGCTTGCATTCACACGTACTTTTATAATTTTAAGCAGGCGATGGAGAAGTTCGGACCAAAGGGTGTGGAGTGGAAAGTATGGACGCCGTCACCGGCAGTATGCTCTAAGGCCATTGCTGTGGCTATTAAGGATGACGTGATACAGGAGGTTATCATGGAAGGGTCCTGCATGGGCTTCTCTAATGCGTTAAACATTTTGGTTAAAGGCATGGAGGTTTCACGAGTTGTACAATTATTGCAAAATGTACCTTGCCAAACACGTGGAACGAGTTGCCCGCAAGAATTAGCAAGGGGATTATAATGGACAGTAAAATTCCTCTTAAATGCATTGAATGTGGGCGTATCATTTGGGCTCCTATTGAAGATGCAGATCTGGAGATGGTTTGTTCTGAGTGTTTGCGTGAGGAGATGAAGGAGATGAATGGATTTAATCCAGTTAGATATATGGACTACATAGAGGATACACGGTTGCCAAGGGAGTTTGAGGAATGAAAAATATGCTCACGTTTTTCTTGATATGCTGCCTCATCCCGTCATGCACGGGATGCAACAAAAGGAAGGGCCGAACACGGAGACACGAACCGCAACCCGTCATGCTCCGCGACAAACCCACACCACGGCCAGCCGAGGTAAAACAGGTACCTCAACCTACCCCTGCCCCGCAACGTGCACCACAGCCCACGCAAACGCCTCCTGTGGGCAATCCTATAGAATATACCCATAGCGAGCCCGGCGTGGATTATCTGACTGAACGTGATTTGGAGAGGAAATGAAAACTGTCATAGCATATTCGCTCCGCAACGAAATAGTAAGTGAAGCTAATCGTCATGACTTTTGGGCACGTAAATACCAACGAGTTAAGAACCATAGGTTTACTGCCAAGACATTTAGTAGGATTGCATTTGAAAATGCTGGTTGGCATTGGGATGGCAAGACTAATCTAACTGTTAGCATGACAAGAGTCATCAAAAAACGTGGCAAAACTATGGACGACGATAATCTGGCGAGCGGACTCAAGGCCACAAGAGACGGAATAAGTGATGCATTAGGAACGGCAGATAATAATCCATATATTAAGTGGGTTTGTAACCAGCGGCGTGGTGACTTGAGCGTACTGAAAAGTTATGTCGATGTTGTGATTACAGAGGAGGAAGATGATGGCTAGAGGAAATGGAAATGCGATAATTGTGATTCCGTGCTGCGCGAATAAGGTGCCAGTTAAAGCACATAATGACACATGTTATAACTTGATGGCATGGTGCTACATTGACGCGAGCGAACCTGATCTGCCCACTGGTAGCCTCCATCTTCTCCCCGGCCACAGATGTCTTGCGAAGACAGACGTTCGTTTGCAGTTACCACCGAATTATCATGCGCGTATACTGCCGTGCTTTGACTTGGTATGGGAAACTGGTGTACAGGCTTTGCCTG
>Ga0192246_1154_pt1 | contig 3368 bp, 4 predicted proteins | sample Koala_Koa26_C3_FD_131236 | JGI IMG/M metagenome (GOLD analysis project Ga0192246, IMG submission 131236) | Enriched cells from koala feces incubated with labeled cellulose particles, San Francisco Zoo, California, United States - Koala_Koa2-6_C3 ...
GCTCCACCTGCGGGAACGGCTATCCGAATTATACCGTAACCTCATAGAGAAAACCTGACCTGATGGCCGGGTTTTTTTATGTTACGGGGTTTAAGACCCCGTTTAATGGGATGGTACGTATGGACGGTATTCCCGTTAAGTTGTTGGATGTCGACGGGGAGGCTCGTTGAAACATTCTCAAAATATACTCCGGCCGCCGTATTTTCTCCTCGAATAAACAGATCATTCTTTCCGGTTCACGTATTACCGCCGTTTTTTCTACTCTCATGAAATGTTTACCCTTTTTCGACCGGTACATTTACGAACGTTGTCGCTTGCGAAACGGTTTTCCGTCCGCAGGAAAAATAGATTAAATTTGCACTTATGTTGACAAGGTCAGAAATATTGCGGGTGCGTTCACTGGCAGATAAAAAAGGACGTACGGCCGAAGGATTATTCGTTGTCGAGGGGTGCAAAATGGTTGCGGAGGCTATTTCGTCGGGCTTCGGGGTTGAGGCCGTTTATTCCACCGCTGATAATGCGGATGGCTTCGGGCAGGCGCGAATCGTATCGCCGTCCGAGTTCGGACGCCTTAGCCGGTTAAAATCTCCGCAGGGTGTTCTGGCGCTCGTACGGATTCCGGAATATGGCCCGGTAGTCGCCCGGCCGGGTGAACTTATAATCGCCCTGGACCGTCTGCAGGACCCGGGTAACTTGGGTACGATAATCCGCACGGCGGACTGGTTCGGTATCCGGGACGTTGTATGCACCCCTGATACGGCCGATTGTTTCAACCCTAAGACGGTACAGGCAACCATGGGGTCTCTTTTCCGGGTCAAGGTACATTACACGGACATGAGCGGGTTCCTCACGGCCGCGGCACGAAGCCAAATACCGGTATATGGCGCCGATATAGACGGGGTTTCTATCTACGAGCCCGGTATCCGGCCGGAAGGCGTCCTGGTGATGGGTAACGAAGGAGGCGGTATAAGTGAGGCCTGCGCCCGATTTATCTCACACCGAATCACTATTCCCCGCTATCCGGTGGGGGCCGGTGTAACCGAGTCCCTGAACGTAGCCGTAGCGACGGCGATAATTGTATCCGAATTCCGCCGGATGGCACCATAATAGTTGTGTAAAACGCTTTATGAGTCAATCCGACGAGCATTTATAGTATTCGGGTGAATTAAGGCGGTCGGGCGGCTCCTTGTGAATAATTTTGTATCTTTGTCGGTCATTAACTGGATAAGCTATGGGCGATAATAGAATAAGGGTGGGCATTACCCTGGGGGATGTGAACGGTATCGGACCGGAGGTGGTTGTCAAAGCGTTCTCCGATGTGAGGATGTGTGAGCTGTGTACACCGGTTATCTACGGCCCTTCCAAATCGCTGGCTTTCTACAAAAAAGGTATCGATGGAGCCGACAGTTTCCAGTTCACGCTGGTAAAGAGTGCCCAGGACGCTAAAGCAAAAAGGATCAACGCAGTAAATTGCGGGGAGGAAAATATAACCATCGAACCGGGAAAGGCGACGCCGGGCGCGGGCGCTGCTGCTGTGGCAGCATTGCAGGCCGCCGTAGCCGACCTTAAGGCGGGCCATATAGACATTATCGTTACGGCGCCAATAAATAAGGAGAACGTACAGTGCGACGGATTCCGGTTTACTGGGCATACGGAGTTCTTCACGTCAGAGTACGGCGGCGAGCCGCTGATGATGATGTGCAGCACGCTTATGAAGGTCGGCCTTGCGACCATCCATATACCTGTTTCCGAGGTTAAACAAAATATAGATGCCGGTCGTATCGTTTCTTCCCTGAAGAGGATACGGCACTCGCTTATTTCCGATTTCGGGTTTGTTCAACCCCGGATTGCCGTCCTGGCTCTAAATCCCCACGCGGGCGACGGAGGCCTTATAGGAGACGAAGAGCAGACTACGATCACTCCTGCCATACAGCAGGCCGTAGCCGAAGGAGTTTTGGCGTTCGGTCCTTTCCCGGCCGACGGCTTTTTCGCATCGGCAGGTTACGAAAGATATGACGGCGTACTTGCCATGTACCACGACCAGGGCCTCGCACCGTTTAAGGCCCTGACTCCCGACGGAGTGAACTTTACGGCGGGCCTTTCGGTGGTTCGTACAAGCCCCGACCACGGGGTGGCCTACGATATTGCCGGGCAGGACAAGGCCGACCCGGCCTCGTTCCGCGAAGCGGTATACATGGCTTTGGATGTGTACCGTAACCGGAAGGATTATACCGAAATGACCCGTAATCCCTTACGCCATTACGAGCGGGAGAAGGGCGCGGATATTTCCGTGAAGGACCTGATACCGGAGCAGGATACGGCCGAAATATAAATCCGGCCGGGGGAAAAGCGATGGGAACCGCATGGCTTAAAACGGAATCCGGAGTGCTGGCAGAAGCCGGTAAAGCCCGGTTCCGGCCAAATATCTTCCTGCAGGTCCTTATCTTCATTGCCACCGTAGCCGTCTTCCTGATCGGCAACCAATTGTTGTGGGAAACGGTTTTCCCACGGTGTGAGGGCCAACTTTTCCATCTTTACATACTTCTGCCGGTCATTGTGCTTTATATGCTATATGTCCGTTTGGTTGAAGGCAGGAGCCTATATTCGATGGGGTTTACATCCAGCGGGGTTGCCGGGCGGTATTTGACCGGCCTTGCCGCCGGAGCCGGCATGATGGCGGCCATCGTACTACTTTCTGCCGCCGCCGGAGGATTGAAGTTCGATGGTATTTCCATGACCGGTACTGGCCTGACGCTGCTCCTCTTCGCCGGTGGGTGGATAGTTCAGGGAATGTCGGAGGAGGTGATGTTCCGGGGCTATTTTATGGTGTCGGCCGCCGGCCGAGCACCGTTGGCCGTAGCTGTCGGACTAAGTGCCGTGTTGTTCTCCGCCCTGCATTTTATCGAGCGATTTATTCCGCTGGCGTTCGTTAATCTTACCTTATATGGTATATTTGCAGGGCTGTACTTCCTGCGGACGGATAGTATATGGGGTATAGCAGCGCTCCATTCCGCATGGAATTTTACCCAGTGCAACATCTTCGGGCTTAAGACAAGCGGCATGCGGAGCGAGGCGGCGGTGATGTCGTTCAGCTATGGAGACAACCACCTTTTAAACGGGGGAGGGTTTGGCCCGGAAGGGGGCCTTGCAGCGACGGTAGTCCTCCTGGCTGGGATAGCGGTCTTGTTGTTTTGGCCGCGGAAAGAAAAAATAAAACTAAAAGATAATGGTAAAGATTACATTTCCCGACGGTAACGTCCGGGAGTATCCGGCGGGGACTACACCGCTCGACATAGCGAAAAGTATAAGTCCGAGGCTGGCGCAGGAAGTTCTGGCCGCCACGGTCAACGGACAGGTGGAGGATATAC
>Ga0192246_1160_pt1 | contig 3197 bp, 2 predicted proteins | sample Koala_Koa26_C3_FD_131236 | JGI IMG/M metagenome (GOLD analysis project Ga0192246, IMG submission 131236) | Enriched cells from koala feces incubated with labeled cellulose particles, San Francisco Zoo, California, United States - Koala_Koa2-6_C3 ...
CATCCACCACTATCTGGGTAATATCCAGCCTCGGGTCGGCACTGAGAATCGGGGTCACCCTGCTGGTGGTAAGTATCACCCCGTAACGATGGTCATTGTTGAACTCCTCGATAAAAGTTGTAAGGTTGTGGTAAATATTGTTCATCATCACCTCATTCTCCTCGACCAGCTCCTGGGTTACCTGCTCCCGGTGCTGGTAAAAGCTCTGCTCCTGCCTCTGGAGCCGTTCCTGCAATTCCGCCGCCTGAGCACGTGTAACCAACCCCTTCTCGATTTTTTCCTGATAATCGGCAAATGCCCTTTCGAGGCTCCTCTCTTTCGAAGTGAGTTCGGTTTCGGCCTTGCTCGCTTTCTCTTCAAGGGCTTCACTGAGTTCCGCCACCATTTCGTAGTTTTCCATCAGCACGTCGAGGCGTATATATGCTATCTGGCTGCTGACTTCAGCCACCACGGTCGAATCCGTACCTGTACGCGCCGAACCTCCGCCCTGCCCGTTATTATTACAAGAGACGGCCAATAGCGCCACTGCGGCAACCGTCACGATTATTTTCTTCATAATCCGAGAAGTAGTTTTATATAATGTTGAAAAGTTTACTGTCCGCAAAGATATAAATTTTTTTACGTTTGGTTACATTTGTCGTTCGACAGAAAGAATATACGGCAATATGTATGAATATATAAAAGGTACGGTGGAGGAGTTGAATCCGGCTTATGCGGTGCTCGAAGCCGGGGGAATCGGATACTACATAAATATCTCGCTCCAGAGTTATACCGAACTGCAGGGCGCGGCCGAGGCCCGGCTGCTGCTCCATTATATAGTAAGGGAAGACGCCCGGATTCTATTCGGTTTTACCACACGTGCAGAACGGGATATATTCCGGCTTCTTATCGGTGTGTCGGGCGTGGGGGGCAATACCGCCCGGATGATACTCTCGACCTACTCCCCGCGGGAACTGGTGAATATCATAGCCACCGAAAACGCCGGCCTTCTAAAAAACGTTAAGGGTCTCGGGCTGAAAACGGCCCAGAAAATAATCGTCGAGCTTCAGGACAAGATGACGGGCATGGGTGCCGGAGGCATAAGTACAGCCGCCGCTGGTATGGCCACTCCGGGGGAAGGATGCTACAACGAGGCTCTCGCGGCACTGACCATGCTCGGATTCTCCCGGGCCGCGTCGGACAAGGCATTGCGGGCCATTTTGAAAGAGGACCCCGGCATCTCTGTGGAAGAAGCGGTACGTCAATCGCTCAAAAAGTTATAAAACGTTCGCATGACCCGGGGAGATACCGGCACGGGGTATGTTAAGTAAACGTTAATAATATTACGGGGCCGCGAAGGATAATCGGATTTGTAATACTTTTGCGCATAGTTTTCATAAATTGATGTTTTATTGCGATTTAAAGCAGTAATTTAATTAATACCCAAGCAGTCCTATGGACACTATCTTTACCGTATCGGTCGGTATATTAATGGCGCTCGCGATATCCGGCCTCGTGGTAGGCGTAGCGAACGACGCCGTGAATTTCCTCAACTCCGCATTAGGTTCCAAAGCCGCCCCTTACTGGGTAATAATGACCGTAGCCTCGGTAGGCATCATGGTCGGAGCGCTCACCTCGAGCGGGATGATGGAAGTAGCACGTTCGGGGGTGTTCTATCCCGGCGAATTCACATTCTCGGAGATAATGATGCTCTTCCTCGGGGTTATGTTCGCCAACGTTATCCTGCTGGACCTTTTCAATACCTTCGGCCTTCCTACATCCACCACCGTATCGCTGGTGTTCGGGCTCCTGGGCTCGGCGATAGCCGTCGCGGCGGTGAAGATATGGGCCGACCCGTTGCTGCACGGTAACGACCTCCAGAACTTTATCAATTCGGGCAACGCGATGGTCATAATCTCGGCCATTCTCGTTTCGGTTGCCGTAGCATTCGTTATCGGTTCTATTGTGATGTACCTCACGCGTATAATATTTACGTTCAGTTACCACAAGGTGTTTTCTCGAGTTGGTTATATGTGGTGAGGTATATCGTTTACGGCCATCACTTATTTCGCACTTTTCAAAGGGCTTAAATCATCGGGGCTGGTATCGCCGGAACTTATGACCTACATAGGCGATAACCTCGGCCTTTCTCTGCTGGTTATCTGGGTGGTATGCAGCATATTGATGGCTATCCTTCAACACCTTTTCAAAGTCAATATCCTGAAGGTAACCATACTTGCCTGGACGTTCGCGCTTGCGTTGTCTTTCGCGGGGAACGACCTGGTGAACTTTATCGGGGGGCCCATCGCCGGCTGGGATTCCTACAAGATAGCACAGGCCGGCGGCGGTGCAGACATGATGATGGGCGATTTGATGAAGCCCGTGACGGCTAATTTCAGTTTCCTCGTACTCGCGGGTGTGATTATGGTTATTACACTGTGGACCAACAAGAAAGCCCAGAGTGTAAGTGAGACAGAAATTAACCTCGCCAAACAGGACGAAGGCGTGGAACGATTCGGCTCTACCATCATATCGCGTTCGCTTGTAAGGGCTGCGATAAGCATCAATAAAAGCTCCGAAAAGATAATGCCCGAGTCGTTACGCCGGTTCGTGGAGAAACGGTTTCTGCCGCTCCGGCCGCAGGAAGACGAAGCGGACAAAGCTCCCTTCGATATGATAAGGGCTACCGTGAACCTTACGGTAGCGTCCATTCTCATATCGGCAGCTACGTCTCTTAAACTACCCCTCTCGACCACCTACGTGACTTTTATGGTGGCAATGGGCAGTTCGCTCGCCGACAGGGCATGGGGACGGGAGAGCGCCGTATACCGTATAACGGGTGTGCTGACCGTAATATCGGGTTGGTTCGTGACCGCACTGGTGGCTTTCGTGATTGCCTTCGGGGTTACTATCGCCCTGATGTACGGCGGTACGATAGCAATTATCCTGGTCACACTACTTTGCGCCTACATGCTCGTACAGAGCACCCTACTGTACAAGAAAAGGGAAGCCAAGACCGAAGTGGTACGCAAGAGCCTTGCGGGAAATACAGAGTCGGACGACATAATAGCTTCCTGCATCGCGGAGGTGAGCGAAACCATGGAAAACGTAACTTCCATCTACCGCGAGACCCTGCTGGGTGTGTTCGAGGAGAACCGGAAGATACTGCGCAAAGCGGTCAAAGAGTCGAATGAACTGTTTTACCTCGCGCGGGAGCG
>Ga0192246_1180_pt1 | contig 2600 bp, 3 predicted proteins | sample Koala_Koa26_C3_FD_131236 | JGI IMG/M metagenome (GOLD analysis project Ga0192246, IMG submission 131236) | Enriched cells from koala feces incubated with labeled cellulose particles, San Francisco Zoo, California, United States - Koala_Koa2-6_C3 ...
GATACTCTTTGCGTGGTCGTCCGTTGGTGCGTTCGGTGGTGATGATGTAGTCTTCGTTTTCGATAAAGCCGTATTCGGTGATGCGGTTTTTTATCCAGTCTGCAAATTTTGATTGAACTTCAAGAAATGCGTGTAATTCTTGAGCGTTGCAACATTGAATAGATTGATTTGCGATTTGTCCGTTAAAAACGGGAATTAGATTTGTATTTGTCATTTTGACTGTTCTCACGTTAAGTTTTAAAAACTCATCACGAGTAACGCCAATTACTGGTGATGAACTGATTAAGATTGGCGTACCGTAACGTGAGTAACGGCGATCTTTTCAGATCTCTCAATCAGCTCACCATTGGGCTTTTTCTAAAATTTTAGAAAAAGGTTGATTTGCTGATTTACGAATATAAAAAAAGTCGCTTTGAGCGACCTGTTTCCCTTATTCGCCCACGTTATTCAGGACGCCAATCCTGACTTTCTGTTGAAAGTAGGGGTATTATAGGGCGGAGTGGGGGGGATGTCAAGGGGGATTCCGATTTTTAACGAGACCGGGAACTCGCCTTGTTGCGTCTTACTTCAACAGGGAATATACTTTTCTTGTCTTACTTCAATTACAAGGAAATTTTATGTCTAATCAAAAACCAGCTCAACCTAAGCCACAACCCCCAAAAATGCCAAATTATAAAAAACCTGACCGCATACGCTTTGGTGATAGCGTTTAGCCTATGAAGTGAATGAATATTGCGGTGAGTATGGTTAATAAAACGGGCGTGCCCACAGCAATTTTTATGGCTCTATCTGCCTGTTTGCGATAGGTTTTGTTGATTTCAATTAAATCCAGTACGCTTTGATTGAGATTGTGCAGTTCGTAACGGCGGAGTATGCTTAATTTATTCTGTTCGGTGCTTGTTTTAAAGCTCTCGTTATACAAAAATTGTGGTAAATTCGCACTGATAGGGCGTGTTTTGCTTAATATGACGGGCATAAGCTCAAGTATGGCAATTGTCCAGCCCACCATAAGCAGTAAGGCATTAAAGCCGATAATTGGGTTAATTTGGGGTTGATTAAGCAAAATTAAAGCGATTGAGCCAATCCCTAAAATCAAATAATTAAGCAGTCGGTAGGCTTTTTCTCGGTTGTTTTCATTCCCTTTTTGCCCTTCGTTTATGCTGATTTTGGCTTGATTTTCTAAATACGCCAGCATTTCATCATCGGTATCTAGGAAATAATCATCGGGTAAATTCATTGTTTTATTCTCCAGATTTTGGGTATAAACGGATGTTTTATTATACGCTAAACACCAAAATTGTGTTGAGATGTTATTCAAAACCGCACTAATTGCCAACCTTAAAAAAATACCTGACAAACTCAATTTAATTAATCATAACGGCAACTAATGCGGTTTTGAATGGGGATTTTTGGCTAATCCCCTAAACCTTTTATTTCCGCACTTGCCTTCGATTACTGCGCTACACACGAATTTGTAAGCCGTTTTACACTGCCGTCAGCCTTCAATGCGGATTTGAATATCACCTTTTCAATATAAGTCTTGTGTAAGTTCTGTCTCTCTTACGAGTTATACTGCACGTTGCAGTGATATTCTTTTGATTAAATTGTTAAAGAGCGTCACCGGTTAGGGTGTTTTGTTTTGATGTGGGTATAATACAAAATGTAATTGCTCGTGTAAATACTAAAAGTATTATTATTTTAATAAATATACGTATTGTATTTATATTTTATTGATTTCTAAGGAAATAAATTTTTAAGAAATGTGTTTAATTGCTTATTTTTTGAGCAATTAATGATATAAAAAGAAAAAGTGCGGTGGATTTTTGAGAGAATTTTGAACAAATGAACGCTTGACAATTTGCTTTGTTATAGCAATCAACATTGATTAAAGCAAATTTAAGCTAATTTGAGCGGTTTTGCTTTGAAGTGATAGGGTAATTGGATTTTTGATTAAATCGGCTGTATGGGCTGGATATTAGCTTAAAATCGATCATTTCTTGATCTTCCTAACGGGATCGTATATGATTATTCACAGGTCGATGATATGAAAAAACCCAGTTATAAACTGGGCTTTTCTTGGGTCTACAAGAATAAATTGTTGACGCAATTTATTCCCCAAGAGATTCTTATTCACCGATTGGATAAAAGGTTCATAATTGAGCTTGTGAATCTCTTGCATTTTTACGTAAATCTGCGTGAACTAGTATAGCTTTTTCAATTTCAGATTTCAAACGTTATTTTGCAAGTTTTGGTGAAGCTCGTTATTTTAGGAGCTTGTTATGGCATATTTTGGCTATTGTCCAAAATGCAAACAACCTTGTGAAATCATCTTCCGCCGTTCCAAAGTACAGCGACACTTAGACGGTTCGGAAGAATTGATTAAATCAAAAGGAAAGCCGTTTGTGATTCCAATTAACCATACTTGTTAGTGTATTAAGCCTTGAGTTTTAGCTCAGGGCTTTTTAAAACTTGATTGTAATACAATGTATTTGTATAATACATTTATTCTATTAATTATTGAGAAAATAATGTACACGATTATTGAGCAGGAACGCTTTAAGAAAAAAGCGGATAATATTTGGGACGAACAGGAACGGTCG
>Ga0192246_1138_pt1 | contig 2508 bp, 5 predicted proteins | sample Koala_Koa26_C3_FD_131236 | JGI IMG/M metagenome (GOLD analysis project Ga0192246, IMG submission 131236) | Enriched cells from koala feces incubated with labeled cellulose particles, San Francisco Zoo, California, United States - Koala_Koa2-6_C3 ...
TAAAGGGTACGAATGCACTGGAGTAACCATGAAACTTTTCAACAATGAAGACGCCGGAATCAAATCGGAAAAAACCTGTTGTTCCTTAGATGATATAGAGGATGCACGCAGTGTTGCTTATCGTCTAAATATGCCCTATTATGTATTTAATTTCAAGGCGGAATTTGGTGAAAAAGTTATGGATCAATTTGTTTCCGCTTATCAACACGGCTGCACGCCAAATCCTTGTATTGATTGTAATCGCTATCTCAAATTTGAACGATTGTTCCAGCGAATGCAAGAACTCCAAATGGATATCCTCGTAACGGGACATTATGCAAGAGTTGTATACGATAAAGAAGCCAAACGATGGTTTTTAAAAAAAGGCATCGATCATCAAAAAGATCAAAGCTATGTACTATATAGTTTGACGCAGACACAATTGTCACATATTCAATTTCCAGTGGGAGAACTATCCAAATCAGAAGTACGGACACTTGCAGAAAAGCATGGTTTTACAAACGCTGCAAAACCGGATAGCCAAGATATCTGTTTTGTTCCAGATGGAAATTATGCTGCGTTTATCGAACGATATACCCAAATGGAATCAAAACCCGGCTTGTTTTTGAACAGTAAAGGTGAAACGATTGGTACACACAAGGGTATTTCCCATTATACAATCGGTCAGCGACGAGGTTTAGGGGTTTCTGCTCCGAAGCCATTGTATGTCTGTCGAATTTATCCGGAAGATAACACAATTACCCTTGGCTATCAGGATATGCTCTTTGCACAAGAATTAGAAGCCGATGATGTTAATCTTATCACCTGTGATAATTTATATGAACCAACATATGTACAGGCAAAGATTCGTTATCGGCAACCGGAACAGCCAGCAACAGTCTGGCAGACAACAGACGGAAAATTGCACGTAAAATTTGATGTCCCACAACGTGCAATTACTTGCGGACAAGCAGTTGTACTGTATGATGGAGAACGAGTCGTGGGGGGCGGCACAATCACGAAAGTTCTCGATTGATTTGACTAAAACTTGTATACAGAATCTATGGTAAATTTGGGGAGGAGGATACGATTCAAACAAATAGGAGAGTTTACTTTATGGATTCGGAAACCATCTTTATTATCAACAATGTATATGGCGCATTTTTAATAGAATTGATTGCATCTATTTTTGCTTAGGCTGTTTTAGGAAAACCAAAGCATCTCTTATGGTCTTTTGTTTTTGTTTTGGCAACATCGGTTCTTTCAATGCTCGTATTTTCATTGTTCAATAGCAATTATGCTAGTTCTTTTATAATATACGCAGCTATATTTTTGTACTATATGTTCTGTTTTACAGAGCGAAAACGCAGCTACCGCATTTTTTTGTGTATGCTTTATATTGTAATTATGTCTATTTATAGTACAATTCAATATGTCGTTGTAGAGCGATTTCATATCGAAGCAATGGGTAATTGGTACAGTCTGAAATACATCCCGGCGTTTACTATTTCAATGTCTATATTTGGATTACTTTGTTATGTGATTTCTTTCTTTATTAGAGCGAAAAAATATAAGAGATATCAATCCGTTGACAATTTTAATTATTGCACCATCTTTTCTCTATTTATATCTTTTAACAGTCACCACAAATTATTTTTCGGTATTGAAAGATAATTTATTCTTGATGATTGTTTGTATACTCAGTATCGTGGGTAGTCTGCTTGCCAGTATCTTTGCAATCCGTCTTAGTAACTCTTTGAAAAACAAAGAAATTTTAGAGCAAAAATTAGACTTTATGGAACAATACGAAAAATTATCTGAAGATTATTCCAGTATGGTCAAAGGAAATTTGATAGAAATGCGAAAAATCCGTCACGATTTCAATAATGCTATACAAGTCATTCAAGCAATGATTATGCAAAACAACCTGGAAGAAGCAACACAATTGTCTGAACAACTGCAAAATGAATATACTGCTTTATCCAATCAAGAATTTTGTGAAAATATCACGATTAACACAATTTTACAGCAAGAACAGCGAAATTGCGAAAAAAAATAACATCGCATTACACGTCTCCTGTAAAGTACCGAAAGAACTGCCTGTTTCACAAGTAGATCTTTGCAGTATCTTAACCAATCTCCTTCACAACGCAGAGCGAGCAGTACTTGAAATTCCTGAAAATACGGAACTCAAACAAAGAATTTCTCTTTCTGTTTGGATAGAAGGCGATATGCTTATGTTTCGGATAACAAACCCAAATAAGAATCCAATTATTGAGAAAAACGGTAAACTCGTTACCACAAAAACCGATAAGAAAAATCACGGACTTGGTATGGAAATCATCAGACAAATTGCAATACAATACAATGGTGATGTACATATAGAACACGATGATTCTAACTTTACTGTACTTGTCATGTTAGGTCTTGTAAATACATCCTCAAATTAAAATCAATTATAATCATAAAAGCCTGACACTTTCTAAAATAAGAAATTGTCAGGTCTTTTATAAAAAACGTTTAATAGGC
>Ga0192246_1192_pt1 | contig 2139 bp, 4 predicted proteins | sample Koala_Koa26_C3_FD_131236 | JGI IMG/M metagenome (GOLD analysis project Ga0192246, IMG submission 131236) | Enriched cells from koala feces incubated with labeled cellulose particles, San Francisco Zoo, California, United States - Koala_Koa2-6_C3 ...
ATAAAGTTTCTTCATTTATTTAAGTTTGGGTTAGTAGTTTTGGGGTTCTGTGCCCCATAAAAACAGGAGGCAGCCGGGAGGCTCCCTCCTGATTTTTTTATTACCTGTTCAATTAATACCTCTCAGATGCAAAATATGTACGAGCGGATGCGCGTTACCTATACAGGTGTTATGTAATTCGTGTGGTGGCTGGATACCTTATAATCATAAGTAACGATGAAAACCCTTTACAAAGTCGCATTTTGTCTTGCGGGCCTCGTGGCATTATCGAGTGCCGTGGGTCAGGAAGCGCCGGGCAGTCCGGTACAGGATACTGCCGTCTCGTCTGGTGTGCGGGATTTCCCTGCTCCGTTATTTTTCCAAAAGGCTGCCGTTGCCCTGCCGGATAACATAGAAATCTTCGATGCATGGGGGAACCTTAATAAGAAACCCGAATATATCGAGAACCTGCGGCAATGGCAGCGAAAATTTATCCGGGACAACCATTTGGGCGACTCTCCGGCAAGCCGCTCACTACCAGACGGGACCCTTATGGATTTCGCCGCGCAACTGGCTAATCCCGATGGCAGGGACTTATACCGGACGGATATGCTGATGAACCGGACGGCGGTAGGGAATACCCAGCTCGAACGGATGAATGTCCGTATGAGAAGTATCCGGTATGTAGACTTTATCGGTGCGGGACGGCTCGGGGTGACGCAATTCACGGCGCCGCAAAAGGTCGGTTATATGAGGACTGAGTTCCGTATCGGCAGGGGAGGCCGGAAATGATTACCGGTATAGTGGGATGCTCTATTTATATTGAGGTATTCCACGGTTTTTGTAACCCTCTAAATATTGGAAGCGATACGAGTTTCGAATTTATTATTTTTGTTTTATCCTTTAAATCCAACGGCAGGCTATGAAAAAAGTTATCGCCATTTTATTCTTGCTGGCCGGGCTGCTGTCGACCTTGCCGGCCGATGCACAGGAGCGTGCCGCTTTACCCGGAGGCCTGCCCGAGTTCAACCCGTTTCCGCGGGTAGATCTTCTTCCTGCAAACATTACCCTTTATAACTCCGGGATTTCCCTGTTGCCTGCCGGGCAGGACCTACTTGGTTTTAGCGGCAATAAATCCGAAAGCCCTCGTTTCCTTCCCGATACGAATGCTTGGAAAAGGAATTTTATATAAGAGATAACAACCTTAGAAATATACTCCCTGACCCGATATTGGTAAACGGCGATGTGATGGGGTATGCGCTTCGTAACCGGAATATGGCAAACCAGGAGCTGTACCATACCTATGTGCTTATGAACAGTAAGAATGCCGGGAACACCCAACACGCCCGGATGTATGGCGGGCCGGGTTCTGTTGCGTATATAGATTTTATAGGACTCGGGTTAATGGTAGCCGAATATCTTATTTATTTGTTGGAACGGTGAAAACTTTTTACGATCGGGTGTTCGGTTCCGTCACCCACTGGATTTAACTACCGAACCACTCCCATTGACCGGCTCTCTATTCTAACAAGCCTACTCGTGATGGTAAGATTCCCCTCTCAGTATGGCGAACGCCCGGTAAAGCTGTTCCGTGAAAATTGCACGTACTATCTGGTGCGAGAACGTCATTTTTGAAAGCGACAGGACTTCGTTCGCCCGGGCATAAACCTCCCGGTCGAAACCGTACGGTCCGCCTACGATGAAAACCAGCCTCCGCGTACCGCCGTTCATCTTTTTTTGCATCCATGCCGCGAACTCGACGGAACGCAGCTGGCCGCCCTTCTCGTCAAGAAGTACCACATGGTCGCCCGGCGAGAACTGCTTCACAATAAGCGCGGCCTCGGCCCTCTTTACCATTTCCAGCGGGGTGTTCTTCGAAGCTTTGACGTCCGGAACCATGACGATGCTAAATTTCACGTAACGGTTAACCCGTTTCTGGTACTCCGTGACGAGGGCTTCCACCTCCGCCACGTCGGTTTTACCCACTACAACAAGGTCGATTACCATATTCTTTCCGGGAGATTATAATCCGTCCGAGTCGAACGGTATATCACTATTCCATTCGCCGCGGGCATATTTATAGATTACGGGGCGGAACGGTTCGCGCTCTTTCAGGTCGATGTAGGTTTTATATAGGTTATAACCGTTGCCCGAATCTCC